>Ga0209885_1000028_pt1 | contig 19297 bp, 34 predicted proteins | sample GWRWS3_40_50_FD_187223 | JGI IMG/M metagenome (GOLD analysis project Ga0209885, IMG submission 187223) | Riverbed sediment microbial communities from areas with vegetation nearby in Columbia River, Washington, USA - GW-RW S3_40_50 (SPAdes)... | ecosystem: Environmental > Aquatic > Freshwater >... | reverse complement strand
GTGCCCTGAGGCCGTCACTCCCCAGGGCATCGCTCCATGACGGTCCTATCGCTTGCGCCCGCCCTTGTGGCGCTCGATGTCACGGCGGATCAGCTCCCGCCGGCTGCGCTCACCGCCTGCGCGTGCCGTGCGCTCCACTTCACGGTCGAGGCGGCCTCGCAGGGTGTCCTGGTGCTTGCCGTGCTGCTTGCTTGCGTCCTCGTCGTGGCCCATTGGCCTGCCTTTCGTTGTATGGGGTGCGCCAGTCATGGTATATGGTGCCCATGCTGGCGCCGGTTATTGTGGTGCATTCCTGGCCGGGCTGGGCTCGGCATGTCCGACACCAGCAGTCAATGGGGCGTCGTGGAGTCATCGTGCAGCCACAATGACCATAAACGGCATGCCGTTGCGGTCTGTACCGGTGCGATTGATATACAGGAATTGGTGCTGTCCGAGTGATGACGTGATGGACATGATCATGTCAGGATCGGGCCCGCCAATCTCCCCGAACCGTTCCCGGTTTCGCTTATCGTCGTCTCGGGCTAGGAACAGGTGCATGGCCTGGGACAGCCCGTGTTGCGGGAGTTCGAATGGTCGCTGTGCGCCGGCCCACAGTCCGAGCCCCATGCCGGCGCCCTGCATCCACAGCCGGTCCAGGTCACGCTTGAGCCCGAGCTGCATGGAGATGCCCACCACCTCATCGGCGAAGATGGCCCGGTCCTCGGGGCTGCGCCGGGCCGCCTGCGCGTAGCTGTCCGCCATCACCCGGTGGAACAGCGCACGGGTGGCATCGTCATCGGTCTCGATGTTGCCGAGGCTGGGCCACACCACCCACCCCGGCGGCCGATACTGCCGGGGCACCCGGCGGGAGGCCCGCACCGGGGGCCACACCGCCGTGCGCTTGAACTTGAGCTGCTTGGTCCAGCGCGTGACCGTGGGGTCCCGGGGCTTCATCACCAGCACGATCGGTACCACGGCCTCGGGGATCCGTGCGAGGAGCTGGAACGCCAGCGTGGACTTGCCCGATTGCGTGCGGCCCACGAACGTCACGTGGTCCCCGGCCCGGTAGTCCCACACCTGGTCCAACAATTCCCGCCGGCTCAGGGTGGTGATGTCCACCGGGGTCTCGGCCCGCACCCGGCGCAGGGCCCGAGGCCCGAGATGGCCTCGACCAGGCCCCGGTGGACCCCCAGGCACGAACCGGCCACCGTCACGCTGCGGCTGTTGCGCCATCGGCCTGGGACTCCTGCTCGATGTTGACAGGGATGCCGAGCTGTTCCAGCTTGCGCGTGGCCACCTCGACCGGGTCGGACTTGCCACCGAGCATGGCCGCCATCTCGCCGGGGAGCCGACCGAAGTTCCGTGCCGTCTGCGCACCGAACGCCACGACCACCAGGCCCAGGGCGAAGTAGGGCCCACCTTCGGTCAACCGGTCGAGGACTTGGCCCAACCGGTCATTGTCCTCGGCCAGATCGGCCAGAGCCTTGCCCAACGCCGGCCCATGCTCCTGGAACGTGTCGGCCTGGGCAATGAACCGGTAATCATTGCGTTGGAGCCCGAGCCCAATGCAGCCCGCTGCGGGCAACTCCAACAACTCGGCCACCGCCTGGGCACGCCTACGGGCAATGGTGGTGCCCGCCGGTCGACTGGGACGTGCCCGTTGGGCAGGGCTGGGCTTAGCGCCGGGCTTGTTCCGCTTGCGTTGGCCACCCCGGGTTAACCCATACGGCGCCCGCCGGCCATCTCGGTCGAGGAGCACCCCGTCCGTTGCCCGTCCATAGGGCGCAGAAGTGTCGGCAGTCTCTCCGGGAAATGGCCGGCTATCCGTTTCGCTCGTGGGGGTGTCCTCTAGGCCATCGGCCTGGCCATCGGCCTGGTCCAGCATGGTGTCTGTCATGATCCGAGCCTACGCCCACCCGGTGGGTGGACGTGCGCTTGCAACCTGGGCTCGCCCACGGACTTGATCCCTGGGAAGTTCCGCAGGGTGCGCAGCAGCAGTACGGCATCCCTGACCGTGATGCCATCTGGTGTCACCCGCACGGGTGCCCACCATCGTGCGTCCCGGTACTTGTCGAGGAGCCGGCAGGCATCGTCCCAACTGTCATACAGCACCCCATCACTGCTGCCGTCCTCCAGATTCACGATGACCACCGAACGAATTGCCCGTTCGTAGTCGGCCACGAGATGTAGGGCAATCTCATCGTGCAGCCGCTTGCCCGCATCTTGTTCGGCCTGGGCCTCGGCCAAGTTGGGCAACCCGGGCCCGGTCATGCTGTACGGGCCGCCAGGATCAGCACCGAGACCACGAGGGCCACGAGGGCCACCACGATTGCCCGCAGGGTGCCCACCATCGCATCCACGCGCTGGGCGACCGCCCGAGCTGTGGCCTTACTGCGCCGTCCTATTTGCACCATGTCCTCCAGGGCTATAGTCCCAGGCCATGCGGCCCGGTGCGTGACGTCACTGGAGCTGCCCCAGGCCCGCCCAGTGGGCGAGCCCCGGGCCGCACTCCACCGCCAACGGTACCCCGAGGAGGGTGACGGAATGTCCGACACAGCAACGCAGGCCCCGGCCGGCCGAGGCGGCGGCGAGGCCCCGCCGGTCATGCCCCGCAGTTTCATCGTGGGGTCCCGGCGCAACGACAAGCCTGACTTCGACCAAACCATCGTGCTCACCACGGCCGAACAGCGACTCAACGCCTACCAGCTCTCCCCGAGCGGGTACCTGCGTGGGGTCTACCTGGTCGTGGCCAACACCGGGGTCAACACCACCGGCGTGACGGTCGCCTACCAGGAGAACGGCCCATTCAACGTGCTGTCCTCGATCAGGTTCCTGGACACGAACAGCCACCCCATGGTGGGCACCCTCACCGGATACGACCTCTACCTGGTCAACAAGTACGGCGGCTACGCCTTCCAGGGCGATGCCGAGGCCTCGGCCACGTTCTCGGCCACCTCGGGCACGGCCACCACCGCCGGCACGTTCACTTTCGTGCTGTTCATCCCCGTGGAGACCGTGCTGCGCAACGCCCTCACCTCGCAGCTCAACAAGTCCGGTGCAGCCCAGTTCTCCCTGGAAATGTTCGTGGCCGGCACCGGCACGGTGTTCTCCACCGCCCCGGCCACGTCCTCGACGCTGCGTGTACGCACCACCCTGGCCTCGTGGCTCGACCCCGAGCCCAATGACGCCATGGGCAACCCGGTGCAGCAGGACCCGCCGTTGCTCAACTCCACGCAGTACTGGCACAAGCAGGCCTACGTGGTGAACGCCAGCGCCCAATTCGTCCGACTTCAAGGCATCGATGGCCTGCTGCGGTCGCTCATCTTTGTGAACTACCGCAGCGGTTCCACCCGGGCCAACGGCGAGACGGACTGGCCCGACCCGGTCTCACTCAAGTATGAGGAGGCCTACCTCATCCAGTCCCGCATTCGGGATCTTTACCGGTTCCTCATCGCCACCACCTACGGGTATGACGCCGCCGCCGAGGCCTCCAAGGGCCGGGACAACGGTGTCTACCCGGTGTGGGAGTTCATGCAGGACTTCACCCACAAGCCCGGCGGTGAGCTGTCCCGCGCGTACCTGCCCATGTCCTCAGCCTCCAACCTGGAGGTGCAGGGCACGTGGGGCAACGCAGCGGACCTCCACGTCCTGGTGAACAAGGTGGTCCCCTACCCGCAAGGCGAGGTGCGGGGCCTCAGCGTTCTGTAACCTCCCGGCGCATGGACAAGTCCACCGCTCAAGCCATCCACGAATTGGCCACTGTCGGCCGGCTGTCAGAGGACAGCACGGCCGCCGTGGCCGGGGTCCTCGGTCTCGACCGTCCCCAGGACGTGCCCGAGCCCGAGACCAAGAACACCATCAAGGGGTCGGCCCGCTAATCTGCGGGCCGACCCCGCTGCCCTCTCATCGAGGAGTACCTCATGTCGTTCCTCAAGCCCTACCGCACCCTCGCCGTGGGCATTGCCCTCGGGCTGTTCGTCGTCCCGATGGTGACGCGCAAGCTGGGCGTCTCGGTCCCCGGGGCCTGACCCATGGCCCGGCCTCGATCGGCCGGGCTGTCCGGTGCAGCCCTGAGCGTTGGGGCCCTCGGCCTGTACCTGGCCTACGCCGGGGTGCGTGATGTCCCGCTGGTCGAAGGCCTGCGTTCGCTGCTGCGAGGCCAGGCCCCACCCGGCGCCAAGTCCGGGCCCACGTGGGCGCCGGTCACCATGGCGCAGATCGCTACCGCCGAGGGCGACAGTCCCGGCGGTCCGCAGGGTGCCCTGGGCGACTCGGGCATCTCGGGCCTCAAAGGCTACGCAGCCCTGGCCTACCCGGTCCTCAAGGCTGCGTTCTCACACCTGCATTTCGGCGGGTACCGGCCCACAGGTTCGGTGCCAGGCTCCCGGCATCCCCGAGGCCTGGCCATCGACATCTCTGGCGGGGTGTTCTCCCAGGGCCCTGCTGCGGCCGACACCACCGCCCAGCGCATCCTGGCCGTGTTCAAAGCCACCCCGGGAGCCCGCACGTGGATATGGAACCGGCACAGCCGGTCCCGAGCCAACGGCTGGGCGCTCAAGCCCTACAACGGTCCGAGCCCGCACACTGACCACGTGCACGTCGACTGGGATGGATGACCATGAGCGCACGTAGCACTGGACCGATGGCCGCAGCCGGCGCCATCACCTGGGCCAACCTCACACTGTTCGAACCCCGGGCCGGGTTCCAGTTGGACACCACCATGCGCATCGTCGTGGCCACCGGCCTCGGCGCCGGGTTCCTGACCCTCGTGGACAAGGCCAGTCCCGAAGTGGCCTACGCCCTCAGCCTGGCCGTGCTGCTCACGGTGCTATTCGTACCCGTGGACTACGATCCCCGCACCAAGCGCCTGCGGACCTCCAAGTCCTCCAAGCGTTCACCCGCCACCAATGCCCTGGACTTCCTGGGGCTCAAGTAGGAGCTGTTCCCATGAGCGCAGCCGAGAAGGTCGGACTTGCCATCGTGGGTGTGGCCATGGCCACCACCCTCGTGCTCCCCGGCCGCCAGACACCGGCCATCATCCAACGGTTCTTCGCCGGGTTCTCGGGCACCCTCAAGGCCGCTACCGGTCGCTGACCTGTGCCCGCTGCCACCTCTACCCCCAGGTACACCGGGCTGTGGCTTGCATCGCAGGCCCAGTCCTATGAGGACCCCGACCGGTTCACGGTCGAGACTCCACCGGACCCCGCCCACGCAGGTGCAGACACCGAATCCACTGAGCCCGTGGTCATGCAGTCGGCCCCGGTCCTCCAGGGTGGAGGCGAGATTGTCACCGATGCCACGGTGGAGGAGCGCGTGGGCCGGCCTCCGGCCGATCCCATCGACCACACCCCGGCATCGCAGCGGGGCACCGGCCTGGACCAGAGCGAGGCCGGTTCGGTCCGTGCCCACCCGCCAGGCGGTTCGAGCCGACTGTTCCTGGCATCGTCCGATGGTGTGGCCGCCCAGGACCGTGGCGCTGACCTCGGAGCTGTGCGCCGGCCGATGGGCCAGCTCGGCCGTCCCTACCGGTTCCCATCGGAACAGTATTTCGGGCTGGCCATCGAGGGCTCAGGAGCCCCGCCCATCACCGCCGGGGAGGGCGACGACATACTGCGCCGGGGCCTCAACGCCTACCCCGAGAATCAAGGGGCCGGTCAGCGGGTACGTGCAGCCCTCCCGGGGCGCACCCCAGCAGCCCAGGCCGGCCGGGGTGCGTGGCGTGGCGCCGGGTTCCTGCGAGGCCGCTACCAGCCTCTCGTCACCAATGTGCAACGGCACTTCAAGGTGCCCAACCGCACACACCGCCGGTTCCGTGTCGTAGAACCCGACGTGGTGACCTACGTGGGCGACAGCCCGCCGCCCGACAAGCCCGACAAGTACGCCAGCCCGTTCTCCAAGCTCCAGCAGTTCGGGCTCCAGGTGGCCCGCACCCGCCAGCCCGGCATGCGCCGGGCACCGGGGCCCTGGGATGAGGCCGTGGTAGCCCAGGCCCCCACGGTCTCAGGTGGCGTGTCCGTCGATGGCCTGGTGGTTCCCTAATGGCCGCCGACACGATCAAGCTGCCCGGCGCCGGGCCCGTGAACCGCAAGGTGGTTCTGGTGGCCGGCGCCGTGGGCGTGGGCGTTGTCGGGTACGCCTGGTGGACTCGCAAGCCCGAGGCCATCCCCGAGGAGGTGGTGACCGAAAGCGAGCTGGACGCCATCGGCGATGAGCGCATCCCCACCACCGGGGTGCCGTACGACCCCAACATCGGTGCACCCACCACGGGCATCACCACCAATGCCGAGTGGTCCCAGTTCGCCACCGATCGGCTCAACGGCCTCGGCTATGACCCCATCGCAGTGGGTGACGCGCTGGGCAAGTTCCTGGACAAGCAGCCCCTCACTTCGGCCGAGGCCAACATTGCACGGGCCGCCATCTCCCAGGCCGGCCCGCCACCGCAGGGCGGCCCATGGAACGTGCTCACACAGGCCCCGGTGGCCTCAGTGGGCATGCTCGCTCCGATCCTGACCAGCACCCTGCCGGTATGGCGCAACGGGGCCTGGGAGTACACCATCTCGTGGGCCCCAGTGGCCGGCGCCACCCGCTATTGGTTCCAGCACGTGGGCGGATCCTCGGGTTATCTGCTGGGCACCCAATCGTCCGTGATCCGCGCGTCCGCTGGTCGAGTCGACACGTGGAAGTTCGCCGGGGTCAACGCCGCCGGGGTCAAGGGCCCTGAGGCCACTCTGGCCAAGACTCTCCCGCCGGCCCCAGCCACAGCCCCCGCCGCAGGCCGGGCTCCTGGCAACCCCCGCAACATGGGGCTGCTGCCCCACGGTGGCGGCCGTTACGGCATCGCCTGGCCCGGCGTTTCCGGTGCCACCGGCTATCGCTACCGCTGGGAGTCCGGCGGCCGAGTGTCGCCCTGGGCCTCAACCACCCGGGGCACTGCCGAGGTGCGATGGCTGTTCAAGGCCGGGACCAGGTTCCGGGCCCGGGTGCAGGCCGGCAACCGCTACGGCTGGTCCAGTGGCACCCTGTCCAATATCGTGTCTGCCCGATAGGAGACCCCATGGCACGCCCTGAAATCTCGATCCCCGCAGCCCTGGCCACCGGCACGGTGGTCATCGCCCTCTACCAGCGGGGCATGCCCCCAGCCCTCGACGTTCGGGCCGCCCAGGTAGGCGACCGCAACGTGGAGGCCGTCCGCAAGCAGAACGCGTGGCTGGCCGCCGCCACCGTGGGCGCCATCTCCCTCATCGCCAAAGACGCCACGGTGTTCATCGTGGGTGGGGCGATGGTGGTGGTCCTCGATTGGATGACCCGGGCCAACATCTGGACCAACCCGGTCACCGGCAACGTGGAAGGCCCCGGCATCCTGCGGGCCGCCACCCCACGGGCCGCCGCCAACGGCCAGCGAGCCATGGGTCGGGAATACGCGCCCTCCGAAGGCGTGGTGGCATGACCGACCCCACCGGGCCCCGTTCGGTGCCCGACGTGGCCGGCCGAGACGTGGGACGGTCCCAGGGGCGCCCTGGGGCCGCCCACGCCCACCGGACTGAGCCCGGCTACCACGAGGTGACCCGGCCACTGGGCGACGTGCTGCGAGGCCTGTGGGCCCGCTGGGCGCCGTTCCGAGACCGCCACGGGGCCTGAGCATCGTGCCGTGCTCCAAGTACCGGGGCCGGCAACGGCGGGCCTGCTACGCAACCGGCGGCTGGAAACGCAAGCCCCGCCGCCGGGTTGGAGCTCGGGCCGGCCGGCGCCGGCGCCGGAGGTGACATCGTGGCCAAGCTGACCGCCCGCCAGGTGGCGGGCATCGTGGCCGGTACCGGCCCACCCCGGGGCACCACCGTGGCCGAGTGGGTGCAGGTGGCCATGGATGAGTCCAGCCTCAACACCGAGGCCCTGAGCCCCACCGGCTGCTGCCGGGGGCTGTGGCAGATCAACGTGGCCAAGCACAAAGACAAGATCCCCGAGGCCGCCGTATCCGTCGCCAACGGCCATCAGGCGATGAAGTCCCCGCTACGCAACTGGCATGTGGCCGGCCTGATCTACCAGGAGGCTGGCTCCTGGCGCCCATGGTCCGCCGTACGTGGTGCCAAGCCCGTGGTGTCCTCGACCGCCCGAGACGCTGCCGCCAACCCTGACTACTCCATCGCCACCTCAGGTGGCGCCGTCCGTGACCCCACCACCGGCAAGGTGGGTCCCGAGCCCGGCGTGGAGGCCATCTCGGTCCTCGACCCCATCGAGGGCCTGGCCAAGTCTCTGTTCGGCGGGTTCGAGGCCATCGTGGAGTTCTTGAACCGCATGGGCGCGTGGGTGTCCGATCCCCACAACTGGACCCGGGTGGGCTACGTGACCGGGGGCGCCCTGCTGGTCATCGTGGCTGGGGCCGCCGTCGCATCTGAGACCAAGGCCGGCCAGGCCATCGTAGGCTCCACCGTGGCCGGCAAGGCTGGCCGGGCCCTCAACCGCTAGGAGACCGCCATGCCGCTGCGACCCCACCGGTTCGATACCTCGCAGGACACCCACGACGTAGACCCCGAGGACTTCGGCTCGTTCGATACTCCGGCCACCGAGGACGTGCTAGGCGCCGAGGAGGAGCCTTACACCATCCGACCGGTCCCGGTGTGCGTGGAAGGCACGGTGCGGGTGGAACAGCCCGGAGGCCGGGCTGGGGGCATCTACACCGTGCAGGTCCCGCTGGAATCCGGTGGCGTCCCCGTGAAGCTGCTCAACGCTGACCCGCGCCGGGAGGCCGCCACCATCGTCCCATTGGATTCGGACATCTTCATCGGGCTCGAACGAGGCGATGTGATTGACAGCCCCGGCGCCGGCCGATGGCCCGCCGCCGTGCCCCTGGTCTACCGGCTCACCGATGAGCTGTGGGCCACCGCCGTGACCGCCGCCACCACCACGACCATCGTCGTGGAGCAATGGGCACGCTGACCCACCGCCGGTACCGCACTGCCGCACCTGCCGCAGTAGCAGACCCCAACTTCGGGCCAGCGGCCTCGACCCCTGATCCGTTCGCTCTGACCACCGAGCTGTTCATCCGGTTCGGCATGCGGGTGACCAGCTTCGCCCAGGGCACCGCCCACCAATGGGGGCAATGGGGAGCGATCGACAACCAACAGTCCTGGGGATACAGCTTCCACGTCGGCGGTTTCCCTCGGCTGGCCATCTACCCCACCGGGCTCAACGCCAGCCTGATCGGTCCACAGACAACGCAGAGCTATGCCGACGTGCTCGGCCCGATCACCTTGCCGGCATGGCTGTGGGTGGCCGTCTATGTGGAGTTGAACGTGGGCGGCGGACGCCGCTGGACCTACTGGTGCTCTCGCACCGGGTTTGGGGCACTCCAAGTGATGGATGGCGGCCCGATCACCGATGGTGGTGGGCCCACAACATTCTTTAACAGCACGGCTGTGTTCACCTGCCCCGGGTATGTAGGCCCGAGCTGTGATCGATATGTGGACATCGAGGTGCGAGAAAGGCCCGGCGGCCCGCTCCTCGTGGATCCCCGGGTGCAGCACCAACAGCCCTACCTGATCGGCTCATTCTCAGGTGGGCCCGATACGTGGGTAGGGCCCGATGGGCGGACCTACACCCTGGGAGCGTTTGGGGACCTCCTCCGATCCCCGGTGCCCCGCCCCTACGCAGCCTGAGCCATGCCGATCTACACCCGGGATGTCCCGCAGGACCAGTACTACGTGGGCGCCGTGGACGCTGCTGGCAACCTCACCCTGACCATCACCCCGGGGTTCAAGCCGTGGCTGGTCCAACAGGTCTCCATTGAGATGCTGACCGCACCCGCCGGAGCAACGTGCATGCTCCGCAAGCGGGGTCTACTCATCTCTCCGCTGATCCCACCGGCCGACGTGGCTGCCGGTGACCCGCCCATCACCCTGTACCAGGGCGAGCCCCTCACCGTGGAATGGGCCGGCTGCACGCCCGGGGACCAGGGCACCGCCATCATCATCTACCAGCAGGTGGAGTACGGCTAATGCGCTCAGCGTTCGCAGTGTTCTTGCGTGGGTTCACGCTGCCGTTCGGTGCCACCACCGGCCGGCGCATCGTGTTCGATGGTGTGGCTGGCACCATCCAGGTGTATGACAGCGCCAACCGGCTGCGAGTGTTCATCGGTGGCGCCAGCTCCGACATTGAGCTGTCCACCGGGGCCGCCGCCGAGACCAATCCAGCCGGCCTCATCGCCCTCACTTTCATCTCAGGCGGCGAGACCTACCGCGTTCTGCGCGTCTCCTCACCGTCCGATGCCTCGGGCTCAGGCGACGAGGAGGCCCAGGTGGAATTGCGGTCCCGTTCGGCTGATGGCTCCGAGGCCCCAATGGTGGCTTTACAAGCCCGGCTCACCACCGATGACTTTCGTATCGGCATCCTCGATGACAGCACCGGCACCCGTAACCAGCCGTTGGGCACAGCGGTCCTTGTGGCCGGCACCGTGACCGTGCTCCATACCGTGGTCGCCGCCGGCTCTCGCATCGTCACCTGGCGCCAGGTCGCCGGGGGCACCCTCGGTCATCTCTCGGTAGGCGCCATCACTGCCGGCACCTCGTTCGTTATCAACAGCAGCTCGGCCACGGACACTTCGACTGTGGGCTACCTAATCCTGGAACCCCTCTAATGAGCCTGGCCTGGTATCGCTCCTGGCCCTCGGCCGCTGACCTGGCCGAGCTGGCCAACGCCACCCCCGGCTCCCTCCCACCTCACGTGGTGGACCGCCTCCCGCACTTGGAGATGGCCGGCAAGAACTACCAGCACGTGGCCTGGCCCGAGGACATACCCGGGTTCTGCATGCTGGAATGGGACGTGGCCCTAGACCCGGTGGCCATGCGCGCGTTCGCCGCCGAGGCCCTGGTGTCACCGGCCGAGGTACTGGTAGCTCCCTACCGCATCCACGACGCGTGGGGCTGCTGGCGCAACCCCGCCGACGCCACCGCCGGCCAGGGCGCCGGGCCCGATCCCCGAGGCCGGCCCGTGACCTACCCCGAGGCCGTCACTGACAGTTTCGGGCTGGGGTGTATCTACATGCCCCGCCACGTGCTGCTGGACTTCCTGGCCCGCATGGACCGCCTCGGGTTCACGGACTTCACGTTCGGGCAGTGGTACCGCCAGCGGTGGGGTGCCGCTAGAGTCTCATGGCGTGTCCACCCGCAACACCTCCACGACTATTGACGCCAGCGCAGCGGTACCGATCGACGTGGCATCCAAGCTGCTGCTGGGAGTCCGGCATGCCTACCGGCGGGCCGAGGTCGAGATGCGCCATGACATGGCACGGGTCCGGCTGTGGGTGGAGCGCCAGCACCTCCAGCCGGACCAGGTGATGCAGGTGGCGGTCCTCGTGATCTACGGCCTGGTGGCTGTGGCCGAGGCCGTGGCCTACAAGCACAAGGGGCGATGACCGTGCACGATGCAGCGTTCTCGTGGCTGGCCGACCGGGCCGAGCGGGTGCTGGAGGACTGGGAGACGCCGCCCGGGGTCGGCACCTGGGGTACCCCGCAGGGCCTCGACGTGGGCGCCGGAGGCCACCACGGCCACAAGGTGCAACAACTATTCCTGCCCATGCAGTTCGCCACCGTGGACTGGAACCCCGAGACCAAGCCCGATGTCGTGGCCGACATGACCGTGATGGTGCTCCCGGTCGGGTTGCCGGCCGAGGGCTACAGCCTGGTGCTGTGCACCGAGGTGCTGGAGCACGTCCCGGCCTGGCGGGCCCTGCTGTTCAATTGCGTGCGCCTGGTGGCGCCCGGCGGGCATCTCCTCGTGACCTGCGCCGGCCCCGGCCGGGAGCCTCACAGTGGCCTCGATGGCGGTCCGCTGCGGCCCGAAGAGTTCTACCGCAACCTGGAACCCCAGGAGCTGGCCGAGTCGGTCACCACCCTGGTGGATTCCTACGGCCTGGTGTGGCGGGAGTTCACCCACAACACCGATGCCCACGACCTCTACCTGCACATGCAGGCCCAACGTCGCACTATCAAAGACCAGCCCGGTGGAGGTTGGATTGGCGATGTCTACCCGCCCAACCCCATGGTGGGCGACTACCCCGAGGAGGCCTCATGGCCAAGCTGACCGAGGAGGAGTACCGCAGGCATATGCGGTCTCACCACAAGTTTCTAGACCGACTGGCCGCTGAGAACGACGACGACGATGACGACCAGGATGATGACGACCTGGACGACGACGACGACGATGACGCGCAGGGCCAGGACAAGGGCAAGGGCCGGCGCAAGGCCACCCCGCCACCCCGCAAGCGTTCCAGCTCGGGCTCCCGCAGCTCGGGCTCCCGCAGCTCGGGCTCCCGCTCCAGCTACGGCAACCCCAAGTGGTTCGGTCATGGGTGATGACCTAGCCGAGGCCCCACACACCGAAGGTCCCGAGCCTGACGACGCAAGCTGTGAGCCCGTGCCAGCCGACCTCGTGGAGCTGCACGAGGTGTTGGAATGGGAGGCCGCCATGCGGGCTCGAGCTGCCGAGGCCATCGAGTAATGGGGTACGGCACCCGTCTCATGTCCCGGGCCGAGTGGGGCGCCCGGCCGAGGGTATGTGTCTCGCACGCTGTCGAACCCGAGGGCGAGACCGTGCACTACGGCGGGCCCTCCCCATGGGGCACGGCTGTGGACCGGTCCAGTACCGAGCGTTTCCGGGACACCGCCGACCACAACCGGTGCGCGTCGATCCTGCGTGCATACCAGGCCTACCACCTCGACACCCGGGGATGGTGCGACCTGGCCTACAACAGCGCAGTGTGTCCGCACGGTGTCCGCTATGAGGGCCGGGGCGTGGGCGTGCGCTGCGGGGCTCAGAACAGCGAAGGCAACCGGCGCAGCTACGCCGTGGTGTACCTCGTGGGCGCCGGGGACCCGCTCACGGTCGAGGCCAAACGGGCCATGCTCGATGAGGCTGACCGGTTCCACGCGCCACTGCGCTGGGGGCACCGTGATTGGATGAATACCTCCTGCCCTGGCGACCCCACCTACGCGTGGCGTCAGGCCGGATTCCCCAGACCTTCGGCCGGGCTTGTACCGATAGCGCCGCCGCCGCCCGTCCTGCCACCTCGACCGATTGGGGGCTATGTGGCCGTCAACCTGCCCATACTGCGCGCTGGCCATCGAGGCGGTTCGGTGCGTTCCCTGCAAGGCTTGCTCAACGTCAAGGCCGGCAAGCGCCTGACCATCGATGGGGTGTTTGGGCCTGCCACCCACCGGGCCGTGGTGGAGGTGCAGCGATTCTTTCGCCTCCCTGCCGATGGCGTCGTGGGGGCCCGCACGTGGCCGACACTGTTCTTGTGAGCACTTCGGCTGGGCTAGGTGAACCGGTGTCACTAGGTGAGCTGCAACGCACCCTGGCCCGCATCGAGGCCGGCCAGGCCCGGGTGGTCGAGGATCACGAAGCCCGGCTGCGCCGTGTCGAACGGTGGGTGTACGCAGTCCCGCCCACCATCCTGGTGTCCGCTGCTGCGGTCATCACCGCCATTATTCGAGGAGGACCCTAGACATGCTCAGCACATGGGTGCGTTCGATCAATGTGATCCTGGGCTCGGTGGTCACACTTGTGACCGCCGCCGCCGTGGCCCTTAACAGTTTCGTAGCTGAAGTGGCGCCCGAGCTGCCGAACGGGTGGGAAGACAACGCCACCCGCATCGGTGCTGCGGTGGTGTCCGTGCTCGGGCTGGCCGCCGCTGCTATCCGCCGTCTGACCGAGGTGCCCCCGCAGGCCCGGGGCATCCTCCCGCCCGAATCGTGAGACGGGCCCTGCTGGCCGTTCTGGCCGTGGCGCTGTTGGCCGCCGGGTGCTCCAAGCCCACCGGACAACACTGGCGCCGCAGCTCAGGGACCGAAACCGTGGTGTATCTGGTGATCCCGCTGACCACGCCGGCCGATGTCAAATACGCCATGGACCGCACCGCCCGGGACTGGTCCGCCGCCAAGCACCTGCGGGTGACATACATCAATCGCTGCCCGGTCGAATCGGTGCCCGGAGCCAACTGTGCCCCGGTGTCCGTACCCACCTCGATGCCGGCCGGCAACGGCAACGCCGGCCGGTCATGGGACTCCAGCCTGCACATTCTCACCGGGTGGACACAGGTGGGCACCTCCGGGCAACCGCCCATCGTGGCCTCGGTGCTGAACGCCGGCTGCCACGAGGTGGGCCACGTCCTCGGGCTGACCCACGGGGATGGACCGGGCCCGTGCGAGAGCGGTCATCCCACCGCGTGGGACCTGGCGCTCATCGATCAAGCCTACGCCCACGTGGACGCCACGGGACCCCCCGGCGTCTGACCAGCCGCCCCACATCGAGGGCCCTGTGGCCCGCTGTGCGCCTGCGAGGCCCCGGGACGAGTGGTCATACCCACCAAACCGGCCTGGGGCCTCTGAGGGCCCGGTTTGGTAGTTGCACACGGTGGTACCACCCGTGGTAGTTTGGTGTCCGTGGCAAGCGAACGCGTGCAGCTCAACCTCAAGGTCCCTCGCAAACTGCGGGAGTCCGTCACGGCCGCTGCCGCAGAGGAGGGCGTGAGCGCCAACCGGCTGTGTGAGTTCGCTCTCGCCACCTACCTGGCGTTTCTGCGCCAGGACCACCCGGTCCCGCATGGGGACCGGTTACCGACAACGCCAAGCCCCTAGGAGGAGCAATGGCACCACGCAACACCACCTCAGCCGAGGAGACCGAGGCCCCTGAGGCCCCGCTGGACTTCGGTGGCGACCTGGGCAAGCTGCTTGCCCAGGCCCAACGCCCGCAGCGGTGGTTCATCTCCAACCCCGGCCTTGACACCCCGGTGCCCGAGGGCGCCTACATCCAACGGGGCTACCCCATCGACATTGCCGGCCAGGTAGTGGCCATCGAGCAGGTGTCCTCCAAGAACGGCCCCATGCCGGTCTACGTCCTCGACGTGGGCCGGGGCGCCGAGTTCCCATTGATCCGGTGGGGGCTCACCTCGATGCTGCTGCGCAACGCCCACCAGCGCCACCGGGTGCAACCAGGTGACACCGTGGCAGGCCACTGCCCGGGGCTGCGCAAGTCGAAGAACATCGACCCCGAAACGGGCCAGCCGTTCGAATACGAGGATTGGTCCGTGATGGTCCAGAAGGGCGACGGCACCGTGCCCGCCGCCGGTATCGGCCCCTCGGGCGACGAGGAGCCGTTCTAGTCATGGCCGCCACCGACACCCACCCGGGTGCTCGGTGCGCAGCAGGCTGCGGCCGGGCCCTCGGGCCCGGCCGTTGCTTCTGTGTGCCGTGCCTGGCCCTCATGTCCTGCGAGCCCCCGTTGTCACGGCCGGCCCGTACTCCTCGGTGGTGGGCGCCGGGGGCAATGGTCAACGGCCACCCCGAGGAGGTGACCCGTGTCGCCTACGCCTGAGCCCGAGCTGTGGTGGTGCCCCTATCTCAGGCAGCGCACTGCACAGCCGGGAGCCTGTGACCACGTGGGAGCGCCACCCGGCACGCTCCATCGTCGGCACGCGCCCATCGAGGAGCCCGACGCCAAACTGTGTGTCTGCGGAGCCACAACCCGTAACCCCATCCACGCCACCGGGTGTCTTGTGGTGGATGCCAACCGGCCGCCACGGCCAGGTGAAAGCGTCCTGGCCGCCATCCATGCCCGGGCCATCATTCAGGCCGGTATCGCTGTGGCCATGGCCGCTCAGGTCCGCCAAGAGGCCACCTCAATGGATGAGCTGCTAGTGCTCACCGCCGGGCTGGAGTTGGCCGTGCGAAAGCTGACCGAAGTCTGCGTGGAGGCTCAGGTGGCCTCCAACGCCAGGTGGTCATGATGGCCCGCCGCATGAGCGAGTTCCGCCGGGGCTACTACACCGGCCTGGCAGTGGGGGCAATCGTTGGCGCCATCACCAGCCCCCTCATCCACGCGTGGCTGGGATGATGGGCAAGCGCACCGGCCGCCGCTGCGAACACTGCCGCAGAACCGCCAAGCTGCGCCGATCCAAGCACGGCCCATACCTGCTGTGCCGAGCCTGCTGGGACCGGTTCGGTGGCTCCAGCTCCATCGTCAACCGGGACGCAGCTCGACGCCGGGCCCTCGGCCAGTGACCAGAAATGCAGCAGCCCCAGCGGCGGGAGCTGGGGCTGCTGCGAAGTCCCTAGGAGGACTAGCGTGTCATCCGACAACCAGACGAAAGGACATCGCTATGAGCACCATACCAAGCTCCGAGGGTGAGGCCAGGGTTTACCCGGCCAAGCCCGTGGAATTAGTCCAGGCCGAGGGCAACTGTTGTGGGGCCTGTGGGTGGTGGGTGACCGGTGGGGCCGATCCCACCGTGATGGCCACCCACCGTTGTGATGACGCCGGGGATGAGTACGACGGTGGGTATCACGATGAGCCCACCATCACCGACACCATCACCGGTCAAGGGGTGCTGTGATGATGTGGTCCGTGTTCGACCAGGTGGCCGATGAACGGTCCGCTCAAGACAATCGGTGGGGTGAACAGAATCACGACAACGGCACATGGTCACTTGTCTTGGGTGAGGAATACGGCGAGGCCTGCCAAGCTGCGCTCCAGCACAGCCCCACCGATCCCACGGACTTGCGGGCCGAGTTGATCCAAGTGGCTGCCGTGGCTGTGGCGTGGGTGGAGTGCATTGATCGGAAGGCTCGCCATGCCGCTTCACGCTGAGGCCCGGCGCGCGTACGACGCCACCCGGCGCAAGGGTGGAGAGCGAGAGCGCATCCGGTTAGATCACGGCAATGCAGCCCGAGCTGTGGCCCGAGCTGAGCACGTGGTCCGATTCGTGGGCGTGGACGGGGAGGGCGTGACCCGGCCCGATGGCGCCCATGACTACAACCTGCTGTCCATTGGGGCCCGCTCGCTGCACCATCCTGACGGCCGACCGTTGTCATTCGATGACGTGGCCGAGTTCTTGTGGGAATGCCACGAGGAGGACCCCGAGGCCGTCATGGTGGGATTCTTCCTGGGCTATGACTTCGCCCAATGGCTACGCCGGCTGCCCGAAGAGCGAGCCCGAGAGCTGCTGACCGAGGAGGGCCGAGTCAAGCGCCAACCTCGGCGGGGCGATCGGCTCCACAACCCGGTGCCGTTCCCTGTGCGCTGGGGCCCGTGGGAGTTCGACATGCTCCCCAATATGCGCCGGTTCAAGCTGCGACCCACCCACGTGCGGGAGGGCCGCTGCGCGTGGTGCGGAGCCGATTGCCAGCCCTCGGGCAAGATCAAGAACACCCACCCGTGGGCCTATGTGTGCGACGTGGGCCCGTTCTTCCAAACATCTCTGCTGTCCGCTGTGAACCCCAAACGGTGGCCCGACCCCGTGCTGACCGCCGAAGAGTTCACCACCCTCCAAGCCGGCAAGCAGGCCCGCTCGGGGCCCGAGGGTGGCGTGCCCTACGGCACCCCGGTGGACGCCTCGACCATGGCCTACAACCGGCTGGAGAACGACGTGCTGGGCCGAGTGATGGACCGCTACAACCGAGGCCTGGTGGCCTCAGAGGTTCGGCTCACCCGCACACAATGGCATGGGCCCGGCCAGGCCGCCCAGGCTTGGCTCAAGCAGGTGGCGCCCGACCACACCGGAGACACTTGGCGCACGCTGTCTGACTGGGATCGCCAGCCCTACGACGCCGCCATGGCCAGCTACTTCGGCGGCTGGTTTGAGATCCCCGTGCATGGCCCGGTACTGGGCCCCTCGTGGGATTACGACCTGAACAGCGCCTACCCGTTCATCATCTCCACGCTGCCGTGCCTGCGCCAGGGCCATGGGCTGTGGCTGTGGGGTGAGGGCAAGCCCTCCCGAGCGCTCGTGGGCCTGACCGAGCGCCAGTGGCGCCTAGGGGCCCGTCACAGACTTGTCAGGGCCACGGTGCGGGGCTCCAACCCGTTCCTGGGCGCCATGCTGCACCGAACCCCCAAAGGCCGGGTGCTGCGCCCTCACGGCACCGAAGGCTGGTACTGGTGGCCCGAGCTGCAAGCAGCCAAGCGAGCCGGCCTGGTGTCCCACATCGAGGTGCACGAATGGTGGCAGTGGAAATCCACGTGCGATTGCCCGCCGCCGTTCCGAGCGATCGCTGACCTGTACCGGGAGCGCCTGCGGGTGGGCAAGAACAGCGCCCACGGCCGGGCCCTGCGCCTGGTCTACAACAGCACCTACGGCAAGATGGCCCAGTCCGTGGGCGCCCCGCTGTTCTCCAACCCGGTCTACGCCAGCCTCATCACCTCGGGCTGCCGGACCATGATCCTGGAGGCCATCGCCAGCCACCCCGAAGGCCCGGAAGCTGTGCTCATGGTGGCCACCGATGGGGTCTATTTCACGTCCCGCCACCCGGGCCTCGACCTCGACTCCGAACGCCTAGGCGCCTGGGACGAGACCGAGCTGCATGACCTGACGTTGTTCAAACCAGGGGTGTACTGGCACAAAGCAGCCCGCCGGCATGTCATTGCTTCCCGAGGTGTCAATGAGCGGGCCCTGGCCTCGGTCATCTCCCGGCTGGACGCGCAGTGGCGACGACGCCATGCCCGCTGGCCATCCCTACCGTTCCCCGAGGCCATGGAACGATCCTGGTGGCCAGCCACCACGGTGCGGGTGCCGTTCTCGGTGGTGAGCCCCCGCCAAGCCCTCCAGCGCAACCGGTGGGAGCTGTGCGGAGCCATCGCCACCGACGCCGAGACCGAACAGTCCTCGTGGCCGAGCACCAAGCGCCGGCCACAGCCCATCCCCACCCGCACCCCGTTCTACCGTTCGCAGGTGTGGGGCGAGCTGGGGCCCTCGACCCCATATGACAAGCGGTTTGGCATCGAGCTGCGAGAGGGCTGGGCCGCCACCGAACTGCTGACCCCTGACGGCGGTCTGGACCTGGTGTGGTCCGACCTGCTGCTAGGCGATGACGATGCCTAGGGGCTACAACCCGGCGGCCCGAGCTGCGCGTGAGGCCCGGTTCCGTACTGAGCATGGGGTGTCCTCGGGCACCTACTACCGCATGCGCCGGGAGGCCCAGGGCACCGGCCTGACCGGGGCCCAGTTCGACAAGCTGGCACACCAGCAGGGCTACGGCACAGCCCGGGACATGACCGTGGCCAAGCGCACGTTTATCCGGGAGTATGAGGCCGGCACCACGCCATCACCCTCCCGCATGGACACCATGTATCCCGTTGACATGGGCGACATGGCCGACATGGACATCGACAAAGAATGGTTCTGGTATCACGGCTAACACCTAGGAGGAGCAATGCATTACCATTTATGGACCTGGTGGGCAAGGCTGTATGACCGGTGGGATGACCACCGCCGGCATGCCATATCGAGCTGGGGCTAAGCCTAAATAGAGCAGGCCCGAGGGTTGATCCC
>Ga0209885_1000026_pt1 | contig 19369 bp, 16 predicted proteins | sample GWRWS3_40_50_FD_187223 | JGI IMG/M metagenome (GOLD analysis project Ga0209885, IMG submission 187223) | Riverbed sediment microbial communities from areas with vegetation nearby in Columbia River, Washington, USA - GW-RW S3_40_50 (SPAdes)... | ecosystem: Environmental > Aquatic > Freshwater >... | reverse complement strand
GACCGTCATCCCCCGATCCTTGAACGAGCCGGTGGGATTGGCCCCCTCAACCTTCAGGTAGAGCTCCACCCGGATCCCGAGGGTATCCGCGAGTCGCTCCGCCCGAATCAGGGGGGTGTTTCCCTCGTACAGGGTGATGACTGGCGTCCTGTCCGTCACCGGCAAAAACTTCCGATACTGATGTATGACGCCGCGCCACATGATTGCGAGCTCCGCTCGCGTTCACTCCACCTATCCATGAACCCTGAACTATGAACCCACTAGGATTCTTCGACCCGGAGGCAGACCGTCCTTCCCGACACCACGTCGAGGGCATCGATCTCTGCCAACGCCCTGCGCATGGCCCCCTCCACCGCCTCGTGGGTCATCATCACGACCGGGACACTGGCCCGGGCATGCCGGCCCTTCTGGATCACCGAGGCGATGGAGATGTCGTGACTGCCCAGGATCCCCGAGACCTTCGAGAGAACCCCCGGCTTGTCGACAGCCATCACCCGGAGGTAATAGCGAGTCCGGACCTCATCCATCGGCCTGATCTTCAGGCCCTCCCCGGCGATCGCCGGAATATGGGAGGGCCGCGACGGACGCTGATAGAGGATGTTCTGGGCGATCTCGACGACGTCGCTCACCACCGCGCTCGCCGTGGGCAACTGGCCGGCCCCCCTGCCGTAAAACATCAGCGATCCGGTGGCGTCCCCGACGATGTAGACGGCGTTAAAGACACCACCCACGGAGGCGAGGAGATGGTCCTCGGGAATCAGGGTGGGATGGACCCTCACCTCGATCTCGCCGTCGGTCTCTTTCGCAATGGCCAAGAGCTTCACCCGGTACCCCAGCTCCTTCGCGTACTGGATGTCGTCCGGGTCGATCCCGCGGATTCCTTCCACATAGATCGCGTTGAAGTCCACGGACCCCCCGTAGGCGATGGAGGCCAGGATCTGGAGCTTGTGAGCCGCATCGATGCCATCGATGTCCAGGGACGGGTTCGCCTCGGCGTAGCCCTGGTCCTGCGCCTCTTTCAGGACCTCGGCGAACGGGGCCCCCAGCTCGGTCATCTTGGTCAGGATGTAGTTACACGTTCCGTTGACAATGCCCTCAATGGAGTGGATCCGGTTGGCCACCAGGCCCTCCCGGACAGCCCGGATGATCGGAATCCCCCCGCACACGGTGGCCTCAAACCCCAGATCCACCCGCTTCTCGGCCGCCGCCCTGAACAGCTCGAGACCGTGGGTGGCCAGCAGGGCCTTGTTGGCAGTGACCAGGTGCTTGCCACTGCGCAGCGCGGCGAGACTCACCTCGCGGGCCGCCGTCGTCCCGCCGATCAGCTCGATGACGATGTCGATGGCGGGATCCTCGATGATCTCGCGTGCGTCCGTGGTGAGGATCTTGGGGTCCACCTCGACATCCCTCGGCTTCGTGAGGTCGAGGTCGGCGATCCGTTTCAGCCGGAGCCGCGCGGCCAGGCGGCGCTGGAGCAGCGGGGCTTGCCCTTTCAGGAGCTTGACGACGCCCGTGCCGACCGTCCCGAAACCGACCAGACCGATGTTGATGGTCTTCATTCGTCCTCCCTCACCCTTGACGAAGCAGGGTGGGCAGGGACCCCCGCCAGGCCTGATCGAGAGCGGCCACGGGAAGATCCATCGTGAACGTTCGGCCTGTACAGAGGAATCGGGAGCCGCCTGTTCGCCCGAGGATCGTGATCGGAACCGCATGGCGCAGAGCGATCGCCTCGAGTCTGCCGAGATCGGCTTCCCGCAGCGAGAAGAGAATCCGGGACTGGCCCTCACCGAAGAGGAGGGCATCGGGCCGACCCGTCTCGGAAAGGTTGACCTCGACGCCGATGTGCCTTTCCGGCTCGCTGATACAACTTTCGGCTAACGCCACCGCGAGTCCCCCATCCGAGCAGTCGTGAGCCGATCGCACGAGGCCCGCCCGAATCGCCTCCAGACAGCATTGCTGGACCCGTCGCTCGAGATCCAGATCGATCGTCGGGGGCCGGCCCTGGATCAAGCCGTGATAGACCTTGAGGTATTCACTCCCCCCCAACTCTTCCCGCGTCTGACCCAACAAGACCACGACGTCCCCTGCCCCCTTCCAGCCCGGCGTGGTGGCATGGTCAATGTGGGCGAGAATCCCCAGCATCCCGACGATCGGCGTGGGGAAGATGGCCTGTCCCATGGTCTCATTATAGAAGCTCACATTGCCGCCGGTGACAGGCGTTTGCAGGGCGCGGCAGGCTTCGGCCATGCCGCGGACCGCCTCGGCAAACTGCCACATGATCTCGGGCCGCGTGGGGTCTCCGAAATTGAGACAGTTGGTGATCGCGACCGGCTCTGCGCCGCTTGTCACGACGTTCCGGGCCGCCTCGGCCACCGCGATCATTCCGCCGACACAGGGATCCAGAAAAACATACCTGCCGTTGCCGTCCATGGCCAGCGCAATACCCCGCTCGGTTCCCTTGAGGCGGAGCACCACGGCATCGGCGCCCGGGCCGACGACCGTGTTCAGAAAGAGCATGTGGTCGTACCGCTCCCACACGGTCGCCTTGCAGGCGATGGTGGGGGAGGCCAACAGCCGCAAGAGCACTTCCCCGCACTCCCGCGGCAGGGGGATCTGACGGAGGTCGAGGCGCTGGACCTCATCTTGCCAGGCGGGCCGGACAGCCGGTCGGCGGTAGACCGGGGCATCCGCCACGAGCCCCTTGACCGGGATCTCCGCCATGACCCGCTTGCCGTCCCGGACCCGCATCAGTCCGTCGGCCGTCACCCGGCCCACGACCACCGCATCCAGATCGTACCGCGCAAAGATCTTCTGCACGATCCGCTCGGCCCCCTCCCGCGCCACCAGCAGCATTCGCTCCTGAGATTCAGACAGCATCACCTCGTAAGGCGTCATCCCCTCTTCCCGCCGCGGCACGAGCCGGACGTCGATCTCCACGCCGGTCCCTCCGCGGCTGGCCATCTCGCAGCTCGAACAGGTGAGGCCGGCCGCCCCCATGTCCTGAATGCCGACCAGCGCATCGGTCCGCATCAGCTCCAGGCAGGCCTCGATCAACAGCTTCTCCCGGAAGGGATCCCCCACCTGCACCGTGGGGCGGCGTTCCTCACTCTTCTCATCGAAGGTCTCCGAAGCCATGGTGGCACCGTGAATGCCGTCCCGACCGGTCTTGGCCCCCACGTAGAAGACCGGGTTGCCGATCCCGCCCGCGCGGCCATAGAAGAGCTTGTCGACCGGGGCGATCCCGAGGCACAGGACATTGACCAGGGGGTTTCCGCTGTAGCACTCGGCAAAGCACACCTCGCCTCCGACGGTGGGAACCCCCACGGCGTTGCCGTACCCCGAGATCCCGGCCACCACGCCGCCCATGAGATACCGGTTCCGCGCGTCGGCCAGGGGGCCGAAGCGGAGGGAATCGAGCAGCGCAATCGGACGGGCGCCCATGGTGAAGATGTCCCGGATGATCCCACCCACGCCGGTAGCCGCGCCCTGGTACGGCTCAATAAACGAAGGGTGATTGTGACTCTCCACCTTAAAGACGGCAGCGAGGCCGTCCCCCAGATCGACCACCCCGGCGTTCTCCCCCGGCCCTTGCAGGACGGCAGGGCCGGAGGTGGGAAGGGTCTGGAGATGCACCTTGGAGCTCTTGTAGCTACAGTGCTCCGACCACATGACCGAGAAGATCCCCAGCTCCGTATAGGTCGGCTCACGCCCCAGGATGGCCACGACCTGCTCGTACTCCTCCCGCGTCAAGTTGTGCGCGGCAATGATCTCTTGAGTGATGGTCGGCTCTGTCATACGATCACCGAGACATGGGGGAGGCGGCTCGACCAGAGCGCACGATCGACTCGAACAGGAGAAGGCCGCTGGTCGACCCGAGCAGGGTTTCCGCGGCTCGCTCCGGGTGCGGCATCAGGCCGAGGACGTTTCTCCCTTCGTTACAGACGCCAGCGATATTGTCCAGGGACCCATTGGGGTTCGCTCCATCGGTAATCTCCCCGCCCGTTGTCGCATAGCGCAAGATGACCTGGCCCTTCTCGTTGAGCTGCCGCAGGGTTGCAGGGTCAACGTAGTAGCGCCCCTCGTTGTGATTGATCGGGACACGGAGGACCTGACCCGGGCGGCACGCGGTGGTGAAGGGTGTCGCCGTGTTCTCGACGCGGACGTGGACATGGCGACAGATGAAGGCAAGGCTCGTGTTTCTGAGGAGCGCCCCCGGCAAGAGTCCGGCCTCGCACAGCACCTGAAATCCATTGCAGATGCCGAGGATCAGTCCGCCGTCTTCAGCGTGCCGCTCCACCGCCTTCATGACCGGCGAGAATCGCGCAATCGCCCCCGTGCGCAGATAGTCTCCGTGGGCGAAGCCCCCCGGCAGGATGAGGCAGTCGTAGTCCTTGAGCTCCTTCTCTTTATGCCAGATGAGATCCGCCTGCTGCCCCAGGACCCTTTCAACCACCCACTGGCAGTCCAGCTCGCAGTTGGACCCGGGAAAGACGATGATCCCGAATCGCACCTAACCCTCCTCCAGCTCGAACCGATAGTCCTCGATCACCGGGTTCGCCAGGAGTTTCTTACACATCTGCTCCACGCGCTTCGAGGCCTCTTCGCGGCTGACCCCGTTGAGGGTAACCACCATAAATTTCCCAACCCGCACATCCTTCACCCCGGCAAACCCGAGCGTCTCAAGGGCGCCCCGCACGGTCTCCCCTTGCGGATCGAGCACTCCCTTCTTTAGCGTCACATACACCTTCGCGCGTATCAATTAACTCCCCCAGGCTGTCAGCTGTCGGCTATCAGCTGTCCCCTTAAGACCTTCCGGATCGCGGCGAGGGGAGGGCCGACCGCGGAGGCCGGCGCAACTCGCGCCCGTTTCAGCTGTCAGCAAGAACTCGTCAAGGCCCAAGCCGACTGCTGGCTGCCGACAGCTATTCAGGTTCCCTCTAAGGCGGCGAGGCGAATGCCGACCTCGGAGGAAGCCGAAACTCGCGCCCCGTCCGAACAGCCTTCGACTCCGTGACACTTCCGATGGCCACCAAGGTACAGGGCGCCATCAAGGTCTTCGACCGCAAAGCCTCCCCGCTTCCCGATGCGTATAGACCCCGATGGGGCAACTAGTTCAAGCTGTTTCGGCGACGACGAGGAGGTCGTTCGCCGAGCCGCCGTCTCTTTCAACCGCCAGCCCCCAGCTGTCAGCCAAGATTCCCTCAGGGTTTCTGCCGACTGCCGACAGCGGACAGCTGGCTGCCGGTTATGCGCCGGTACACCTCCTGATACGCCTCCTCCACCTTGCCGAGATCCCTGCGGAACCGGTCCTTATCCATCTTCTCCAGCGTCTCCTTATCCCAGAGGCGGCATCCATCAGGGGTGATCTCGTCGCCGAGCAAGAGCTGCCGCCGATGGCGCCCGAACTCGAGCTTGAAGTCCACCAGGATCAACCCGCGCTTATCGAGAAACTTGCGGAGCAGGGTATTCACGACGAGGGCCCGTTTCCGGATGGCCCTCACCTCTCTGGGCGTAGCGAGGCCCAGCAGCCGAACGTGATCCTCGTTGATCATCGGATCTCCGAGGGCATCGTCCTTGTAGAAGAACTCGAGCACGGGCGCTGGCAGGGGCTTCCCCTCGGGGAGACCCAGCCGCTTGGAGAGCGAGCCGGCACTGATATTCCGGACCACCACCTCGATCTTGATGATCTCGAGCCTCTTCACGAGCATCTCGCGGTCGTTCAGCTGCTTGACAAAGTGGGTCCGGACGCCGCGTCGCCCCAGGTACTTGAACAGGACCGAGGAGATCCGATTATTATAGACCCCCTTCTGCTCGATGATCCCCCGCTTCTGGGCGTTGAAGGCCGTCGCCTCGTCCTTGAAGTACTGGATCAACAGATCCGGGTCGTCGGTCTCGTACAGGATCTTGGCCTTGCCCTCGTAGATCTTCGTCCGCCGCTCCATGCCGCTTCCCTACAGCCCCAATCGGGCGAAGATGGTGTCGACATGCTCCAGGTACGGCGTGAGATCGAAGCAGGCGGCGACCTCATCGACCGAAAGGTGCCGCAGGACCTCCGGGTCCTGGAGCAGCACGGCCTGAAAATGCTCCCCCTTCTCCCAGGCCTTCGTGGCGCTGCGCTGAACCAGATCATGGGCCACCTGCCGGGCCACCCCCTTCTCGGTCAGGGCCAGGAGGACCCGTTGCGAGAAGAGGAGACCTTGCGTCTGCTGGATGTTCCGTTCCATACGTTCCGGGTAGACCTGGAGCCCCTCCAACACTTCCCGCGCCTTCACGAGGAGGTAATCGAGCAAGATGGTGGAGTCAGGAAGGATGATGCGCTCGACGGAGGAGTGGCTGATGTCCCGCTCGTGCCAGAGGGGGACATTCTCCAGGGCCGCGATGGCATTCGCCCGAAGGACCCGGGAGAGTCCCGAGATCTGTTCACAGGTCACGGGGTTTCTCTTGTGCGGCATGGAGGAAGAGCCTTTCTGGGTTTCGGCGAAGGGCTCTGCCGCTTCGGCAACCTCGGTCCGCTGCAGGTGGCGGATCTCGGTCGCGATGCTGTCTAGTGTCGCCCCGATGATGGCGAGCGTCCCGAGGAACTGGGCATGCCGATCCCGGGGGACGATCTGGCTCGACACCGGCTCGGGATTGAGCCCCAACCGCTCGCAGACATACGCTTCGATGGAAGGAGGGAGATGGGCATAGGTCCCGACCGCCCCCGAGACCTTGCCGTAACCCACGGCTGCCTTGGCCTGGACAAGCCGCTCCCGGTTCCGCAGCATCTCGCTATACCACCGAGCCACCTTGACGCCGAAGGTCATCGGCTCGGCATGCACCCCGTGGGTTCGACCGACCATGACGGTCTGCTTATGAATCCTGGCTAACGCCTTGAGGGTCTCGAGCAGCGCGTCGCAATCCTCCAAGAGGATATCTGCCGCCTCCTGGAGCTGAAACGCCAGGCCGGTGTCCATGACGTCGGAGGAGGTCAAGCCGAGGTGGATGTAACGACTCGACTCACCGACCCGCTCCGCCACTGCGGTGAGGAATGCGATGACCTCATGCCGCACCGCCCGCTCCAGCGCCTCGATCCGACCGAGATCAAAGGCGGCCCGAGCCTTAATCTCCTCCAGGGCCTGGATAGGAACCTTTCCCAACTGCGCCCAGGCCTCACAGGCGAGGATCTCGATCCGGAGCCACACCAAGAACCGATGCTCCGGCTCCCAGATCGCAGCCATTCTGGGGAGGCTGTAGCGGGGAATCATCGCTCGGTCCTCCTCACACGCGGCAATGCCACGGCGGTATCACCCACAGGATTGCAGTGGAGACCCCTCGGGGTCAGACCGATGGAGAGGGTTGCAGGATGCGGCCGATGGAAGCCAAGGCACACGCCCCGCCATCAAAAAGGGACTGGGTGAGCTGCCGGAGGCGCTCCGGCGTCACCTCCTCGATCCCCTGGATGATCTCCTCCAGCCCGAAGCAGCGGTTGAAGGCCATGTACATCCTGGCGAGACGGGTCATCCGGCTGTTGGTGCTCTCGAGGCCGAGGAGGAGATTACCCTTGAGCTGCTCCTTGGCGCGTCGGAAATCCGCGGGACGCACAGGCTCATCCCGAATCTTTCGGAGCTCCTCCTGGATGAGGTCTACCACCTCCTGATAGTGGTCGCTGCTGGTCCCCGCATAGACCACGAGGAGACCGCCGTCGCGGTAGGAGGCGCCGTACGAATAGATGGAGTAGACGAGCCCTCGCTTCTCCCGGATCTCCTGGAACAGGCGGGAGCTCATCCCACCTCCGAGGATCGTATTGAGGATCGACAGGGTGTAGCGGTCCCGGTGCGCGGTCGCGAGGCCATTGACCCCCAGGCAGAGGTGAACCTGGCTGAGATCCCGATCTTCATTCACCGCGGTCAGTCGCGAGACCGGGGGAGCGGTGAATCCGGCATGGGCACGACCGCCCCAGCCCCCGAACGCGGCCGCCGCGAGATCCACCAAGGCGTCATGGTCCAAGTCTCCGGCGGCGGAGATGATCGTCCGATCGGGCCGGTAGTAACGGTCCGTGTGCTTCACGATCTCATCCCGCCCGATCTGCCGGAGGGTCTCGCGCCACCCCAGGATCGGACGACCCAGAGGATGGTCCGCCCAGATGGTCTGGGCGAAGAGATCGTGAATCTGATCATCGGGGGCATCCTCCACCATCTTGATCTCCTGGAGGATCACCTCGCGCTCCTTTTCGATGTCGCTGGGATCGAGGCGAGCGTTGAGCAGCAGGTCTGCGAGGAGGTCCACGGCCAGCGGCAGGTGCTCGCCCAGGACCTTTGAAGAGAAGCAGGTGTACTCCCGGCTGGTGAAGGCGTCGAGCGCCCCCCCGACCGAATCGATGGCGGCGGCAATCTCCTCGGCACTGCGCTTCTCTGTCCCCTTGAAGGCCATGTGCTCGATGAAATGGGAGACCCCCGCCTGTCCCCTCTCCTCATCACGCGAGCCCACCTGGATCCACACGCCGATGGAGACGGACCGCATCGCCGGCATCCTCTCCGTCAGGACGACGACGCCGTTGTCGAGGACCGCCTTCTGGTACGAGACACGGGGCACCGCCATCGCTACCGCTTCCCCTCTCGGTCCCGAGCCATCTCCCGCTGGCCGCGGGATCCCCATTCCGTGGGCCGAGGTGGCCCTGCCTCTTCCCGATGCTCCGCCCCCTCAGCCCCCTGGGCCCGCAAAACTTCCTTCCGACTCAGCCGGATCTTCCCCGAGGGGTCGATCTCGATCACCTTGACCGTCACCTCATCCCCCTCGGAGAGGACATCTTGCACCCGCTGAATGCGATGCTCAGCGATCTGGGAGATGTGGAGGAGCCCGTCGGTCCCGGGCAGGATCTCGACGAAGGCGCCAAATTCCACGATCCGCTTCACCTTCCCCTTGTAGACCTTGCCCACCTCCGGCACCTCGACGATCCGATTGATAATGGCCATAGCCTTCTCCGCCGCCGCTTCGTCCATCGAGGCGATTTCGACCGTGCCATCATCCTGAATATCGATCTTGCAGCCGGTCTCCTCGATGATGCTGCGGATGACCTTGCCCCCCGGGCCGATCACCTCTCGGATCTTGTCTACCGGGACCTTCATGGTGAGGAGGCGCGGGGCATAGACGGAGAGGGTGGGGCGGGGTTCGGCCAACGTCTTCCCCATCTCGTCCAGGACGTGCATCCGGGCCTGGCGGGCCCGCTCCAACGCCTCGGCCATCAGGGCTGGTGTGACGCCCTGGACCTTCAGATCCATCTGAAGCACCGTAATGCCTTTCCGGGTGCCGGCCACTTTGAAGTCCATATCGCCGAGATGGTCCTCCAGTCCCAAGATATCGGTCAGCACCGCGGACCTCTCCCCTTCCACTACCAGGCCCATAGCCACCCCGCCGACGGCCGACTTCACGGGGACGCCGGCGTCCATGAGGGCCAAGGTGGCTCCGCAGACGGAGGCCATCGAGGAGGAGCCGTTACTCTCCAGGATGTCAGAGACGATCCGAATCGTGTACGGGAACTCCTCCGGGCTCGGGAGCACGGCGAGGAGCGCCCGTTCGGCCAACGTGCCGTGACCGATCTCCCGACGGCCGGGACCTCGGAGGAACCGAACCTCCCCCACGCTGAACGGCGGGAAGTTATAGTGAAGCATGAACCGTTTGAACCCCTCTCCTTCGATACTGTCCAGGCGTTGGACATCCTCGGAGGTTCCGAGGGTGGTGGTGACGAGTGCCTGGGTCTGGCCCCGAGTAAAGAGGGCCGACCCGTGCGTCCGGGGCAGCACACCGACCTCGCACGTGATCGGCCGCACCTCCCCAAGGCCCCGACCATCCGCCCGCTGTCCCTCCTCCAGGATCAGCCGCCGCATATCCTCGCTTTCGAGTCGCTCCAGGATCTCCTTCACCTGGACCTGAATCTCGGCCGGTTCGCCGGCGAAGGTCCGCAGGGTCTCTTTGGCAATCTCTTCACGCCGCGCCCGCTGAGCCTCCTTCTCCCTGAGCCTCACCAGCCCTCGAATGGGTTCGCGGGCAAGGGCCGAGACCCGCTCGAGCAGGGCGGGGTCCATGGGTGGTGGGGTGAATGTGGACTTCGGCCCGCCGACCAGAGCAGCCAGGGCCTCTTGCATCCGGATGATCTCGGCGCCAGCCTTCTGGCCAAAGGCAATCGCCTCGAGGATGATCTCCTCCGGCACCTCCCTGGCCCCCGCCTCGGCCATGATCACCGTCTCGGTAGTTCCGGCAAGGACCAGGTCCAAGTCCGACTCCTGCATCTGCTTGTACGTGGGATTCAAGATGAGCCGCCCCCCGACCCGGCCGACCCGAACGGCCCCGATCGGGCCCGAGAAGGGAACGGGGGCGACGGTCAAGGCCGCCGAGGCACCCACCATGGCAAGCACATCCGGATCATTCTCCTGGTCGGCGGACAACACCGTCGCGATGATCTGGACGTCGCGCCGGAAGCCCTTGGGAAAGAGGGGACGGATGGACCGGTCAATGAGGCGGGCGGCGACCGTCTCTTGATCCCGGGGTCGCCCCTCCCGTTTGAAAAAACCCCCGGGGATCATGCCGGCGGCGTAGGCCCGCTCCTGATAGTCCACGGTCAGGGGGAAAAAATCGAGCCCCTCCCGCGTCTCCTTCGCGGCCACGACCGTCACCAAGACCACCGTATCCCCGTATTGGACCCAGACCGCCCCGTCCGCCTGCCGGGCCACCCGGCCCGCCTCGAGGGAAAGCTGCCGTCCTTCGATCGCTATCTCCACGCGTTGAATCATCGCCCCCTATGCCTTTCTGTCACCTCAGCCAAAAAAGCCCGCGAGAGATGACCCTAAACTGCCATCTGCCGCGGGCGCTCTAACCACACCAGGGATTTGCCTAGATGAGAGACCACAGGCTCGCTAGCGCCGGATCCCCAATTGACCGATGAGCTTCCGGTATCGCTCTGCATCCTTATTTTTCAAATAGTTAAGTAGCTTCCGCCGGCGGCTCACCATTCGAAGCAGACCCGTCCGGGAATGGTGATCCTGTTTGTGGAGGGAGAGGTGCTGGCTGAGAGAATCAATCCGCGAGCTTAGAAGGGCAATCTGGACCTCCGGCGAGCCGGTATCCCGCCCGTGAAGGTGAAACTCCTTGATCCGCTCCTGTTTCCGGGCAAGATCCTTCGCCAAGCCTCCACTCCTCTCTCAATCCTTAATCGCATTTCATGGTAGCACAAGACCCGCTCCCGAGTAAAGCCCAATCTGCTGAAGCGGCAGAGGGCTGGCTGAGGATCTCCCGGACCCGCTGGATGTCCCGCGCCACCTGGGCCTGGAGCGCTTCAGCAGAGGCGAAGCGGACCTCGTCCCGGATTCGCTCCCAGAAGGTCACAAGGACGGCTTGCCCGTACCCGGGCGCCCGATCTTCCTGATCTTCCTCGATATCGAGGAGATGGACCTCCACGCGGCGACCCCCAGCCCCGAACGTGGGGGCAACGCCAACGTTAATTGCCGCATCGTAACCCCCCTCGTCGGCGTAGACCCGGCCTGCGTACACCCCATCGGGTATGAGGAGGTCCTGAGGCGGAACGAGATTGGCCGTGGCAAAACCCAATCCCCTCCCCCTGCCTGCCCCAGGGACGATCTCTCCAAGGGCGGCGTAGGGTCGGGTAAGATACCGGGCTGCCTCGCCCACCTTCCCTTGATGCAACAGATCCCGGATGATCGTTGATTTAACGACGGTTCCGTCCACCGTCACCGGCGGAAAAACCTCCACCTGGAATCCGAGGGCCTTCGCCATCTTCCTGAGGAGATCGGGCGTCCCCCGCCTCCCCCTGCCGAACCGGAAATCGAACCCGAGACAGAGAAACTCGGCGCGAAGCCTCTTCCAGAGAATCTCCTCCACGAAGGCCCCGGCCTCCATCTCGGCCAGGCTCGGCGTAAAGGGGAGAGCGACCAGCAGATCTACGCCTAGCGACTTCAGGAGGCGCTCCTTGATAGGATAGGGGGTGATCAGCTTCGGGGCCCGATCCGGCTGGAGAACCTCCAGCGGATGGTTCACAAAGGTGAAGGCCGCCCCGGTCCCTCCATGCTCTCGGGCTCGCCCGACCACCGCACGAATGATTCGTTGGTGACCTGCGTGGACCCCGTCAAAGGTCCCGATCGCGGCGGCCACATGCGGAAGGGATTTTTCGCCCAGGTGTGCGATGTCCCGAATGATCTCCATCCCTCTAATGGCTCTCAGGAGACCTGAAGACCCGAACCGGCTGGAGGACGACCCGTCGAGGATCCATTCGGGTGAAATCGGCCCCGGCTACCATGGCAGTGGCCAGCGACAGGAGTTGACGCCGGAACCCCAGGACCCGGACCATCGTCCCCTTGACCACCTCGGGGGGAACGCTCACCACCTGTGCCGCGGCGACCGCCGAGCCATGGAGGATGAGGCGGGAGGCCTCTGGGAGGACCCGCACTGCCGGGAGATGGTCCAGGGCATCCTCTACCGAGATGAGTGGCTCCTGCCCCCTACCCTCCGCGACGAGTGCCGCGAGTCCGTCGAGCGTCAGGGCATCCTTCAGCTCAAAGCGACCCGCCCGGACCCGGACCAGGCTGTACAGGTGCGCCCCACATCCCAGCATCTTCCCCAGATCGTCCGCGAGGGCTCGCGCATAGGTCCCTTTGCTGCAGCGCATCCAGAGCCCGACAAAGGGGGGGTCGAAGGAGGAGAGGCGGATGGCGTAGATGTGGACCGTGACCGGTTCCCGGGGGACGTCCTCACCGCGACGGGCCATCCTGTACAGCCGTTCGCCCCTCACCCGCTTCGCTGAGAAGAGGGGGGGGATCTGCTGGACCTCCCCCACGAAATGCCCCAGGGCCGCTTCCACCTCCTCCCGGGATACCCGAACCTCCGCTTCGCCAATGATCTTGCCATCGGCATCCTGTGTGTCGGTGGTCACCCCCAGGCGCACGACCATCTCATACTCTTTGTCGGCGGTCGTCAAGAACTGGGCAATCTTCGTGGCCCGGCCGACACAGATGGGGAGGACTCCGGTCCCTCGAGGGTCGAGAGTCCCGGTATGTCCGACCTTGCGGACGTGGTAGAGCCGGCGCACGACGTCCACCACGTCGTGAGAGGTCATCCCAGCCGACTTGTTGATGTTGAGCACCCCGGAGATGTCCCTGGATTCAGCCCTTCCCATCAGCGCGTTCATCTCCGATGCGTGTAACGACCCGACGGATTTCCCCGAGAATCCGCTCGCGGACCTCGGGGAGCGAGCCCATGACCGTGCAGCCTGCGGCGTTCTTGTGTCCTCCTCCCTGAAAGACCTTGGCCACGGCGGCGACATCCACCTTTCCCTTGGACCGGAGACTAATCCGCACCCCCTGCCCACCCTCCTCCGTAAAGAGCAGGGCAACCTCCACGCCCTTGATCGAACGGGGGTAGTTGATCAGGTCCTCAAGGGCATCCCTGCCAACCCCCGCCCGCTCTAGGAGATCCCGCGTCACTTCGATCCAGGCCACCGCCCCATCGGGGGAGAGCTGCATCCTCGTAAGCAGGGTACCCAACAGATGCAGCTCCGCCACCTCGCGCTGGTCAAACAACAGCTCCGCCACCTCGTGGGGAACCGCGCCGGCCTCAATCAGCGTCGCCGCGATCCGCAGGGTCCGCGGGGTGGTGTTGGCATAGTGAAAGGAGCCGGTGTCGGTGAGAATCGCCACGTAGAGGTTGGTGGCCACCTCCCGCGACAGCGGGATTCCCATGGCCTCGATCAGGTGATAGATCATCTCGCCGGCGGCCGCCGCCTCGGGATCCACCCAGTTGTAGGTTCCAAACTGGGTGTTGCTGATATGGTGGTCGATATTGATTACGAGGCTTCCGGGTGACACGCCGTTGAGCAACCCCCCGACGCGCTTTGGATCCGTGGCATCCACGACGAGGTAGCAGTCAAACGGCCGTGGGAGCCGGTCCGCCCGGATCACCTCCGCCGCGCCCGGCAAGGCGCGCAGGTTCTTGGGAACCGGGTCCGGATTGAAGGTGGCCACCTCCTTGCCCATGGACTTCAAGACGAGGTGGCATCCCAGTGCGGAGCCCAGGGTATCCCCCTCCGGACGGACATGCGAGAGAACGGCTACCGAGGCGCTCTGTTTCAGGGCCGTCACGATTTGCTCAAGATCCTTGCCCATCCGGCTTTTCCCCCGTCTTGAGGGACTTGAGGATCTCGTGGATCCGCATGCCCCGCTCCAAGCTCTCGTCGATGCAGAAGGTCAGCTCCGGGATGTAGCGGAGGCGCAGGCGGCGCCCGAGGGCGGCCCGGAGGTAGCTCCGGGCACTGCGCAACCCCTCCAGGGTCCGCTGTCGCCCCTCCCCGGTCTCGTGGGTGACGACATACACCCGGGCGTGGCGGAGGTCGTCGCTCACCTCGACCTCGGTGATCGTCACGAATCCGATGCGGGGATCCTTGATCTCACGGAGGAGGAGATCACTGAGCTCCTCTATCAACAGATCCCCGACTCGTGCCGCCCGAGACACCACTCACCCCGATGCGAGGTCTCTCCGCGTCACGGAGACCCGTCGCCGTGGACCACCACATCGATGGCGTAGTCCATCAAGAGCGCCAGCCCGTGCCCCTCGACACAATCGACCACCTTGTTGAGCATCTCATCCACCACCTTGGCCTCGTTGCTCACGCAGGCCACGGCCAGCGTCGCCCGCTGCCACTCCTCGAGATAGCCCACTTCGGCGATGGAGACGTTGAACCGGTTCCGCACCCGGTCCTTGATGCTGCGCAGGATCTGCCTCTTCTCCTTCAAGGAAGAGGTGTGAGGCATCCTGAGCTCCAGCCGGCACGTTCCCACGACCATCATCGTCTCCGGGTCAGCGCTCGTGGACGTCCGTGAACCGCCAGCCTACGATCAACTGTGCACCGGTTGCAGCTTGGGGGCCACCGGAACCAGCTCGTACGCCTCGATGACGTCCCCGATCTTGATGTCGCTGAAGTTCAGCAGACCGATGCCGCACTCATAGCCGCTTTGGACCTCGCGGACATCCTCCTTGAAGCGCCGGAGCGACGCAATCTTCCCTTGATGGACGACCCGGCCATCGCGGACGAGGCGCACGGCAGCATCCCGGAGCACCTTCCCCTCGCTGACAAAGCAGCCCGCGACCGTCCCGAACCGGGGGACGCCGAATGTGGCCCGGACCTCGGCCCGGCCCATGGGCCGTTCGGCAAATTGCGGCTCCAGCATCCCCTCCATCGCCTCCTTGATCTCGGCGACCGCATCGTAGATCACGTTGTAGAGCCGGATCTCCACCCCCGTCATCTCGGCCAATCGCTGCGCCTTCGGATCGGGCCGGACGGTAAAACCCAGGATGATGGCATTAGAGGCAGAGGCGAGCATCACATCCGACTCGGTGATCCCTCCCACGGCCGCGTGGATTACCTTGAGCTGGACCTCCGGGGCGCTCAGCCGTTCCAGAGACTCCCGGAGCGGCTCGATCGAGCCCTGGACATCCCCTTTCAGGAGCAGCCGAAGCTCCTTCACCTCGCCCTCCTTGATCCGCCGGTGGAGGTCCTCGAGCGTCAGTCGGCGCTGGGCGGCAAAGGTGGTGTCCCGCTGCTGCTGCCGTCGGACCAAGGCCACCTGCCGGGCCTTTCGCTCATCGGCCACCACCGCCAGGGTGTCTCCCGCTGCGGGGACGCCGGAGAGGCCCAGGACCTCCACGGGGGTTGAGGGGCCGACCTCCTGGACTTTCCGCCCCTTGTCGTTGATCAAGGCGCGGACCCGACCATGGATATTCCCTACCACGAAGACATCCCCAACCTTGAGGGTCCCCTGTTGCACCAGCACGGTGGCCACCGCCCCTCGGCCTCGGTCGAGCTTGGCCTCGATGGCTAGCCCCTTGGCCGGCTTAAAGGGGTTGGCCTTGAGTTCCATGATCTCCGCTTGGAGCAGGAGCATCTCCAAGAGATGCTCGATGCCCGTCCGCTTCTTCGCCGACACCTCTACAAAGATGGTCTGTCCTCCCCACTCCTCCGGGATGAGCCCGTGTTCGCTGAGCTGCTGCTTCACCCGGTTGGGGTCCGCGCCCGGTTTATCGATCTTGTTGATGGCCACCAGGATCGGCACCTTGGCATCCTTCGCATGGTTAATGGCCTCAATGGTCTGGGGCATCACCCCGTCATCGGCGGCCACCACCAACACCACCACGTCGGTCACGTGGGCCCCCCGAGCCCGCATCGCGGTGAAGGCTTCATGCCCCGGTGTGTCCAGGAAGACCACGCGCCCCCCGGGAAACTTCGTCCCGGGATCCACAGGGAGCTCCACCTCGTAGGCGCCGATATGCTGGGTGATGCCCCCTACCTCCTCGGCAATGACATTGGTCTTCCGAATGGCGTCGAGCAGAGAAGTCTTCCCGTGATCCACATGCCCCATGACGGTCACCACGGGTGGCCTGAAGCGCAGCTGGGTCGGGTCCTCGACCTTGGCCGCGGCCTCTTCCACTTCCTCAACCCGGGCCATCTCCACATCGAACCCGAGCTTGGCGGCGACCTGCTTGATCAGGTCGGGGCTCAGGTTCTGGTTCACGGTGGCCATGATCCCCATCTTCATCAGCTTCTTGATGATCTCACTGGGGCTCGTGGCCAGTTTCTCGCAGAGCTCCTTCACCGTGATCGTCTCTGGGATCTTGACCACCTTGGGAGCCGGGGGACTCACCGGCGGCGTCACCTCCGGCGGCCTGGGCGGGGCCTCCGGAGGTACCACTGTCGGCTTTGCCGCCGCCGGAGTTGGCCGCTCGGCGACGGGCGCCGGCTTCGGCGCGACCGGCGGCTTCTTCTCCGTGATCGGGAGTCTCTTCTCCACGACCGGGGCCGGCTTTTCCGCGACGGGAGGTGCCGGGCGGGGTGCGTCAACACGGGGGCGCTCCGGATGCACCCGCGGTGCGGGCGGGGCCTCGCGCTTCGGGGCGGGAGGCGGGATCTCACGCCTGGGGGGTGCTGGAGCGGGCGCGGGCTTGACCGTTACTGTCCCCTTCTCCTCGGGAACGGGCGGCGGCGCGACCGGTTTTTTGCGAGCTTTCTCTTCGGCGGGGATGGCTTTCGCCTTCGGCCGCACCTCGGGCGCGGGCTTGGCCGGTGGGGGGGTGGGCTTCGGCGCCACCTTGGGCTCAGGGCTCGGCTTCGTCTCGACAACCTCTTTAACCCGCTGCGCTGGCTTGGCCTTGGCAGGCACCTCCGCCTTCGTCACCCGCTTGGGCACCTTTTCCTTGGGGGGTGCTCCCTTTGACAAGGCAGCCCGAGCCCTCCCCTCGTCCACCGAGCTACTGGCGCTCGTCACTGAGAATCCGCCCTTGGTCAGGCGTTCGGTGACCTCCTTGCTGGACAGGCCGAGCTCCTTCGCCAGCTCATGCACCCGTATCTTACCCACGCCTCCCACCTCCCCTCCCCCGCGCCTCTGTTCCGTCGAGCGCTTTCTCCTGGGTGCTCAACGGAATTCGATACCGTAGGCTCCGGAGGACGCCTTCGGCACACCCGCCGTCCAAGAGCCCAATCGCCCCGTGTGAAGGACCGCCGAACGCCGAGTGGAGATCTCCCGGGGAGAAGATCGTCACCACTGGGATCCCCCGCCTCTCTGCCTCGGCCTGGAACGCTGCTCCCGGGCCCGGGAAAGTATCCCGACTTGAGAAGACCAGTCGAAGCCCGCCCCGCTCGAGGGTCTCCGCAACCGTGCTCACTCCCGTCACGACTCTTCTGGTCCTCCGGGCCACCCCCAGGATCCGGGTGATCCGTTGGAGAACTGCCTGATGAATCGCCTCGCGAAGCCTCTGAACACTCAACGGGCCGAGGTCACCCCCCAGCGCCTTTTGCAAGGCCTTCCGCGTGACGGCCCGCCCCAGGCAGGTGAGGTCGGGACAGATATACGCCCCCCGCCCCTCCCCCGGTTCGAGATGGACCTGGAGTCCCGCCGGGCCGCGACTGAACCGAACCAGTTCCGCCTGCCCACGTCTGCGACCACAACCGACGCAGGCCCGCTCGGGCGCATCTCTGCCGGCCATCGTGATCGCGCCTCCCATTATTATTCGCTCTCCGGCTCGGCAGCCTTCTCGACAACCGGGACGTCCTCCGCCACCGTCGCCGAGCGGTCTGCCCCGAGGGCAGGACGGGCCAGGAGGTCTTGAATGGCTGCGAGGATCGTCGCGGCAGTCTTCGGCCCAATGCCCTTGACGGCCCTCAGGTCTTCACCCGAGGCCTGCTGGAGACGTTCCAGGGTGTTGAAGCCGGCGTCAACCAACCGCTCGACCATCTTGGGGCCGATCCCAGAGACCTGTGCCAGGCCTTCGACGGCCGCCCGGGCTCGCCTCGCCTTTTCCTCCGCCTCGCGAGCCAGCTCGGTGCGACTCTTGATGTCTACCTTCCGTCCGACCAATTTGGCCGCCAGACGAGCGTTCTGTCCTCGCCTCCCGATGGCGAGGGAGAGCTGCTCGTCCGCCACGATGACATGGAGCGTGTGGCTCGCCTCATCGACCAGCACAGACGCCACCTCGGCAGGGGCAAGCGCATTCCGCACAAAATCGGCCGGGTTGTCCCGCCAGGGGATGATATCGATCTTCTCCCCCCCGAGCTCTCTCACGATAACCTGGACCCGCGAGCCCCGGTACCCGACGCACGCCCCCACGGGGTCGACATTGCTGTCCCGGGAGACGACGGCGATCTTGGCCCGTTCCCCCGGCTCCCGCGCCACCGCCTTGATCTCCACAATCCCCTCCGCGATCTCGGGGACCTCGACCTCAAAGAGCCGGAGCAACATCCCTGGATGGCTCCGCGAGACGAGGACGGTGGCCCCTCGGCTCCCCTTCTTGACCTCCACGATATAGGCCCGAATCCGGTCCCCGGCACGGTATTCCTCTCGAGGAAGCTGCTCCCGAGGAGGGAGGATTGCCTCGGCTTTGCCCACATTGACGATGACATTGTCGTTCACCACCCGCTGGACGACCCCGGTGATCAGTTCCCCCTCGCGGTTCTTGAAGCTGTGGTAGATGCTCTCTCGTTCCGCCTCCCGCACGCGCTGGATGATCACCTGCTTGGCCGTCTGGGCGGCGATCCGACCGAACCCGCGAGGTTGGATCTCGATTCGGAACTCGTCGCCGAGCTTGAGCTCGGGCTGTTGACGGCGGGCCTCCTCGAGCGCAATCTCACTCCGGGGATTGGTCACCTCCTCGACGACCGTTTTCACTGTGTACAGGACGAACCGCCCGGAGGCTTGATCGAAGTCGACCCGCAGATCCGACACCGCGCCCAGGGTCTTCCGAGAGGCGGACAAGATCGCCGCCCCCACGGCATCGATCAGCACCTCCCGATCGATCCCCTTTTCTCGTCCGATCTGCTCGATGACCTGGATCAGATTCA
>Ga0209885_1000023_pt1 | contig 21314 bp, 20 predicted proteins | sample GWRWS3_40_50_FD_187223 | JGI IMG/M metagenome (GOLD analysis project Ga0209885, IMG submission 187223) | Riverbed sediment microbial communities from areas with vegetation nearby in Columbia River, Washington, USA - GW-RW S3_40_50 (SPAdes)... | ecosystem: Environmental > Aquatic > Freshwater >... | reverse complement strand
ATGCAGTCGGGGCTCCTGACGGAGAAGTGGACCGTCGATCGGGCGAAGACCCTTGCTCCGGATGACTGGCGGCGCCACTCGCCCGACTTCCAGTCGCCGAACCTGGAGAAGAACCTGGCGCTGCGGGACGCGCTCACGCCCATCGCCAAGCGCCACGGGACGACAATCGCGGCGATCGCGGTCGCGTGGACTCTTGCGTGGCGGGGGGTCACGGGGGCGATCGTGGGCGCGCGCTCGCCCGAGCAGGTGGACGGCTGGATCGGGGCGGCGAGCATCGAGCTTACCGGTGCCGACCTGGACGAGATCGTCCTTGCGATCGAGCGCACGGGTGCGGGGGTGGGGCCGAAGCATCCGAGGGGAATCAGGGGTCTTTAAGCCGTAGTTGTACTGACCTTGGTGTTCAATCCATCGCAGCCATATTTTGTCGGCAACGGACCTTGACATGTCCTGGGAACCCGCCGAGAATCGCCGCATCCGGTCCAAGTCTGAGGAGCGCGATATGCCAGCCAGCATACCCAATGGTTAGGTGTTTTGACACGATGAGAGGAGAGGGTAGAAGTGGGTACCAAAGCGAGACGTTGGAACACAACAACGCTTTCACACCGGCTCGGTATCAGATATCCACTGATCCAGGCCCCCATGGCCGGTGGCTTCACCTCTCCCGAACTGGTCGCGGCGGTCGCCAACGCCGGGGGGTTGGGCTCGTTCGCGGCGGCGCTGCTGTCCCCGGCGGAGATCACGGCTGGCGTGGAGCAGATCCGCCGCCTGACTGACCAACCGTTCAACGTCAACCTGTTCGTCCTCGATCTGCCCAGCCCGGACCCGGGCGAGGTGGAGCGGGCGCTCGAGCTGCTCAGGCCAATCCGTGATGAACTCGGGCTCCCGCCGGGGCGGCCTCCGGCCCGCTGGTGCCAGGACTACCGCGAGCAGTTGGAAGCTCTCATCGAACTCCGCGTCCCTGTGAGCAGCTTTACGTTTGGCCTTCTCGACGGAGCAGCGATCGAGCGTCTCCATCGCTCCGGATCGATCGTTCTCGGGACCGCGACCAACGTGGCGGAGGCGCGGGCCTGGGCCGAGAATGGGGCCGACGCGGTCTGCGCCCAGGGGGCCGAGGCCGGCGCCCATCGCGGCACCTTCCTCGGCGGTCTGGACGAGGGGCTCGTCGGCACACTTGCCCTGGTGCCGCAGGTGGTGGATGCAGTTCGACTGCCCGTGGTCGCGGCAGGCGGGATCGCGGACGGTCGGGGGATTGCAGCCGCGCTCATGCTCGGCGCGGCGGGAGTGCAGATAGGAACCTTGTTCTTGAACTGCGCCGAAGCCCCTATCACCCCAGGGTATCGGTCGGCCCTTCGCACCGCTTGTGAGACAAACACCCGGGTCACCCGCGCCTTTACCGGCCGGTACGCCCGAGGGATCGTGAACGAGTTCATGCGGCGGCTTGACGCCCGACAGCAGGAGGTTCCTGCCTACCCGGTGCAGAACGCCCTGACCGGTGAGATCCGGCGGGCGGCAGCCAACTCCAACCGGCCCGAGTTCATGTCCCTCTGGGCGGGACAGGCGGTGGGGTTGTTGGCCCGGCGTCCTGACGGCCAGCCAGCCGGTGATCTGGTAGCCGCCCTGGTCAGCGAGACCGAGCGAGCGATCCGCCGCGTGTCCGGTGCCGCCTAGCACATTGGCGATGAACGACGATCACCTGTTTCGAGTCATCCTCATCGTCGGCTCTAGCGTGCTCCTTCCGATCGCCGCGTACCATCGCCTCAAGTCCCAGGCGACGGGCGAGAAGCTCGACAGGCGGCAAGAGGGCCTCTTCATCTTCTTCACGTTACGGCCTGTCGGCATCGTTGGCATGCTGGGACTCATCGCCTACATGGTCAATCCGTCATGGATGGCATGGTCGTCGGTGCCCCTGCCAGCATGGGTGCGGTGGACGGGAGTCGGCGTGGGCGTCAATGCCGGAGCATTGCTCATCTGGACCCTCCGCAGCCTCGGGAAGAACCTGACGGACACAGTGGTCACCAGGACAGAGCACACCCTGGTAACAAGCGGCCCGTATCGCTGGGTCCGCCACCCCTTCTATGTGTCGCTCGCTCTGTGCGTCGCTGCCAACTCTCTCGCGACCGCCAACTGGTTCATCCTTGCAAGCGGCGCGCTCCTCTTCATCCTCATCGTCATCCGAACGCGAAAGGAAGAAGAACTCTTGCTTACCAAATTCGGTGATGCCTATCGGGGGTACATGGAACGGACTGGACGCTTCCTGCCTCAAATCGGTCGGGGGAAAGTTAGTTCGTATCGGCTCTGTCTATAAGGCCTTGAACGAGTGAAAAGAAGGTGGCAGGAGCCTTTTTCCCTCACCATCTAGAGATGAGTCACAGCACAGGGTATGACGGTAGCGATATGGAGACGGAGAAAATGATACGTATCGGCGGCCTTGGCCCCTTGTCGTTACCCGGCATCCCCTGGGCAGGGCGCGAACTCCAGGACGGAATGGCTTTGGCTGTGAAGCAGCTCAACGACTCGGGGGGCGTGCTGGGCAGGCCACTGGCGCTTCTATTTGAAGACACGTCTGGCCGACCGGAGGCAGGTGTCGCCGCTGTTGAAATGCTGCGTGAGGAAGAGGTCCATGCCTTTGCGGGTGAGTTCCACAGCGTGGTTGCTGATGCCATCATAGAGCTAGTGCAGCGTTCCGGTCTCCCATTTGTATGCGCGTCCGCCACGCTGGATGCCATCACAGCTCGTAGGTTAAGTTGCGTGTTCCGCCTGGCACCACCTCAGTTCTATGGCTGGGGGATCTATGCTGATTTCTTGGCGTCAGAGGGCTTTCAGCACGTCGTCGCACTTCAAGAAGATAACCTATATTGGAACAGTGGTTCGAGGGCCATAGAGGCTCGGCTTCGCAAATTAGGCGTACAGTTCACACGGCTTTCGGTCGCTCCAGGAATGGGGGATGCAGCGTCTTGGATCCAACAAGTGCTGGCCAAGCAATCGAAGCCGCCGGCCCCAGACATCCTGCTCCTGCTGATGGCCTACCCGGAGCCACTGCGCTCGGTCGTAGGCGAAGCCCGCGCGCACGGCCTGGGCCCGCCCGCATGCTTCCTCGGAGACCCGGCAGGACGCGCGGTGTTCCCAGATTGGTGGGAGATTGCCGGAACCGACGCCGTACAGGTCCCGTTTCTCTCGTACTCACGACCAGGCCATCTCACCAGCCAGGGAAAGCAGATGTCGCCGGAGTTCGAGAAACGGTACGGTCGTCAACCAACCTTCGTTGCCCTGGAAGGGTACGATGCCATTCTTGTACTTGCCCATGCCTTCGAAGATGTAGGAACCACGGAACCGACGAAGATACGCGATGCTCTGCGCCGCATTGAGTTGGAAGGCACGCGTGGAACCATCAGGTTCTCAACAGAGCCTACGGGTGTGGTGCATCAACAGTGGAGGTGGCCGCCAGTATGCGTAGTGGCGTACAGTCATGCTCGTCAGGCTTTCTCGGAAGCGGGCTTTCTCTGGGATGCCGAGCACGGTCACGCCATTGCGACGAAATCCTTGCGAGCAGGGCGTGGAGGCAAGAGTTGACCAACATGCATCAAGAAAACGGACAGGCTGGTTTTAACTTGGGCCCGCAGGTGCGCGTGACTCTCTCCGGCACCAAGGTCGGAGAGTTGTTGCAACGGATCGAGCTGCCCCCGCCCGAGTCCTCGCTCCGCGAGGCCACAGCGATCCTGATCCAATCATTTATTTCAATGGCTTAGGTTATATTGTCTCGAAAGAACATTACAGTTATTCCGGGGGGATCCATTGACCTTGGCGCTCAATTTGTCGCAGCCGTAAGGGATTATACCGACCAGTGTTTGTCGACACCGGCAGGCTCCGGAGGACCTTGACAAGGTCTGCGAAAGCACTGAGAATCGGCGCATCAGGTCGAAGCCTGAGGACCGAAACATGCTGACCAGCACACTCAATAGCTAGGCGTTCTCGGTCATGGAGGCAACCATTTCGGATTGTGGCTGTGAGCTTGAGGAAGCCGATGCGCTAGAGCGCAGGACTCTGTGGACTCTGCTCGCCATCAACGCCTCCATGTTTGTTGTCGAGGCCGTTGCTGGATGGCTCGGGGAATCCACCGGGTTGATAGCTGATTCCCTCGATATGCTGGCCGACGCCACCGTCTATGGGATCGGTCTGTATGCCGTGGGCAGGCCGCTTATGGCTAAAGCACGTGCGGCCTTTGCAAGCGGCGTGTCTCAGATCGTCCTCGGAATCGGCGTGCTGGGCGATGTCGCGCGTCGTTTCCAGGTCGGAAGCGACCCGATCAGCGCGCTGATGATCGCCGTGGGTGCAGTCGCTTTGGTCGCGAACGTGACGAGCCTCCTGCTCATCGCAAAGCATCGGCAGGGGGGCGTTCACATGCGGGCTTCGTGGATCTTCTCGAAGAACGATGTTATTGCGAACCTAGGAGTCATTTTCTCCGGCGCGCTTGTCATTGTCCTGGGTAGCCGCTTTCCTGACCTGGTCATTGGCGCCGCGATTGCCACCATCGTAATCAGGGGCGGCCTTGAGATCCTTCGTGAGGCCAACGCGGTGAAGGAGAAGGCGATTGGCGCCTAACCGTCGCGGAAGAGTGGTCAGGGAGGAAGATCACGATGCCGATAAAGGTTGTTCCCTTTGCCAATGCTTTGACCGGGGCGACAGCGTTGTTCTACATCGTCCTCTGGGGGTTATGGTTCACCGCCCCGAGGGCATTTAGCTTTGTGTACAATAGTCAATTTGGCGGCGCCGATGTCTCTTCGCTGTATCCGCCGTCCATGAGCTCAGGAGCCCTCGTGGCAACGCTGAGCGTGGTCATCGTCACCGCCTGGGTGTTCGGCGCCCTCTGGGCACTGCTTTACAACCGCTTGGCAAGGTAACCAGTCTCGCGAGGCTCCTGCCCGAGTATTCGGGCGGCGAGGTCGCCGCGATCCCTCCAGTGGCCCGCCCCTGACGAATCCCGCATCCGACGTTCGTTCCCGTTCTTGACAAGCTCCTAGAAACCCGCGAAAATCGCCGCATCCCTTAGAACCCCGAGGATCGGAATATGCTGACTAGTCCGAACAGTCAACGGCTGCTCCTTCTTTCTGCGGTTTGTGCCTCTCTCGCGCTCATCTGGCCCCGTGTCCCCATGGCTCCCGCCCAAGAGAAAGCGAAGGAGAAAGCCGGACGGACGGAAAAGGTAACGCTGCAATACCGCGTGGCGCGGGATGCAGTCGCCCCCTCCAGGTTCGTCGCCGTCAGCGACAAGGGCATCTCGGCCCCCCTGGACATTACATGGGACCTTCCCAAGGCGGAGGACCAAAGGAAGAAGGAGTTTGACGCTCTGATCAAGAAACTGGAAGAGAAGCAGATCAACGGGGTGGAGTTCGAGTGCAAAGGGGAGTGGTTGATGAGGGGGGCGATACTCCGGGTGACGACCGTGCCTCAGCTAACCGAAGAAGGGAAGAGGCGCATCACGGAGAACGCACGTTGAGGACCCCCTCCCTAACCAGGCGCTGCAGCCGACCGTGGGAGGAAAGGGGTATAGGCTGCGGCATCAGGTATGCTCTGAAAAGCGGTTCGTGGGGAAGCCTGGGGCATCTGTCCTTTCGCGCGAGACTCGAAAGTGCTAATTCAAGACCCGACCCTCGACCTCTGATGGGCCAGGGGACCACCGGCAGGGCCATAGGGTCATGACCGGCTAGGCTTTCACTGGCCAGGTCCGAGAAGCCTGATTGCGCGGCCGGTGACCCTAAAAGCGACAGTGTCTTCTCGGAGAAATTGTCGAACCTTCTCGTGGTTTTTTGCCGCCGCTCCAAGGGAGCGCCTAGGGGCGGCGGCCCTCTCCGCCATCCGACGTGTATCCGAGCCGTCACGGGCCGCCCGGTTTACCCCTTGCGCTCGAGTTTCACCTCATTGCGCACGGCGCGCACGCCGGGGACCCGGCGGGCCACTTCGGAGGCGTGGACGCTGGTCTCGAGCGACGGCGCCTTCCCCGTGAGCGTGACGATCCCCTTGTCCGCGCGCACATCGATGTCGGCCTCCTTCAGGCGGGCATCATTTTTGATACCCTTCTCGACGTCCTTCACGATCTGGTCGTCCTGCCGGTCCACCACCTTGCGGTCGGCCTTCGGCACCACCGTCAGGTGGTTGACCACCTTCTTCTGACCCTTGATATTGAGGGCGATTTCCTCGGCGGCCTGGCGAGCGACCTCGTTCTCCACCTTCCCGCGCAGGGTGATCACGCCCTCCTGCGTCTTCACGCTCACGTCCCCGCTGCTGACCCGTTCGTCGGCCAGAAGGGCCAGCTTCGTCTTGAGGGTCATCCAGGAATCGCTCATCTCGGTGCTGGCGGTGTCGGAGGTGTCCTTGACCGCCTTCTTGACGGACTCTGTCTTTGAAGGAGCCGGTTCGTCCGCGGCCAGAGCGGCCACGGGAACCACCCCCAACCCTACGATCATGACGGCGATTGTCGTTCTGCGCAGCATGTTCTCTCCTCACAAGCACCGAGTAGACTCTCAGACTTTGGGTTTGTACCGGGGCCACACGTATGGGCGGCTTCTGAGGGTCTACTCGGTGTGTTCAGTTACGTAGTGCCTTTGGATCTTACGCGTTCGTGGATCGGGTCCGCTGCGGACCGGCCTAGTAGAGACCGAGCAGCCTCAGCACCACAACAGTGATGACGACCGCGCCCACGATGTAAACGATCGAGCCCATGTGAAATCCCTCCTGGATGGTTCGACGCCATCCGTGCGGAGTTCCTGTTCGAGGTAACAGCCCATCCGGGATGCAACCCTCACCGCACTCGAGGAATTGTCATCCAGGATGTACCTGCCCAGAGCACAGCCGGCCCCACCGATCAAGAGAGAGAGGGGGGGGCCGGCCGGGCCCCGCTATTTCGCGCTCTTCTCGATGCTGCGACCGAGCGACTGGGTGTCCTGGCCGACGCCGCGGCCGGTGGCACATCCCGACAGGAATATCGCCACGAGGCAGCAGAGCACGACGCCGGTCTGCCTGAGGTTCATTCTCGGCTTGATCTTCTTCATCTTCGTCCTCCTCCACGGTGAAAGGTGCAAACCTAGAAAACCCTTAGCTCGAAAACCGCGTTCACGCCGCTAGGCGCGCGCGTACCCGCGTCCGCCTCCCAGAGCGCGTCCGGCGACGATCACGAGGACCGCCCCGATGAACGCGACGAGGACCGCCGCGAGCATCCCCGCTCTCGGATAGACCCCTAGGGCCCCGAAGATCCAGCTCCCCACGATGCTGCCGACGAGCCCGAGGACGATGTCGCCGATCAGCCCGTAGCCGCCGCCCTTCATGACGATCCCGGCCAGCCAGCCGGCCACCAGCCCCACGACCACCCACATCACCAGTATTTCCAGAGTCATGACCCTTCCTCCTTTGCCGGCTGCGCCGGCCTTACTGTTAAGAGCCCAATGGGCGCGATCCTCCGCCACGTCTTCCGTTTCGTCATGCTCCGTATTCCGCGCCCTATACGCATTGCCGTTCCTCCTGCGATCGCCTGGCTTCCGCCACGCGACCATGGGGTGAAGCCCCCCGCCAGGGTCCTCGTTTTCCGGCTCCGACGCGCCGACGGCTCGCTCACCGCCCGCGGCCGCCGCGCCGGGTGGCTCGCCTCATGCCCCCCGCCTCGGGGGCTGCCGCGTCGCCCCGCTTGCCGGCGTGCTCCGCTTGGCGGGACGGAGCCCCATGGGTTTCTTAGCGGCAGCCGTCGCGTCTCTGTCTTGGTCTTGCCGCGCCAAGGTGGCCGCCAGCAGCGCGATCGTCCGCTTGTCGAGGGCCCGGTCGTCGATGATGACCTGGGTGTGGCCGTCGGTGAGCGCCCGGACCCGCTCGGCCGCCCGGCTGGGGCAGACCATCACCTGCACCTGCCGCACCAGGCGGCCCAGCGCCGCCCCCTCGGCGAGGCAGGTGCCCAGGAGCGCGATGTTCGGCAGGCCGGCGTTGATGATCGAGTGTTCGAGGTTGTGGGCGGTCTCGGGGTGATCCGAGGCGATGCCCACCCGGGTCCCCGGCGGGAGCTGGGCCAGGCGGTGGAGCGTCTCGAGGTGCGCCTCGGCGAGGAGCGCGATGACCGGGACCCCCAGGCCGGCGAGGACCCGCTCCACCGCCGGCAGGTGGAAGAAGCTCGTGACGGCGGCCCCCCAGCGGCGGGCCGGCGTCCGGCGCCGCACGGCCGTCGCGAGGTCGCGCAAGCGGACCTTGTCCACCCGGACCGGAAGCTGGGCCTCCAGTTCCCGTGCAAAGAAATCGAGCTCCGGCTGGCTGCACTCCACGAGGAGGACCTCGAGGGTCCCCGGGGCCACGGGGAGCCGGACCCCGGCCAGGCTCAGGAGGCCCACCGCCACGTCGTCGGCGGTCATCCCCAGGCCGGCGGCTCGGAGCCCCACTTCCGTCAGGAAGGCCTCGCGGAGCGTCGGGGAGGGGCGGATCGGCGGGTCCGGGGCGACGAACACCCCCTTGCCCCGCCGGACCTGCACGTACCCATCGCGCTTCAGATCGTCGATGACCCGCGCGACCGTATTGGGATTGATGCCGAGGAAGCCGGCCAGTTCGCGGATGCTGGGGAGCGCCTGCTCCCGGGGGAAGCCGCCGCTCTCGATGAAGTGCTTGAGCTGCTCCGCCAGTTGCCGGCGGATCGGGATCGGGCTGTGCGCATCCACATACAGTTGCATCCGGGCTCCTTCGTTATCCTGTTACAGTATGGCCCGAGATCACCATCCCACGTTATTTCCGTCGTGGCATCCGCCGTCAGATGCGTCCGACTAGCGCCAGGATCAAGAGAACGACAAGGATCAGTCCAACTGTGCCGCTCGGGACGTACCCCCAGTTCCGACTATGCCCCCACGTAGGCAGCACTCCAACGAGCATCAGGATCAGGATCACGAGCAAAATTGTACCCATCGCAACCTCCTTTGCCTCACGTCCGTTTCAGGTTCCGTCGTTCCGGAAGACAATCCATACTGTTGTAGTAGTACACTAGTACACTAGCATACCCTTGTCAAGGAAAAAATGCGCTCAGGATTTCTTGCGGCACGGGGATGGGGCGCAGGCAGGATCCCCGGACGGGGAGTCCGTGCCCGGGCGAGGAAAGCCCACAGTTCGATGCTTAGGGGGCGGCGGTTGCCTGCGACACCTTCTGCGGGGAGGGGGCTCGGGGGATAAAGTTGGAACGGCACTCGCTCGATAGGGTTCTGTAATTGACGCGAAGCTGCGAGTTCCGATAGGGTTAGTCGCCCGCCTGGCACATGGCCTTCCTGGGGGCGCGGCGTTCGGAACTCAAACACGAGGGTTGACATTACCCCGCAGGCCGCTGGTGTCGTGCACCGGGATAGAATAGTCGGTTTGCACAACCCCAGGGAAAGTAATAAGATGAGGCCAACATCCGGTAGAGGTGCAGGCATGCCAGGCTCACCCCCCGTCTCGATACACCCGATCGAATTGGGGAACAGAAGGCAGCTCAAGAAATTCATCAAGTTCCCCTGGAAAATTTACAGAGATGATCCCAACTGGGTCCCACCCCTGATCTTCGACCAGCTTCAATTCTTCACCCCTGGAAAGAATCCCTACTTTTCCCATTCGAAAGCCCAGCTCTTCATGGCCTTTCGGGGCGAAGAGCCGGTCGGAAGAATCTCAGCTCATGAGAACAATCAGCACATTCAGGTCCACAAAGACGGAGCTGGATTCTTCGGCTTCTTCGAATGCATCAATGACCAAACGGTCGCCAATGCGCTGTTTGATGCAGCCTCGAGCTGGCTGAGGGAGCGCGGGCTCAAGACCATGAGGGGGCCCTTAAGCTTTTCCGTGAATAATGAGGTCGGATTGCTCATCGATGCCTTCGACGAGCCGCCCTTCATCCGGATGACCTATAATCCCCCTTACTATGCCGGCCTGATCGAAGGGTATGGTTTTTGTAAGATCCAGGACCTGTACGCCTATGCAATGTTTGAGAGTGAGGAACTTCCGAAGAAGTTGCGCGACATTGCCGATTTTGTTCTTCAGGACCCCAAGCTCGTCGTCCGTACGATAGATGAGAGAGATTTGGACAGGATAAAGAAGATATACACGGAGGCCTGGTCCGAGAACTGGGGCGCCGTGCCTCTTACGGATGAGGAGTTCGATCGTATCTTCGGCGAGCTCAAATTGATTACCGACAGGGATCTGTCCTTCATCGCCGAGTACGACGGCGAACCGGCCGGTTTGTGTCTGGTGCTTCCCGATATGAACCAGGCCCTGAAGAAAGCCGGCGGTCGGCTGTTCCCCCTGGGTTTGCTGAAGATCCTCTGGCATAAGCGGAAGATCAACTCATGGCGCGTGCCCATCATGGGGGTCCTGGAAGAACACCGCATCAGAGGCATCGAGGCTATCTTCTGCTGTCGTACGTACGATGCCGCTAAGAAAAATAGGAACTACCGAAAGTGCGAGCTGTCCTGGATTCTCGAGAGCAATACAGCAGCCAATGCCGTTCTGAAACAATTGGGCGCCCGGAGGTCAAAAACCTACAGGATTTATGAAAAGCAGCTTTAGCCGGATCATCCATCTTAAGGCCTCGGTCCAGTTCTGCAACGAGATGGCGTTCCATTCTTAGTTTCATCCTCGTGCTGTTTCCCCATAACGGGCAGAGGGAGCATGTCGCGGGCGGCGGGGGCGTACGCTGGGGTGGAAGGGGAGGTGGAGGGGCAAGGGAGCAAACGTCTTGGGCAGGCTCGGAGGGGCGGTCACGTAGAGCTCAGGAGCGTCACCTCGGCAGGAAAGCGAGGGGGCCGGTGGCGCCGGGACGGATCAGGCCGGCATCCGTTCAGCGCTCCAACCAGAGGGCCTCAGGGTCCTCGATAAGTTCCTTGACTCGTCCCAGGAACAGGGACGTCTCGCGACCGTCCACGATGCGGTGATCGAAGCTGAGCGCCACGTACATCATCGGGCGGATGACGATCTCACCGCCCCGCGCGATGGGCCGCTCCTCGATCTTGTGAAGGCCTAAGATGCCCACCTGAGGCGGGTTGAGAATGGGGGTGCTGAGCAACGTGCCAAAGACACCACCGTTGGTAATGGTGAAGGTGCCCCCACGGAGATCCTCCAAGGAAAGGGCGCCTTCCTCGGCTTTCCGGACATATTCGTCGATTGCCTTCTCGATCTCCGCAAAGGACATCCGATCGGCATCCCGCAGCACCGGCACCACCAACCCTTCCGTCGCGGCGATGGCGATGCCGATGTCATAATAACGCTTCAGGACCATCTCATCGCCCTGGACTTCGGCGTTGAGCCGGGGACAGCGCGTCAGAGCCCCGATGGCGGCGCGAACGAAGAAAGGCATGATGCCAAGGCTCAGGCCATGCTGCTCCTGGAACGACTCCTTTCCGCGACGCCGGATTTCCATCACCGCGCTCATGTCGATTTCGTTGAAGGTGGTGAGCATGGCCGCCGTGTGTTGCGCCTCTACCAGACGGCGGGCGATGGTCTGCCTGCGGCGGGACATGCGCACGCGCTCGTCGCGCCCCTCCCGCTTGGCGGCGGGCACGGGTTGCGATGCACCGGCTCCCGCGGTGACGGCTGGCGTGGCCGGTATCTCAGCCTGCCTGGAGGCCTTCTGCCTCTCCAGAGAGCTCAGGATGTCCTCCTTGGTCACCCTCCCGCCGGGACCGCTCGCGGGCACCTGCGCCAGATCGACGCCATACGCCTGGGCCAGGCTCTTGGCCACGGGGGTAGCCTTGGCTCTCTCTTCCGCTGGAGTGCGCATCGGCTCCTGTGGCGGCGCCTCTTCGATCACCCCCAGCACGTCACCGACCCTTACATCTTCGCCCTCTTTTCGTTCGATGCGGACCAGCACGCCGGTGCGCTCGGCGCCCACCTCCAGGTTGACCTTATCGGTCTCCAGGTCGGCCACCGCCTCACCTACGGCCACGTGATCGCCTTCTCGTTTCAGCCAGCGGGCCACTGTGGCCTCGACGACCGATTCACCCAGCTCGGGGACAACGATCTTGATTGGCATGGCCCCTTCCTCGAGCCTATGTCTCTTTCGAGGAGATGAACACGTCTTCCGCGATGGCTGAGTTCAGATCGTAGGCGTGCTCAACCAGGGTCCTCTGCTTGGTCGCATGCCAGGCCGACGATCCCTCCGTTGGACTGGAATTGGGGGGCCGGCCGATATAGCGGAGAGACCAGCGCCCGTTGATCAACGCGCCCAGGTGCGGCCGTAAAGAGATCCACGCGCCCATGTTCTCCGGCTCCTCCTGCACCCAGGCCACCGATTCCAGCTTGGGATAGCAATCCAGCACCGGCCGCAGATCGTCCGCGGGGAAGGGATAGAGTCGCTCGATCCGAGTGATGGCGATGCCCGGAGTCTCGGCACGATGCTCGCTTGTCACCAGGTCAACATGAATCTTGCCGCTGCAGAGGATGAGGCGGCGGACCTCCTCAGGCCGCTGTCTGGCCTGCGCGTCATCGATCACCGGCTTGAAGCGTCCCTCGGCCAGATCCCACAAGGACGAGCAGGCGAGGGGATGCCGCAACAGGCTCTTGGGGGTCAATACCACGAGAGGCAAGGGATCGGCCTCCAACAGCGCGGCCTGCCAGCGGAGCAGGTGGAAGTATTGGGCTGCAGTGGTGCAGTTGGCGATCCGCATGTTCGTCTCTGCCGCGAGTTCCAGGAACCGCTCCAGGCGGGCGCTGGAATGGTCGGGCCCCTTGCCCTCATAGCCGTGGGGCAGGAGCATCACCAGTGAGGGTGTCTGTCCCCACTTGGCCCGAGCCGACGCGACGAACTCATCGATCATCATCTGCGCCCCGTTGACAAAGTCCCCGTATTGAGCCTCCCAGATGATCAGTCGTCCCGGCTCTTGCACGTTGCAGCCGTACTCAAAGCCGATGGCGGCGTTCTCCGTCAGGGGGCTGTTGAACACCGCGAAGGCAGCTTTCGCCTGGGGCAGAGCCTGCAGGGGCGTGAAAACCTTCCCGGTCTTCATGTCATGAAAGACGGCATGGCGCTGCCCGAACGCGCCCCGCTCGACATCCTGGCCGGTGAGCCGGATGGCAATGCCGTCTTCCAGGATCGAGGCGAAGGCTAGCTGCTCGGCCGTCGCCCAGTCGATGCCGGGCTCGTCGAGTGTGGCCAGAGCTGTGCCTCGCCGCTGCATGGCGCGTTCTAGCTTCGGATGAAGCGTAAATCCCTCAGGCACCCACAGGAGCGACGCGTGAAGCTCCCGCAATCGCCGGGCGGGAACGGCCGTCTGGACCCGCCGTGCCGCGCCGGGCGCCGGGGCCTTGGGCTGTGATTCGACCAGATCCACTTCGGGATGAAGAGACTCCAGCACGCGCTGAAGTGCTTGCATCCGGTTCTGCATCAGTTTCTTCGGCCAGCCTCCATCGATAAGCCCACGTGTCATCATGGTGGTGGCCCACAGCTCTCTTACCGTAAGATGGCGCTCGATCTTCTCATACATGAGCGGCTGGGTGAAGCGGGGCTCATCGCCCTCATTGTGTCCATATCGGCGATACCCGATCAGGTCGATGAGGAAATCCTTCTGAAACTTGGTGCGATAGGCGAAGGCCAGGCGAGCCGATTCGATACAGGCTTCCGGGTCGTCAGCGTTGACATGGACGATGGGGATCTCAAATCCCATGGCCAGGTCGCTCGCATAGAGGGTGCTGCGCGCATCCTTGGGATTGGTCGTGTACCCCAACTGGTTGTTCGCGATGACATGGATCGTCCCGCCGGTGTGGTACCCAGGCAATCGAGAGAGGTTCAGTGTCTCTGCCACGACCCCCTGACCGGGAAAGGCCGCGTCGCCGTGGATGAGGATCGGCAACGACACCGTGGGATCAAACCGGGGCGGCCCCGGCTTATCCACCTGAGTGCCGGCGGCGTAGGCCATGCCCTCCACGACCGGATAGGCGGACTCAACATGGCTGGGATTGGGGGGCATGGAGACCACGACATTGAGCGGCTCGCCGCCTTTCAGCGCCCGGCGCGCGCCCATATGGTATTTCACGTAGCCGGTCCAACTGGCCAACAGACGGTCGCCCGCCGCTTGGTCGATACCGTCAAGGCGTGTGCGCCCTCGCGTCAGGTCCTTGAACTCGGCGAGGATCTGGGCATACGGCTTGTTGAGCACGTGCGCCAGCACATTGAGGCGACCCCGGTGGGCCATGCCGATCAGGATGTTGTGGATCCTGGCTTCGGCCGCCTCCCCGATCACCTCGTCCAGGATGGGGACCATCATGTCCAGGCCCTCGAGTGAGAAGCGGGTCTTCCCGGGAAACATGCGATGCAGGAAATGCTCGAAGGCCTCGACCTGGGTAAGGCGCTCCAGCAGCGCCTCAGGATTGATGGGATCCCGGGGCGGTCGGAAGCGGCCGGATTCGGCCGCAAGGCGAAGCCACTCCCGCTCCTCCGGGACCCGGATGTGTCCATAGTCGTAGCCTATGGTGGAGGAATAGATTGCGCGGAGAGCCTGGGTGGCCTCCAGGGCATTCGCCACCCGTTCCACAAACGGTGCGTCAATGAGGCTGGCCGGCAGTCGGCGAAGGTCTTCCTCCGTTACGCCATGGGTCGTCGGCTCCAGCGATAGATCCCCGGGCGGCGGGCTTCCCAACGGATCGAGCTGAGCAGCCAGGTGGCCGTACGTCCGAATGGCCTGGGCAAGTGTGACTGCGCCAACGATCTTGCCGATGGCTGGCGCTGCTACAGAAGGCACCCCGTCAACCGCCGAGGTCCACCTGGCAAAAGAGGCTCTTGTGGCGGCATCGACAGAATCGGGGTTCTGGCGATAGCGCTCATAGAGCTCCAACACGTACCCGGCATTGGGCCCGTGAAAATCGCGCCAGAGATTCATAGGCTTACCATAGCAAAGTCTTTTCCGCCTGGCCATCCTGGGCAGCGCTGGCACAGTCTGTGCTGGTGGCCGTTGTATATACCAGATGTCCGGGCTAATAAGCAATACCGATCATGCGACAATCGTTTTCAACGAAAGACAGTCTGCTGCCATTCCTCCTGGCAAGCGGTCATCATAGTTCCGCAAGCGAACAATACTATCCCTTTTTTGCGCCGGGAATGAAATGTTTTTATGTTTGGATGTACTAGTGTACTAGTCGACTACTCTGTTCAAGGTTTTCGGCTTTCCCTTAGTGTTCGCTCATAGAACACGGTCAAAATCAAAAGTAAATCTTCCTGCGGTTTTTCATGTTTTATTTTGCGAAGACTTTATTTATTCTATATACGTGAGATGATAGAAACTTATATTTTGGGGGCGGCGCCGGCTCGCCCGTCGCCCCGGGCGCATCAGGCCCTCGGGAACCCGCGGGCCGGGCGGGGGGAGCATGCCGCGCCTCAGGGATGATTGTCAATGGGCATGAGTACGAACGGTCTGCGCGATGACACGCGCCGCGTGGTTGTGACCGGTATGGGTGTTGTGACCCCCATCGGGGAGACCCCTGCCGCGTTCAGCGCCTCGCTCCGGGCGGGCCGCTCCGGCATCACGCGCTGGAAGCGCATGGACGAGCGGACCCTGTCCAAAATCGGCGGCGACATGTGTGACTTCGACCTGGGCGCGCACTTCGAGCGGGTCGGGGCGAGATATCCCCCTGACCTGATCGAACGCGCGCACAAGGTCCTGCGCGCCACGCCCCTGACCGGGCGACTCGATTGCGCCGCGGCCTTGCAGGCCTATATCGACGCCGGCCTGCACGATGCCGGGCTCGATCCCGAGCGCGTGGGGCACGTGGCGGGCGGCAACAACCTAAACAACAACTACTTCGTGCAGAACGTGCGGGCATTTGACCAAGACCCCGAGTCCATCGATCCTTTCTTGGGACTGGTGTTCTGGGACACCGACGTGCTTGGCAAGGTCGGGGAACTGTTGACCGTCAAGGGCCCCAACTACATGGTCGGCAATGCCTGCGCGAGCGGCAACGTGGCGCTCCTGTGCGCGATCGACCTGCTCCGCGCGGGCCGCACGGACGTCGTGGTGGTCTCCGCCGCCACGCAGGAGTTGGATCCGGTCGTGCTGCAAGGTTGGGCGCTGATGGATGCACTCGTGTGGCGGTCGTTCGCTGACGACCCGACCCGTGCCAGCCGGCCCTTCGACGCACGGCGCAAGGGGTTCGTGCCCGGCGAGGGCGCCGGGGCGGTCATTCTGGAGACCCTCGCCGGCGCGCGGGCGCGCGGCGCGCGGGTCCATGCCGAGCTCCTGGGCGGCGTGTCAACCTGTGATGCCACGCGGCTGCCCAAGCCGGTCGTGGAAGGTCAGGTGCGGGTCATGCGCGGCGCGTTGCGCGATGCGGGCATCACGCCGGAGCAGGTCAACTACATCAATGCCCATGCCACTTCGACGGTCGTCGGAGATGCCGTCGAGGTCGAGGCGATCAAGCAGATCTTCGGCGATCATGCCTACCGCATCCCGATCAATGCAACCAAGTCTATGCTCGGGCACTGCCTGACGGCGGCATGTCTCGTCGAGTTGGTGGCCCTGCTCGTGCAGATGGAGGACGGTTACCTGCACCCAACCATCAACCTCGACGAGCCGGAGCTGGGATTTGACCTGGACTTCGTGCCCCATGTGGCACGCCCGTACGACATCAAGGTCGCGATTTCGAATTCGTTTGGGTTCGGCGGGCTCAACGCCTGCGTGGTCGTGGGCCGGGCCCCATAGAGGCGAAATGTCGATCCATGACGAAAGAAGCTGAACACGCAATCGAAGTCGAGAACCTGACGAAGCGTTACGGGGCTTTGCTGGCGGTCAACGACATATCGTTCAACGTCAGGAACGGCGAAGTGTTCGCGTTCCTGGGCCCGAACGGCGCCGGCAAGACCACTACCGTCGAGATCATCGACACAATCCGGACCCCCACATCGGGGAAAGTGCGCCTTCTCGGGATGGACGTCACGAAGAAGAAGCGCGACATCGTCCCGCGCATCGGCGTCCTCCCGCAGGGGTTCAGCTCGTTCGACAGGATAACGGTCAGGGAGACCATCCAGTACTACTCGCGGCTTTTCTCCTCCAGGAACACCGATGTCGACGGGCTGATAGAGCTCGTGAACCTCAAGGAGAAGACCACAGAGCAGTGCAAGAACCTTTCTGGGGGCTTGAGGCAGCGCCTAGGAATCGCGGTTGCGCTCGTGAACGACCCCGAGGTCGTGTTCCTCGACGAGCCGACGACAGGGCTCGACCCCCGCGCAAGGCGCGAGGTGTGGGAGGTCCTGCTGGGCCTGAAGAAGAAGGGAAAGACAGTATTTCTCACCACGCACTACATGGACGAAGCGGAGCTTCTTGCAGACACGGTCGCAATAATCTCGAAGGGGAAGATTATCGCGATGGGCTCTCCCGACGAGCTCATAGAAGGCAACGCGAATTACCTCGTCCTCACGCTAAAGTCCGTGGATGAAAGAGCCTTTGAAATCGTCCGGAAGATGGGCTTCGAGCCGGTCCATGACAACCACAACAACATTACGGTCAGGGTGGAGCACACGGCCGACGTCCGGAAGCTACTGAACGCCATCACGGACGCCGGGGCGTCATCCCTCAGCTTGGACGTTCGCAAGCCCAACCTCGAAGAGGTCTTCCTGAAGCTCACGGGCGAGGCGCTTCGCGAAGGCCCCGCCGGGGGGGTGGCGAAATGAACCCACGCGTCATCAGCGCAAATCTCGTCGTGAGCATCAAGACCTTCTACCGCGAGAAGTCCGTGATGTTCTTCACGCTTGCGTTCCCGATAATCCTAATACTCGTGTTCGGCACCATTTTCATGAACGAGGACAACGTGAGCTTTGGCCTGTACGTGCAGGACCTCGACCAGACGAATTCGTCCGCACAGCTCGTCAAGACCCTCGATCTCAACGGGAGGTTCAAGATAACCGAGATCGACCCTGCCATCAACGCCACCCAGTACGTCAAGAACAACAAGCTGAACCTTGTCCTCATTATTCCCAAAGGCTATGAAACGTCCCTGATGCAGAGGATGGTGCTCAACGACCCCAACGCATCCGTTACCATCACGTATATATACGACCCCAGCTCTAGTTCGTCGTCCACGAAGATGCAAATCCTGAACTCGGTGTTCGAAGGGATGAACCAGGGGATGTCCGGGAAGCCGCCGTTTATCAGGTCGGCCGAGACATCGATACTCACCAAGAAGTACCGGTTCATCGAGTTTTTCGTCCCCGGCATCATCGCGATGTCGATCATGACATCGAGCCTGTCCGGCGCAGTGAACGTGAACGCGGAGCTGCGGCAGAAGGGCGTCATCAGGAAGCTATCCACCACGCCCATCACCCGTACCGACTGGATACTGTCGAACATCCTGTACCAGTTCATACTCGCGGTCATATCCACAATTGCGATACTGCTGGTGAGCTACGCCGTGTTTAACGTGAGCCTGCAGATCAACGCCTGGCTCCCCCTGCTTATTGTGCTTGAGGTCTTCGCGTTCGTCGGAATCGGGATGATACTCACCCGCTTTGCGAAGGAGGCGGAGAGCGCGGTGGCGGCGGCAAACGTCATCATGTTCCCGATGATGTTCCTCTCGGGCAGCTTCTTCCCCCTCGAGATGATGCCGGGCTTCCTGCAGACGTTCGCCAGGATGCTGCCTCTGTACTACGTGAACGAGGGGTTCCGGGCATCCATGGTGTTTGTCGACAACATGATCGCGCTGCGTTACTCCGCGATCATAGGGATTTTCGCCGCCGTGGTCTTCGTCTTGGGCATATTGGCCACCAAATGGGAGGAGGGCAAGTGATAGCAAAGTGACCCCCTTCGCGCCATCACTCAGGCACCCCATGCCTGTGCCTTATCATCTTCTCCGGGAGAACGACTGCAGGGCGGTCAGGCGCTCGAGCGCAGGTCTGGTTCCTAAGCGACGATGGAGGGCGCGAATGAGAAAAAGGATCTTTTTCATTTGTGGTTCGATGAATCAGACAACCCAGATGCACCAGATCTCCGAGCATCTTCCCGAGTATGAGCACTCCTTCTCGCCCTACTACGTCCACGGCTTTGACGAGATTCTTCGAAGACTTAGGTTGATCGAGTTCACGATCTCAGGGAACAAACTGGCGGGACGCTGCCGGAGGTATCTTCAGGATCATGGCCTCCCCATCGACTACCAGGGAAGGAATCAGCCCTACGACCTGGTGGTTACCTGCTCGGACGTGTACCTTCAGAAGAACATTCGAGACAACAGGATCGTACTGGTTCAGGAAGGGATTACGGACCCGGAATCCATGATGTTCCATCTCGTCAAGCGCTTCCGATTCCTTCCTCTCTGGTGGGCGGGTACTGCGATGACGGGTCTCAGCAATGCCTACCAAGCTTTCTGCGTCGCAAGCGAGGGATATCGCGATTTTTTCATCCGAAAAGGCGTGCGCCCCGAGAAGATCGTCGTTACGGGAATACCCAATTTCGATGACTGCCGGCGATACTGCAGCAACGATTTTCCCCACAGGAACTATGTGCTGGCCTGTACGTCGCCGCTGAGGGAGATGTTCGGGAGCGAGGACCGCAAGGCCTTCATCCGAAAAGCTGTTGAGATCGCCGGCCGCCGGCCCCTTATCTTCAAGCTTCACCCGAATGAAAAGGTCGAGCGCGCCACCCGGGAAATCGGCCGGCACGCGCCGGGAGCCATGGTGTTCACGACCGGGAGCGCGGAAGAGATGATCGCGAACTGCGATGTCCTGATCACTCGATTCTCGTCGACTGCCTTCGTCGGCCTTGCGCTCGGTAAGGAAACCTACTCGGACTACGACATGGACGAATTGCGCCGGCTGATGCCGGTTCAGAACTGCTCGGCGGCCTTCAACATCGCGAATGTCTGCCGCCGGCTTCTCGAAGCGGGCGCAGGTCAGTACAACACACTCTAAGAAGGTCAATACGTTATTCCCTGAACGTAGTGGCGCTTCTGAAAGCGCACCTGATGGGACAGAAAGGAAAGAATAGGAACATGCTTCTCAATATAGGAGACAAGAAAACCAGGTTTCTTTTGTCGGTAGCCAAGACCCCCCTGCTTTTTTACCCGCACTACAAGTATCATCTTCCGCTGCCAACCGTGCTGATGATCGAAAATACGAATCACTGCAACGCAGAGTGTGTCATGTGCCCTCGCGACACGCTATCAAGAAAGCGTGGCTTCATGGATTTTGGATTATTCGAGAAGATCATGAAAGAAGTGTCCAGCGTGAGGCGCAAACCCGTCACGCATTTGCACGGGTTTGGAGAGCCGCTGTTGGATAAATTGCTCGCCGAGAGAATCCAGCTTGCAAAGACTTGCGGAATAAAGCATACCTATATCGTGACGAACGCTTCATTGCTTTTTCCTGAGACATCGAGGAAGATCATCGGCGCGGGATTGGACAAGATGAAGATCAGTTTTTATGGTACTGACGAAGAATCGTATAACACCACCATGAAAAGGTTGAATTTCAAGGTTACGTTCCAGAACATTACGGAGTTTTTGAGGATTCGGAAAGACATGAAGAGGGGAAACCCGCGGCTGATCCTTCAATATCTTCCGAACGAAACAAACCATGCCAAGACGGAGGAATTTAAGGCTCTGTGGAGCTCTTTGATTGATACAAAGGTCGGTGATTGTTTGAATGTCAGCTCTTTGCATAACTATGGAGGCGGGAGAGCCTATAACCACCTGGGGAAGAAGATCGTGTCGGTCTGTTATTTCCCTTGGACATCCATGTCAGTGCTCTGGGATGGCAGGGTCGTTACCTGTTGTATGGATTCGAATGGTGTTCAGGTCCTGGGAGATCTCAACTCCCAGAGTATTCAGGAAGTGTGGAATGGACCGGTGCTATCCGGGGCCAGAGATAACTTTAGAAAGCTCGACTACAGTAATTATCCAGTCTGTCTCTCCTGCGATTGGGTACGTAGGCGTTAAAGGGTAAGCTGGCTTTTCGCGTGGGGTGCGTGTCCTCTCCTGGGAGAACGGCGATCGGAGGATAGACTCGGCCACCCTACGCCGTCCCGCCACGTCTTGGCTCCCGACTCGAGTCGGGTTGGGGTCAGACTGGGGTAGCCCCGAAAAAACGGAGACTGAGTTAAGGGTCACCGCGGCTCCCTTCGTACTCCGCCGGGCTTCGATAACCGAGGGCCTGGTGGAACCGCAGCGGATCGTGCTGCGGCCGCCCGAGGACTCCAGCCGCGAGGTCGCCGCAATCCTCCTCCAGAGGTAACGGGATGATGCTGACTCTGTGTTTGTCGGAAAGGGTGGCTTCCTGATTACCTTGACAAGTTCCCGGAAACAGCGGAAAATCACGCCGGTGACTCAAAATAGGAGTGGATTGAAGCATGACGAAATCTGCG
>Ga0209885_1000016_pt1 | contig 24039 bp, 21 predicted proteins | sample GWRWS3_40_50_FD_187223 | JGI IMG/M metagenome (GOLD analysis project Ga0209885, IMG submission 187223) | Riverbed sediment microbial communities from areas with vegetation nearby in Columbia River, Washington, USA - GW-RW S3_40_50 (SPAdes)... | ecosystem: Environmental > Aquatic > Freshwater >... | reverse complement strand
GCAAAGAGGAGGGTTGGTTGAAAGAACCCATAGATGCCCGTGAAGTTCGAGAAGGTGTTGTCGAGGCTGTCATCCCCCGAGGCCCAGCCGCCGTCGAGGTTCAGGGCCAGCTCGGGGACGAGCGCATAGCTCGCCCCGCCCACGACCATGCCGGCGCTCCGGTCGATGTCACCCGCCGAGGTTCCCAAGGCAGCATTAGCAGCCACGTTCTTCCGGGCGATGCCACCCTGGTAGGCCCCCTCCAGGCGATAGGTGAAGGGACCCTGGACACCGAAGAAGTTTGCGCCGATGTAGTATTCTTCGGTCTGCTCGCAGTCGCCAGGAGCGCCCGTACAAATGCCAGGCGTGGCAGCCAAAGCAATGGTCTTAGCCCGCTGCTTATCGAGGCTATACAGACCATACACCTCGACGCCATTGCGCGCACTCCACTCGAACTTGTACGACCCGCCGAACATGTCAAAGTCGTTATTCGCGAATCGACGGTCCCCTGTGCTGGTGGTCGTCACAACCCCGGTGGGGCCGGCCGTCGCAGTAACCGTACCCCCGTTTTGGGGCTTGAAATAATAGCCGGTCAGGGTCCCGGGTCCGAGCTGCGAGTAGACCTGGATCCCATCGACGCCATTATCTACCCCGCTAAACACAATGCTCCCGCCGACGGTGTAAAGCATCCGGCCCCCTACGATATGGATAGGGGTCCCTGGAATCGCCCAGTCCACCCATGCCTGCCGGAAGTAGATGGAGTCGGTGCCACCAGGTGTCCCCAACGCGGTCGAATCGCTCGGCGATGCATTCCCATTGAACACCGAGTGAGTGCCCCAGTCGTCTGTCCGCTCGATCTCGATGACCCCCTTCAGCCCGGGCTCGATGTTGGCGGCGACGCCCATCCGGATCCTCGTGTCGAAGTAGTGTCGGTTTCTTCCACTCGTTGTATTTGCAGCCAAGTTGTCATCCATCAAGAAATCGTTCCAGTCTCGGTACCGGACCCGGATCCAGCCCGTACTCTTTATGTCCACCTGCTGAGCGAATAGGGGGGTGACGATGCAGAGCAGGAACGCCCCTGCCCCCAAGAATATCAGTAATCTTTTCATCGATTCCCTCCTACTGATTCAGGGTTTTGTGGATCCCGTGAAGACCTCGTTTCTCCCCAGCACCACCCCCTTTCGCGAGCATGTTATGGCTGCCCCGGCTTGGGTACCCCCTTCTCACCCTGATCGGCCCGGGCCTGGAGCGGGTAGACCAGCAAGCTGCTCCGCCCTGTCCCGAAGCCGAGGAGGGTCGGGTGGACCACCAGCAGGACAATGTCAAGGGCCCCGTCGCCCTTGAGATTCACCAGGGTGAAATCGGCAATGTAGCCCTCCAGCTCTTGGCTCTCCCACAAGACCTCAACGAACTGGCCATTCCACTGGAGGCTGGAAAGCTTCCCCTTCTCGTAGACGCGCAAGTCTTCAAAGAGATAGCCGGGCGCCGGGGTGTTCTCAAACAGCACCAGCTCATTTTTTCCATCGCCGTCCACGTCGGCGACCTGGAGCCGCCCCTCGACGTAGACCCGCTGCCGTTGCTCTTGTTGCATCCTTCCGGCCACTGAGGCAGAGTACTTCAGGGGTTCGAAGTCCAGGTAGAGCTCGGTCCCGCCAAAGCGATGGCTGCTCCGGTAGCGGCGCTGGCCGCCATCGTAAATCACCAGCCGGTTCGACTCGTCGATCCGGGCAACCTGCTGCCCTCCCCTGTTGAACATATCCCCCACCGTGATACCGTAAAGGAACGAGACGTCTTTGGGGAGATTGAGGGCGTCCGCCACGTGATACTTTCCCGCCCGCCACTCCAGGCGGCTCACCGGTCCGGCGAACGGCTTGTCCCCGCCCATGCTCTGAACATAGAGGACCGGCTTGCCCTGCGGGGTAAGGGTTCGGAAGTAGAGCGGGACATCCCGCCAGACCGGGACCATCTCGCTCCCCTGCCATTCCAAGACATAGGAATTCAGCCGTCCCCCGTAATAATTGGTGACAAAGAGTTCGGCCCGGCCGTTACCATTCACGTCTGCTATGTCAAGGCCCAGGATGTTGTTGCCCGATCGCTCGCTGGTCCAGAGGTGGCGAAAGGTCCGCCCCTTTTCGACGGCAAAGATTTGAATCCGGTCGGCGTCGGCGACCGCGACCGCGGGCTGGCCATCGCCCAACAGATCCCCCACGGCCAAGGCCCGCATGGTCCCATCAAAGTCGGGCCCGAGGATCAGCCCCGATCCCGGCATCGCTGCTGATGGGGCGACCAAGAACCCGGTGTTCAAACGCTTGGGATCATCCGGGCCGATCCAGGCCGGGGCGGGGCCCGGCGCAGGCGTCCGGGCCGCCTGCTTGGCAGGGGCAGGTTCAGGTCTGGCTGCCGGTTCAGGCGGCGTCGCGGCCACTGCTGTCACGCCCTCGACACTCACCACGGTCAAGGGATGGGCGGTCCTCACGGAGCGCAGCTGAACATCCAGGACCCTTCCTCCTTCGCCCAAACTGGGCAAGGCCAACGCCGAAAGCCGTAGTCCCTCCCGGAGCACCCGCAATGCGGCGGGATCGGTCAGGGGGACATCTTCCTTCACTCCCGCCTTAATCAGGGTCGAGCGCATGATCCGGTTATCGAACACCTCAAACCGGCCGGTCTTCTGCAGCGCGACTTCCAACTCCCGTGCGAGGGTCCTCGCCGCCATCTCGGCCGCCGGTGGTGACTCGACCTTGGCCAATCCGAGGAGGATCCGCGCCCCGGTCACGCGCACCCCATCCCCCGCCTTGACCGATCCGTCCTGATCGAGCAGCTGCCCGACAGAAAACCGGTCTTGCACATCGACCACTCTGAGGGAGGCCACCGTCTTCTCCATCCTCCCCATGAGGTCGCCGGTCACCGGATGCTTAAAGGGCTCCCCTTCCCGGAAGACTTCCATCTCCAGCCCGGGATAGATTCCATCCTTCGCGGTGAGATCCACGACCACCTTGCCCTGTTGGTCCACCGAGACGATCAGCCCCCGCACCTTTGGAAAAGCCTGCACGAGCTTCTCGGCCACGCGGGACGCCGCGGTGGAGTGATCTGCCACCTGGGCCTGGGCGGAGGCCAGCCCGACGATGAGGGCGACCATCATGAGAACGAGCCAGGGTCCTCTCTGCTTCACCCGTGAGACCTCCGATGGATCTCGCCAGAAAATTCAAACGTTGTTAGGAAATCCACCGTAAAGACGTCACCTTCTATCATTCCCTGTGACAGACTGTCAAGGAATTTCTTTGGCGGATGATGAGGAGAGATCGACCAGTATTTACGGGTGCTTTGGCCTCTCGACCAGCTCGATCAGGATGCCGTGGGCGCCTTTGGGATGGATGAAGGCCACCCGAGTGCCGTCCGCCCCCGGACGGGGGGTCTCGTCGAGGAGGGGAACCCCTGCCTGTCGGAGCCTGCCCATCGTTTCGTCCAGGTTCGCCACCTCGAGGCAGACATGATGGATGCCTTCCCCCCTCTTCTCCAGGAAGCGCTCCAGGGGATTGCCCGGCTCCGTCCCCTCCACGAGTTCGATCTCGGTCCCCCCGACGGGAAAGAAGGCGACCTTTGCCCTCTCTGTCTCGACCACCTCGGTCCGCTCGCGGCGAAGGCCGAGGACCTGTTCAAAGAACCGGGACGCCTCGTCCACGCTCCGCACGGCGATAGCTATGTGGGCAATGCGCTTAATCATGGGAGAAAAGTCCAACGTCCAAGGTCCAAGGTCCAAAGGGGTGAATCCCCTCAGAGCTCAAAGTCCGAGTCATGCTCTCGGATCCAATGCTTGCGACGGCTGACGATCATGAGATCCGTCTCGAAGATAGCGGATGAATCCAGCCAGGACGCTTTTTAGCAGCACCGCTTGATCGTACAACTCTCGAAATCCTTCCGGGGTGACAAGCCTCCGATCGAAGGCAACATAAAGCAAGGATTGGACCTCCGTTGTGGAGCGAAGGGCATACTGCAGAAATCTGGCAAATTCCCCGTCGCTACCGGCATCAAAGCCCTCTGCAATGTTGGCCATCGCGGATACAGCAGCCCGACCCATCTGCTCTCTGAGCGAGAAGTGTCGGCGGAAGATGTCCCCACCGGTCAGATCATGCACCATCTGGGCGAGCTTCCTGGCCTCCTGCCAACCTCGAATGTCTTCGAATCGCTCAATCGCCACGTCTTCTCTACCGACTTTGGACGTTGGACTTTGGACCTTGGACCGTCACACAGTGATGACTTCCTGATGTTCCCCGAAGACCCGTCGCAGCCGAGTGCAAATCTCGCCGATGGTCGCATACGCCTTGACCGCCGCCAGAAGGGCGGGGAGGAGATTGACGTCGCCTCGGGCCGACGCCTCGAGCTCGGCTAACGTCCGCTCCACCGCGCTGTTATCCCGCCGGCGGCGCAGCTCTTGGACATGCCGCCGCCGCTCCTCCTCCATCCGCGGGTCCACCCGGAAGACCGGGACCTTGGCCTCCTGCGCCGTTGCATATTCATTGAGGCCGACCACGATCTTGGCCTTGCGCTCCACCTGCGCCTGTTCCCGATAGGCGGCCTCCTGGATCTCTTTCTGGACGTAGCCGATCTCGATCGCCCGCAGCATTCCCCCCAGCGCGTCGATCCTGGCCAGATACCGGCGCGCCTCCTCCTCCAGTCGATCGGTCAGGCTCTCGACATAGTACGAGCCCCCTAACGGATCGACCGCATCGGCGGCCCCGCTCTCGTACGCGATGACCTGCTGGGTCCGGAGCGCAATCCGGGCCGACTCCTCGGTGGGCAACCCGAGCGCCTCGTCCCGAGAATTGGTGTGGAGCGACTGCGTCCCCCCGAGGACCGCGGCGAGCGCCTGCAGGGCTACCCGGACAATATTGTTCTCCGGCTGCTGGGCGGTCAACGTGACGCCGGCCGTCTGGGTATGAAACCGGAGCATCCAGGATTGGGGATTCTTGGCGCCGAAGCGCTCTCGCATCAGGGAGGCCCAGAGGCGCCGGGCGGCCCGGAACTTGGCCACCTCCTCAAAGAAGTTGTTGTGGCAGGCGAAAAAGAAAGAGAGTTGGCAGGCGAAGGCGTCCACATCGAGACCGGCCTTCACCGCGGCCTCGACGTAGGCGACCCCGTCGGCGAGCGTGAAGCTGAGCTCCTGCGCCGCCGTGGCCCCCGCCTCCCGGATGTGATAGCCGCTGATGCTGATCGGGTACCATCGGGGCATCCGCCGCGCGCAGAAGGCAAAGAGGTCGGTAATGAGACGCATGGAGGGCCCCGGCGGGAAGATATAGGTCCCGCGCGCGATGTACTCCTTCAGGATGTCGTTCTGCACGGTCCCGCTGACCTTGTCCGGCGGAACCCCCCGTTTCTCTGCGACCGCCACATACATGCAGAGCAGAATCGTGGCGGTGGCGTTGATGGTCATCGACGTGCTCACCCGGTCCAATGGGATGCCGTCCAAGAGACGCTCCATGTCCTCGAGCGAATCGATGGCGACCCCTACCTTGCCCACCTCCCCATGGGCCTCGGGGGCATCGGAGTCGTAGCCGATCTGGGTGGGGAGGTCGAAGGCGACGCTGAGGCCGGTCTGGCCCTGCTCCAGAAGATATCGGAATCGACGGTTCGTCTCCTCCGCCGTGCCGAAGCCGGCGTATTGTCGCATGGTCCAGAGCCGGCCTCGATACATGGTGGGCTGGATGCCCCGGGTGAACGGATACTCCCCGGGGAAGCCGACCTTTGCCCGGTAGTCGCACGCGGCGAGATCAAGGGGGGTGTAGAGGCGCTCGACCGGGATCCGCGAATGGGTCTGAAAGTCCGCCTGCCGCTCGGCGGCCCTCGCCAGGGCCTTCTTCAACGTCTCGTCTTCCCAAGCCTTCAGCGCCTCTCGAATGCGCTCGATTTCGTCCTTTGACATCATCCTACCCCTTGATGACCGATGACCGTTGATCGCAAGAGCGCGAAAACCGATGACCGATGACCGACGACAGTCAAGGCTACTTGTTCAGGGCGTTGATGAAGCGATTCAGCATCATGGCTAGCTCATTACAGTCTTTGTAAAGACCCTCGTGTGTCGCCGCATTCACGTAGCCCAGGTTTCGAGCCACTTCGAGCACAGGGACGCACTCGTAACAGGAAGATCGTGCCATTCGCAAGAACTGTTGGTGATCTCGTTTATAGTGGCGGCCGCTTCCCTCAGCGATATTCGTCGCAATCGACACAGCGGCGCGCCGAAGCTGGCCCGTCAATCCGTACCGCTCGTCGTGAGGAAATTTCTCTGTGGCCTCGTAGACGTTGAGGATGAACTGTACAGCCCTCTTGTAGACATCCAGCTTTTCAAAGTCAAACCCCACTTTGGTCCACCGATGACCGACCACCGATGACAGTTAGCAATGCACGGCTTGTGCTGTCATCGGTCGTCGGTGGTCGGTCATCCGTTTGCTGTCGTCGGTCGTCTGTCATCGGTCATCGGTCTATTCGATGATGACGAGGGGGTGGCCGCCGACCACCGCCTCACCCTCCTTGACGCGAATCTCTCGCACGGTGCCCGCTCCCGTGGACCGGAGCTCGTTCTCCATCTTCATCGCCTCGACCACGATGACCCCGTTGCCGGGATTCACCTGCTCCCCCACGGCCACCAGGAGGCGCACCACCTTGCTTGGCATCGGGGCGGTGATCACCTGCCGTCCCTCCTGAGCCGCTGCCGCCTTGCGGGTGACCGCCTTCAGGCGCTTCTCCCGCTCGGTGAGGACCTCCACATCGTGGACCTCCCCTTTCACCCTCACCACGTAGGGATTCGCCCCCCCGATGATGTCCACCTCATAGGAGGCGCCATCCAGAATCAGGGAGTAGCAGCTCTCCGAGATCCTGACGCAGTCCACGTCCCGGGCCACCCCGTCCACGGAGAGCCGGTAGTGTGAGCCTTCCAGGTCGGTCACCTCGATGCGGTGCTCCTTGTCTCCGATCCGAGCAAAAAACTCCACGGATCACCCTCGCGTGATTCGGGTTCAGAGTTCATGGTTCATAGTTCATCGCAGTAAACCATCAACCATCCACCATGAACCATGAACGGTCTTCTAGCGGCGTCTCAGAGCGTCGTGGCGGGCCGCCAGTGTCCACGGGGAGACCGCGCCGGCGGCGGCCGCCGGGGCCGGAGGCCTCCGCTCTTTGTCCGCGAGGTACGCATGAATCGCGGCCGCGACAAGCCCCACCTCGCGGTGCCTCGGTTCTTCCATCTTCTTCCGCTTCAAAAAGGCTTCAATGAAGGTGGTGTCCACATCTCCCTTGAGGAAGGCGGCATCCGCCATCACCTCGAACAGGAATGGGATGGTCGTCTTGATGCCGCCGATGAGATAGTCGCCAAGCGCCTGCCGCATCCGGCCGATGGCCTCGCCGCGATCCTTCCCCCAGGCGATGAGCTTGGAGATCATCGGATCGTAGTAGATCGAAACCTCGTATCCCTCATAGACCCCGCTATCATTCCGAATACCTGGTCCAGAAGGGGGTCGATAGCGGATGAGCTTTCCGGGGGAGGGGGCGAAGTTGTTCGCCGGGTCCTCGGCATAGATGCGGCACTCGATCGCGTGGCCCCGCCGCTCCACCTCCTCCTGCCGCAGCGAGAGGGGTTCGCCGGCGGCGATCCGGATCTGGCTCTTGACCAGGTCGATCCCCGTGGTGAGCTCGGTCACCGGATGTTCCACCTGCAACCGCGCGTTGATCTCCAGGAAGTAAAAATTCCGATCGGCATCGACCAGGAACTCGACGGTTCCCGCATTCCGGTAGCCGCATCCTCGGGCGAGCGCCACAGCGGCTTCTCCCATCCGCAGGCGGAGCTCCGGGGTCATAAAGGGAGAGGGGGCCTCTTCTACCACCTTCTGATGGCGGCGCTGGATGGAACACTCGCGTTCGCCCAGATACAGGGTGTGGCCGGTGGCGTCGGCCAGGATCTGAATCTCGATGTGGTGAGGACGGACCAGATATTTCTCGACGAAGACGGCAGGATCACCGAATGAAGATTTCCCTTCCGAGCGGGCCCCCCGGATGGCCGACTGGAGTTCGTCCGCCTCCCGGACGACCCGCATTCCTTTGCCCCCACCCCCGGCCGCCGCCTTGATGAGGATGGGGAAGCCGATCTCGGGCGCCCGGCGGAGGATCTCTTCATCGGTCAGATCCTTGTCGGTCCCGGGAACGGTCGGCACGCCCACCTGCTTGGCGAGACGGCGGGAGGCGGTCTTGGACCCGCTTAGTCTCATGGTCTCCGAGGAGGGACCGATAAAGACGATCCCGGCCTCTTCGCAGACCTCGGCAAAGACGGGATTCTCCGAGAGGAAGCCGTAGCCGGGGTGAATGGCCTCTGCCCGGCTCTGGCGGGCCACCTCGAGGATGCGCTCCACCCGAAGATAACTCTGGGCCGAGGGGGCAGGCCCGACGCAGTAGGCCTCATCCGCCTTTCGCACATGGAGCGCGAAGCGGTCGGCCTCGGAGTAGACCGCCACCGTCCGGATCCCCAACTCCCGGCAGGCCCGGATGACCCGCAGCGCGATCTCCCCCCGATTCGCGATCAGAATCTTGCTAAACATCGTTGAGGTCCAAAGTCCAACGTCCAAGGTCCAAGGTCAAGAGCCGCCCACTCATTCCCCTCGACTCTGGACTGTGGACTTCGGACATTGGACATTACAAAGGGATGTTCCCGTGCTTTTTCGGAGGGTTCGTGTCCCGCTTGTTGGCCAGAATCTTCAGGGCCCTGATGAGCTTGGGTCGCGTCTCTTTCGGCTCGATCACCTCGTCGATGTAGCCTTTCTCGGCCGCCACATAGGGGTTGGCGAACTTGTCCTTGAATTCCTTGACCCGCTCGGCCCGGAAGGCCTCCACGTCGGTCGCCTTGGCGAGTTCCCGGCGATAGAGGATATTCACCGCCCCCTCGGGCCCCATCACGGCGATCTCCGCTGTCGGATAGGCCAGATTGTAATCGGCCCGCATGTGCTTGGACCCCATGACGCAGTAGGCGCCACCGTAGGACTTGCGGGTGATCACCGTGAGCTTCGGGACCGTGGCCTCGCCGTAGGCGAAGAGGAGCTTCGCCCCATGCTTGATGATCCCGCCGTGTTCCTGGGCCGTCCCGGGGAGATACCCCGGGACATCTTCCAGGGTGATAATCGGGAGATTGAAGCAGTCGCAGAAGCGGATGAACCGGGCCGCCTTGATCGAGGAGTTGATGTCGAGGCATCCCGCGAGCACCATCGGCTGGTTGGCCACGATGCCCACCGGATGGCCATCGAGCCGGGCAAAGCCGACGATGATGTTCTGGGCGAGATGCTCTTGCACCTCAAAGAAGTAGCCATCATCCACGACCAACCGAATCAGCTCCTTCATGTCGTACGGCTTGTTGGGATTCTCGGGGACCAGCGTGTTGAGGCCCTCTTCCATCCGCTGGGGATCGTCGGTCGGCTGCCGCCAGGGCGGGCTTTCCACGTTATTTTGGGGGAGGAAGCTCAGGAGCTCCCGAATGGTGAGCAGGCCCTCCTCCTCCGAATCCGCGGCGAAGTGGGCCACCCCCGACGCGGAATTGTGCGTCATCGCCCCTCCGAGCTCCTCAAGGGTGACCTCTTCTTGCAGGACCGTCTTGACCACATCGGGGCCGGTGACGAACATGTAGCTCGTCCCCTTCACCATGACGACGAAGTCCATCAGGGCCGGCGAATAGACCGCCCCCCCGGCGCAGGGTCCCATGATCGCCGTGACCTGGGGGATGACCCCCGAGGCCAGGACGTTCCGCAAGAAGATGTCGGCATAGCCGGCGAGGGAGTCCACCCCCTCCTGGATCCTGGCGCCCCCCGAATCGTTGAGACTGACGAGGGGAACACCCATCTTGACCGCCAGGTCCATGACCTTGCAGATCTTCTGTGCGTTGGTCACGCTGAGCGATCCGCCGAGGCTGGTGAAATCATAGGCGAAGATGTACACCGGCCGCCCGTCGATCGTGCCATGCCCGATCACGACGCCATCGCCGGGGATCTTCTGCTTCTCCATCCCGAAATCGGTGCAGCGGTGGGTGACCAGCATGTCCATTTCCGTGAAGCTTCCCGGATCGAGCAGCACATTGATCCGCTCCCGCGCGGTGAGTTTGCCCGCCTGGTGCTGCTTTTCGATCCGCTCGGGACCTCCACCCGCGAGCGCTGCTTCCTTTCGTCGATGAAGCTCCTTGAGTTTCTCTTCGCGGGACATCGCCCCAGGCTCCTTTCACGCATTCCAAAACGGAGTTTTTTTCATATCAGCGCCTCGGATGAATGTCAATCACATATTTGATCAGGGATCCGCGCCGAGAGAAAGACCTCCCCTGGCATAAGGGTTGCAAGCCACAGGGTCGCACCCCAGGAGGGGTCCATGAGGACGATCCTGATCGTTGAAGACAACCCCATGAATATGGAGCTGGCCCGGGATGTCCTCGAAGCCAACGGATACTGCGTCCGAGGGGCGGCCTCGGCGGGAGAGGCGCTGCAGGCCCTGCAAGAGAGCCTGCCGGATCTCATTCTTATGGATATCCAGCTCCCCGGACTCGACGGACTCAAGCTCACCCGGACCTTGAAGCAGGATGCGGACACGAAGGACATCATCGTCGTCGCCATGACCGCCCATGCCATGAAAGGGGATCGCGAGCGGATCCTTGAGGCCGGCTGCAGCGGCTACATCGCGAAACCGATCGACACCCGGGCGCTGAGCCGGGAGGTGGCCCGACTCCTGCCCACGGCGCAGGAAGAGGCCCAATCGAAAGTCCTGTAGCTGTCAGCAGTCCGCCACGAGCGGCTAGTACCGTTCCAACTCTTCTTACCCAATAGAGCAGCGTGCAATGCCAAGACCAGGCTCGTTCGGTTACTTGGCCCGTTCCTTGATTGGAACTGGCCATGCCCGTACTCGGGGCAATACGTTGGAACGGCACTAGAAAGCTCGCACGCTAGAAAGCTGGGAGGCTGAGACCATTTCTATGGCTCGCCCGTTGCCTGGCGGGAGAATTCCAGCCTGCTAGCATCCTCGCGTTCCAGCATTCCAGCGGCTGACAACGGACGGCTGATGGCTGGCGCGCGATCGCGCGCAGATTTTCCCGTTGACATCCCGACCTTCCAGCCTACAATTATCATATCTGCCTTGAAAATCCGTGAAGACCTGCCGAAGTGGCGGAATTGGTAGACGCGCACGTTTGAGGGGCGTGTGGGGTAACCCGTGGGGGTTCGAGTCCCCCCTTCGGCACCACGGTTCCCTCGGGACCGGGGGGAGAGCCTTCCGCCGAATTCGAAAGAGCCTAGGGCCAGCCGCTGAAAGGACACGCTCGCGCGGAATAAAGCCGGTGTACACCCGTCAAAATGGGTAAGCGAACAGCGGCCAGCCCGTCGCGAAGATCCGACGGGGGAAGCCTACAGAGTCCTTTGGGACTTGGCCACGACCGGTGCCAAGGACGAGAAGGAGAAATAATTAATAAGGAGGGGAATGTGATGCGAAGGCTCACCGTTGTCATCGCTACCGTCGCCCTCCTCAGCGCCTGTGCCCAGCGACCTCTCACCACCCAGGAGAAGGGGGCCGTGACCGGCGCCGCCCTGGGGGCAGGGACAGGCGCCATTATCGGAGGCGCTACCGGGAGCGCCGGGGCCGGCGCCGCCATCGGGGCCGGCCTTGGCCTCCTGACTGGTGCACTCATCGGTGGGGCCATCGAGAACGAGCGAGGGGAAGCAGCCCCCTTGCCACCTGCACGTCCTGTTGCATCGACCCCGCCACCCGCTCCGACGCCGCCGCAGGCGGGGTACCCCACCGCGACGGGGCCCACCATCGATCCCACCTCGGGACAGTTCCTCAACAGCACACGATGGCGCCTGGAGGTCTTTGTCGACACCGATCCCCAGGTCACGCCCAGCGGCACCACCATTCTGTTGAATCCCCAAGAGTCCCGGCAATACTCCCTGGACCTGGGTCCCCATCGCGTGGCGGCCAGGGCCCTGGTGGACACCCAGTTCGGCACACGAACGGTGGGACGCTACGACCGAACCATCCAGGTGGATCCCCGCGGCAGCGGGTGGACCCTGCGCTTTACCGAGGCCGATTTCCGGTAGGGATCATCGGCAATGGTCGGGTGGAAGAGAAGGGGGAACCTTCGGGAGATCGGAGAGAGGCTGACCGGAACGCTGGAGACGGTGCTCACCGGCTGGGAGCGGAGCCAGCTTCTTCTAACCTATACACGGCTCCGCCGCCGGATCTCAGGACCTCCGCTTCCCGGCGTGCCCGAGACGGCCGACCTAGACCCGTATGTCTTCTTCTCTCTCGGGCTCCATCTGCTTGCGGCGCTCGTGATCTACGTATTGGCCGCCCGCGCGATCCCCTTGGCCGAACGCCCGCCTATCAGCATTCGGATCCTCGAGACCAAGGCTGAAGCCCCGAGCCCGGCGCGGGAACAGCAACCGACGCGCCAGGAGACAACACCGAAAGCAGAAGAGAAGAAGCCGCAGCCGGCTCCCCCACAGCCAGTGGAGAAGCCGATCTTCACGCCCAAGACCCTTCCGCGAATGGCGAACGTGGACCCACTTACCCCGAATCCGACTCCCAGGGGTCTTCCCAAAGAACCGCTGACCGTACAGTCGTCACAGACCACCGCGCCTGATCTCTCGGTTCCTGATAAGGGGCTTCTGCCGAAGCCAGTAACACCCTTCCAGGCGGAGTCTCCACCGGCGAGTGCGCCCCGGGAGACCCCGCGATCATTGGGCGCTCCGGCGCCGTCCGTGCCGGAGGCGGCCCCCGCCGAGATCAGACCCCTCCCCGCGCCGAGCACGGCGACCTCGACGACCACCCAGGCCTCAGCCCCACCCGAGCTCCGCGAGACGACGCTCGGGGCCTTCCAGCAACCGACCGGTCCCGTGGTGGTCCCCGAGCGCTTCCTGAAGGGGGGTAGACCCGAGACAGCCCCGGGAGCAGGGCGAGCGCTGATCGACCCCAGCGATCCCGACTTCACCGAGTATTTCGAGCAGGTCAAACGGAGAGTGTATGCCACCTGGCGCTACCCCGAGGGGGTGCGAGGGGTCCACGAGGTCTGGCTTCGGTTCAGCCTGGACCGGGCCGGGGCGAGCCAAGGCGTTCAGGTGGTGCGCTCCAATAATCCCGTGCTCAACGCGAGCGCCGTGGAGGCCATGCATCGCGCCTCCCCGTTTCCCCCGATCCCTGAGAAGTTTCGCGCCCTGGTCGGACAGCCCCTCATTCTGAAGTTCAGCGTGACGATTCAATAGGAAAGGAAATCAGGAGCGGCGAGCCCGTGCGGAAGACTCGATGGATACTCCTCCTGCCGATGCTCCTCGTCGCGGTGAGCGCGGCGTCGGGAGAGCCTCGGAAGCCAAAGGCCGTCTTCCACTACGACGACCAGGGTCAGGTGGCGCGCCAGGAGCTTGATACGAACAACGACGGCCAGATCGACGTTCAGATCTTCTACACAAAGGGCGAGATCGACCGGCAGGAGGAGGACCGGGACCATAACGCGCAGGTGGATATGTGGTCCTTCTATGTCGGCGGGAAACTGGACAAACAGCACGTGGACACCAACGGGGATGGCAAGCCCGATATCTGGTACTTCCTCGGGTCCGACGGGCAGGTGAACCGAGCGTGGAAGGACACCGATTTTGACGGCCGAGTGGACTTTTGGGGACACTACCGCGGCGCGCAGCCGGAGCGGTATGAACATGATCTGAACCAAGATGGCAAGCCGGACCGGTTCCTCTTCTTCACCGAGGGCAAGCTCACCCGGATGGAAGAGGCGGGGAATCGGGATGGCAAAATCACCCTGCGGGTTTCCTATGATGCTCAAGGCACGGTCACCCGGCGTGAGGAGTTTGCCGGGAGCACAAACACGCCCCGCATGGTGAGCCTCTACGAGGGTGGCAAACTCACCCGGCAGGACGAGGACAAGAACGGAGATGGCCGCAGCGACCTCTGGATCTTTTACGACCGCGAGGGCAGTCTCGTCCGCCGAGAAGTGGACACCAACGGGGATGGCAAGCCCGATCTGTGGGCCCACTATGCCCAGGGGCAGCTCGTCCGCCAAGAGGAGGATCCCAAGGGAATCGGGCGGCCCACCTTCATCTACCACTTCGAGGGGGGAAAGGTCGCGCGACGGGAAGAGGACCGCCAGGGGCGGGGCAAACCGGACGTGATCGCGTATTACGAGCGGGGCGAGATCCGGCGCCAGGTGGAGTTTCGCCACGTGGGAGAGGAGCCGGACGTCGTCACCGAATTCGAGAACGGCAAGCCCGTTCGCCAGGAGGTCTCGACTCAGTCAAACGGGACCCGTGATCTCATCCGATTCTTCAAGGGCGAGCAGATCCTCCGCGAAGAGGCCGACACGAACGGCGACCGAAGACCGGATGTCTGGATTTTCTACGAGCGCCAGGCCAAGGTCACCCAGGAGGAGGATCTGGACTTCGACGGCCAGCCCGACGTCCGGTACCGGTTCCAGCAAGGGCGGGTGGCCACAAAAGAGGTCCTGACCGATCGGGGGGCGACCGCGCAAGAAAGCAGTCAGCAACCAGCAGTCAGGAAGCAGTGAGTGGGAACGGTTTCAATGTTGGGTGTTGGGTGTTGGGTGTCGATAGCTGACGGCTAACTCCTGACAGCTGACACCTTCCTAGCGTGAGGAGACCCGATGTCGAGGGGTCGATTCATCTGGGTTCCGCCGATGGTGGGGTTGCTCATCTCTGGATGCGCCACCGGGACCGGCGGCGCGGCCCAAGCGCCGGCACATCCCGGAGGTTCTTCGGTGGGCGTGGGTGTCGGCGGGGGAAGGGGGGGCGTCGGTGTTTCCTCCGGCGTGCAGGTCGCTCCGGGCCCCGATCCGGTGCTGGACTCCGTGCTGAAGGGCGTTGCCATCGGGGCGTTTGGGGGACCGATTGGTTTAGGGGCCGGTGCGGTCGCGGGGTTACTCTATGGCCTTTTCGAGCGAGACCGGATGGAAAAACAGGCCCAGTCAGAGATGACCCGGCAGACCAAGATCGACAAGGAACTCGAGCAACAGATAGAGACCAAGCGGGACGCGGTCGCCCAACACGGAGCGGGAGCGGGCTCCGGACTCATCCTCGTCGAGGATCACCTGGCTCCAGCACGCGAAGTCCCTTCGACGACTGCAACCGCCACTCCGTCTGCATCCGGGGAGGGCCTCGTCCTGGTCACGGACCACCTCGGCTCTCCGGCCACCTCAACCGCGGCCCCCCCGGCGCCAGCCGAAAGACCCTCACCCACAGTGACGGCTGCCGGAGAGGGACCCGGCAAGCCCCTGGAGTCCCGTCAGCAACTCGACGAGCGGATCGCGGCCGCCCGGGAGCGGCAGCAGAAGCTTCGGGAAGCGCTCCGCGGCAGTACCCCCTCGACGGAGACCACCACAGTCGCAGCCAGCCCAGGTCACGAGTCTCGCGGGGCGGTCGATCCCGACGGATTTCGTTCGGTCACCGAGGGGGGGCGGCTCGTCCGGAAGGAGCGGGATGTCAACGGGGACGGAAAGCCGGACATCCTTCGATACTACGACGGGACCGGCAGGCTCACCCGACAAGAGGAGGACAGCCGGCTCGGTGGCCGGCTGGATACCTGGACCTTCTATGAGGAGGGTGGTGCCATCCGCAAGGAATCCGATACCGACGGGGACGGGAGGGTCGATCTCTGGACCGTCTATGACGGGAGGGAGCATCAAGACCGCCTCGTCCGCACCGAGGCCGACACCGACCACGATGGCCATCGCGACCGCGTGACCCTGTACGCCAAGGGCGAGGTGGCGCAAGAGCAATACTACAGTCCCGGCCTGGATCTGGCCCGAGCAATCATCACATATGCCGGCGGTCAGCCGGCCCGGAAGGAAGAGGACACCGACGGCGACGGTCGGATGGATCGCCTGACCGAGTACGATGGTTCAGGCCGTGTCACCAAGGTCTCGCGGAATCCGGTGAAGGCGGGGTCCTACTCGCTCATTGCCTATTACCAGCCAAAGACCGCAGAGATCCTTCGAGAGGAGGAGGATCTCAATGGGGACGGCGGCATCGACATCATCTCACATTACCAGCAGGGCCGTCTGGTCCGGCGGGAGTTCTTTGACCTACCGGAGGTCGCCGCTCTCACGCCCCAGCTCTCTGCACCCCCCATGCTGCTCCCGCAGGAGGCGCCATGAGTCGGTACGGCATGGCCCTCCTGTTGTCTTCCTGTTTCCTCTCGAGCGTCGCCACCGCCTCGGCCATCGAGAACGGCACGCGGGTCGAGATCGGGATCGAGGCTCCCCAGGACGGAGCCACGATCTCGGGACCGAGCCAGGTGATGGTGCGAGGACAGGCGCGCGCCTTCCGGGAGTACAAAGCCGGCCACTTCGATCTGATGCTGATCCTGGACACCTCGGGAAGCACCCGCGCCCCCGCCGGCGTGCAGCCCACCGCAGCCCTCCCCCACGACGTCAGTATCCTGGCGGCGGAGGTGGCGGCCGCGGAGCGACTCCTCGCACGACTGGACCCCGGGAACACCCTGGTGGGAGTCGTCACCTTCGCCGGCGAGTTCAATTTCATGACGGGCCAGGCGATCCCCCATCAGGCCGGAGCCATCCTGGAACAGCCCCTGACGACGAATTACCCCGAGGTCCGGATGGCGCTCCGCCGGATCCTCGAGCGGGGTCCGAACGGGGGGACCGACATGGCGGCCGGCGTCCGTCTGGCCGTGCGGGAGCTAGCCGGACTCGAAGGGGCCATCAGCCGCCCCCGGCCGGAGAGCCGCAAGGTGGCCTTTCTCCTCACGGACGGCTTTCCCACGCTCCCCTTCGGCCATGTCAACAGCATGGACCCAGGGGACATCGAGGTCGCCGTCCGCGCGGCAGGAGTGGCGGCAAAGGCCGCGATCACCATCCACACCTTCGCCCTGGGAATGGAGGCCCTCTCGGCCCCCTATGCCTGCACCCAGATCGCCCGGATGACCGGAGGGACCTTTACGCCCCTCAAGAGGCCCGGGGACATCATCGAGGTGTTGCCCCGGACCTCCTTCGCCGACTTGGATATGGTGCTCGTCACCAATACGACCACCGGTCACCCGGCCAGCGATCTCACGGTGGGTCCCGATGGCCGATTTCAGGCAACCGTCCCCCTCGCCTCCGGCGTCAACCAGATCGCGGTGATGGTCCTGGCCACTGACGGGACGAAGGAGTCGGCCTCGGTGCGCGTGCGCTACGTCCGAGCGGAATCGCTGCAGCTCGAGGTGCAGCAGGAAAATAAGGACCTGGAGCTCGAGCTGAAGCAGCTCAACGAGGAGAATCAAAAACTCGAAGAGGCCCTGAAACGGAGACGAGACGACGAGGCCCGCAAGAAGGCGCTCGATCTCGAGATCGGACTCGACCGGTAAAGGGAGGACACCGTGCTCCAGAGATCATCGAAGATATGGAAGATCAGCTTCATCGCCCTGCCCCTGATGTTGCTCCCCCTGGTCGGATGGGGTCAGCAGGAGACCGCCGCACCCCGGAGGGAGCGAACGGTCGCCCAGGAGGGGCTCATCACAGGGAGTCAGGACACCCTCCTGACCCTCTACATCAAGGGTGGGCCGACGATGCACTTCATCACCCTCTGCTCCGTCTTGGCGCTCGCCATTATCCTGGAGCGGTTCGTGAGCCTGCGGAAAGGGAAGATCATCTCCTCCAGGTTCCTGGAGGAGATCCGACGCCACTGGTATCGCCGGGAGGTGCGGGAGGCCATGAGGGTGTGCAAGGAGCATGACATCGCGTTGGCCCGGATCCTCAGGGCTGGTCTGCTCCGTTTCGATCAGGGCCCCAGAGAGATCGAGCATGGAATCCAGGATGCCGGGCGGCGGGAGGCCACCCTGTTGCGGAAGAATCTCGGGATCCTCAATTTCCTGGCGCAGATGGCCCCCCTGCTTGGGCTCTTCGGGACGGTCCTCGGCATGACTCGCTCCTTCGACGCCATCGCCAAGTACGGCCAGCAGGGGAATATCGAGCTGGTGGCCTCGGGCATCGCCGAGGCGTTGATCACCACCGTGTATGGCCTGATGGTCGGCATCCCGGTTCTCGGCTTCTACTACTACTTCCGGCGAAAGATTGAACTGAGGGTCCTGGAGATGGAGGGAATCTGCGTGAGCTTCCTGGAGGATCTCGACCTTCACCAGGGCACAGAGGCGAGAAAGACCCCGGCGGCAGCCGGGGAACCGGCCATGGCGCCAGCCCGCTTGAGTCCCGGGCCTCAGCGGGGAGAGAAGACTGGGGGGAGTTGGGACGGAGCCCCCAGCACCAGGATGGTCCCCTAGGGAAGACCGGAGTCTGGAGACAGGAGACAAGAGGCCCGAGAGACTCAGGACTCCGGTCTCCGGTCTCACGTCTGAAATGAAGGGAGGAAGGCTATGCAATTCGGCGACACAGAGCTGGAGGAGGCGGAGGTCAAGGTCCCCACATCACTCATCGACGTCATTTTCCTCCTGCTGATCTTTTTCATGGTCACCTATTCGCTCCCGGACATCTACCGGAAGAAGCTCGACATCCAGCTTCCGCACTCCAAGGCAGCAGATCCGCAGGAGAAGGAACGGAAGCGGATCCAGATCGAGATGGACAGGGAGGGACGGATCGCCTTGAACGGCGATGCGATGAGCCTCACCGCTTTGGAGACGAAGCTCAAGCAGCCAGAGGTCAGAGGGGTGAGCGCCGTCATCCGGGCCGACCGGCGCCTGAGTTACGGAGATGTGACCTACGTCCTGGGACTCTGTCGAGATGCGGGCATCACCGACATCGCCATCGCCGTGAAGTAGATCCGACGACCGTCGTCCGACCACCGATGACCGCAAACCGAAAACCGATTACCGACGACCCACGACAGAGGACTGATGACCGACGACCGACGACCGACTGACGATCTCAGCCGACGGGCGACGGAGTGTCGGAGAACCACCGTGGAGTTCTTCCGGTCATCGGTCAACGGTGAACGGTCACCGAGGCCGCGCGGTCATCGGACTTCGGCGAGCTCAGTCGAGCCGTCAACGGTCATCGGTCATCGAATCTTTTGTGTTCTCCTGGTCAGTGTGGGAATGGTTTCCGGGGGGTGCGGTCCACTCCTCAAGCAGATGTCGGTGGCCTCCGCGACGGAGATCTTTCGCGACGGCATGGCCGCCTTCTACCGCGAGGGGGACCTCCTCATCGCGGAACAGGCCCTGGCCTCGAACCTCAAGCTCCTGGAGATCTTCCTCGAGGCCTCCCCCAACAATCCAGACCTGCTGCTCCAGGCTTCCCAGGGCTTCAGTACCTACACCTTTGCCTTCGTCGAGGATAAGATCGCGCAGCACCACCGCGATCCGCATCTGGTCGAGGTGGATCGGGGACGCGCCCGCCGCCTGTACCTCAGGGGCCGCGACTATGGCCTCCGCCTCCTCACGCTTCAACACGAGGCCCTCGCGGCCTCCTTGAACGCGGATCTGCCCACGCTTCGCGCGAGCCTCGCCCTCCTCCGACGAGAGGATGTCCCCGCCCTCTTCTGGACGGCCTACGGATGGGCCGGATCCATCCACTGGAGCCTCGACCGCCCGGAGATGCTGGCGGATCTCCCCCGCGTCCTAGCGATGATGGACCGGGTCTTGGAGCTCGACGAGGGGTACTTCTTCGCCGGGGCCCACCTCTTCTTCGGCGCCTACTACGCGTCGAGATCGCGGGCGCTCGGCGGGGACCCGGAGCGCGCCAGGTCGCATCTCGACCGGGCCCTGGAGCTGGCGGGACCAACCATCCTCGTGGGGCACCTGTTCCTCGCGGATCCGTATGCAATCCAGGTCCAGGATCGGACACTCTTTGAGACCCAGCTCCGGCTGATCCTCGACGCTCCGGAAGATCTCTCCCCCGATTATCGGCTGCTCAACCAGGTGGCCAAGGCCCGCGCGCGGCTGCTGCTGGAGAAGAATGGCGAGCTGTTCCTCTAATTCGATCACCGATGACCGATCACCGATGACCGAAGGATTCCGGACTGCGTTTGCCGCCGTCGGTCGTCTGTCGTCGGTCGTCGCATTCTTGCTGTCATCGGTCGTCGGTCATCGGTCATCGAAAATCCCTCGACAAATCGTGGCCGCCATAATCTGGCTACTCCTACTGATCACGCCACACCGGTTTGAAGCGGCCGATGCCATCCCCATAAAGTTTGCGACGTTGGCGCCTGAAGGCTCGACCTGGATGCGCCTCCTGCGAGAGATGGATGCGGAGGTGCACAAGCGGAGCAACGGCCGCGTCCGTTTCCTCTTCTATCCCGGCGGCGTCCTCGGGGACGAGATCGACGTGCTCCGCAAGATCCGGGTGGGACAGCTACACGCCGGCGCCTTCTCGGGCGTCGGGCTGGGGTCCGTGGTCCCGTCAATCCGGGTCCTCGAACTCCCCCTCCTCTTCCGGGACGCCGGCGAGATCGAGTTCGTCACCGGACGGCTCGAACCGCAATTCGCCCGCGCCTTCGAGGAGCGAGGGTTCGTCCTCTTGGCCCTCGCAGAAGCCGGCGCCGTCCACATCTTTTCCAAGAAGCCGATCCGACGCCGCGAAGACCTGGAAGGGGTCAAGATCTGGGCCTGGCAGGGGGACCCGCTGGCTGCCGCCTTGTTCGAGCGCTATCAGGTCGCGCCCGTACCCCTCGCCCTGCCCGAGGTCCTGCCCTCCCTCCAGACCGGTCTCATCAACGCCTTCTACGCCCCGCCCGCGGCTGCCATCGCGCTCCAGTGGTTCAACCAGGTGTCCCACATGTCCGCGCCGGAGCTGACCTATGCGATCGGCGGGATGCTCGTCTCGCGCTCCCGCTGGGAGACGATCCCCGCCGATCTCCATGCCGTCCTCAGGGAGACGGCCCGGAAACATGCGCGACAGGTGGTGCTGAAGACCCGCCAGGAAAATCAGGAGGCGCTCCAGGTCCTCAAGCGATCCGGCATCCAGACCGTGAACCTCGACCAGGCGGAACAGAGCCGCCTGACGGAACTCAGTCGCCAGCTCTGGGAGCGAGAGGCGGGGAAGCTCTACCCGCGCGCGCTCCTCGACGAGGTCCTCTCGCTCCTCCAGCAGCACCGGGGGCGCCGGCCGTGAGGGGCCTCCGGCGGATCGACGCGTTCCTCGCAAGAGCAGAACAGGCCCTGATCGTCATCGTCCTCACCGCCATGCTCCTGCTCGCCTTCCTTCAGGTCCTGCTCCGGAACGTCTGGGACTCCGGCCTGCCCTGGGTCGACATCCTCCTGAGGCACCTGGTGTTGTGGCTCGGGATCATGGGGGCCTCCCTCGCGACGCGGATGAACCGGCACATCCGGATCGAGGCCCTCCCACGCTTCCTGCCGGCGCGGCATCAACGGCTCGTGGAGCGAGGCGTCCTGCTCTTCGCGGCGGCCGTCTCCACCCTCCTCGGAGGGGCGGCGGTGGACCTGGTTCGGCAGGAGCAGGCCACGGGGTCGATGGCGTTCGGCCCCGTCCCCACCTGGATGCTCCAGCTCGTCCTCCCCGTTGGTTTCGCCATCGTCGCCTTCCGCTTCGGACTCCAGACGATCCTCCCGAGCGAGCCGGCGGCGGGGACCGGAGGCGGAGGAGCAGACCGGTGATTTGGATCATCGCAGGTCTCGGCGCATTCACGATCCTCCTGGGCACGCCGCTCTTTGTCGGTCTCGGAGGGATGGCCTTGGCCCTCTTCGCGGCGGCCGGCATCTCCCTTACCGCCGTCATGCTCGAGATGTACCGTCTCGTGAGTTCCCCCGCCCTCATCGCCCTGCCGCTCTTCGCCTTTGCCGGCTCGCTCCTGGCCGAGAGCCGGAGCGCCACCCGGCTCGTGGCGCTGAGCCAGGCCTGGTTCGGGTGGCTTCCGGGGGGACTCGCCATCGTCGCCCTGACCGCCTCGGCCCTCTTCACCGCGCTGAGCGGCGGCTCGGGCATCACGATCCTCGCCCTGGGGGGTTTGCTCTACCCGATGCTGCGGAGCGATCACTACTCCGAGCGCTTCGCCCTGGGGCTCGTCACCACCTCCGGGAGCCTCGGGATCCTCTTTCCCCCGAGCCTGCCGCTTATCGTGTACGGCCTCGTGGCGCAGGCCCGCATCGACCACCTGTTCATCGCGGGGATCCTCCCCGGACTGTTGCTCATGCTGCTCTTGGCGCTCTACGCCGCGATCGTCGGCATGCGCGCCCGACTGCCCCACCGGCCCTGGGACCCCCGCATGGCCTGGGCGACCCTGTGGGAGGCCAAATGGGAGATCCTCCTTCTCCCCCTGATCCTCATCGGCATCTATGGCGGCTTCTTCACGGCCGGAGAGGTCGCCGCCATCGCCGCCGCCTACGTCCTCGTCGTGGAGGTTTTCATCTACCGGGACCTCAGCCTGACCCACGACGTCCCCCGCATCATGGTAGAGAGCACGGTGCTCGTCGGCGGGATCCTCATCATCCTGGGGACCGCCCTGGGGCTCACCAGCTTCCTGATCGATCAGCAGGTGCCGATGCGCCTGCTCGGCATCTTCGAGCAGGCGATCACCAGCCGTGCCGTCTTTCTGATCCTGTTGAACCTCTTCCTCCTCGTCGTCGGCTGCCTGATGGACATCCTCTCCGCCACCATCGTCTTCGTCCCCCTGATCCTGCCGGTGGCCAAGGTGTTCGACGTGGACCCGATCCATCTCGGCATCATCTTCCTCGCCAACCTGGAGATCGGTTATTCCACCCCGCCCATCGGGGTGAACCTCTTCCTGAGCAGCCTGCGGTTCAACAAGCCGATCATCACCCTGTACCGGGCGTCGGTTCCCTTTCTCGTCATCTATCTCATCGCCCTGATGATCATCACCTACGTGCCGGATCTCAGCCTGATCCTGCTCCGGTGAGGGGAGCTCCTATGCCGCGTCCGGCGAGCATCGTCCTGAGCCTGTTGATCGTCGCTGCCGCCCCGCCACCGGCCAGCGCGGCCGAACGATTCCCCCTCTCGCTCGAGGAGTTCGGAGAAGGGGCCAGGGAAAAGGTCGAGGCCTTGCTGAACGATTACACCCTCAAGCGATCACCGCGGCTTGACCACCCGATCCTGAATCCCCCCCTCCACCAGTTCCTCCTGGACCGCCCGGATGTGGGGGCAACCCTCGCCCGGATCCTCAAGATCGGCACGTACACCGTCACCGGGACAGGAAAGGATCATTTTCACGCCAGTGACCCCGAAGGTCTTGACGGCGAGCTGGAGATTCTCTACCGGGATGGTGCGCATCGGGTCTACTTCGCGGAAGGGATCGCAAAGGGGGGGTTGCTCACCGTGCGAGGCAAGGCGCTGGTGCTCCACGAGTTCCAATACCGGACCGCCGATCAGGGGCAGCTGTGGGTCGCCACGCAGCTCACTGTCTACGGCAAGATCGAAAACCCCTTGCTCGCGCTGTTCCTCCAGATCTTTTCGCCCCTCATCGGCGGATTAGTCGATGCCAAGATCAGCAAGGCGCAGGGCGTGGTGCGACAGGTGAGTGAGCTGATGGTGCACGATCCGCAAGGGACCCATGCGCGGATCGTGGCGTCCGACCAACTGACCCGTGAGGACCTGACGAAGCTCCGAGAATTGATGAAGTTCTCTATGCCCCTCCCTGGCGGTAGGCGACCCGAGGGAGGGCCAAGGCTCACGGTGACCAGTGGGCTGGTTGCGATCTCCCGGCGGTTCTTGATTTGGCCGACTAGCGTAGAGCGCGTATAATGCTCGCTGCTTGCGGGTGAGTCTGCGGCACCCGTGTGAGTTACAGAGAGACTTGATGCCTCACCAGACAAGGAGGTACAGCATGTCGCGGAAGACGACAGCGGTGGCGATGGTGATCCTGCTGGGGGCGGCCCTGCCGGCGATGGCGCTGGCGGAACCGGTGGCGTTCAAGCTTCTGCCGAAGTACTCACGGGCCACATTCAAGAGCGACGCGCCGCTCGAGACCTTCGTCGGCAACACGGCGGATACGGGGATCACCGCGACTCTCACGGTGGACCCGGCCCGGCCCCAGGCGGCGAAGGGCGTGGTCAAGGTCAATATGAACGAGGTCAGCACGGGCATCGACAAGCGGGACGCCGACATGCGGAGCAAGG
>Ga0209885_1000015_pt1 | contig 24183 bp, 29 predicted proteins | sample GWRWS3_40_50_FD_187223 | JGI IMG/M metagenome (GOLD analysis project Ga0209885, IMG submission 187223) | Riverbed sediment microbial communities from areas with vegetation nearby in Columbia River, Washington, USA - GW-RW S3_40_50 (SPAdes)... | ecosystem: Environmental > Aquatic > Freshwater >... | reverse complement strand
TGCTGTATGGGTGGAAACCGAGGCGGGTTCACCGGAACCCGGGGGGGAGGGTGGAATCGTCGATCCACGACAGGTAATCGGGCAAGCCAGAGGTGATAGGGAAGGAAATGATCTCAGGGACAGTGTATGAGTGGAGCGCTCTCACCAGGGCCTGCACCTTCGGGAAAAGATCGGCTCGCCCCTTGCCGATGAGCAACACCTCTGCCTCTTCCTGGACCTTCCCCTCCCACCAAAAGAAGGACCGAACGGCGGGGACGATATTGACGCAGGCGGCGAGACGCTCCTCCAGCAAAGACCTGGCGATCCTCTCTCCCTCCTCGGCCGAGGCGGTGGTGATAAAGAAAACGATATGTTTTACCGACCCCTCAGGGTCCGACATCGGGTGCTGCACCTCTTCGTCGGGGTCCGCGACTGGGGTCCGTTGGGCCAAGATCGGGCAACGGGTGCTGTGGCGAGGGCGCCGGCCGTCAAGGGTGAGGTGTCTTTCCCATGCCCGCCTCAGAAGGCTTCCTACTCTAGGAGAAAGGTGGAGGCCTGTCAAGCTCGCGATCTGCCTCATAAAAATTGCTACCAAATTCGGGGTTGGTGCCTCATTAATCCGGTTACCAAAACCGGGGAATAGGAGGGGGCAGCATGACGCGACTGGGAAGGCAGGAGTACGCGACGGCGCTGGGAGCACGATATCGCACCGCCACCAAGCCGGAGAAGGGCCGGCTCTTGGACGAGTTCTGTCGGACGGCGGGCTGTCATCGCAAGGCGGCCATCCGGCTCCTGCGCCAGGCGGCCCCCCGGCGGGCGCGGCGCCGCGGGCGGCCCAGCCGGTACGGCCCCGACCTCGTCCCGCTGCTCACGCAGCTCTGGGAGCTCTCCCACCCTCGTTATGAGCATATGGCCATAAGAATCAATAACTTGAATCTTTATTGATGTACTTGACAACTATCGACTCAGGTTTTATACTATGGATCGAATAAGCTTAAAGGTTGGAAGCTAATCCCTAACCAAGAAGGAGGCCCAGAGGTGGCTAAGGTGATTGGGATTGATCTCGGAACGACGAACTCGGTCGTGGCGGTTATGGAAGGGGGAGAGCCTGTTGTTATCCCGAATGCGGAGGGGGCGAGGCTGACCCCGTCGGTGGTGGCTTTTACGAAGGACGGGGAACGCCCGGTGGGCCAGGTGGCCAAGCGGCAGGCGATCACGAATCCCGAGAATACGATCTTTTCCATCAAGCGCTTGATGGGCCGCCGGTACGAGGAGGTCCTCAACGAGATTAAGATCGTTCCGTACAAGGTGGTGAAGGGCCCCGGTGGGGATGCCCGGGTCGAAGCCCGCGATAAACAGTATTCACCCCCCGAGATCTCGGCCATGATCCTGCAGAAGCTCAAGACCGATGCAGAGGCCTACCTGGGGGACAAGGTCACCAAGGCGGTCATCACCGTGCCTGCGTACTTCAACGATAGTCAGCGGCAGGCGACGAAGGATGCAGGGGCGATTGCGGGGCTCGAGGTCCTGCGGATCATCAACGAGCCGACAGCCGCCGCATTGGCCTACGGCCTGGATAAGAAGAAGGACCAGAAGATCGCGGTCTTTGATCTCGGGGGCGGGACCTTTGATATCTCGGTGCTGGAGATCGGGGAGGGGGTTTTTGAGGTCAAGGCGACCAACGGGGATACGCATCTGGGCGGCGACGACTTCGACCAGCGGGTCATCGACTGGATCGTCGCCGAGTTCAAGAAGGATCAGGGGATTGACCTCAGCAAGGATCGGATGGCGCTGCAGCGGCTGAAGGAGGCGGCGGAGAAGGCCAAGTGTGAGCTGTCCACGGTCATGGAGACCGAGATCAATCTGCCCTTCATCACCGCCGATGCCTCGGGACCCAAGCACCTGAGCATGAAGCTGACGCGGTCCAAACTGGAGCAACTGGTGGAGGATCTGATCAACCGGACCCTGGGTCCCGTCCGCCAGTGCCTGGAGGATGCCAAGATCAAGTCCAGCCAGATCGACGAGGTGATCCTGGTGGGAGGACAGACCCGGATGCCCCGGGTGCAGCAGGTGGTGAAGGACCTCTTTGGCAAGGACCCGCACCGAGGGGTCAATCCGGACGAGGTGGTGGCGATCGGTGCCGCCATTCAAGCCGGCGTGCTCGGTGGCGAGGTTCGGGATGTGGTTCTCCTGGATGTGACGCCGCTGTCCCTCGGAATCGAGACGCTGGGTGGCGTGATGACGAGACTCATCGAGAGGAATACTACCATCCCGACGCGCAAGAGTGAGGCCTTCACGACGGCGGCGGACAATCAGACCTCGGTCGAGGTCCATGTGCTGCAGGGGGAGCGCGAGATGGCTCGGGACAACCGGACCCTCGGCCGGTTCCACTTGGTCGGGATCCCGCCGGCCCCCAGGGGGGTTCCTCAGGTCGAGGTGACCTTCGACATCGATGCCAATGGCATCCTGAATGTCGGCGCGAAGGATACGGCCACGAGCAAGGAGCAGAAGATCACCATCACCCACTCCAGCGGCTTGGGCAAGGACGAGATCGATCGGATGGTGAAAGAGGCTGAGGCCCACGGCGCCGAAGATAAGCAGCGTCGGCAGGAGATCGAGGCCCGGAACCAGCTCGACTCTCTGGTCTATACGACGGAAAAGATGCTCAACGAAAACCGGGAGAAGATCCCTATGGCCGAAATCACCGGCATCGAGGCCGCCTTGCAGGAAGGGAAGAAGGCGCTTGAATCCGGAAAGGCTGATCAGATCCGTCAGGCCATCGAGCAGATCACGAAGGCCTCCCACAGAATGGCCGAGGCCATGTACCGGCGGGCCGAAAGCCAGCAGCAGGGGACCGGCGCCCAGGCCGGCGGGCAGGCGAAGGGTGGAGATCGCCCGGCCGAAGGGGAGGTGGTGGACGCCGAGTTTGAGGACCTCGGTGGTGACAAGAAGTAACAGGCAGGGTTCAGCAGAGGAAAGGAGGGAGGTCACAATGGCGATTGTGCGGTGGGATCCGTTTCAAGACTTAATCTCGCTCCAGGAGCGCATGAATCGGCTCTTTGAGCAGACGTTGGACCACTCTCGGGGAGAACGAGAGGGGATGGTGGCCGGGACATGGGCACCGGCCGTGGATATCTATGAAACGCCCGACAGCATCGTTCTCCAGGCAGAGTTGCCTGGCCTCAGCAAGGACGACATTGATATCCAGGTCCGGGACAATGTCCTGACCCTCAAGGGCGAGCGGCGTTCGGAGAAGGAGGTCAAGGAAGGGAACTACCTTCGGGTGGAGCGGGCTTACGGGGGCTTCCAACGGGCCTTCACCCTGCCGGCCGCTGTTCAGGCCGACAAGATCCGGGCCGTCTTCAAAGACGGGGTCTTGGACGTGAGTATCCCCAAGGCTGAGGAGGCCAAGCCGAAGCAGATCAAGATCGACGTGAAATAGCTCTGCGGGCGGGGTGCCGGGTCGATTTCATGGCGGTGCTCTGCGCCCGTCGGGGGGTCGTGAGACGAAAGGAGGGGTGAAAATACAATGACAGCGAATGCGGTATTTCCTCGGGTCGGCAGGGAGAGCTCTCTCGCCGACGCCGTGGCGATTCAGGATGAGGTGAACCGAGTGTTGGACACCTTCCTCAGCCGCCGTCGCCGAGGGGCGTATCGAAGAGAAGGGACATGGGTCCCTCGTGTGGACGTCTACGAGGGGCAAGACGCCTTCGTGATCCGGGCAGAGCTCCCCGGGATGCGGCAGGAGGAGATCGAGGTCTCCATCCACGATGGTACCCTCACGCTCCGTGGCGAGCGGAAGCCGGACGCGAAGGTGAAGGAGGAGAGCTACCATCGACGGGAGCGCTTCACCGGTCCGTTCCATCGCACACTCAGCCTCTCCTCGGTGGTGGACACCGCCGGGGTCAAGGCCACCTACCGGGAGGGGGTCTTGGAGATTCGTCTCCCCAAGAAGGAGGAGGCGAGGCCGCGCACCATCAAGGTGGAAGCTGCTAGATCGCGATGACCAAGCGGGATTACTATGAGGTCCTAGGGGTTCCTCGAAACGCCTCGGAGCGTGAGATCAAGCGGGCGTATCGAAAGCTCGCCCGGAGATATCATCCCGATGTCAACCCGGGAGATCCAACGGCCGAGGCGAAGTTCAAGGAGGTCAACGAGGCGTATGAAGTTTTGAATGATCCGGGCAAGCGCCGCCAGTACGATCAGTTTGGCCATCAGCCGTTTGCCTCGGCAACCAAAGAAGGGGCCGGTCCCGGCTTCGGTTCCGACTTCGGCCCATTTGCCGATTTCGCTCGGGGTGGGCTTGGGGACGTTGGCGATCTCTTTTCGGATATCCTTGGCGCTCAGCCAAGGGCGACGACGGCTCCCCAGAAGGGGGAGGACCTTCATTACTCCATCGACCTGAATTTTGAGGACGCCATCCGAGGGCTCTCACCCGAAATCACCGTGCAAAAGCACGGTCCCTGTGAGGTGTGTCAGGGGAGTGGGGCGGCCGCCGGATCAGCCCCCCAGTCCTGTCCCGACTGTGGAGGCAGCGGACGACGACAGGTCTCGAGGGGCATCTTGAGCATGGTATCCTCCTGCCCCAGGTGTCAGGGGAGCGGAAGGGTGATCCTCAACCCGTGCTCGAGCTGTGGGGGCCGGGGACTGGTCTACCGCACCGAGCAGCTGAAGGTCAAGATCCCCCCTGGCGTGGACACCGGCTCGCGGATTCGCCTCGCCGGCATGGGGGAGGCGGGGAGGAATGGGGGTCCGCCCGGGGACCTCTACGTGACGACCCGGGTCCAGCCCCACCCCCTCTTCGAACGGAAGGGTGACAACATTTATTTCACCATCCCCATCACCATCACGGAGGCAGCACTGGGGGCGCGGGTCGAGGTTCCGACGGTAGACGGGATGGCCACCATGGTGATTCCGCCCGGCACCTCGAGTGGCCGGGTTTTCCGCCTGAGGGAAAAGGGGGTGCCGCATCTCAAAGGGAGCGGGCGAGGGGATCAGTTTGTGACGGTGAAGGTGGTCGTTCCCCAGAACCTCGATGAACGGTCTCAACAACTCCTCCGGGAGTTCGCCCGGTTGAATCCCATGGACCCCCGGCGAGATCTCAAGAGGTAAGGGGTCTTCCCTCGGACGTGGAACCTGTCCGCAGAGGTGGTGGACATGCCAAGAAAGAAGAGGCCTCGCTACATGATCAGCGTAGTGGCCGAGATGTTTGATGTGCACCCCCAGACCCTCAGGACCTACGAGCGGGAAGGGTTGATCCGGCCGTCGAGGACCGAGGGGAACACTCGGCTGTATTCCGAAGAGGATGTCGAGCGGATCGATCTCATCCTGCGCCTCACCAACGAGCTCGGGGTGAATCTGGCCGGTGTCGAGGTCATCCTCAATATGCGGGACCGCATGGAGCAGATGCGCCGGGAGGCGGCCGAAGCCTTCGAGGTGGTCTTCAGAATGGTGGGAGAGGAGCTGCGTCACCGCCGGCAAGGGCCGGGTCTCGTCCCGGTCGGGCGGCGGGGTTTGAGCCGGCGGATCCCGCCTCGCGAGGTCGAATCCCCTTGACACCTGTGGGATGATATCTTAGGCTGCTCGACAGTCGGTTGTCGCATGGGCGTAGGATTAGGATATATAAGAGGAGAGATGTCCGTCATGGGAAACACCTTTAAGACGATCTTTCTTTTGGGGACTTTGACCGGTCTTCTGGTTGTCTTTGGGAATTACTTCGGGGGGACTCAGGGGATGATGATTGCCTTCCTCTTTGCCCTCCTGATGAATTTCGGTGCCTACTGGTTTTCCGACAAGATCGTCCTGAGCATGTACAGGGCGCGGCAGGTCACCGAAGCGGAGGCCCCCGAGCTGGTGGGCCTGGTCCGGTCCCTGAGCCAGCGGGCGCGCCTCCCGATGCCCAAGGTCTGGATCGTTCCGTCCCCGGCCCCGAACGCCTTTGCCACCGGTCGAAACCCGGAGCACGCCGCCGTCGCGGTGACCGAGGGGCTCCTGCAGATCATGAACCGCGACCAGCTCGAAGGGGTGTTGGCCCATGAGTTGGGCCATATCACGAACCGGGACACCTTGATCAGCGCGGTTGCTGCTACGCTGGCCGGGGTGATCATGATGCTCGCCAATATCGCCAGGTGGACGGCCTTTTTCGGGGGTGGCAGGGACGATGAGGACCGGGGAGGCGGCGTCGTAGGTCTTCTCGTCATGGCGATACTCGCCCCGATCGCTGCCCTGCTTATTCAGATGGCCATCTCGCGCACCCGGGAGTTCGTCGCTGATGCAACGGCTGCCCACCTCACGAAGAAGCCTCTTGCCCTGGCCTCAGCCTTGGAGCGGCTTCAGATGGCTGCCGAGCGGATTCCCCTCGACGCCAACCCGGCCACGTCGCATCTGTTCATCGTGAATCCGCTTTCGGGGAGGAGCCTGCTTCGTCTGTTCTCCACCCACCCCTCCGTCGAGGAGCGAGTCAAGCGCCTCCGGGCCATCCAGGTCTAGCAGTGCACCCCGTGCGAGGGAGCGAAAGGGCGGGCAGAGTCGGCCCGCCCTCACGTGCGTGGTGGTCTCTTCCCTTGCTTTTGGGAGTGATGGGGGGTGGCTGCCTGTTTATGGGCCCCGCGCCTCCTGAGCAGGGAAATATCCGTCCGTTGCCTCCTCGCCTCCCCACGTACACGGTCAGCGGTCAAGCCATCATTGCAGCCCCCGGGCCGATCAACGCCACGGTGCAACCCGTGGGCCCGGAGGAGGTCCAGGGGTATTTCCGCAGTCGTCCTCCCAGGGTGAACCCCTTTCAAGGGATGCAGAAGAACATCACGCCCTTCTTGGTGCGAATCGAAAATCGAGCCAGGGACCAGGTGACGTTCGACCCGGGATTGGCGGTCCTCAAGGATCAGGATAATCGTCCGGTGGCCGCATGGGATGCGATGGATTTGTATCAAACCTTTGGAGAAAAACCGGGGTTGCTCCAGGCGGCACAAGGAGGGGTCTTTGCCGGGTATGTCGTGGTTCCTCCCGACCAGAGCCGCGAAGGACTCCTGATCTTCCCGGCCCTTCCAAAGGATGCCAAGGCCCTTTTCCTCCATTTAGGTTCGCTCTACGTCGGGCCCACACCCTATCCCCTCATCTTTGAGTTCACGGTAGTCCCGGAGGGATCGAAAAAATAAGTTCCTCATCCGCCGAGCAGGGTGTCGTATGTCCCTCCGCCCAGAACTGTTTCGAGAGATGGCCGCTCTGAGGCGCCTGCCAGGTGGAGAGGAGGACTCGAGGGCCTGGCAAAAGGCGTATGAGGCGATAGAGGAGGCCCTTGCGACCCTCGAGGAGGAAGCCCTCCACGGGGAGGAGCCGGCCCTCGTTTTCCACCCCGGGGGGTCAGTGTCGGCGTCAGGAGGTCCGCGCGCCACGAGCGTCAGACCGCATCGTGCAGGGGGTGAGATCGCGGAGCTTTCTGTCACGTCGGCGGCGAGCCTTATCCACCGCAAGGAGCTTTCCCCCGTTGAACTTGTCCGAGCGGTACTGGATCGGATCGACGCTTGCGGGAAGCGGATCAATGCCTATATTACCCTGCATGCGGAGGAGGCCATTCAGGCAGCTCGGCGTGCAGAGGATGCCCTCGTCCACCGTCACCCCCTTGGCCCCCTCCACGGCGTCCCGCTCGCGGTCAAGGATCTTTTCTTCGAAGCGGGCCTTCCGACCACTGCCGGGAGCCGGGTCCTCCAGGATTTTGTCCCCCGGGAGGATGCGACGGTCATTCGACGTCTCAGGGAGGCCGGCGCGGTCCTCTTGGGAAGGCTGAACCTCCACGAGCTGGCGTACGGGGTCACCAATGAGAACCCGCATTTCGGACCGGTGCGGAATCCCTGGAACCTCAGCCGGATCGCGGGAGGAAGCAGTGGAGGCTCTGCGGCCGGCGTGGCGGTCTCCCTCTGTCTCGCGTCGCTCGGGACCGACACCGGGGGTTCGATTCGGATCCCGGCTGCCTGCTGCGGCGTGGTGGGGCTGAAGCCGACCTATGGTCGGGTCAGCCGCCACGGGGTCCTGCCGCTGGCCTGGTCCTTAGACCATGTCGGTCCCATCACAAAAAGCGTGGAGGATGCAGCCTTGCTCCTTCAAGTCCTGGCCGGCCTCGATCCGCGAGATCCCACCTCCAGTCCTGTCCCGGTTCCCGCCTATAGTCGCATGCTCGGGGGTGACCTGGAGGGAGTCAGAGTCGGGGTGCCCAAGGGCTTCTTCACCGACCCGGTGGAGATCGATCCCGGGGTCTTGGCGGCCGTGCAAGGGGCCCTCCAGGTGATGGAGAGTGTGGGGGCGAGCATTGTGGAGGTTTCGATGCCATTTCTCCGGCATGCGCCCGCCGTACAGTTCTTTACCCTGGCGACGGAGGCGAGCGCCAACCACGGGTGGCTCCTCCGAACGCGAGGTCGCGAGCTTGGGCTGGATGTCCGGCGGCGGCTGGAGTTAGGAGAGTTCATTGCGGCGCCACTGTACGTCCGGACCCAACAGGCGCGTCGACGCCTCGTCCGGGAGTTTACCGACGTCTTCCGGCACGCGGACCTCCTCGTGACGCCCACCCTCCCCGTCGTCGCCCCACCTCTCGGTGCGGAGACGGTCGCGATTCAGGGGGTCCAAAAGAGGATCCAACCGACGCTCACCCGCTTCACCAGTCCTTTGAATCTGACCGGGCTCCCCGCCATCTCTGTGCCGTGCGGTTCGGAGGTCGATGGGCTTCCCGTAGGACTCCAGATGGTCGGGCGACCCTTCGATGAGGCGACGCTCCTGCGAGCGGCCCACGCCTATGAGGAAGCCAGTCGGGTGCACACCCGACGGCCACCACTCACAAACAGCTAGAAGGCTGGAACGCTAGGATGCTGGAACGCTGACAGAGTGGTGGCCTTCTGCTTTCTAGCCTTCCAGCCTCCCAGCCAGGGACATCCGAGGGCGGCTATTTGAGGAATGGGGCGAGGTGTGCGTCGAGAGTGGCGACGTCGGTGTTTCGGAGCCGGATCCGCTTTCGGCGGGCGTTGGCGCCGGCGATGATCTCGACTCGGCTCAGGGGGAGGCGCAAGACATCGGCCAACAGGCGGCGGCAGGCTGCATTGGCCTTCCCCTCGACAGGCCGGGCACTGACCGCCACGGTGAGGATCCCCTCCCGGACTCCGATGATCTCGTCCCGCCTGGCCCCCGGCCGGACGAGCACGGGGAGAAGGAGGTCAGGCCCCCGTGCCTGGAGGTTTAGGTTCGAGAGACCCACTGGTGTCCTCTGCGGCCTCGGCGGCGAGGAGATCCTGGTGGAGCTTGATGGCCGCGCGCAACCTGCCCTCGAAGAGGACCTTCTGTCGCTTCAGGTCCGCCAGCCTTCCCTGGAGTTGGGCCAGCATCAGGTTGGTGCGCTCCAGGAGCATTTCTGCCTTGATCTCGGCGTCCTTGAGGATCAGGTCAGCCTCCTTCCGGGCTTTTTCTTTCACCTCGTCTGCCATGCGGTGGACAGCCAGCAGGGCTTCCTTGAGTTCTCTCTCTCGCTGCTGATAGTGGTGGAGCTGGGTCTCTAGCTTCTGGATCCGCTCTTCCTTAGAGGCATTCTCCTTGAGGAGACGCTGCAATTCCTCGGCGACTCCATCCAGGAAGGTCCTTACCTCGACCGGATCCAGTCCTCGAAAACGCCGCTGAAATTCCCGCTGCGTGATATGGATCGGGGTCAGTTCCATGCCAATCTCCTCACCACCGGATGCTGCGGGCCAGGTCGTAGAGGGAGTTCACGACCACCATCCTCACCACCTGAATGCCGACGAGAACGAGGATGGGAGAGAAGTCGATGCCCACGGTACTGGGGAGCAACCGGCGGGCGGGTTTGAGTATCGGTTCCGTGGTGCGATAGAGAAACTGGACGATGGGATTCCACGGGTCGGGGTTGACCCAAGAGATGACGGCGCGGGCGATGATGATCCAGAAGTAAATCCAGAGACATGTGTCCAAGACGTACGCAAGCGCCTGCACCACGTTGGCGAGGACGAACACCCCATACCTCCAGATCTTTCACAGCCCACCCAATACCGCTCATGGACCGCACCAGGCAGGGCAAGGGCCAACTATTGGCCCAGTTCCTGGGCGCGCCGGGTTGCCGCCTCGACCGCGGCCATCAGCGTTCCTCGGATTCCGGCCTGTTCCAAAACGTGCAGCCCTGCAACGGTGGTTCCCCCGGGCGAGGTGACCATGTCCTTGAGGCCGGCGGGATGTTTTCCGGTCTCGAGGACCATCCGGGCCGCCCCGAGCACTGTCTGTGCCACAAGCAGTGTGGCCGTCTCTCGGGGAAGTCCCATGCGAACTCCAGCGTCCACGAGGGCCTCGATCACGACAAAGACATAGGCTGGTCCGCTCCCGCTCAGGCCGGTCACGGCATCCATCAACCTTTCCTCGACCTGAACGACCTGACCCACCGTCTCGAAGATCTGCCGGGCGATCTCGAGGTCCTGCGGGGTGGCGTGCTGACCCGGCGCGATGGCGCTGGCACCGGCGAGGAGGAGGGCGGGCGTATTGGGCATGATTCGGACCACCCGGGTTGGGTGGGGGAACCTGCCTTCAATGAAGCCGGTTCGGATGCCGGCGGCGATGGAGAGGAAAAGATGATCCTCTGCCACCGCCCCCCGCAGCCCGATCAGCACCCCATCCATCACCTGAGGTTTCACCGCGAGGATCAGGATCTGCGCCTTCGTGGCGGCCTCCGCATTGTTGGTAAGGGTTTCGACCTGATACGTCTTCCGGATCGTCTCGAGGCGATCCGTTCGGACATCGGTCGCTATGAGCTGCTCCGGGCGCACCCTTCCTGCGGCGAGCAGGCCTTTGATCAGGGCCTCGCCCATGTTCCCTGCGCCGATGAACGCAATGCGTTTGTCCTCGATTCCCGTCACGGTTCTCCCTCGATGGTCTGACTTATAACGTGAGACAGGAACGGGAGTCAAGGGATTCATTTCCACCGAGGTCCATGCGGTGGGGGTCCTGCATGGGTCGCGCATTTCAGGTCCGAACACAAGCAGTCTCATCCCCCTCCCTCGGCTTGACAGGCTCGGCGCGTTGGCCCAAGATCAATCCATGGAGCTTTCCGACAAGATCAAGTCTCTGCCGGACCGCCCCGGGGTCTATCTCTTCAAGGGGAAGAGGGAGGAGGTCCTCTACATCGGCAAGGCCCTCTCCATCAGGAAGCGGGTCCAGTCGTACTTCCAGGGGCGGGAGATGCCACCAGAGCGCTCGGATCGTATGGCGAGGCTTCTCTCGCAGGTCCTGGATGTGGAGGTGATCGTCACCGATAACGAGCTCGAGGCATTGGTCTTAGAGTCGACTCTCGTCAAGGAGCGGCAGCCCAGGTATAACATCGTGCTGAAGGATGACAAGCACTACCCCTTTCTCAGGCTGGACCTTCAGGATCCCTGGCCACGTCTTCAGGTGGTCCGGCGGGTGAAGGACGACAAGGCGCTCTACTTCGGCCCGTATGTGCCTGCCACGACGATGTGGCGGCTGCTGCACCTCGTCAACCGGACGTTCCCCTTGCGAAAATGTCCCGATATCCGGGGGCGCCGGCACTGTCTCGACTACCATCTCGGCCGTTGTCTCGGGCCGTGCGAGGGGTCGGCGAGCAAGGCGGAGTACGACCAGCTCGTGGAACGGGTCCGGCTGGTCTTGGAGGGGCGCGATCGGGAATTGGCCAAGCAGCTCGAAGGGAGTATGCGCCAGGCGTCGGAACGGCTCGAGTTCGAGCGGGCAGCCAGGCTGCGGGATCAACTCGTTACCTTGCGGGAAGCGGTAGCCGGGCAAAAGGTTCTCTCGCCCGGCGGTGAGGAGCAGGACATCTTTGGGGTAAGTATGGAAGGAGGCGAGGCCAATATCCAGGTGCTCCAGGTGCGCCGGGGGCGGCTCGTGGGACGGGAGGCCTTCACCTTTGGCGAGGGACTGGCCCGCGGGCCGGGAGATCTCTTGGATGCCTTCATCAGGCAGTTCTATCTGCGACGCCACACCGTGCCCCGTGAGGTCCTCACGTCCCACTCCGTGGAGGATGCGGAGGTGATCGGCCGCTGGCTGTCGGAGCGGGCCGGGCACCGTGTGGCCATCCGCCATCCCCAGCGGGGCCGCAAGGCTCGTTTGGCCGCGCTTGCCGTCAAGAACGCCCAGATCGCCCTCATGGCGAGTCTGAAATCGGTGGCCGGCCGCAGGGCGGCGCTCCGGGAATTGCAGGAGGTGCTGGGCCTGGCCCACCCCCCGCATCGGGTCGAGGCCTTTGATATCTCCAACATCCAGGGGATGTGGGCGGTCGGGTCCCAGGTGGTCTTTGAGGATGCGTTGCCCAACCGGTCGCAGTACAAACGGTATAGGATCAAGACGGTCGCCGGGGCTGATGACTATGCGATGCTGGAGGAGGTGCTTCGGCGGCGGTTCGCAAGGGCGCTGGAGTCCCCCTTACCCGATCTGATCCTCGTCGACGGAGGACGGGGACAGCTCAACGTGGCACTGACAGTCGCCCGGGACTCGGGGCACCGCGATCTGCCCATCATCGCGCTGGCGAAGGAGGAAGAGACCATTCACCAATGGCGGTCGCTCGTGCCGATTACGCTCCCTGAAGCATCGCGGGCGAGGCACGTGCTTCAGCACCTTCGCGACGAGGCCCATCGTTTCGCCATTACGTACCATAAGAAACTTCGGGCGAAGCAGGGGCTCGTTTCGATCCTTGAGGAGATCCCCGGGGTGGGCGAGAAACGGCGTCAGGCCCTCCTGGGGCACTTTGGTTCCCTCAAGGCCATGCAGCAGGCGAGTATTGAAGAGATCCGAAGAGTGGGGGGGCTGCCGTCCCACGCGGCAGCCGCCGTGCACGATTTTGTCCAGGCCCTCACCGAGTAGCACCTGAAGTCCCAGTGATGCCCAGCCGCGCCGCGCATCCTCGACGGTCTCGTTGTCCCGTCTGAAGACGTGTGGTAGAGTGACGCTCCGGACCCGAGAGAATTGTCCGTTCACGTGAGCCGTGGGCGTGGCGGGAGTTGGCGCGGGTGAGTGTGCGTACGGCAGGAGGACTCAATGGGGCGAGGGGTGGTGACGACAGAGAAGGCCCCCAAGGCGGTGGGGCCCTACGTGCAGGGGGTCAAGGCGAACGGGTTTCTCTTCACGGCGGGACAGATCGGTTTGGACCCGGCCACGGGGAAACTCGTGGAGGGGGGAATCGAGGCCCAGACGCGACGGGTGCTGGAAAATCTCAAGGCCGTCGTTGAGGCTGCAGGAAGCTCCTTCAAGCAGGCGGTCAAGACGACCGTCTACCTCACCGATCTCAGCCACTTCCAGGTCATGAATCAGATTTATGCCACCTATTTCGAAGGGCAGAGCCCCGCCCGCTCTACCGTCGGGGTTGCCCAGCTTCCCCTGGGAGCCCTCGTCGAGATCGAGCTGGTGGCCCTGCTGGAGGGATGATGATACGGGTGGGCGTCGCCGTGCTCACAGGGGCGGAGCAAGGCGGAAGATCGCCGAGGTGCTGGCCAGAATGAGATGCTGCTGGTCGGAGGTAAATGCGAGGCCGACGAGATTCGCCCCCGTCACGGTGAATCGGGGAGATTCCGGACGCTCAAATCGGTAGATCCCCCGCTGTCCCCTCATCCCCGCCGCTACCCAGAGACGACCCTGCCGATCGAAGGCCAGCCCTTGCGGTCTTTCGAGGGGCCCCCAGTACGGTTCTGCATCGCCAAAGCGGTTGATCCGGTAAATGACGTCCTCGTTGGAGAGGGTTGGGGCGGTGGCGAACAGGTGTCCATCGGGGCCGAGCGCTAAATGGAAGGCAGCGACGCTGGGCGGAAGTGAGGCAAAGGCTTCCACCCTTCCCCCTGGCGGCAGGCGGTACACTGTTCCCGTGCGGTCCCCGATATAGAGGACGCCGGCCTCGTCGAGACAGAGGCCCGTCGCAATGCCCAAGTCCTGCGCGATGACGTCCATGTCCCCTGTGGAAAGGATGCGATAGACGCGTCCCTCGTACCGGCTCGAGATGAGGAGCGAACCATCGGGGTGCAGCGCTAGCCCCGTGGGATTGATGGGCGCCGCAGGCAGGGGCTCAACGACCCCGGCGGGAGTGATGCGCACCAGAGGGGATGCCATCTTCTGGCCACGGCGGCCGCTGATGGTGGTGTAGATGACCCCCTCTGCGTCCACCACCGGATTGGCCACCGGGTGAAGATCGGCAGCCATCTTTTCTCCGATGGTGAAGGGACTGCTAAGGCGCTGTGCATCGATCACGAGGATAACGGGGCCGGTCCTGGTATCGGAGGGGATGGGCAACACGAGGCGAGTGTCGGAGACGATGGACGCCCGGACTTCAGTTTCGCCGACAAAGATCAGGGGCCGTCTGTTACCGCTCAGAAACCCGGCCCCGACGATGACGATGGTTCCCCCTTCGACCCCTGCCGAGGGCTCGAGCGCTGAGATGACCGGCTGTGGCGGAGAGGGCTCGGACACCATCATCCCTCCACAATCACGGGATGTCAGTATCCCAGCCTACGCTACCCCTCCGGTGGCCAGTCGTCAAGCCCTTTGGGAAAGTCAAGCGCCTGAAGGCAATGGTCCAATGTATTCGGCACCGGGCGGCGAGCCACCGGTGGGCACGGGTGTAACCACAAACGGGCAGGGTGGGCCATGCTGGATCGGGAGTTGATCTTCGTGCGACAGGTCGTCGGTCCCTATTGTGGGGGCACTGAGGAAGGGGACCAACGGAGCGAGAGGAGTTCTGGTTGAAGCGCGCAATCCGCTAAATCTGAGAACCGAGGGGCGGTGATGCGGTGACGATGATCCAACGGGTCTAGTCAGAGATCGCGGCACCCACCGCTTCTTGGGGGACCTCCCCGGGGGGATGCAGCTGGTCTCCGACCCGAATTTCGAAGTCTGCCTCGAATTGGTCGATGGAGATCATGTCGATGGCGTTCCAGGCCATTCCCTCGCAGACGCGGGCGCAGATCTGGCAGCCGATGCACTCGTGCCAACGGATCCGGACAGGGGGAATGACCGCGCCAGTGTAGTCCGCGGGCGGTTCATGATCGATGCAATCCACCGGGCAGAAGGGGATGCAGGCCTCACATCCGGTGCAGGCGTCGTTGACGACCGCCATGAGGCGCGGCCGTTTCTTCTTTCTGGTCTTCTTGTTGTAATGGGGAATATCCTCGTACACGGTGCCCTTTCTCTCCTCCACATGGGCCCTGTTCATTTTGAGCAAACATGCTACCATGGTCCATTCGTGCCTGTCAAAGGGAGAGATCAGTATCTTGCTCTGCAGGTAATTTGGCGCTACGTTGAAATTCCCTGTTCGAGCGTGGATCAGCGCAAGGCGATGGCGTGAGATTCTCGCGGAGGGGCCAGAGTGCCGTTCAACACGGATCCCGCGGAATGTCGTCTCGAAGAGGCCCGGCGCCTCCTCGTCATCCGCTGGCGGGATGGCCATGAGAGCCACTATCCCTTCGACGACCTGCGGAAGGTCTGCCCCTGTGCCGACTGTCGCACCGCCAAGAGTCCCCAGGGAGGGCTGCAGGTTCTCGCCGGTCCGGTGGTCCGCCGGGGGGAGATCCGGATCCTTCAGGTCTCACCCGTTGGCCGATATGCTTTGAGCTTCAAGTGGAGTGATGGGCATAGCACCGGGATTTACTCCTTCGATTTCCTCCGTCAACTCTGCCCGTGTGATGCATGCCGGTCGGGGGCGGAAGAATAAGCGAGGGGCACCGGTCGGGCGGGGGCTGAGCAGCAGGAGGAGAGATGAGTGAGAAGCTGGTGGGACGGACGAAGCACGGAGAACTGACCCTCGATCAGCTGGCCAGCATTCAGCCGGGGATGGCCCGTGTGATGGAGGAGGTGGCCCATCGGTACTCCCTCATGTACTATGCCTGCACGGGGGGGAACTGGGAGCTCGGACACCATGAACTCAAGGAACTCCGGGGACTCTTTCGGATTGCTGCAACCACGCGGCCCAAATACGCGGCTGAGCTCGAGGCCTTCGAGCGGGAATGCCTGACGCCGATTGATGGTGCCATTGCGAAGAAGGACCCGGAGGCCTTCATGCTCGCCGTGCAGAAGGGGATTGCGGTCAGCGACGAGGTTCACCGTCGCCTCGGATATCCGTTCATTCGCTACCGCCTTCCGCAGCGGCCACCCGACCATCTTGATCTGGGTCCCGGGGGTGAGCCGTGACGAGACCGGACGGCAGCAAACTTGTTTTCAGCTCGGATCGACACACCAAGAGCCCCCGGGAGTTCAACGTCTTCATCGCCGACTGGGTCCTGTAGCTGACGAGGGCGGTGTTGACCGCTTGGCGTCCGGGTGGTAGGGTAAACAGTCCACAACAACGGGTCTGGCCGCTTCGGTGGAGCACCATCATCTTCTGTGGATCCTGACCCGAGGGATAGAGGCCATGTCGCGCGAGGAGCGGGCGAGGCGTAAGCCTCCAAGTCTTCGGATGAGGGACCGGCAGAAGATCTGGAAGGTGGTGCCGAAGCTGCGCAAGATCAAGCCGGCCAGGCCTCGGGGGTGAGGAACGAACATGGTGCGGGCATATATCTTTATCGAGGCAAATAAGGCCCGGGATCTCAAAGTGGCGGAGGCGATCATGGCCTTGCACGGCGTGACGCGCGCCGACGTCGTCACCGGACGGTTCGACGTGATCGTGATGGTCGAGGTGGACGAGCTGGGGGCCCTGTGGGATACGGTAGATAAGATCCAGGCCCTGCCCGCCGTCGTGAAGACCACCACCAACGTCGTGGTCCAGCGGTGAATGATAGAGGGTGCGGTGAGTGATCGCCAGGAGAGGAGTGGGGAGAGCCGGTAGCCGTGAATGTCGATGGGCGTCTGCCCTCCCGCCGTTGGACCTTGCTCTTGGCGGTGCTCCTCACCCTCACAATCCTCGTTCTGCTGCCCCTCCTCGTCACGAAGTGGGATTGGCACCCGAGGCCGGTCTTTCTCGGTCCTCTCCGATGGCTCGGTCTTGTCCCCATCTGTCTCGGCATCTGGCTCGGCATCTGGTCGGTCACACTCTTGATCACTCGCGGTGAGGGCACGCCGGCCTCGTGGGACCCCCCGCAGAGATTTGTCCTGGCTGGCCCGTATCAGGTTATCCGGAACCCGATCATGCTCGGCGTCTTTGCGGTGCTGTTGGGGGAGGCTGTGTTGGCCGAGTCGGTGGCAATTCTGTTCTACCTGTGCCTCGTGGCGGGGGTGGTGTGTTGGTACGTCGTCGCCATTGAGGAAAAGGGCCTGGAGGCACGCTTCGGGGATACCTATCGGGTGTACAAGGAGCGTGTCCCGCGCTGGGTGCCGCACCTGCTGCGGAAGGGATAGGGGAGTCGGTTATGTCGGTCGATTACGGGCGGGGGGAGTACATGACGCTGCTGGCCTCCAGGGATGCCGCCATTCGACGCCTGGTGGACGGGGGGTACGAATTTGTCACCAATGCCTTCCGCCCCGGGGCCGGGCCGAAGGGGGTCCGGGCCAAGGATGCGGACACCCTGGCGACGCGGCTTCGGGAGGACGGGTATCAGGTCGAGGTGGCCACCGCGTACAATGAGACTGGGGATGCCCTTCCGTCAATGGCCTCGATCTGGCGAAAGCCGAAAGCCTGATCAGAGCCATCGATCCCTCCTCGGCCTTGAACGCCTGCCAGGTCATCCAGCAGCGGCCCTGATCCCCCCCCGTGTCTTTGATTCCCCACGTTCCGGAGGCTGTCCCGTTCCTGTCATTCGATTTGTGGCCGGGGTCGATCTGTGATATGCGTTGAGCAGTCGAGACGGGGGAATGATGGCTGCCGAGACAAGCGGAGAGGTGCGCCGGACCAAGATCGTTTGTACGATCGGACCGGCCAGCGAGTCGGAAGAGGTCCTTGAGCGTCTGATTCTCGCGGGAATGGACGTTGCCCGTCTGAACTTCGCCCATGGCACCCCCGAGGAGCACGCGCGGGTGATCCAGCGGATACGAGGGCTCGAGGCGAAACTCGGAAAGCCGGTGGCAATCATCCAGGACCTTCCCGGGCCCAAGATCCGACTGGGGGATTTCGAGGGTGGAGCGGCGCTGCTCCGAACGGGGGCCGAGTTTGTCATCACGAGCCAGCCCATCCTGGGAACCGCTGAGCGTGCCCACGCCCCATCCCCCGACTTCTTCGGAGAGGTTCGGCCCGGGGATACGATTCTGGCCGATGATGGTCTGATTCAACTGAAGGTGGTGGCCAGCGACGGCGTCGAGGTGCGATGTCGAGTCGTGGCGGGAGGAGTCCTCCGGAACCACAAGGGCATCGGTCTCCCCGGCGGGCGACTGCAGCGAGCCGCGCTGACCAAGAAAGATCTGGAGGATCTCGAGTTCGGGATTGCTCAGGGGGTGGATTATGTGGCCACCTCCTTTGTCCGGAACGCCTCCGACCTGGTCGAGGTGAAGAACTTTCTGGGGGCGTGGGGGGCCAAGATGCCGGTCATCGCCAAGCTGGAGAAGCCGGAGGCCATTCGAAACCTCGAGGATATCTTGCAGATCGCATCCGGGGTCATGGTCGCTCGAGGGGATCTCGCGCTGGAGATGTCCATCGAGGAGGTGCCCATGCTTCAGAAGTTTATTCTTCGCCAGGCCCGCCGGTACAAGGTCCCGGTGATCATCGCGACCCAAATGCTGGAATCGATGGTGGAGCATCCGAGGCCGACTCGGGCCGAGGCCTCTGATGTCGCCAATGCCATCCTCGATGGCACCGACGCGGTGATGCTTTCGGCGGAGACGGCCACCGGGAGCTACCCGGTCGAGGCGGTGGAGATGATGACCCGGATCGCGCTGAAGGCAGAGCCCTACCTGCGTGTGCCTCCATTGCCCCAGGCGGATGAGAAGAGCTTTCCGGTGGTGGCGAGCGACGCAGCCTGCCGGGCCGCCAGGAGCCTCCACGCCAAGGCCATCGTCGTCTTCACCGAGTCTGGCCTCACCGCGCGGCTGATCTCCCAGGACCGCCCCGAGGTCCCGATCCTGGCCCTCACCCCGTGGGAGGAGTCGCGGCGCCGAATGGCCCTCTACTGGGGAATCGTTCCGCTCGTCATCCGACGGCGAGAAACCCTCGTCGAGATGTTCCACGAGATGGAGGGGCTGCTCCTGGCTGAGGGGTGGGTTGTGCCCGGAGATACCCTGGTGATTCTCTCGGGAACTCCGATGTGGAAGCCGGGCACCGTCAACGCCATCAAGCTCCACCGCGTTGGCGAGATCCGGTGATGGGTGAGAGGCGTAGCCTCTCGATCACGGAGCCATCCCGCCACCGTATGCCTGCCTGCAAGGCATCGCCCTGAACGGCTCCGGAGCGGGATCACCTTCTCTCACTGGGTGAGTGGAGCGCGCTGAGACTCTCGGGTGAGGTGCGTTCCGACCCGGTCTCCTCTGTGGCCATGACTGCCAGAAAAGCCTCCACCACCCGCGGATCGAACTGCCGGCCGGCTCCCTGCTCGATGCTTTCGATGGCACGCTCGCGGCCCAGTCCGGCCCGGTAGGGTCGATCTGAGGTGAGGGCGTCATAGACGTCAGCCACGGCGAAGATGCGACCGCCCAGGCTGATGGCCTCGCCGGCGAGTCCATCGGGGTACCCGGTCCCATCGAACCACTCGTGGTGCTGCAGCACGATGGGAATGACCTCAGCATAGGCGGGGATCGGTTCCAGGATCCGCGCCCCCTTGCGCGGGTGCTCGCGCATGGTGAGGGCCTCTTGCTCCGTCAGGCGTCCGGCCTTGTCCAGGATCACGGCCGGTATGCCGATCTTGCCAATGTCATGGAGCAGCCCCCCGCGGTGCAGCGCCTCCAGCTCCTTGGACCCGAGTTCCAGTTTTCGGCCGATCTTGAGCGCCAGCTCCGTCACCCGCTCGGAGTGGCCCGCCGTCCATGGCGATTTCGCATCGATGGTGCGGGCCAGGGCGTTCAGTGTTCCCCAGTTGAGCTGGTCCAGCTCCTCGATCAAGCGGGCATTGGACAGGGCCACGGCCACCTGATCAGCCAGTTGCCGGGCTTGGGTCAGATCTTCCTGACTGAACCCAGGTTGATCGAGGTATCCCAGGGCGATGATTCCTGTCAATTTCTCCTGGAGAAAAATGGGCAGAACCAGCGATGATGTGATGCCTCGCCGGGCCAGCGGCCCGAGGTAGTGCGGGGGATCGATGTCGAGGCGGATGAGGAGGCTTTCTGGATTGTCGTGGAGCCCTTGAACCTCCCGTGGTGTGAGCGCGGTCGTCTCGACCACTGCTTCGTCTTTGGGACTCCCGCCCCGGAGGTACGTCTGCGCCATATGCGTGCCGTGGGAATCCAGGAGGCTCACGCTGATCCCGTCGCAGGGCAACACGTCGGGCATCCGCGTGAGGACCACCTCGACGATCTTCTTGGTGTCCAGGGCCGAGAGGATGGCCCGATCGATCTCGGCGATCGTGGCCAGCGTATTGAACTGTCTGCCCAAGCGGCTGGCCATCGTGTTGAATGATCCGGCGAGTTCCTCGAATTCATCTCCGCTCGTCACCGCCACCCGAGTCCCGAAATCCCGACTGGCGATACGTCGGGTCCCTTCCTGAAGCCTCTCGAGAGGAACCAGACTCCTCCGAATCTGGCTGATGCTCAGGAGGAGCACGACCCACAGGGACAGGAGAATAACCAGCGGGAAGATCTTCTTGAAATTGGCCATGGGGGCAAGGACATCGGCTTTCGATTCACCCAGCACCACGGCCCACTTCGGGACGAAGAATCTGAACTGGAGGGGGATGGTCCAGTAACTGGCCAGAAACTCCCTCTCGTCGTGTCTCCATTCGAATTGTCCAGACGCGGAGTGCGTCATTTCGCGCATGACCTGCTCGGGGAGCGACACGCGGCCCGGAAGCGAGCACACGAGGAAGATGAGGGAGTGATCCAGTATACAGAGTTCGGTATTGGGCGGGAGTGCATTCTCGTCTCCGATGCCCCACAGATACGTCGTGTTGATCTCTCCCAGCAGAGTTCCTCGCGCCGGGTGTTGTGGATCAAGGGCCATCGCCATGAACATGCGTGGTGGCACATCGGAGCCAAACCGGCTGGCGACGACAGCAGCCTTGCCGGCAGTCATATGTTGCTTCTCCGCTGCGGTCAGCTCTGGTGGGTCCTCCATCCGTCCAAAGAGATCGTTGCGCCTTCCCCCACCGCTGATGAACGCCAGGCTCGCGAAACGCTCCGGCGAGCCTTCGCTGAATACATCGGATCCCTTGGGGGTGGATGTGCCGGTCCGCGTGGTCAGCGTAGATGCGACGATCCTCATCTCGCCTTCCAGAAACAGGAGCCGCTCATAAATGCCCAGAGCCACGGCCTTGCTCCCCTGGTGGAGCCGCCTCTGACTCTGCCTATTCAGCTCTTGGGTGACGTGGCCAAAAGAGACGATTGCCAGGGCGGCGATGGGGAGCAGGGCGCAGAGGACGAACAGCAGGAAGATGCGGCGGGCCACCTTGCTGCGGAGGAACGTCCCCTCGATCTTCATTGACCTCCACCCGCCCTAGAAATCTGCAGCCAGGCCGACATATCCGCCATTGACGCACCGGACGATGTCATCCGCGCCTTCTTTCGAGTCGAGTTTTTCTTTGGTTAGTCGGTCTCTGCCCTTGCTGTACAGGTCGAAGTCCCAGTTGAGCGGCTTAAAAAACTTGTCCTGTCGGGTCCCCTTCGGCGGCTTGCACTTGATCCAGTTCTCATCGCAGGAAATTTCCAGGTATTCGTAGGCGTTGCCCCAGGGGTCTCGCAAATTCGCCCGTCCCACCTCAGTGAGGTTGCTTGGAAACCTGCCGTTAAACAGATGAAAGACGAAAATCTCCTTCTCCACGATGCGAATGTCTGCGATGGCCTTTGCGATTCTCGCGTTGTCGAGGGCATTGGCATACAGGGGAATTCCAAGCGTTGCCAAAGTCGCCATAATCATCACAACGATCAGCAATTCGATGATCGTCAACCCGAGGGACCGCTCGTTCGGCCTCAAGAGACAGAGCAGCCCCCTGTGTCGAATGCCTAGGCGTAAGGGCGAGAACCGTTCTATCATAGCTGCCACAGACTTGTAAACCCGACTCGTGAGTTTACGTAAACACCAGACCCTTTCCCTCTGATCTTGGGCATACGGGGTCGCTAGGCCCGGGGGAGGCGGACGGAGTCTTCTGAATTGGCAGAGGACACAACGGCCGGCAGCGATTGATCCTCCTCCCGTTCCTGATTAGGATGAAGTCGAAAATGCCTGATGGATGTTTCTAGGCCCTTCGTCCCCGCCTGGAGATCCACGATGTGCTGATGCACTTCCTTCAGGGATCCGCGTTCAACGGATTCCTTGAGTCCCAGTATTGCTGCCTCCACTTCCTCGGAGTGCTTCTGAATACCAGCGAGCTTGGTCCTCAGGCTCACGATCATCTCGTTGAGGCTATCCGACTCTTTTCCGAGATAGTCAGTCTTTCGAAGATTCGCCCGTATGGAGAGGTCTCCTTCGGCGATCGCCTTGAAGATGCTCCGAAAACGGTAGAGGGGACCGGCAATGCGGTGCGAGACCAAGACCGAGTGGAGGGCGAGCAAGACGAACACGACGAACATGGCTGGCCAGACCCGCGCATGGAGAGCGAGGAATTGACCGGCCACTTCCCCTTGTTCGAGGACTGAAAGGGTGCCGCTTTGGAGCTGGAGAATCAACGGGAGAAAGAGAGCTCCGGCAAAGATCAGGAGAATCGTCACGAAATAGGTGAGATTGATAACCAGGAGCCGGTATTGAAAACTCTCGAGAAGGATGCGTCTCCTCTTGTAGGTCTGAGCGCCCATCTAACGTGCCTCCTTCGTCCAGGCGATTTCCCTCTGGTTCTTGAACCGGATCACCCCGCCATTGGCAGGATCGTAATAGAAAGCAAAGGTCAATCGCTGGCCGTGGTGGTTCAGGTGGGTGATCGTGTACAGGATGAATTTCTCTTCTTGAGTCTGATCAATGTCCGCGAGCGCATGCAATTCGAAATTCTCTCCCCCGTGTCCAAAGATTATGGCGTCATTTCTGATCTCGAAGTAACGATCGACGTATTTGTGGTGAGGAGTCGTCCACAGACCGAGGAGATGCGCGGGGACCGTGCTATCCTTCTCGGATTGGCAGCCAGAAAGGGTGGCTAGGAGGGCGAATGCAATGAGAATCCTTCTTGCGGTCATCTCCTTCGATCTCGCGTTTGTGACGGGGACGTTCCTGCCGCCCCGCGTTAGGGGGTGTCTCGTGGAGCAATGTCGCTCAGAAGAGTCCGTTTTTTAGAAGGCGGTGCAAGTCCCGGGCCAAGGGCCTACCTTTGCGGAATGTCATAGGTGAGCGGGAAGGGTGTCAAAGCCGCAAGTAGAAATAGGTCAGGCCCCAACGGATGGGTAGGCCGTCTAGGGGGGAGGGGGTAGTGGTGCGGGGCCGCGGTGGCGGTGACCGAAAGAGACGATCGGCAGGGCTGCGATGGGGAGCCGGGCGCAGGGGACGAACAACAGGAAGATCCGGTGGGCCATTTGACTGCGAAGGAATGCCCATTCGAGTTTCATGGGTGTATACCCACGCTAGAACTCCGACGCCAGACCGACGAATCCGCCATTCGCAGCGCGGACGATGTCATCCCAGCTTTGCTTGGCTGTGAGGGGGGGCACACTCTGGCCGTCTTGACCGATGCTGTATAGGTCGAAGTCCGAATTGATGGGAACCAGGTTCTTGTCCTTCCGAAAATTCCCCTTTCCCTTGCCTGCGGTGGCGATGTCCAAATACTGGTACGGATTGCCGTAGGGATCCAGCAAGGTTCCGCGTCCTATCTGGTTGAGGCTGTTTGGGAACGTTCCGTTGAACAGCTGAAAGACGAGGATCTCCTTCTCCAATACCCGGATGTCTGCGACGGCCTTCGTGATTCTCGCTTTGTTGAGGGTATTGGCGTAGAGAGGGACTCCAAGGCTGGCGAGGGTCGCCATGATCATCGTGACGATCAGTAGTTCGATGATCGTCAGGCCAAGGGAGCACTCGTTTCGCCCCCAGAAACGGGGCAGGATCATCCGGTGAATCCCCAGCGGTGGAGGTGCGCCTGCCTGTATCATGTCGGCCATAGAGTCTGTTACAGGTTTGCCGCTTCTGGCCCCTGCGCGGCGCGGCCCGCCTCCTCGTTCTTGACTTCTGGATGTGTGTGAAATTGGCCAATCGACGCGTTGAGTTCTTCCATCTGGACATGCAGATCCTCG
>Ga0209885_1000011_pt1 | contig 25095 bp, 28 predicted proteins | sample GWRWS3_40_50_FD_187223 | JGI IMG/M metagenome (GOLD analysis project Ga0209885, IMG submission 187223) | Riverbed sediment microbial communities from areas with vegetation nearby in Columbia River, Washington, USA - GW-RW S3_40_50 (SPAdes)... | ecosystem: Environmental > Aquatic > Freshwater >... | reverse complement strand
AGAGGCGCTCCTCCGTGGCATGGTCCACAAGGATCGGGTCACCGACTCCCTCGTGGAGGAGTACGTCCGTCCTTTTGATGACGTGGAGGGAAGGCGCACGTACCTCCGGTGCGCCCGGGCCCTCAATAACCGGGACCTCCTGATCCGGGCTGCGGAGATCGAGCAACTCTCGCTGCCCGTGCTCATCCTCTGGGGAGAGGCCGATGACTATCAGGACCCCGCGGTGGGTCAGCGCCTGGCGGATCGGCTGGGTGCGGCCCGGCTGGTGGTTCTGAAGGACGCGGGACATTTCCTTCCTGAGGATCAGCCGGAGGAGATAGCCCGTTTGATGCGGGCGTTTATTCGAGAGACGAGCGCCCGGTAGAAGATAGTTGACGGCAGCGGTGAAACCGGGTATAGTCGGACGCCCAGATGGACCAGGGTGGTGCTTGCATTGCTGCACACGTTGGCGGTCGTGGTCTACCTGGGGGGGACTGTATTCCTCGGGGCAGTCCTCATCCCGGTTGTTCGCCGCCGAGGGCTCGAAGCGGAAGGGCTCCGCATCGTGGCGGCGGCAATTCGGATCTTTCATCCGTTGAGCCTCGCGAGCCTGGGGGTGTTGGTGCTGACGGGAGCAGGTGCGCTGACGCCGCTGAAAGAGACCCTGGGGCCAGAGTATGTGCCGCGCCTCTTCGGGGTACTGGCGCTGAAGCTCCTGCTGGTATTTGTCCTGATCCTGGTGAGTAGCTATCAATTCTTTGCCCTGGGACCGAGGCTCCTCAGGGCCCTCCCGGCTGAGGGAGAGAAGCCCGGGGGAGACGCGTCCGCGGAAGGCATGCAGCTGATCCAGCGCCTCCAGTGGTGGAGCCTTGTGGCGATCGCTTTGGGCGCTGCCATCGTGTATCTGGGCCTCCGAATGGGTCGCATAGGATCGTGAGGAGGCCTGGGGAACAGAGGAGGGTTCTGTGAGGATCGCCTTTGAGACCATCTCGGTCAAGACAAAGGAGCCGTTGCAGCTCCTGGACATCACCCAGACCGTCCGGGACTTCCTGGACAAGCACCCGGTTCGCAATGGGGTCTTGCTCCTGAACACCCTGCACACCACCGCCGTTCTGTTCATCAATGAGTTTCAGGCCGCCCTCATCGAGGACATGAAAGAGCTCCTCGCCCACCTCATTGAGGATCAGAGATACTATCGGCACAATGATCCAGAGTACTCTGACTGTACGCGGGCGAACGCCAGCTCCCACCTGCGGGCCATGTTGATGTCCCGGACGCTGGCCCTTCCCGTGCGGGCGGGAGAAGTGGTCCTCGGTCAGTGGCAGAGCATCATCTTTGCGGAGCTCGATGGTCCCCAGGAGCGAAGCATTCAGTTCCAGATCCTCGGCGAGTAAGGTGGTGATGTCAGGCGTGGAGGTGGGTGTGGAGACGCTCGTCGCACGCACGGGGGTGGCTGATCTGTACGAGAAGGTCGTCCGGGGCGAGCGCCTGAACTACGACGACGGCCTGCGCCTCTACCGGACGCCAGAGCTGACCGCGGTGGGTGCCCTGGCCAATGTCGTCAGGGAGCGCATGAACGGCGATGTCACCTACTACGTCCGCAACCTCCACATCAACTACACCAACATCTGCAACAAGCTGTGCAAATTCTGCTCCTTCTACGCCCCGCCCGGCGACCCCAGGGGCTACGCGCTCACGCCGGACGATATCGTCGCCCGTCTCGAGGAATACCGTGATCAGGTGATCCGCGAGATCCATATGGTCGCGGGGATCAACCCGAAACTCCCCTATCAGTACTATCTGGACATCCTCCGGTCGGTCCGTGCGGCCCGTCCCGAGGCGCAGATCAAGGCCTTTACCATGATCGAGCTGGCCCAGATCGCCCGGGCGGCGAAAAAGCCGCTGGGGGACGTCCTCGAGGATCTCAAGGGCGCGGGCCTTGCCTGCGTTCCCGGCGGCGGAGCCGAGGTCTTCAGTGACCGGGTGCATGAAGAGCTCTTTCGCGCCAAGCTGGATAACGAGGGATGGTTCCAGGTGGCCCGCGAGGTCCACCGGGCAGGACTCAAGTCGAACGCCACCATGCTCTACGGTCATATCGAGACGGTCGAGGAGAAGGTCAAGCACCTCCTCCACATCCGGGAGCTCCAGGACGAGACGAAAGGGTTTCAGTGCTTCGTTCCGTTGGCCTTCGATCCTGCCCGGACCGAGCTTGAGCATATTCCGGTGACCACGGGGCAGCAGAATCTGCGGGAGATCGCCATCGCCCGCCTGCTCCTGGATAACTTCCCTCACATCAAGGCCTTCTGGATCATGATCACGCCACAGGTCGCCCAGCTGGCCCTCTGGTACGGAGCGGATGACCTGGACGGGACCGTCAGTCATTACGAGATCACCCACGCCCTGGGAACCGCCTCCCATCACCAGGCCTTGAGCCATCAGGAGCTTCTGGATCTCATCAGCGAAGCGGGTCGGGTCCCGATCGAACGCGATGCGCTCTACAACGTGATACGAGAGCAGTCGGCTGTCGGCGGTCAGCAGTCGGCCAAAGAGTCCCTGAACCTGCGGGTGTTGTCGTCGAGCAGCTGAGGGGCTCTTCGCCTTGAGGAGACCGATGTCAGGGAACGGGGCGAGCCGATTACAAGAGATTGAGGCGAAGGTGCTGGCCGGGGAGCGGCTGAGCGGCGAGGACGGCCTGGCCCTCCTTCAGGTGACCAACCTCCCGTGGTTAGGCTTCCTCGCCGATACGGTGCGGCGACGGAAGCGTCCGGAACGGGAGGTGACGTATGTCGTGGGCCGCATCATCAACTATACCAATGTCTGCTGGGTGAAATGCACCTTCTGCGCTTTTTACCGCCTGCCCGGCCACCAGGAGGGCTACGTCCTCTCGCGAGAGGAGATCTTCCAGAAGATCCAAGACGCCGTCGATCACGGCGGCACGGAGGTCCTGTTCCAGGGGGGCCTGAACCCGGCGCTGAAGATCGACTACTTCGAAGAGATCTTCCGGGCCATCACAGAACGCTTTCCCGTTCATATCCACGGCCTCTCACCGGCGGAGCTCATCTATCTGGCCAAGGTTTCGCGGCTTTCGCTCCGAGAAACCCTCCTGCGACTGAAGTCGGCGGGGCTCGGCACCATCCCGGGAGGCGGAGCGGAGATCCTCGTGGACGACGTCCGGCAGGCGATCTCCCCGTTGAAGGATACGGTGGAAGAATGGCTCGACTGCATGCGGACGGCCCATCAGGTCGGGATCCCGTCGAGCGCCACTATGATGTTCGGGTCGGTGGAGACGGCGGCGCAGCGCGTGGAGCATCTCCTCCGGCTCCGGTCCCTTCAAGATGAAACATGCGGGTTCACGGCCTTCGTGGCCTGGAACTTCCAGCCGGATGGGACCGAGCTGAAAGGGAAGCGGGCCTCGGCCTTCGATTATCTGCGGACCGTGGCCGTGGCCAGGCTGATGCTCGACAATTTTGACAATATCCAGGCGTCGTGGCTGACCCAGGGGCCCAAGGTGGCTCAAATCGCCCTCCACTATGGGGTGAACGACCTGGGCAGCACCATCTTCGAGGAGCGCGTGGTCTCCGCCGGGGGGACCAAATTCATGGCCTCTCGGGAGGAGATTGAACGGGTCATTGCGGACGCTGGCTATGCTCCCCGCGTCCGGAATACGCGGTACGAGATCCTGAGATAATCCGCCAGAGTCTGGCGGGGAGCACGACAAGCATCAGAGAGGAGGTAAGGTGTGGGCACCGCACTGGCCGTCACGGACCTTTCCCGCGAACCTTCGAGCTCGGCGTGTGTCGATCTCCTGCCCGAGGCCCGAAGGTACAGGACCCTCCACGTGGTCCTCGTCAAGCCCTCGAAGTATGACGACGACGGGTATGTGATTCGGTTTTGGAAGGGGGTGCTCCCGAGCAACACGCTCAATGTCTTGCGGGGGTTGACCGAAGATGTCAAGCAGCGGCGGGTCTTCGGGGATATGGATATCCAGGTGGATGCCTTTGACGAGACGGCCGAAAAGATCCCCGTCAAGAGGATCATCCGTTGGAGTCGTCGCCCCGACACCAAGCTGATCGTGTGCCTGGTCGGCGTTCAGACGAACCAGTTTCCGCGGGCCCTCGAGCTGGGGCGGAAGTTCCGGGCTCACGGGATCGATGTGGTCATCGGCGGCTTCCACACCAGTGGCACCGTCAACATGTTGAGTCCCGATGAACCGGACATCCAGGAACTCTTCCAGGAATCCATCATTGTCGTGTCGGGCGAGGTGGAGGGGAAATGGGAGGGTATCCTCGCCGACATCCTCAACGGACGGCCCAAGCCGCTCTACTCCTTTGCCCAGGATCTCAAGAGTCTCGTGGATATCGAGAAGGCGCCGTGGCCCGTGATCAGCCCGAAATCAATGGAGCACTTCGCGCGGTCGACCTTCGGGACTGTGGACACCTCCCGGGGCTGCCCGTTTGCCTGCACCTTCTGCACCATCATCAACGTGCAAGGGCGCAAGATGCGGGAGCGGGCTCCGGAAGAGATCGCGGACCTGGCGCGGCACAATTATCGCGAGCACGGGATCGACTTTTACTTTTTTACCGACGACAATTTTGCTCGGAAGAAACTGTGGCGCGAGACCTTCGAGGCCCTGATCCGGCTCCGTCAGGAAGGCCTCAAGATCACCTTCATGATGCAGGTGGACCTGGCGCGCAAGCCGAAGGACTTTGTCCGCCTGGCTGCTGAGGCCGGGTGCACCCAGGTCTTCATCGGGATGGAGAGCGTCAATCCGGAAAACCTGAAGGCCGAGGGCAAGGGGCAGAACAAGGTCGAAGAGTACGTGGAAATCAGGCGGGAGTGGCACGAGGCGGGTGTGGTCGTGCATGTCGGGTATATCATTGGACTTCCCTTTGACACGAAGGAGCAGCTCCCACGCGACATCGAGTACCTCACGGATGTGATCCAGCCCGACGTCGCGTCGTTCTTTATGCTGACGCCGCTGCCGGGTTCGCACGATCACGTGGAGATGAAAAGGCGAGGGGAGTGGATGGATCCCGATTTCAACAAGCGAGATTCTTTTCACGCGACGGTCCATCATCCGCATATGACGGCTGAGGAATGGACCGAGGCCTACGAGAACGCGTGGAAAGCCTTCTTCAGCAAGGAGAATATCACGAGGATCCTCTCCCGGTGGAGCCATCAGCCCATCACCTACTGGAACCTGATGATCAACCTGATCTGGTACAAGAACGCGTCCCTGATCGAGAAGCAGCATCCGATGGTCGCCGGCTTTTTCCGTCTGAAGGAGCGGCGGTCCCGCAGACCCGGGTTCGCCATCGACCCGTTGCCCATCCACCTCTGGAAGCGAACAAAGGAAGTATTCCGTCTCTTCGTGTCTTGGGCCCGCTTTCTGAAGGAGCTGGAGGAAATCTGGCTGCAGACGCGTCCGCGGAGTGACGCGGAAAGGCGTTTTTCCGGGGAGATCCAACGCATCCAAGGGGAGATATGGCAGGCCTTGCGGATCGCGGAATGGCACAAGGCGTACGCCGATGCCAAGACGGCCCTGCCGGCCAAGGCCAGGGCGTTGCTCGATCCGTTTGATGATCTCGCTTCGAAGATCCTGATCAGCCGCAAGGATCTGGATGCCTTCCTGCACAAATGGGGGGGTCTCCAGGCGAGGATCCTCAAGCTCCGTCGGCGCCTCGCGGCCGAAGATGGGCCGGCGAGATGGCTGGACCACCTGTACGATGTGCACACACAAGCCTGGCAGGGCCTGAACCTTCAGGAGTGGCGGGAGGCCTACTCGAACTTCAGGGAGAGACTTCCATCAGGGGTCAATCTCCGGTATGTCAAGTTCGATCCCTTGAAGAACCAGCTTGTCTACTCGCGGCAGGACTTGCAAAGAGTGTGGGCGAGGACTTGGGAGCACCTCCGCGGTTGGCGATTCTGGAATATTCGCCCGTGGCTAATTACGGTCGCGTTCTTTAAGGACCTGTTCCTGACGACGTCTTTTGCCCGGAGGGCCCTCACCTCCTTTCACCGTTACCAGTAATCGTCTCCCAGCATGCCCTCCAGATCCGTCGAGGTGCCCCGCGGGGTGGCGATTGATGGGATGTGAGGTCGTGGATGCGGCGGGGAGACGCGTGCGTCTCCCCGCTTTGCCTTCCCGCATCATCTCCCTTGTCCCGAGCATCACCGAGACCCTCTTCGCGTTGGGCCTCGGGGATCGTCTCGTCGGTGTGACCCGTTTCTGCACCGAGCCATCGGCCGGTGTGGCGGCCAAGGCAAGGGTCGGTGGACAGAAGGATCCAGATCTCAAGAAGATTCAATCCCTCCAGCCCGACCTGGTCATCGCCAATATGGAGGAGAATCGCCGCGAGGACGTTGACGCCTTGGACGCGATGGCGATTGCCGTCTACACGACGTACCCTCGGACGGTGGAGCAGGGCATCGCGATGGTCGGGGAGCTCGGCTCCCTGACGGGAACCGAGGGGCGGGCCAGCGCCATCGCGGCCTCCCTCGAGGCGGTCTACCGGGAGGTCTCGCAGGAGGTCAGAGGGCAAAGACGGCTGCGGGTCTTCTGTCCCGTCTGGCGCAAGCCGTACATGTCTGTCAATCGCGATACGTACATCCATGACGTGCTGCGGGCCTGTGGAGGGGAGAATGTTTTTGCCGCCAAGAGCGACCGTTACCCCAAGATCTCGTTGGCAGAGGTTGCAGATCTCAAGCCCGAGATCATCCTCCTCCCCGATGAGCCGTACCCCTTCCATCCGAGACACCTCGCGGATTTCCAGCCGTTCGCGGGATTCATCCCGGCCCTGGCGACCGGCCGTGTCCACTTCGTCGACGGTAAACTCCTCTCCTGGTACGGCCCCAGAATCGGGGAGAGTCTTCGCACGCTTCGGGCGCTCTTCCTTGGTTAGGCCTGCAATGACCATCCCCGAGCCAGAGTTCGAGCGGCTGGTCCTCGATCATCTCGACGGCCTCTACAATCTCGCCCGGTGGCTGACCAGGAACATGGACGAAGCCCAGGACCTGGTCCAGGAGACGGCGCTCAAGGCCCTGAAGGCCCGAGATCAGTTTCGGGGGGGAACAACCCTGACTGCCTGGCTGTATAGAATATTGAGGAATAGCTTCATCGACAGGTACTGGAAGCGGCAACGGGAGCCTTCGGGTCAGGAGGGGGACCTCCCCGGGGTTCTGGGAGAACTGGAGCAGGCGCTTGAGGAGACCGAGATCGAGCACCTCCGGCCTCTGGTGGCGGCCGACATCAACCGGGCCCTGAAGGCCCTTCCGGAGCAGTGGCGAACCACCGTCCTGCTCGCGGAGGTGGAAGGGCTCACCTGGGAGGAGGTCGCCGAGGTCATGGGCTGCCCGCTGGGCACGGTTCAGTCTCGCATATTCCGGGCCCGCAGAGTGCTGCGACAGCTCCTGAAGGACTACGCGCCCGAAGGCAAGGGTGAGGAATAGTGGTAACCTGTCACGCATGTCAAGAGCATATTCCACGACTCCTTCAGGGGATCCTCTCTCCGGCCCTGGTCGCCGAGCTGGGGAGTCATCTGGCAGGCTGTGAGACCTGTCAGACGGAGTTGGCCGAGGAGCAGGCCCTCTCCCGCCGGCTCCGGGATGTGGCCCGCTACCCACCGCCGGCGCATCTCCGGGCACAGATTGCGCAGCAGCTCGAGGGGAGAACCTGGACTGGAATCCCGAGTCTGGTCACGTGGCGCTGGCTGGCCGCCTCCGCGGTGGTGCTCTTGGCGGTGGCCGCTTCAGCGCTGGTCCTGACGCGGGGGGACCCCCTCCGCACCTTTATCCCTGAGGCGACGCGCAATCATCGCGAGATGGTGATGCAGTATGAACTCTTCGGCTTCCCCGATGTCGGCCCGTGGGGATCAACAGAGCTTCCCCGTCTCCTCTCGGAGCGGCTCGGCCTTCCTGTGACCTCCCTCTTCTTAGGAGATTCAGAACTGGTGCTGATGGGTGCCCGCCCACTGCTCGCAAGAGACCGCAAGGGGATGGTCCTCCTTTATGCCGATCGACATGGGTGGGTTAGCTCTCTCCTCTTACTATCTGCCCCGGATATCGAGATTCCGAAGGGGAGCAGGCTGCAATTTGGAACCTTCCGTCCCTACCACACGCAGGCGGATTCTTTGCGGGTCTTGGTCTGGAAGCAAGAGGAGATGGCCTGTTTCCTAGTGGCTCGGGCCGGGGACCAGCAGCTGGCTGATCTCTTTCTGAAGATCCGCAGGGCCATGTAAAGTAAACGCACAAAGTGCGTTTACTTTGGAGCAATGGAGCAGTGGAACAATAGAGTAAGCTTGGAAGGGAAATGCCCCATTGTGGTTCGACAGGCTGACCACCCCGAGGAAGATCGAGGGGTGGTCTAATGTTCTATTGCTCGATTGTCACAAGATGAAACGCGTGTGTATTAGTTCGGACGCATGAGGCAGGAAAACACGGAATCGCCATGCCGGTCGCATTTCGGACCCTCGATCTTCCCGCACCGGTTCTGCAGGGAATCGAGGCAGCCGGTTTCACCCACTGCACTCCCATCCAGGAGCTGACCCTTCCCCTGATTCTCCAGGGGAAAGATGTCGCGGGACAGGCCCAGACCGGGACCGGGAAGACGGCGGCCTTCCTCATCGGCTGCTTCACCCGCCTCCTGCGCACTGACCGGATGACCTCACCGGGTACCCCAAGGGCCATCATCGTCGCGCCGACCAGGGAGCTCACAGTACAGATTCATGAGGATGCTCGGCTTCTCGGACAGTTTACCCCCCTGACTATCCTCGCGGTCTACGGAGGGATCGACTACCACAGGCAGCGGGAGGCCCTGCAGCAGAAGGTGGACATTGTCGTGGGGACCCCCGGCCGCCTCATCGATTATTTGAGACAGCGAGTGTTCAGCCTCAAGGCCGTTGAGGTGTTAGTGGTCGACGAGGCCGACCGGATGTTCGACATGGGCTTCATCAAGGATATCCGGTACATCCTGCGCCGCCTTCCCCCGTACCACGCCCGCCAGTCCTTCCTCTTCTCGGCGACCTTGGGCTATCGGGAGATGGAGCTGGCCTACGAGTTCATGAACAATCCCGTCAAGGTCTCTGCCACTCCGGAACAGCTCACCGTTGCCCAGGTGGAAGAGGTTCTGTACCATGTGGCCCGGGAGGAGAAGCTTCCTCTGCTCCTGGGGCTTCTGAAGCGGGAGCGGGGAGAGAGGATTCTCATCTTCACCAATACCAAGCGGGCTGCCCAGTGGCTCGCTGATCGACTCACCCTCTATGGCTACCAGAGCCAGGCCATCACCGGCGATCTCGACCAGCGGAAACGACTCAGGGTCATGAAGGCGTTCAAGGAAGGGGAACTTCCGATCCTGGTGGCGACCGACGTTGCCTCGCGTGGTCTCCATATCGAGGGGGTGACGCATGTCATCAACTACGACGTGCCCCAGGACCCGGAGGACTATGTTCATCGAATCGGCCGGACCGCCAGGGCGGGGGCGTCGGGGAAGGCCATCACCTTGGCCGACGAGGGGTTCGTCCTTGCCCTGCCGGCCATCGAGACCCTGATCGGTCACAAGATCCCCGTGGAGTGGCCCGCGGAGGAACTCTTCCTTAAGCCGACCCCTCCGTCCCGGCCACCTGAGCGCGGTCACCGGAGAAGGCGGCCTCATTGACCTCATCCCTCTTGAGCGTGCCTTCTGGAACTCGGGAACAGTTTCGGCCACTGGTCCGTCAAAGAGGGTAGTCGGTGGCCATTCGGTCTGAGGGGCTTTCCGGAGAGGAGGTGAGACCCAACGAGGTTCACGCTCGAGGCACCCGGCAGGGGTGCCTGGTTGTACATGCGACACATGGGGATATGGCAACCCGGTTTTGCACATAGTCAGGAGGTGACTTCGATGTTCACGACACGCAGACCGTTACTTGTGATGCTTACCGCAGTGGCCTTCGGCCTCTCGGCCATCGTGGTGGGTTCCGCCCTGGCCCAGCAAGCCCCTCCCGCCCCTCTCAAGACGGCCCAGACGAAAGAGCTGGGTACCTTTCTCGTCGATGCCAAGGGGATGACGTTGTACGTGTTCGACAACGACAAGGAGCCCGGGAAGAGCACGTGTAACGAAGGCTGCGCAAAGGCCTGGCCGCCCTTTGCCCCCAAGGCGGGGGACCCGGCGGCGGCCGCTCCTCTGAGTGTCATCACCCGGGATGACGGCTCCAAGCAGTACGCGTACAAGGGGAAGCCGTTGTACTACTATGCCAAAGACCAGAAGGCGGGCGACACTACAGGCCAGGCAGTAGGGAATCGCTGGTGGGTGGTTAAGCCGTAGCGTTCATGCGCCTTTAGGGTGCTTTCAACCGAGGGCCCTCTTTGAAGGGGGCCCTCGGTTTTTTTCCTTTCCCCTCTTCCTCCCCCTTCGCGCTCTGGCCGCTGCGTCGGCATTCGGCTTGCATCGGAAATAGATACGAACGACCAGTGCGACCCCGGTCGCCGCTGCGTCGATTATTCACCAGGGACGTACGCACATGAGTCCGATCCTCGAAATTCCCGAGGGTTTCTGTAACTCCCATGGCCTCTATCAAGGCCTGGAGTGCCCCGATTGCCTCCAAACGGAGGAGACGGAGGCCGAGAATCGGTCACCGATTTCTGAGACGGTCCCGGTTGTCTGGATTGTCCGCGTGAACTCTCGCACGGTCCGGAAGCCTGACGGGCCTAAGGCCGCAGCGTAAGCCCCCGTGCCTCCAGAATAAATCCACCCCGGACACGCAGCCACCGACTCTCCCGAGCGAGGACGCGCACCTTCCGTGGCCTTTGGATCTCCGTGAGAGTATGGGCATGTGCTTGGGGGGCCCGAGAAGGAGAGGAGGGAGTTGACAAGGGCGGAGCGAGCTGCTAGAAGAGAGGTATAATTGAAAGGGCTACGGGAGCTCGCGGAGGCGAGCTGAGAGGTCCCGGTAATCGCGGGACGACCGTCGAACCTGATCTGGATAATGCCAGCGGAGGGAGAAGCCGGGAAACGCGTAGAGTTGAGGCGCCGGAGGTACCCCTGGCGCCTTCTTTTTTCGAGAACGGCGTCTGTTCGCCTCTCAGAACAGAAGGAAAGGGCAATGGCTAGGAAGATCAAGGTAGCTCAGGTGAGTGACGTCGCGCCCGGAGAGGGTAAAATCGTTCAGGCAGATGGCGAGCAGATCGCGCTGTTTAACGTGGGTGGGAGGTTTTACGCGATCCACAACACCTGTCTCCACCGGGGCGGCCCGCTCGGGGAGGGTGAGTTGGACGAAACCACCGTCACCTGTCCCTGGCACGGCTGGCAATACGATGTGGCTACCGGGGCCAATGTCAGGAACCCGGCGGTCAAGGTCGCGAGCTTCAACGTGAAGGTCGAGGGGGCGGATGTCCTCGTCGAGCTCCCGTAGCGTGACGCGGGCTCCCGGTCGGACCGCGATGAGAGTCCGAGGCATCCACGTGGACGTCTCTCCGTGGCTCGCGTACGCCGTGCCACGCGCGAGAGATGCCTTTCCGAGGGGTGAAGCATGAAGATGAATGCCGAGTTTGTCGGCGCGGTCGCCCAAGTTGATCGCGCCGTTACGCAGCCATTCCCGAATTCGACAAAAGTCTATGCGGAGGGTTCACGGCCCGACATCCAGGTGCCGATGCGGGAGATCACCCAGTCCGAGATGCCTGCCAGTCTTGGTCCCACGGAGAAGAACCCGCCCATCTATGTCTATGACACCTCGGGACCGTACACCGACCCTACCTGCAAGATCGATGTTCGCTCTGGTCTGCCCCCACTGCGCGAACCGTGGATTCTCGAGCGCAACGATACCGAAGGGCTTCCCGGTCCCAGCTCGGAGTACGGCCGCACGCGCCTGACCGATCCCGAATTGGCCGCGCTGCGGTTTCAGCTCACACGGAAGCCGCGCCGTGCCAAGAGGGGAATGAACGTGACCCAGATGCACTATGCTCGACGCGGTGTCATCACCCCAGAAATGGAGTTCATCGCCATTCGGGAAAACCAGCGGCGGGGACATCTGGGAGAGCTCTTGACGCAGCAGCACCCGGGCGAGGGTTTCGGTGCCGGCATCCCCCCCGTCATCACGCCGGAATTTGTCCGCTCGGAGGTGGCGCGGGGCCGCGCGATTATCCCGGCCAACATCAATCACCCCGAGAGCGAGCCGATGATCATCGGGCGGAACTTCCTGGTCAAAATCAACGCCAATATCGGCAATTCGGCGGTGACCTCCTCGATTCAGGAGGAGGTCGAGAAAATGACCTGGGCAATCCGCTGGGGCGGGGACACGGTGATGGATCTCTCGACCGGCAAGCACATCCATGAGACCCGCGAATGGATCGTCCGAAACAGCCCAGTCCCGATCGGCACAGTCCCCATCTACCAGGCGTTGGAAAAGGTCGGTGGCAAGGCCGAGGAGTTGACGTGGGAGATCTTCCGCGACACCCTGATCGAGCAGGCCGAGCAGGGCGTGGATTATTTCACCATTCACGCCGGGGTGCGCCTGGCATATATCCCGCTCACCGCGAGGCGTATGACCGGCATCGTGTCGCGCGGCGGTTCCATCATGGCCAAGTGGTGTCTGGCCCATCACCGGGAGAGCTTTCTGTACACCCACTTCGAGCAGATCTGCGAGATCATGAAGGCCTACGACGTCAGCTTCTCCCTCGGCGACGGCCTCCGTCCCGGCTCCATCTACGACGCCAATGACGAAGCCCAGTTCGCGGAACTCCGAACCCTGGGCGAGCTGACCCAGATCGCGTGGAAGCACGACGTGCAGACCATGATCGAAGGCCCCGGTCACATCCCCATGCACCTGATCAAGATCAACATGGAAAAGCAGCTGGAGGAATGCGGCGAAGCCCCCTTCTATACTCTGGGCCCCCTCACCACGGACATTGCGCCTGGCTATGACCACATCACCTCGGCGATCGGGGCGGCAATGATCGGCTGGTACGGCTGTGCCATGCTCTGCTACGTCACCCCCAAGGAGCATCTGGGGTTGCCGGACAAGGATGACGTGAAGGACGGCATCATCGCTTACAAGATCGCGGCGCACGCCGCCGATCTGGCCAAGGGCCATCCTGGCGCGCAGATTCGCGATAACGCCCTGTCAAAGGCGCGCTTCGAATTCCGCTGGGTGGATCAGTTCAACCTCGGATTGGACCCTGATCGCGCCCGGGCACTCCACGACGAGACGCTGCCCGCGGAGGGGGCCAAGGTGGCGCACTTCTGCTCCATGTGCGGCCCGCACTTCTGCTCCATGAAGATCACGCAGGATGTGCGGGATTACGCCGCCAGTCACGGGATCTCCGAATCCGAGGCCCTGGAGAAGGGGATGCAGGCCAAGGCGGCGGAGTTTGTGAAAAGTGGCGGCGAAATCTACCAGAAAGCCTGATCGAGACCACGAATCCCCCCTCCATTCCTGCTCGATGCGCGGACGAGGGCTTGCTCCATGGAGCAGACCCTGCCGGTCGAGGCCATGGAGGAGAAACCGATGAAGACCCAGGCGAATTAGGGACGATGGACGATCTCGGCCGGGCCTTCGTCTCTTTCCTTCACCAGGTCGCCGTTGGCGGCATGGTAGCGCTGCTCTTGATCCCCTTTGAGGCCATCAGCCGCCAGTTCTTTCGGATCGCTGGTCTGATCCTCCTCTCGGTAGAAGGACTGGCCCTGTGGCGCACCGGAGGAGAGGGATGGATCCACGGGTGGTCCGGTGCCCTCTTTGTCGCGCTCCTGCTGGCGTTCACTATGATTTGGTTCATCCCCGGTACTCCCGGGGCGACGGTCCTGCACCGCTTTGGTATTGTTGCGGGGGTATCCCTCTTGGTGGCCGATGTCCTGCACTATCCGATTGCCGGGGCGGGGCCGTTGGGGATCGTCATGGGCGCGACTAATGCGCTCACCTCGGCCCTCCTGCTCGGGACGGCGCTGGTTGGGCTTCTCCTCGGGCACCGATATCTGAACGAACCGCATCTGCCCGTTTCTCTGATCAAGCGCCTCTCCGACGTCTTCTGCATGGTTATTCTGGTCCAGGGGGCCCTGCCGGCGCTCTTCACGCTCCTGGTCTATGGTTTTGGGCAGTCAAACTTGGTGGGGGAGTGGATGCGCCTCTTGGGCGAGCACTGGGCCCTCCTCTTTGGCCGGATGATCGTCGGGATCGGCGCCTCCTTAGGGGTTGCGCTGGTGATCTTGAATTGTTTACGCCTCCCCAACGTCCAGGCGGCCACCGGTTTTTATTACGTAGCAGTCATCACGGTTTTTCTTGGCGAATTTCTGGGCCGCTACCTCCGCGCGTTCGCCTCGCTCCCCTTCTAGCGCTCGTTCAAACTCACCGGCTCGATGAGCCATCATTCGTCGGCGGAAAACTCCATGGGTTGCCGATTCTACGGCGCCAGCCCCCGTGGCCCCTCCCTCCAAGGCTCTCGCGGCGACCCTGGTCGGCGGCTTACGGCCCGGGTCCCTCCGTGTTCACGCTCCGTGCAAAGCACAGGAGCACGGATCGCGCCTCGGTTTCCCAGGCCGCCGCTCGCCGGGGGTCCCCGCCGCTTCCGCCCATGTCGCTCGGGGCCTGCAGGGGCTGGTGCCGTAGCAGGGCCCGATGGTAGGCCCGCGGGTGGCGGCGGCTAGTGCCCGCCCGCCCGGAGGAGAAATGCGCCACCGCCAGCCGTTCTCCAGATTATGATCTAATGGTGCGTGAGTTCTCCGAGGACGGACGGGCACGCCGCCGACAGGACCCGCGGGCCGTGCCTGCGCGGGGCTTGCGATTTCCCTTGACGGGTAGAGGCTCGGGTCATCAGAATAGCCCGCAGTGGAGGGCGAGATGAAGCAGGTGGAACCGCAGGTCTTTCTCCTGGCCCGGCCGGCAATCAATGAAGAGGGACTTGCCGCGTACCTTCGGGCGGTGGGCGCGACGGGCTGGGGCACCGATGCCCCTTCTGCGGCGGAAAAGCTCGTCGAGGTGGCGGGGCGGTCCTGCTACCGTTCCTTCGAGCCGGGGCTCAATCCCAATGTCACCAGGATTCGCGAGGGGAGCAAGATTTATCTCGAAAACATCCTGAACGTCAAGCACGGCAGCGTCATCGAGCATGCCAGCTGGACCTTCGCCTTCTTCAACGTTAGTCGCGTCTTCACTCACGAGATCGTTCGGCATCGAGCCGGGACCGCCATCAGCCAAGAAAGTCTCCGTTTCGTGCGCCTGACGGAGGTCGGGATGTGGGTCCCACCCGAGATCCGCGACAATCCCGAGGCGCTCGCGATCTTTGAAGAAACCGTGGCCAGGACTGAAGAGGCCCAGCAGCGGCTGGCCGAGGTCCTGGGGATCGAAGGCCGGCCATTCCACGAGAAGAAGGTCCTTACGTCGGCCATGCGCCGCGTCGCGCCCGACGGGGTGGCGACCACGATCATCTGGACAGCCAACGCCCGGACCCTCCGGTGGGTGATCGAGGCACGGACCGAGCCCGGAGCCGAGGTGGAGATCCGCATGGTCTTCGGCAAGGTCGCCGACATCATGAAGAAGGAGGCGCCCCACCTCTTCGGCGACTTCACGCCGATCCCTCTCCCAGACGGCACGTGCCAGTGGAAGCCCGAACACAGCAAGGTCTAACAGCACTGGTGCTCCCTTGTCAGACTATCCAGCCCAGCTATCCGTATAGATATGAGTCAGAAGACTTTTCTCGGAGTCAGTGGCACGATATTCGGGACTATTGCGATCCTGCATCTGGCCCGCATCGTTTACGGGTGGCAGGCTCAGATCGGAAGCTTTGCCGTGCCCACGTGGCTTTCCTGGCTCTCACTCCTCATAGCCGGCTATCTCGCCATCACCGCCTTCAGTCTGTTGAGGAAGTGGTAAGAACCCTCCTTTGAGAGCTCTTCCGTCAAAGCGAGGAGGCGTGGTGGTAGGCTACCTCGCACCATCGTCTCATCTGCGCTTGCATCTGGGCCCTGGGGATGTCTGGGTGGAAGGGGTAAAAGGAGACCCACTCCGGGCCGAGTTCCTTGTAAGCCTCTCCGCCCTCGGCCGAGGCAGCCGGCATCTCTGCTTGCGGTAGCCTGAAGAGCAGGGTGCGCATGCCAACCGCCAACCCATAGATAGTGCCCGAGGGGGTATGGAGAAAGACGTAGGCGTAGGACCACTTGTCGGGACAATACCAGTGCCGGTGGGGCAGGCCCTGCGCAGCATCCAGCAACTCAGAGGCGATGTCCGAGTGGGCCGAGGGGTGATGGGTTTCCAGGTAGCGGATGACCGCGTCATTCTCCGGCCGGTTGAATCGCGTCTTGAGTGCTGTGGTGTCCCAGCGCATGAGGTGTTTCGATAAGGGGTCAAAGGGTCATAGGGTTGAAGGGGGTTAAATTCCTTGACTGTCCCTCGTGTTACGGTTGGCTCTTGTGACCATAAGTAGCGCTCCACGACCAGGCAAGGAGCGTCCTATTTCAAGCCGCGAATGATCCGGTCCAGGTCCTTGCGGGCGACGATGGCGAGGATCACAATCACATCCTCGATGATCCGATAGACTGCTCGGTAGTCTCCGATCCTGAGACGGAAGGTGGGCACCTTGAAGCCAACCAGTCGCTTGCTCTTTGGCGGACCCGGAAAGGGGTCTTCGCCGAGGGTCTGAAGTTCGTGGAGGATTCTCAAGCGGAGATCGGGAGGCAGTTTGGTAAGCTGGGTCTGGGCCGGCCTAGCGACCTCGACGCGCAAGGGTCTTCTCCGCGTCCTTGATGAGATCCTCGATGCGGATGCCTCCCTTTCTACGGTAGCTTCCGAGAGACGCCTCGATCATTTTCCGGAAGCGAGGGTGGTTGGCGAGAATGAAATCCTCGAGGTCGTCTTCGCTGAGGGGGAGGATGACAGCTCGGGGCTTGCCCCGAGACACGATGATCACGTTCTCCCCTTTTTCTGCAAGGCTGAGATACTCGGAGGCTTTGGCCTTGAGTTCACGTACGTTGACGAACCTCATGAGAACCTCCTCGTAATGTGGTCTCAAATGTAGTCTACATATTTTTGTGCTTCCGTCAAGCCCTTTCCGTGCCCGGCAGCGATTAATGTGCTATTGCAAGACCCGACCCCCGAGCGCTGACTCTAGGAGAGATTGGGAATGGCGGCATTGTTGAAATCAAGAACACTGAGCGTCGCCATCAACTGTGATCCGGGAAGGGTGTACGAGTTCGTCTCGAAACCAGAGAATCTGCCGAAATGGGCCAAGATGTTTTGTCGGTCAATCAAGAAATCGAACGGTGGGTGGATCGTAGAGACTCCACAGGGTCCAGTGAAGGTGCGTTTCACCAGAAAGAACGAGTTTGGCATCTTGGATCATTATGTGAACCCAGCTCCGGGTGTGGAAGTATTCGTTCCCATGCGTGTTGTGCCGAACGGTTCTGGAAGCGAGGTAATCTTTACGCTGTTTCAGCTCGCCGGTATGTCAGACGAAAAGTGTGCCGAAGACATCCGATGGGTGGAGCAAGACCTGAAAACGTTGAAAAGGATCCTGGAGGGGACCAAAAGGAAGTGAGACCGCTCTTTCCGACGTTCGGAACTCCAGAACTACGACCTCTCTCCGCTGCCTCTCCCGCCGTCCCTCGCTTCGCCGCCCCGGGATCCTCGGGCAGGATCCGGGGATGAATGTGCTATTTCAAGACCTGGCCCCCGAGCCGCTTTCCCGGCGGCTAGGCGCGAGAAGCCGAGCATCGTGTCTCTCGGTATAAACCCGCAAGGGCTACTCTTTCGCAATCATGTTTCTTTGACCATTCCACGGTCGCCTTCCAGTTCCACAGGCGTGATGTAGTCGCACGGCATGTTCATTTTCTTGAACCAGGCGGCCAACGTCTCCTTGTCAGGAGCCTCCATGATACAGACGGCCTTGCCTTCCGACAGGTTGAGAAAGCTCCGATACGGCCGCACCTTCGGGTCATTCTGTGCAGCTTGGGCTAACTGGTTCACCTGCTCGCGCTTAAGCGCCTTGGCTGGTAGGGTGTGACCGCTCATGAATTTCGGCATGGCGTTGTTCCTCCTTTCTGTCTCGGTTTCTCGGACATCAAGTGTAAGTCCTGCACGGGACTATCCCATAGACCGCCTACTGCAGTCAAGAAGGGCCAGATCGGATGACTCAGTGGAGGACCCCTAGACCCGAGGCAGCCGGAGAGACTGGGCGGCGTGGTAGATGGGGAGGACGTCGGGGAGAGGTGGCCAAGAAAGGACGCCGAGAGAGTCCACGACGTAGGCTGGCTTGCGCATGCCGTTCAGCACACAGCTTACGCCAGGGGTGCTGGCGAGCACCCAGAGGGCCTTGCGCGACAATGTCTCGCCCCGCCGCTCGGGCGGCAGCAGCGGATCGATTGCCGCGGAGACCGCCTGGCTCAGTCGCTGGCTCTTGGCGGCCGCCTGCCGGCGGAGCTCGGCCATGAGCTTGAGCAGCTCGCCAAGGTAGCGACTGCGCCAGGATTGCCACTGGGCCTGTCGATCGCCCTCAAGGTGGGTATCGAGTGCCCTCAGCAGATGGGCGAGCTGTGGCGTGATCATCTGGCCTTCGATCTGCTCCCAGTGTTCAAGGCTCTGAATCTGGTCCGGCAGGCCTTGCAACTGGTCGGCCCACCGGAAAAAGTCGTCAGCGCGCATGCTCCCTGCCGAGGTCTTGATATGGGGCGAGAGCTGGCGCCGCCACTCCGCCTCGAGCTCGGCAACGATCTTCCGCTGTGCCTCGAAATCGATCGGTGTGCCCTCGGCGTGAATGTCTGCCAGGCGCAGCATGCCGCGGCCGACCATCGCATTCAGCGGCCGATTGATGAGGATGCCGATCCCTGCCTCGCCGGCGGCCTCCAGCACGGTCTGCCGGTTCTCCGGCCCGGTGTTCCGCTCAAGCACGCCACCCGGCTCGAACAGATTCATCGGTATCTGGAGGACCCGGAAGTGATGGTTGGATCCTCCGGCTTCCCGCGCCGCGGCAAGCATCCGGGTGAGCGAAGTTGCCTCCGGGTCAGAGGCGGGGGAGCCGGGCGTGTTCGAGGAGACGCCGTAGCACCGGATCGTGCCTACCGCAACTTGCGTCTCAAAGAAGGCGAAGGCCTCGCGCAAGCGCCGGTAAAACTCGTCGCGGGCCGCGTCCAGAGAGCTTCGACCGCGCTTCTTGGCGTCGGAGAGGAAATACTCAGGGTTATGCAGCAGGCAGACGTCGAGGGTGTCGAGCTGCAACCGTGCCAGCGAGTGCTCGAGCTGCTCGCGCAGAAACTCGGGATGGATGCAGTGCCAGCAGCCCTCCATGTACTTGACCATCTCCGGGAAGGGGCGTCCAACCTCCTCCCGTTCTTGAGCGAGGGAAAGGTTGTTCCCCTGCACATAGCCGATCTTGGAGACCACGATGACTTCATCGCGCTGAAGCTTCCCGGCCCGCACTGTCGCGCCAAGGATGGCACCCACACACCGCTCGCTCGCCCCGTCTGTGTAATTGGTCGAGGTGTCGATCAGGTTGCAGCCATTGAGCAGCGCCTTTTCGAGGGCGTCGCGGTGCTCGGATGTCTCATCGTCAATTCGGTAGCACCCGAAGCCGAGCTTGCTGGTTGTGAGTCCGGTTGAGCCGAGCGCGCCATAGCCTTGTGGCGTAAAGCGAGAGGCGTAGGCACGCGTGCCGGCAGGCGTCGCGCTCCCGGACACAAATGTCCCGACCACCGACCGCCTCCTGTCCTCTGCCGCCGGAGCTGGAGCGCTTAGGGCGGGGGACACCAGGGCCGGATCGATAATGGGGGCCTGGCAGGCGAAGTTTCGGCAGACATAGAGCGCCGCCTGCCCGTTGACGAGGCCCTTCCCCTGGAGCAGCGGAAAGGGCGGGGGATCGCCCACTGCCGGATCGTGGTGGGCGATGATGCGGTTTGGAAGGTAGTGGCGACCGATCTCTTCGCGGAGCGCCTCATAGCGGGCTTCCCGCGGACTTCCGATCAGGGCCAGTTCCATCGGTCCTTCGAGGAGGAAGTCCACCACGGTCAGGCTCTTGGCAAAGCCATGGGGAATGCGGCCTATCTGCTTGCCGTAGGCGCTGATCGCCCGCTCGGCGGCGACTCGCAGATCCTCGCGGTCCAGGTGGAACGAGAGGCGAGCCAACGCGGAGGCGGCGACGGCGTTGCCGCTCGGGGTCGCCCCGTCGGTCCCCTCCCGGTGGCGGAGGATGAGGGATTCGTGGTCACGCGCCGTGGAGTAGAAGGCGCCGCTCTCTTTGTCGGCGAAGTCCGCCAAGAGAATCTCGGCGAGCCGTCGCGACTCGGTGAGATACCGGGCTCTGCCCCCCGCCTCGTACAGGTCGATCAGCGCGTCGGCGAGATAGGCGTAATCCTCCAGGTAGGCGTCCAGGTGCGCCTTGCCGTCTCGATAGGTCCGGAGGAGTCGGCCGTCCGGCCGGACGAGGGTGGTGAGCAGGAAGTCGGCACTCCGGGAGGCGGCGTCCAGGTAGCGCTTCTCTCCGAGGACCCGGTACCCCTCGGCCATCGCGCTGATCATCAAACCGTTCCAGGCCGTGAGAACCTTGTCGTCGAGCCCCGGCGGGACCCGCCGTTTGCGGGCTTCGTAGACCCGCTGCCGCGCTCGATCCAGCGACGCCTGAAGTACCTCGGCCTTGATCTCGAGCTTGGCCGCGACCTGTTCGACCGTTCGCCGGACGTTCGGGATGCTCTTGCCTTCCCAGTTGCCGCGGGCCGTGATGTCGTAGTAGGCGCAAAAGAGCCGCGCATCCTCCTCGCCCAGGATTGCCTCGATCTCGGCCGGGGTCCAGACGAAGAATGTCCCCTCCTCCCCCTCCGAGTCGGCGTCGGTCGCGGAGTAAAAGCCTCCCTCGGGCGCCGTCATCTCGCGCAAGACGTACTCCAAAACTTCGGTGGCGATCCGCCGGTAGAAGGGGTCGCCGGTCACCTGGAAGGCCTCGAGGTAAGTCCGGGTGAGGAGCGCGTTGTCGTACAGCATTTTTTCGAAGTGGGGGACAAGCCAACGCTCGTCGACCGAGTACCGATGGAAGCCGCCGCCGACCTGATCGTAGATTCCTCCCCGCGCCATGGCATCGAGCGTGGTTCGCACCATCTGCAGGGCCTGACCGTCGCCGGTGCGCCGGTGATATCGCAGGAGGAGCGAGAGCTTCGTGGCGGGAGGAAACTTCGGTGCGGGGCCGAATCCCCCGTACGTGGCATCGAAGTGCTCGGCGCAGTAGGCGGCTACTGCGGCTATCTCGGCCTCGCCGATCGACATGGAGGAGAGCGGGCGTGATTGCTGGCGCAGGTGCTCGGTGAGCTGCGCGGCCTGACTCCGCAAGGCTTCGGGGTCACTCTGCCACATCTCTGCGATGCGTGTGAGCAAGGTCGCGAATCCGGGACGGCCGTATTTATCCGTAGGCGGGAAGTAAGTTCCTGCGAAGAACGGCTGCTGGTCGGGGGTCAGGAAGACGGTCATGGGCCACCCGCCCTGCCCGTGATTGAGCGTCACCGTCGCCGCCATGTAGATCTCATCGAGGTCGGGGCGCTCCTCGCGATCGACCTTGATACAGACGAAGTGCCTGTTCATGAGCGCGGCGATCGACTCGTCCTCGAACGACTCGCGCTCCATGACGTGGCACCAGTGGCAGGTGGAGTAGCCGATGCTGAGGAGGACCGGGCGGTTCTCCTCCTTGGCGCGGCGGAGGGCCTCCTTGCCCCACGGGTACCAGTCCACCGGGTTATGGGCGTGCTGGAGGAGGTAGGGACTGGTTTCGCCGATCAATCGGTTGGTGTGCGGGTGCACGACCTCTCGACTCATAGGGATGCTCCGAATGGCCTCTCGGGCCTCTTCGTGTTGTCTGGGCCGACCTTACTGGAATGCAGAAGGGGTGTCAAGCACTCACGCCGTTGACAAGGCAGGGAGAAATGGCTATCGTAAAGGCGCCGATATGTGGAAGGAAGGAGAAGCGGCATGACCGTCCAGGAACTCGTCGCCATATTTCCGGAGATCCCTCAAGACCTTCAGGCGGAGCCAATCCTTGCCCAATATGCGGTGGCCTTTGGAGATCAGCTACGCGTCGCCCGGAATCCGGGTGCGTGTTCGGCCCAGTACGACGCCGCCAACCACTACTATCTCAAACTCATGAGCCCCATCCGGCTCTACTGGTACAGACTCTCTACGCGAGAGAAGGTCCTGAAGCAGCTTCAGGAGTTGCTCGATCAGTATCGGGCGGACCCGCAGGGATTCGTCGCCGGCCTGGTGCCTCAGGACGCCGCCCGGAGCGAGGTGCGCGGCCCGGGCTGCTCGTGAAGCTGCGCGACGGCCGCACAGCGGACGTGCCCCGATGAGTCAGCCCCCGGACATCTTTGGCCTCATCCGGTATCTGGCGGAGGAAAAAGAGCGCGTGGCGCGGCAGCAGCCGCCCGGGATCCCCGCCTTCATCGAATGGCGCGATCAGACCTACGTCGGGAGCATTCAGGAGATCGCGCCGGAATTCAGCCGGGAGATCGTCCTGTTGAACAAATCGCCGCAGCCCGTGTCCGAGGAGTTCACGACTGCCGTCCTGGCCCTGGACAAGGGCCGGTTGCGTTTACAGGCAGAGGCGATGTTCGATCTGCGGGCGAGAATACACATCCTGCGGAGGGCCGGCGATCGCCTCCTGGGGCTGACCGAAGAGCAACAGGAGCATCTCCAGCGCGAAGGGGTCGAGGTGACCGAGGAGACGACGGGGCAGAGCTTCACCGCGTTCAGTCCGAAATACTACGCGGATCCGGACTACAAAGGGAGCAGCAGGAACTGACCCTGCGCGGCCCCTCTCGTCACTTCTTCTTTTTCTTGGCGCGCAGGCGGTTGATGAGCTCCGTGACCTCCTTCAGGCGGGTTTCCACCTCCCTCTCCGCCTTGGCCACGTCTTCGGACGGTCCCTTCTCGACGGCATCCTCGTACGCGGTCACGGCAACTCCGAATACCTTCAGGATCCGCCGCGTCTCATCTGTCGGCATTGTTCCTCCCTCCTTCCCCCAGCCCGGGGATTCTCTGCAGCCGATCCATCTTGGACTCCGCCCCCCCTCCGCAACCGCTTCTTCGACGCCCTCTCGACACGGCGGAAGCCTGTCGAATCAAGGACGCAGGGGGTCGAGTGCCTCAAGCCAGGTCTTGAGCGCTCGAAAGTGCCGCCGCTTCACTGCGAGGGGGACGGCAGCGTTTGCCGGGCTGGTGGAGGGGAGGACGTAGACCGGCGTGTTCGCCAGCCGGCCCGTCTGCGGGCCGAAGCGACGGAAAGCTCCCTTCCCGAAATACCCCTCGAAGGCCGTCCTACTGTTGAAGCAGACGGCACGGGGCTTCAGGCGCTTCACCAGGCGGGTTAGCCGCCGCCGGCCCGACACGAACTCCGCTCTTTTCAGGTCCCTCGCGCCTCGGGATGGCCGCTTGACGATGTCGGTGAGGCCATAGCCAAGGGCAGGCAGCCGAGCGTCGTCGTGGGGCAGCAGGGGTACAGGCGTCAAGCCTCCCCCGTGGAGAAGCCGCCAGAAGCTGTTCCGTGGATTCGCATAGTAGTGTCCGGCGGCGGCCGAGACGAGGCCGGGGTTGATCCCTACGAAGAGGAGCCTCAGCCCCGGCGCCACATAGTCCGGGAGGGGACGGGGGCCGGCTGAGGTGTGGTCAATTCTTCTCATCCGTGAACTTGATCTGCCAGTGTGATCCATCGCAGAGCGGCTTGTTCTTCGAGGCACCGCAGCGGCAAAGGGTGTAGTGTTCTTCCGAAGCCCCCTCTCCTCGTGGCTGGTCTTTGAGCTCGATGGCGCCCGAGACGTAATAGGGTCCATCCTTGGAAACGGTGATCATGGGTTCCCGTTCTTGATCTCGGTGCTCAACCTCTTCGATCGAATAGCTCAGCGCGCCCGACGGACATTTCGTGATCGTTTCGATGATTGCCGCGACCTCCGCCCCATCGGGGTCAATCCACGGTTTGCTATTCATCCGAAAGACCGACGCAAGGTTATCCGTGCAAATCCCCGCGTGGGAACAGATCCCGCGGTTGTCGTGGATGGTGATCTTCTTTCCTTGATAGGTCTTCCGTTTGTCCCGCGAGCCGTCGGTCAACTTCTTCCCCGAAAAGCCGATCGTGGAGTGGGTGCCGTCGCAAAAGGGTTTGTTCGCCGATCCGCCGCACCGGCAGAGGGCGATCGTCCGTCGCGTCGGAATCGGTTCGCCCCTGGAGTTGTGAAGCGTCTCCAGACCCCGCACGACGTAGGGGCCGTCTGCTGAGCACTCGATGGTTGGCTTCTTCTGCTCGGTCATCTTATCGCCTCCTCATCCGAACCTTCGCACCGTTCGATCAGCACTCCGTGGCTACTGGATGATGCACGTTCGCTCACGGCACCGGAGCGAAGGAAGCCCGTCACGGGGACGAAATCGTCCTATTAGTACGGGAAAAGCGCGATCCACGCAACCGGAATTTGGAGGGTTGTTCACCCGGCCGAAGCCGATCAGAGGAAATCCTTGAGTTCTACGCGCCGCCACTGGGCGCGGGTGACCTTCCAGTCGCCCTTGCCCTTGTCGGCGAGTGTAATGTCGAACCGGAACAGATCGGCGCGGACGCGAAGGAGGTCCTCGGTGCCAGGGATGGGCTGGCCGGCCGTCGCGACAAAGACGACCGCTCCGGCTCGTGCCGGCTCGGGAAACGCGATGGTCTGAATCCGCGTCAGGACGTAAATAGACTGGTTGCGGAAGAAGTGAAACGAGAGGACACCCAGGATAGCCTGCTTGTCCTGCCTGAACTCGTCCAGGTATTGGTCCGAGATCAGGTCCCTCAATGTGCCGAGATCCTTCTTCTCGGCGGCCACCTCCGCCTTGTCGAAGAGGGCGCGCACCCGCGCCTCAGGCGAGTCGGGCTTGGACCCGCAGCCGATCTGTAGCACGGCAACAAAGGCCAGAAGTGGAAATATTCTGCAGGATGTCCTCATCGCGTAGCACCGGTCCGACCTCGGGCTGACCTATGCCAGAAATATGCCACAAGCCGCTGTCCAAGGTCCAATATTCAGTGCCTGTCGCGCCCATCGGCATCAGGCACGGGCGGGAAGGGACAGGGAGATGTGCGCGAGGAGCGATTTGACTTTGGAGGGCGCGGGTATTGTGGCACAGTGATGCTGGCCCAGGAGGCGTCTCACCGGGATCGGTACGGGGAATC
>Ga0209885_1000010_pt1 | contig 27916 bp, 29 predicted proteins | sample GWRWS3_40_50_FD_187223 | JGI IMG/M metagenome (GOLD analysis project Ga0209885, IMG submission 187223) | Riverbed sediment microbial communities from areas with vegetation nearby in Columbia River, Washington, USA - GW-RW S3_40_50 (SPAdes)... | ecosystem: Environmental > Aquatic > Freshwater >... | reverse complement strand
CCCCTGGCAAAGCTCAAGGCCGACATGGACACGAAGAATCGAGATCTTGATGCGCAAGAGAAGAAGATCCGCCAGATGGTGGCCGATCTCGAGAAGCAGCAGTCCGTGTTGAGTGAAGCCGCTAGGAAGGATAAGGAGAAGGCGATTCAGAAGGCGAAGGTGGACCTCAACCGGACCGCGGAAGACCTTAATCGCGAGTTTGGCGAGCGCGAGCGAGATGTGCGGCAGCGGTTAGTCCGGGAAGTGACGACCGTGGTCCAGGACTACGGCAAGAAAAACGGATACGTCCTGATCATAGAGGTGAGGGCCGCCGGCGTGATGTACAGCAGTGAGGGAGCCGATATCAGCAAGGAGATCATCGCCGCCTATGACGGCGGCGCGGGTTCGCAGAAGAAATAACTGATCAGGGATCGCGCACCTTATTTCCTTGATTCTCAGATGTCTTCGTGGTATGAAGGCTCGGCTGTCTGGATCCGGTTGCCGTGAAGTCGATGGCGGTCATGAGGTTGGGGCGATGGCGGAAGACGTCATGGACATCCCGGAGATTCAGAAACACATTCCACACCGCTATCCCTTTCTGCTTGTGGATCGGATTCTGGAGGTTGAGAAGGGCCGCCGGATCGTGGGAGTCAAGAATGTGACCATGAACGAGCCCTTTTTCGCCGGCCACTTCCCCGGGCGTCCTATCATGCCGGGAGTTCTTCTCATCGAGGGCATGGCACAGGTGGGAGGGGTCTTGTGGAGCAAGACGATCGATCTGCCTCGGGAGGACGTCTCCCGGTACTTTTATTTTGCCGCGATCGACAAGGTCAAGTTCCGCCGGCCGGTGTATCCCGGCGACCAAGTGCGGTATGAGCTCCAGATCCTGCACCTCAAGAGTCGACTCTGCAAGATGCGGGGTCATGCGTATGTGGAGGGCCAATTGGTGGTGGAAGCGGAACTGCTGTCGATGCTCGTGGAGTACGAGCAGTGAGCCGGCCGGCCGGGATAAGGCGAGGCAGTCGAACCGCATCTGGAGGGGACGTCCCGGTCCGCCTCCATCCGACGGCGATCGTGTCCCCGTCCGCCACGATCGGTCCGGGGGTGACCGTCGGTCCCTACGCCGTCATCGGGGACCATGTGAGCATCGGGGAAGGGACCAGCGTCGGGTCCCACGTGATCATCGACGGATGGACGGAGATCGGCCGGGGGTGCCGGATCTTCTCCCATGCCGTCCTCGGCACCCAGCCACAGGATCTCAAATTTCAGGGTGAGAAGAGCAGGCTGGTGATCGGCGATCACGCCATCATCCGGGAGTTCACGACCATCCATCGCGGGACCGCGGGGGGCGGCGGCAAGACGGTGATCGGGAATCATGTGTTGATCATGGCTTCCACGCATGTGGCCCATGATTGCATCCTGGGGGATGGAGCCATCCTCGCGACCGGCGCCGGACTGGGCGGTCATGTCGTCGTCGAGGAATCTGCGGTGATCGGAGGCCTCGTCGGCGTGCACCAGTTTTGCCGCATCGGGAAGTATGCCCTCGTCGGTGGCTGCTCGGCCGTGAGGCAGGATGTCATTCCTTTTTCCAAGGTCTCCGGGGACGGTCCAAAGCTGTACGGGCTCAACACCATCGGTCTTCGCCGTCACAACCACCCCAAGGAAACGATCCGCAGTTTGCGGAAGGCCTACCGACTCCTCTTCCAGTCCGGGCTCAATACCTCCCAGGCCGTCGCGCGCATCCAGGAGGAGATCTGGGACTGCGTGGAGGTGCAGCACCTCGTCCAGTTCATCAAGACCTCGGAACGGGGCGTGGCCCGATGAGGGTCTCTTCACCATCGAGCCCCGAGGTGTCGTCTCCGTCCCGACGGCCTGCTGACCGGTGACCCCGAACAGCTGAGCAGGTGAGTCATGTCTCGGATCGGGATCATTGCGGGCTCCGGTCCCCTCCCCCTCTTGGCCGCCCGTGAGGCCAAGGCGGCCGGGCGAATGGTGACGGTGGTCGCCATCCGCGAAGAGGCGGACCCCGCGGTCGAGGCGGTGGCGGATCGCCTGCACTGGGTCGGAGTCGGCCAACTGGGGGGGCTCATCCGGGCTCTGAAGCGCGACGGGGTGAGCGAGGCCATCATGGTCGGCAAGGTGCGAATGAGTCACCTCTTCAGCCAGGTCCGTCCGGATGTCCGGGGAGCGCTACTCTATCTGCGCCTGAAGGATCGCCGGGGCGATTCCATCATGGAAGCGGTAGCCCAGGAGCTCGAGCGCGCCGGGATCACCCTCCTCGAGTGTACCCGGTTTCTGACTGGGGTCCTGGTCGAAAAGGGGATCCTGACCCGGCGGGCTCCGACGGAGCGGGAATGGGAGGACATCCGATTCGGTCGGGAGGTCGCAAGCACCCTGGCGAACGTGAAGGTCGGACAGACGGTGGTGGTAAAGCACGGCACGGTCCTCGCGGTCGAAGCGGTCGAGGGGACCGACGCCGTGGTGCGGCGAGGGGGCGGGCTCGGACGGGAAGGGGTGGTGGTTGTCAAGGTGTGCCGGCCCCAGCACGATTTTCGATTTGACGTCCCGGTGATCGGGCCGACCACCATTGCGGTGCTGCGCGAGGTGCGAGGGACGGCGCTGGGGGTGGAGGCGAACCGGACGCTGCTCCTGGATCGGGAACAGGCCCTTGGTCTCGCGGATGAGGCCGGCATCGCGGTCGTGGCCGACTGAGAGAGTTCAGAGTTGAGAGTTCATGGTTCATGGATCGGATGAGGGGCCTTAGACCTTTGTTCGTGTCCTCTCGCGATGAGCCATGATCTCTTGACCCTGAACCCTGCACTATGAACTATGAACCCTGAACGAAACATACGGGTGGCGGTCATCGGGGTGGGCCATGTGGGTCAGCACCACGCCCGGATCTACCGGGAACTCCCTGGAGTCGAGCTGGTCGGCGTCGTCGACATCGATCGTGCGAAGCTCCAGGAGTTGAGCAAATCCCTGGGCGTGGCTGCATTTCAGGATTACCGGGACATGTTCGGCCGGGTGGACGCCGTCAGCGTTGCCGTCCCCACGGTTCTCCACGCCCCTATTGCCCGCGAGTGTCTGGAGCGCGACCTTGACGTCCTCGTCGAAAAGCCCCTGGCCGAGACCTTGGAGGAGGCAGAGGAACTCACAGATCTGGCCAAGCGGCGGGGCCGGATCCTCCAGGTGGGCCATGTGGAGCGGTTTAACGGAGCGGTCCGCGCCCTTCATCGGATGGTCAAGATGCCGGGCTTCATTGAGTGCCATCGCCTCAGCCCCTTCCCGCAGCGCAGCACCGACGTGGACGTGATCCTCGATCTCATGATCCACGATATTGACATCATCCTCAGCCTGGTGAAGTCTCCGGTCACCCAGGTGCGCGCGGTCGGGGTGCCGGTCCTGACCGATCGCGTGGACATTGCCAATGCCAGGATTGAGTTCGCGTCAGGATGTGTGGCCAACGTGACCGCCAGCCGGGTGAGCGCCGAACGCGTCCGCAAGATCCGCATCTTTCAGCCGGACACGTATATCTCCCTCGACTATGCGAGTCAAGAGATCAGCCTCTACCGTCGCCTGCCGGGAGACCCTACGTTTCATCCCCCCCAGCCTCCCCGGATCGTCAGGGAGGAGGTGGTCGTCGAGAAAGAAGAACCCCTCCGCCTACAGCTCGCGAGCTACCTCAGGTCGGTCCGAGAGCGGACGCGGCCAGAGGTCTCGGGGGAAGAGGCGGTGGAGGCTCTTCGGGCCGCGTCCCAGATCCTGGCCAAGATCTAAGATGATGTCCAAAGTCCACAGTTCAACGTCCAACGTCGAATGCCCCGAAGGGTCACGGAGGACGCGAAGCCAGTCCGACCTTGGACTTTGGACGTTGGACGAGAGACGATGAATAAGAAAATATTCATCGTGGCCGGGGAGGCCTCCGGAGACCTCCACGCCGCCGATCTCGCGCGGGCCCTCCTCTCCCTCGACCCGGAGGTCACCCTCTTGGGGATGGGGGCGGAGCAGATGCGGCGGGCTGGCGTAAAGCTCTTGGTGGATGCCAAGGAGTTGGCCGCGGTTGGATTCACCGAGGTCCTCTCGCGCCTGGCGGCATTGGCGCGCGCTTTTCGGCGGCTCCGGACGGCCCTCGACGCGGAAGATCCTGCCCTCCTGCTCCTGGTCGACTTCCCCGATTTCAATTTTTGGTTGGCGCGGGCCTCCCGGCGGATGGGGATTCCCGTCCTGTACTACATCAGCCCGCAGGTCTGGGCCTGGCGCAAAGGGAGGATCCGGACGCTGAAGCGGCTGGTGGAAAAGATGCTGGTCATCTTCCCCTTTGAGGAGTCGCTGTATCGCGAGGCGGGGGTTCCCGTCGCTTTTGTCGGCCACCCCATGCTGGACCGTCTGCGGGACATTCCGAGTCGAGAAGAGGCTCGTCGCCGCATGGGGTATGATCTTTCGGATCGGATCATCGGCCTTCTCCCGGGGAGCCGTGAGGGCGAGGTCCGACACCACCTTCCCGTTCTCGAAGAGGCTGCCGCCCAGATTGTTCACGCCGAACCTGCGGTCCGGTTTCTCCTGGCTGTGGCCGATTCGCTCCCCCCCCGCCTGGTCGAGACCCTCCTCCAGGGGAGCGATTCACCCATTCGGCTGGTCCGAGGCCAGACGTACGAGATCATGCGGGCGGCAGACCTGTTGATCACGGCGTCAGGGACGGCAACCCTCGAGGCAGGGCTTCTCGGCACCCCCATGGTCATCATCTATCGGGTCTCCCGCCTCACCTGGTGGGCGGGCAGGCTCTTGGTGGATGTTCCCGCCATAGGGATGGTAAACTTAGTCGCAGGAAGGCGCGTGGTGCCCGAGCTGCTGCAGTGGGACTTTACCCCTGAGCGGGTGGCCAGGATCGCCCTGGAGCTCTTGCAGAGTCCTGAGGTCCTCGGGTCGATCCGCCAGGAGCTCCAGCAGATTCGAGGGAGGCTCGGGGAGGAGGGGACCTCTCTTCGCGCAGCCCGGGAGGTCCTCAAGACGCTGTATGAGGGGAGAGCCAGGAGTCGGATGTGAAGCGATCCTGGAAGAATCTTCGAACCAATCCGGTTGTCATCGCCGTCATCACCTGGCTGTCGACGTTCCTGCTCCGGAACCTCTTCCGGTCCCTGCGGATGAGCTATGTGGGGCGCGAGGTGCTCGACCGGCTTATCCGCGCCGAGGGGAGGCGGGTCATGGCGGCCTTTTGGCATGGCCGACTCCTCATGATGCCCTTTGCGCATCCTGAAGTGTCGTGGGCGGTGATGGTCAGTCGGCACCCGGATGGGGAGGTTATCAGCCGGGTGGCGGAGCGATTCGGCATTCGGCCGGTTCGGGGCTCGGCCCGCCGAGGCGGTGGGGTGGCCCTTCTCGGGATGGTGCGAGCCTCCCGAAGAGGGTATCATCTCGCGATCACCCCCGACGGGCCGCTCGGCCCGAGGGAACATGTGAAGACCGGAACGATCGAGCTTGCCCGTCTGGCGGGCACCCCGATCATTCCCGTTGCCTTCGCCGCGTCGCACGGAAAGTTCGAGCGCAGTTGGGACCGACTTCTGATCCCGTATCCCTTTGGCCGGGGGGTGTTTGTGTACGGAGAACCCGTCGTGGTCTCTCCGACGGCCGGCCCCGAAGAGGTGGAGAAGGCGCGGGGCGTCCTGGAGGAGGGCCTGCGTCAGGTGACGGCGTTGGCCGATGCGTACTTCAAGAATCAGCCATCAGCCGTCAGCCACAGATCGGCTAGGAAGCTAGGAAGCTAGAATGCTAGAAGGCTGTGTTTGATCCGTGGTACTTTCCAGCCTGGTAGCGTTCCAGCATTCCAGCAGTCTATTGGTAACTGCTGATCGCTGACAGCTGAGAGCTTATCTCATGAACACCCTGTACAGCATCGGACTCTTCCTCGCGTTGCTCACCTACCTGCCTCGTCTTCTCCGCCGCAAGGGCCGGAGAGGTCCGTTCGGGCTGGCGGAGCGACTGGGTCGATACCCTGAATCGCTCACCATCAGGCTGCGAGAGAAACGCCCGCTCTGGCTCCATGCGGTTTCGGTGGGGGAGGCGGTGGTGGGAGGCATTCTGGTTTCACGACTGCGCGCGAGGCGGTCGGGACTGCCCCTCCTCGTCTCGACGGTTACCGCCACGGGACGGGAGGTGGCTCGAGAGCGCATACCTCAAGCGGAGGGGCACATCTACTTCCCGCTGGACTTCTCCGGACCCGTGGCCCGGGCCCTGACGGCCGTCAACCCCAGGCTCGTTCTCCTGACAGAGGGGGAGATATGGCCAAACTTCCTTGAGGCCTGCCACCTCCGAGGCGTGCCGGTCCTCCTGGTGAACGGCCGGGTCTCGCATCGGTCTTTCCGGCGCTGCCAGCTTGTCAAGCCGCTCTACCGACGGGTGCTCACGCGGATCGCGCTCTTTGGCATGCAGGGCGAGGGGGACGCCCGCCGGATTTTGGCGTTGGGGGCCGATCCGGAGCGTGTGGTCGTCACGGGCAACATCAAGTATGATGACGAGGAGGCGAATGACCAGTTCCCTGCTCGTCTTGCCCCTCTCGCGCGCCTCGTGGACGGTCGGCCGGTCTGGGTGGCCGGGAGTACCCATCGGGGAGAGGAGGGCCGCATCCTCCAGGCCTTTCGCGAGATCCGGACGGGGGTCCCCGATTCGATCCTGGTTATTGCCCCGCGCCACCCGGAGCGGATTCCCGAGGTCGAGATGCTTCTCCGGGAGGCAGACCTTCCCTTCATTCGTCGCAGCGCGCTTACCGGAGGTACTGCCGAGCTTCCGTCGGTCGTCCTGGTCGATACCATGGGAGAGTTGAGTCACCTGTACGCCCTGGCTACGGTGGCCTTTGTGGGAGGCAGCCTGATCCCGGCGGGCGGGCATAATATCCTGGAACCCGCCCGGTATCGGCGGCCGGTCCTGTTCGGGCCCCACATGGACAACTTTGCCGAAGTGGCTGAAGCCTTCCTCGGTGAGGGGACGCCTCACCGGGTTCGGGATGCCCCCGAGCTAGCGGCACGGGTCCTCGAGCTCTTCCGCGATCCGGCTGCCGCACACCGGATGGGGGAAGCCGCCTATCGCGTCCTGACCCGGAACCGGGGGGCCGCCGAGCGGACCGTTACCCTGATCGAGCGGTACCTGTGAATCCGAGCCTCCACCAATACTATCGCGAGTGGCTCGCCGGTCACGGCCCCTGGGGCCGCCCGGTGCGCGGTCTCCTGCGTGTAGCCTCCTGGATCTACGGCCTGGCTGTTCTGGGGCGTCTCGGCCTGTACCGCTCGGGTCTGCTCAGGCGGATTCGCCTGCCCGCCCCGGTCATCAGCGTCGGTAATATCACCGCTGGGGGGACCGGGAAAACTCCCTTCGTCATTCTCCTCGCACATGAGCTGAAAGACCGCGGACTTCGACCTGCAGTAGTGACGAGGGGGTACAGGGGGACGAGGGAGGGGAGGACGGTCGTTGTCTCAGACGGCCAGACCGTGAGAGCGGGCTATCCCGACGTCGGGGATGAAGCACTCCTTCTCGCGCGGAAGTTGCCCGGGGTTGTCGTCCTCATGTCCGCTGATCGGGTCGAGGGATGCCGGGTGGCCATTCGCGAGTTCGGGGCCCAAGTGATCCTGCTGGATGACGGCTTCCAACACCTTCGGGTCGAGCGAGATCTGGACATCGTTCTCCTGGACCGACACAATCCTTTCGGATACGGTTATCTTCTTCCACGGGGGCTCCTCCGTGAACCCACAGGCGCCATAGGGCGGGCAGATCTCCTTGTAATAACCGGGACGGGCGACCCCAAAAACACTCTCCCTCGCCTCCGCGACATTACGCGGGCACCTATCCTCCATGCGGTCTACACCCCGACGGTCTTCACCGATGTCAAGACGGGGGCGCCGGTCGCTGAAGAGAAGTTTCGCGGCCAAGAATTCGTCGCCTTCTCTGGGATCGCGAACCCACCGGCCTTCGGCCGGACACTTGAGTGCCTGGGGATCGTCCCGAAGCGTCATCTTATCTATCCCGACCATCACCCGTACAGTGCCCCGGACATCATCGCCATCGCGCGGTGCATGGAAGAGGTTGGGGCGCCGGTCGCCCTGACGACTGAGAAGGATGCGGTCCGCATTGAAAAACTCCCGGTGCCATTTCCCGTTCTTGCGGTTGGGGTGAACCTCACCCTCACGGGCGGCCAGCCGGAGCTGAAGCGTTTCTTGGATACCCTGTTTCCGTAAGGGTGCTGGGCGAGGAGGGGTGATGAGGGTCATCGAGCGAAAGGTGGTTGATCCAGCCGGGATCCGCCGGATCCTGATCCGGGGAGTAAACTGGGTCGGTGACGCGGTGATGACCACACCTGCCATTGCCGGCATCCGCAAGACCTTTCCCCACGCAAAGATCACGCTGCTGGTGAAGCCGTGGGTGGCCGGGGTCTTTTCCGACAACTCCGACATAGACGAGGTTCTCCTCTACGATGCGGCGGGCCGTCATCGGGGTGCGGCAGGGTTGATCCGTTTGGCCCGGGAGCTTCGGGGATACGGATTCGACCTGGCCGTGTTGCTGCAGAATGCCTTCGAGGCAGCCCTCCTGGCCTTCCTGGCCGGCATCCCGCGCCGGGTTGGCTACAATACCCAGGGCAGAGGTCCCCTCCTCACCACGGTTGTGGTCAAGGATGGACCGACGCGCGAGCTGCACCATGTCGACTATTACCTGGTCCTTTTACGTGCACTCGGGTGGGTTGAAGGAGAGCGCAAGCCACGGGTGTACCCGAGAGCCGATGTCGATTCGAGGGCAGCAGCCTTCCTGGACGAGGCCGGGGTGAAGGACGAGGAGGATTGTATGGCCTTCAATGCCGGATCGACCTACGGTTCGGCCAAGCGCTGGCCGACTGAGCGCTACGCCGCCCTGGCAGATCGACTGATCGAGAGCCTGGGAGTCTGGATCTTGCTGGCCGGAGCGGCGTCCGATGGGGAAGTGGCTCGGGCTGTGCGGTCATCGGCGCGCCGTCCCGACCGGATCATCGATCTCACCGGGCGGACCGACATTCCGCTGCTCGCGGCCGTGCTCAAGCGCTGTGCCGTCTTTGTCACCAACGATACCGGGGCGATGCACGTCGGAGCGGCCATCGGTGTTCCGGTAGTGGCCCTCTTTGGGCCTACCGATCCCAAGACGACATCGCCTGTGGGAACACACGTCATCTTGAGACATCCGGTCCCCTGCAGCCCCTGCCTTCTCAGAGAGTGTCCCATTGACCACCGGTGTATGACCGGGATTTCTGTTGATACAGTTGTCTCTTCTGTAGTAGGTATTTATAGTATGAAGAATAATGTGATACATTAACTATAAACTCGATACAACAATGAGTTCACCGGCAGTCTTTCTCGATCGAGACGGGACGATTAACGAAGACTCAGGGTACCTTGCTGATCCTTCCGAGGTCCGCCTGTTACCAGGGGTCGGGCAGGCGCTCCGGCTGCTCCGAAGGGGGGGCTTTCACCTGGTGGTGATCAGCAACCAGTCGGGAATCGCCCGGGGGCTTTTTACTGAAGCGACGCTCGCAGAGATCCACACGAAACTCGAAAGCCTGCTTGAGGCAGAGGGGGTCACGCTCAGCGGAGTGTATTACTGCCCCCACCACCCGGAAGGATCATTCCCTTATCGGCAGACGTGCGGTTGCCGAAAGCCCCAGGGGGGATTGATCGAGCGAGCGGCGCGGGAGCATGGGATTGATGTCAACCGCTCTTATGTCGTCGGGGACCAGCTCGTCGATATCGAACTGGCGCATCAGGCGGGGATGCCGGCCATCCTCGTCCTCACCGGGCAGGGGCGGCTCACGTTAGAGTCGGGACGAGTTCAGACGGATTATGTCGCCACCGACCTGACGGCCGCGGCCCGGTGGATTCTTGGGAGACACGCCGGATGAGCCGAGAGGACATCCAGGCACTGCGAAGAAGGTTCACGGTTCAGGGTTCATAGTTCATAGACGGAGATGGGAGAGGAATGGTTGGTTCGCCATTGACCATGAACCACGAACGAGGGTTGAGGTGATACGGCGTGCAGCGGTCGCAGATCTCTTCTACGCGGGAAGCGCCAGGGCGCTCCGCCCCCAGGTTAAGGACCTTGTCCCTGAGGGGGAAGAAAAGACTGCGGCGGTGGGTGTGGTGGTCCCCCATGCCGGGTATATCTATTCGGGTGCGGTGGCCGGGGCAGTCTACGCCCGGCTGGACCCTCCCGAGTCGAGTGTCGTCCTGGGCCCAAACCATGCGGGTCTCGGGGCCGCTGCAGCCATCATGATCTCTGGGACCTGGGAGACGCCGTTAGGAGAGGCGTCTATCGATACCGAGCTGGCCCGGGCCATCCTGGATCGATCCCGGGTGCTCGAGGAGGACGATCGGGCCCATCGGAAAGAGCACGCGATCGAGGTCCAACTGCCTTTCCTCCAGGTCCTGTTCCCCGACCTGCCGTTCGTGCCTATCTCCTTGATGAGTCACGAGTACGGGGCGTGCCGCGATGTCGGCCAGGCCGTCGCCGAGGCCATCCAGGCTTCGGGAAAACGGGTGCTTCTCATTGCCAGCACCGATATGAGCCACTACGTCTCCCGGGAGCTGGCTGAGCGAAAAGATCGGATGGCTATCGACGCGATGCTGGATCTGGACCCGGAGCGGCTCCACGCCACCGTGCTGCGGGAGCGGATCAGCATGTGCGGTTTTCACCCGACCACCGCCATGCTGGTCGCCGCGAAGGCACTCGGGGCGTCCAGGGGCGAGCTGGTCCGCTACGCCACCTCCGGCGATGTCACCAAGGACTATGTCTCCGTCGTCGGCTACGCCGGCCTGATTATTCGGTAGGGACACGCCCAGGAGGTAGCCGAAGTCGTCGTGTTCTTGTGCACTGACCAAGCCAGCGGCATCACGGGAACGCACCTCGCCATGGATCTGGGCTGGACGGCTCACTAGGCTAGGGAAAGGAGCCCAAACATGCGGGGGTTACTGACCTGGTTCGGACGCAGCCTGGGGTTTTGCCGTGAGGCGCATGACGAGGATGTAGAGGATTGCCAGGGCAAGCGCTAGCCCGGCGATCCAATGGAACCGCGAGACCAAGACATTGACCATCTCGGAGGGATTATCAAGGAGCTGCGGCTGGTCCCCGATGACCTGGGCGCCGAACCAGGCCAGGATGCCGCACCAGATGGCCGACCCGATAATGGTCATGACGCTATAGATCGTGAAGTTCATCCGGACCAGTCCGGCCGGTATGCCGATGAGATGCCGAACCACAGGGAGCAACCGGGCAAAGAACACGCTGCCGGCCTCGTACCGGGCCAGCCAGCGTTCGGCGCGGAGCAACTTCGCCTCAGGAACGAAAAAGTACCTGCCGTATCGGATCACGAGCGGCCGTCCCACCCAGCGTGCGACCCAATAGGTCGCCGCGGCACCAAGGTAGCTCCCCACCGTCCCGGCCAGCACCACCCCCCACAGGCTGTACCGTCCCTGCTCGGCCCAGTAGGCGGCCGGAGGGATCACCAGCTCACTGGGGACCGGAAAAATGGAGCTCTCCATCGCCATCAAGAGGATGATCCCCGGATAGCCCCAGTCGCGGACCCATTGAAACCAGATGACTACGAAGGCATGCATGGCCCGTGACTCTACCTCACCCCATCGATCTGCGCAAGCCGGTCGGAGAAAGTCGGGGAGCGGGCGTACGATCTGTCATTCTCGGCGAGACTCTAGCGACAAGCAGACTTGGGCCGTTTGAGATTCGAGGAAAGCTGCGCAGGGGCACAGATTGACAGATGTAAAGAATGTGACTACAACAGGGGGCACAAAGAGGGTTTCATTATGAAGTTCGTGGGGGTACGAGAGCTCAAGAACAAGACGGACCAGATCTTAAGTGCGGTCCAGAAGGGCGAGAACGTCATCCTGACCGAGAGAGGAGAACCCTTTGCGGCCATAGCCCGCCTGCGAGAGGAGGGGATTGAGGACGACATCTGGAACCAGGTCTAGGCAGGGCGATCTCGTCCGCAGTCAATCACCGGTTCGCTCAAAGGAATGGGGGTCACCGAGATGCAGACTCGCGAAGCAAATCCATCTCGCGGGCTGATGGAACAGCTCGCCCGCTACCCGCTGGTGCAGACACTGATTGAGCGCCGCTCGCGCCGATTTGGCAAGGGGATGCGCCTGAACGGGGGACCCCTCGCCTATGCCAGCGCCTACTCTCCAGAGCCGCTGAGTCTCGAAGAAGAAGCGGCGTTGGCCTTTGCCGCCTGCGGCATCACCGGCTACGCCCTGGCCGAGCTTCCCTACGAGAGCGGCGAGGTGCCGGAGGCGGGGGGTGGCAACATTATGATCGGCTTCATCGGCCGCACCGTGGCCAGCGGCCATGCCTTGCACTATGTGACCGTCTTTGTCATCAATGATGATGGTGTGTGGATGCTCAAACGCCCCCAGGATTATCGACAAACCGAAATCGCGAGCTTGATCAAAGATGCAGAGGAGTACAAGTTCGTAGGACTGTACGAGAAGAGCCGGGTCCGCATCGCCGACAGGCGCCTGGACGTACCGCGCCAAAAACCCTTCGTGCCGCCATTCAACAAGTGGTCAGCCAACCTGCCGGGCACGACCTACTTCTTGTGCGTCAACGAGTTCACCGCCGACTACATCAATGTGATGCTGGCGGCATTCGGCGAGGAGTTCGGCTACTTCGTGGTGGACGAGCGCAACCGCTTCGAACCGGCTGGCATCGCCAAGTTCGCGGGCTCTCGGGGCGGTCATCTCCAGGACGGTCCCAAACACGGCCTCGTGGCAACGGTCGGTTTCTTCGAAACGTGGCTCTACGAATTCGCGGCCATCGAGCAAGGCGGAATCCTGCAGAACCTGGGCCTGATGAGCCAGGCCCTCGGGTTAGGGGGCTTCCCCCATTTCGCGGCCCATCCGTTCATCTGGTTTCACACCCTCGGGTTTCGCATGGAAGAGATCCCCTTTTCGCGTACGATCGGTGCCGGGCCAGTGACCCGACGGCTTCTGCAGCTACTCAGGAAGGACGTGCCTGTGCCGACAGCGGTGGGGCTGGAGCGGGACGCTGAGGTGCTTATCAAGCCGTACTGCCCGCCCTACTACCGCAACATGGAGGAGGCGGTCCTGGCCTTTGTGGACTTCAAATACGGGGAGGGCACGGGCATTTTCCGCGACGGCGGGGCGGCGACGGGATGGAGGGATGGCGCCGCGGTGCAGGCCGCCATTCCGCGGTACTCCGACAGGGCCATCGCAGCCACGATCGCCTACTGTGAGTACGTGTATAACCGCTATGGGCGTTTCCCCGCCAACAGTGGTCCTTTCCGTACCATCCTTGCCTATCAGGCTCATCACCTGGATCCGGATTTCTATGAAAGGTTCTATAGGCCCGGGGGGCTGACCGATAGCCAGCGTGACCATCAGACGTCCTGGCATCGCCACGCCGGCACGTGAGTGGGGTGGGAAGCGTGTGGGTCCGAAACTTGCACCTGGGGGGCGAGCTGGAATTAGCCCCCCATGAGACTCTGGTCGAGAAGAAGGCAGAAGGTCAAGACGATCACCCTCGCCCTCCAGGGCGGTGGCGCCCATGGCGCCTACACCTGGGGCGTGCTCGACCGTTTGCTCGAGGACCCGCGCCTTATCATTGAGGGCATCAGCGCGACCAGCGCGGGGGCGATGAACGCGGCCGTGTTGGCCCAGGGTTTGACGACGGGCGGACCGGAGGGTGCCCGGGCGGCGCTCGAATCCTTCTGGCGCCACGTCAGCGAGGCTGCGCAGGCAACTCCCTTCCAGTCCACCTGGCTAGGCCGCTGGTTGCGTAGCTTCGCCTCCAACATGATGACGCCCATGTTCTCGCCGTACCAGTTCAACCCGCTCAACCTGAATCCTCTGCGCGATCTCCTCATCAAGACGATCGACTTCGAGTCCCTGAGGGAGTCCAGCATGGTCAAGCTGTTCATCTCGGCGACCAACGTGCGCAACGGCAAGATCAAGGTCTTCGAAACCCGGGACGTCTCCGCTGACGTGCTGATGGCCTCGGCATGCCTGCCGTTTCTCTACCGAGCGGTCGAGATCGACGGCGAGCCCTACTGGGACGGCGGCTACATGGGGAACCCGGCAATCTTCCCCCTGATCTATGACTGCGAGTCCCGCGATGTGGTGATCGTGCGCATCACCCCGATCCGACGCGACGAGGTGCCCAAGACCACCGGCGAGATTCTGAATCGCATCAATGAGCTCACCTTTAATTCCTCGCTCATGCGCGAGGTGCGGGCGATCGCCTTTGTCACCCGCTTGATCGACGAACGAGTGGTCAAGAGGCGGAGGCTCAAGCGCATCCTTATCCACGACATCGACGCCGAGCCGTACATGGTTCGGCTCGCCTATTCCAGCAAACTCAACGTGGATTGGAGCTTTCTCGTGCACCTGCGCGACGTCGGACGCGAGAGCGCAGAGCGGTGGATCAAGGCCAACTTCGACAAGCTGGGCATCGAATCCTCGATAGACCTCCGGGCGGACTTCCTGTAACCTACGGCCGTCGCCAACGGACGCATTCGCCATTGAGGTCAGGCGTCACTGTTGTACGAGGAGTGCAGCGTTATGGCGTCCCCGGTAAGCTGCGACCACGGCCCAACCGTTAGAAATGGCCGAACAGCGCGGAGGGTGCGCGCGTGAAAATGAAATCCGTGAACCGTATCGTCCCTATCGTGCTCGCCGTGTTCTCCTTGGGTGTTGCTCCGGTGCCCGGAGAGGCGCAGGAGATGCCGATTTTCGATGCGCATATCCACTACAGCCACGGCGACTGGGACACCCTCAGTCCTCAGCAGGCCCTGGCACTCCTTGAAAAGGCGGGGGTGCGTCAGGCCCTCGTGTCGAGCACGCCGGATGACGGGACACTGAAACTCTATCAGGCAGATCCAAAAGGTATCATTCCCTTTCTCAGGCCGTATCGGACTCGTGGAGATATGGGGGGCTGGCACAGCGACCCGGCGGTGCAGGCGTATGTGGAGGAAAGACTCACGCGGGGGGTCTACAAGGGCATCGGCGAGTTTCACCTCTCGGCGGCGGACACCGATAAGCCGGTCGTCAAGCGCCTGGCCGAGCTGGCGGCGAAGCAGCAACTCTTCCTTCACGCCCATGTGGACGAGGTCGCGGTCGAGAGGTTGCTTACGCTGTACCCCGAGGTCCGCATCCTTTGGGCCCATGCGGGGATGTCGTCACCAGCGAAAGAGGTGGGTCGCCTCCTGGACCGGTATCCGAAGCTCTGGGTGGAGTTGGCGCTGCGCTTTGATGTGGCGCCCGGCGGCAATCTTGACCCGGAGTGGCGCGCCCTCTTCCTCCGTCACCCGGACCGCTTCATGGTAGGGACCGACACGTGGACGACCTCACGGTGGGATTCACTGGTGGAGGAAGCACGAGCGACCCGTCGGTGGCTGGGGCAGCTTCCTCGCAATGTGGCCGACCAGATCGGCTATCGGAATGGCGAACGCCTCTTCGGCCGCCGATGAAAGCGTCTCTCCTGGGAGGTGCGTAACATCCGCTTGCTTTTCGTATGTATCGGCAATATCTGTCGAAGCCCGATGGCCGCTGGTCTTGCTCAGCGAATGCTTGAGGGGCGCGGCGAGGCCGAGAGTGCCGGCATTGCGCCCTTCGGGTACCAGGCCGCCGACGAGACCATTGGCCTGATGCGGCGTGAAGGGATCGATATCTCTGATCACAGACCACGACAGGTTTTGGATGTATGTTTCGAAGACTACGACTATGTCGTGTCGTTGGACCCGTACGTGTATCGGCACTTGAAAGAACGCTGTGGGGTCGCGCCAAAGAAGCTTGTCTCATGGGAGATTGACGATCCGTACGGACAGGGCATTGATGCCTATCAGAAGAGTTTCCAATCGATTCGCTCCCATGTGGAAGATCTCCTCGCCCGACTTGGCCTTCCCTTTGCTGGAGACCGCTAAGGTCATGGCACGCCGGGTGAAGGCGGGTATCCTGTGGGTTCTGGCAGCGGGGGCGTTGGCGATCGCCGCGGGGCGATTCAACGCATGGCTTCTCGACAATGTCAACCTGGTCTTTCACGAGGCGGGCCACGTCATCTTCGGCCTCGGAGGCGAATTCATCGGGATCTTGGGGGGTAGCCTGATGCAGATCCTGATTCCCGTGGTCTGCGGCGTGGCCCTTCTCCGGCGGGGTGACCATTTCGGGGTGGCCCTGTGCGGCTTGTGGACGGGCCAAAGCATGGTCAATGTAGCGATCTATGTCGGCGACGCGCGGCAACTGGCACTGCCCCTCTTAGGAGGGGAGCACGTCATTCATGATTGGAACTATCTCTTGGGAAGACTTGGCCTCCTCGAGTGGGACCGATTCCTGGCCGGGATGATCACACTGATGGCTGTGCTGACGATCCTGGCCTCGGCAGTGCTCGGGACGCTGGCCCTTCTCTCGGACCAAGAATCCCGAAACGTCAGGGGGCCTGAATAGACAGCATGCAGACCGATTCCCCTGTGTCCCGTTGAAAGACAGGCCACTCGCTGGTAGCATGGAATCCTTGAGAGAGGAGGTAATCAGCATGCGATACAGCAAAGGCGTTCTTGTCGGCGCGCTCATCCTTATCATGGGTCAGGCCGCCTGGGCCGGTGGGTCGAACTACGGCATCACGCCGGGAGCGAAAACCTCCATCGAGGGCAAGATCTCGGAATGGCCGGTGCCTACGCCACGATTCGCGCGTGATCCTGCACCCGGGGGCGATGGCAACATCTACATTGCCGTCATGTCCGGGAACAAGATTGCGCGCTTCGACCCCCGCTCCAAGAGCTTCACTGAGTGGGATCTCCCGCAGGGGGCGCAACCGCACGGCCTGCTCGTGGACCCGGGCGGCCATGTCTGGTACACGGGAAACGGCAACGGCACGATCGGCCGGCTCGATCCGGCCACCGGCAAGGTGGTGGAATACAAGGCGCCGTCGGGAGGCGATCCCCACACGCTCGTCACCGACGGGCAAGGGGTGATCTGGTTTACGGTGCAGCGCGGAAATCGGATCGGGCGGCTGGACACCCGCACAGGAAAGATCACCGAGTATCCGACCGCCGGTCGTCCGTATGGCATCGCGCTTGATCAGGCGGGGAATGTCTGGTTCTGCCAGATCGGTGCGGGGAAGCTGGGGAAGCTCGACCCAAAGACGGGCGCGATTACCGAACTGGCGCTGGACCCTGACTCGCAGCCGCGTCGAATGGCGACGGCTCCGGACGGGTCCCTGTGGGTCACGCTCTACGGCAAGGGGACGCTGATTCGTGTGGACCCCCGGGCGGGCCGCGTGCTCAAGGAGTACCCGCTGCCCGCGGGGCGCAATGGGGGGCCGTATGCGGTGACGGTGGACGGGGCGGGCGTGATCTGGGCCAACGAGATTCACGCCAACACCGTGGTGCGGCTGGACCCAAAGACGGAGCAGGTCCGGGTGTTCCTATTGCCCTCGGGTGACGTCGGCGTCCGAAAGATGATCGTGGATGCCCAGGGGAGGCTGTGGTACATGGGAAGTCACAATGGCCGCCTAGGGGTCATCGAGTAGGTGCCCTCGGTGGGGTATAGGGTTGAGCGGCGGGTGGCGGTGGAGGCCGTCCGCAAGGCGTGCCGTCTCTGCGAGGCGGTGCGGGCATCCCTCGTCTCGCAGGGGACGACAGCGAAGGCGGACCGGTCCCCGGTTACGGTAGGGGATTTCGGTGCCCAGGCCGTTGTCAACCTGGCGTTGCTCGACGCCTTTCCGGACGATCACATCATGGCCGAAGAGGACGCCGCCTTCCTCCGGACCTCCGCGGGCGCGGCTCTCAAAGCCAGCGCCTGTCACCACGTCCGCGCCGTCGTTCCTGGCGTGGCCGACGATGCGGTGCTCTCTGCCATCGACCGGGGGACGTGGGGGGGCGGACCCGCCGGCCGCTACTGGGCCCTCGACCCTATCGACGGCACGACAGGATTTCTGCGCGGCGACCAGTATGCGGTTGCCCTCGCGCTGATCGAGGATGGCCAGGTCGTCCTGGGGGTCCTCGGCTGTCCCCACCTGCCCGTCGATCCTGGCCATCCTGGCGGACGCACGGGTTGCCTGTTCAGTGCAGTAAAGGATCACGGTGCGACGATGCAGTGGATCGGCGACCCCACGGAACGGAAGATCACGGTGACGGAGATTACGGATCCCGCGGCGGCCTCGTTCTGCGAGTCGGTCGAAGACTCCCATTCGTCACACCGCTACGCAGCACGCGTCGCATCCGTCCTCGGGATGGCAGCTCCGCCCCTGCGCATCGATAGCCAGTGTAAGTACGCGCTACTCGCGCGCGGTGACGTCTCGGTCTACCTGCGACTGCCTACCCAGGCCGACTACGAGGAGAAGAACTGGGACCACGCCGCCGGCTGGATCATCGTCAAGGAGGCGGGAGGGGAAGTGAGCGACGTCCAGGGCCAGCCGCTGGATTTCTCCCTCGGGCGGACCCTGCGCCGCAATAGGGGCGTGGTGGCAACCAACGGCAGGCTCCACCCGCAGGTCATCGCCGCTGTCCAGCGGGCTCTCGGAACCGACTGAGAATCAGACCTACTTCTTAGGGACGGGGATCTCCTTGCGGATGTGGGGCGTGGTCCCTTTAGCAAGCCACTTGCCCAGGAGGATCACCACGATGGTGACCAACACGGGGATGCCCCAGTGGAGGAGGCGGCTGTCGTGGATCATGAGCTCGATGACCTTCTTATCATCCACGATCATGAATCCAGCAGTCCAGCCGAGGATGCCGGCGCCGACATAGGCGAGCCAGGGGTAGCGGTCCATGAGGCGGGCAATCCATGCGGCGCAGAACATGATGATGGGGATGCTCAAGCCCAGGCCGAAAAGGATCAGGCCAAAGCTCCCCCGCGAGGCCCCACCAATCGCGATGATATTATCGGTACTCATGATAAAGTCGGCCACGGCGATGATCCAGATCGCATGCCAAAATCCCTTGGCCTCTTTTCCGTGGAGGTCCTCCATCTCATGGTGCTCCCGGAGGAGCTTCACGGCTATCCAGCCCACCAAGATCCCTCCGGCGGCGCTTAGAAAAGGAACGAGCAGGAGCTGAGCAACGATAAAGGTGATCAGGACCCTCAGAACGACGGCGAGCCCAGCGCCGATGGCGATGACCGTCTTACGCTGGGGTGGTGGCAGGGGCCTGGCCGCCATAGCGATGATGAGGGCATTATCGCCGGCCAAAACGATGTCGATGAGGGTGATACTGAGAAAGGCAAAGATGAAATCCCAATTCATCTTGGCGTCCTTGATTGATGGCCACTGAAGAAATCCAATCTTTCTTACTCGATGCGATATTTTTTGTCAAACAAATAGCGACGGAGCCTTGCTCCTCTTAGATCGACAGTGCATAAGCCGCCGGAGGGACATCCAAAGCAGGGGTCAGGGACGTGGGATGGGGACGCCCCCAATTTTGCACCTTCACCCTTGACTCCTGTTCCCCCCAAGGCGAGAATTGGCTAACTCTCATGGCAAGAACGTCGGTGGGCGGATCACATTCCTGAGAAATGGGGGTCAGAAATGGGGGTCAGAGAACAATTCTCTTCCCGGAGGGACTGATGAAAGCGAAGGTCCTGCATTCCCGTGAGGGGCAATACATCAATGTCATCGGCGACAACCAGTACATCAAGCTGACAGGCGAGGAAACCGCGGGCGCCTACACGCTCATCGAAGAGATCAACCCTCCGGGTGTCGGCGTCCCTCTCCATCTTCACGAGAACGAGGATGAGACATTCCACGTTGCGGAAGGGCAGGTCGAATTCACGTTGGACGGAAAGCCCGTGACGGCCGGTGCCGGTACGACCGTCTATCTGCCGCGCCGCGTGCCGCACGCCTTCAAGGTAGTGGGGCAGACGCCGGCGAGGGTGCTCGTGTTGGTGTCCCCCTCCGGGTTAGAAAGGATGTTCCGAGAGCTGGCGCAGCTACCGCCGGGGCCGCCGGACATGGAAAAGGTGGTCGCCATCTGCGCTCGGTACGGCGTCCGGTTCTTATAGGGAGCATCAGCGAAACGGAGTCAGAGGGGATTTTTCTTTAGAAGTCAGGTAGGGACTGCGTACGCCGTCACCTCTATAGCTTAACCCTCTCCCGCCTTCTTGGCTTCCTCTGCCCTGAAGGTCCGTCCGACCCGTGCGGCGAGGGGGCGGATCGTTGGGAGCAGGAAGAGGAAGATCGTCAGAAGCAGGAATCCGGCCGCGATGGGTCTCTGGAGAAAGAAGGTAAGAGAACCTCCGGAGAGGATGAGACTCTGCCGGAGAGCCTCCTCGGTCATGTCCCCCAGGACTAAGGCGATGACCAAGGGCGCCAGCGGGTACTTGAGCTTCTTGAAGATGTAGCCAATGAGGCCGTAAAGCAGGAGGAGCCAGATGTCCAGGGTCGTGTTTTTCACCGCGTAAGCGCCGATGGAGCTTAGGAGGACGATGAGGGGGGTCAGGATGGCATAGGGGACCTTTAGGATAGCGGCAAAGACGGGAACCATACACAGGCAAAAGAGAACCCCCATAACGTTTCCGATGTACATGCTCGCGATAAAGCCCCAGACAAAATCTTTTTGCTCGATGAAAAGCATCGGACCGGGTTGGAGGCCCCAGATGTAGAGACCCCCCAGGATGACGGCGGCGGTGGGGGAGCCGGGAATCCCCAAGGTGATCAGGGGAAGGAGGGCGCCGATGCCGGCCGCGTGGGCAGCCGATTCGGTGGCAATGACCCCTTCGGGCACCCCGGTCCCAAACTTTTCCGGATGCTTGGAGTACTGCTTGGCGATCCCGTAGCTCATGAACGACGCCGGGGTCGCGCCGGTTCCCGGCATGACCCCGATCCAAAACCCCAAGATCGTCCCGATAATCCAGGTCACGAAATTCCTCCCCAATGTTCTGATCGTCACCCAGACATCCTTGAGCCCGATTTTGCCCTGGACCCCCTTGAACTCTAACGCTTCCTCCGCCGCCAGGAGTATCTCGCCAATACCGAAGAGACCGATGGAAGCGGTGATAAAGCTGAAACCGCTCAACAACGTGATGGAGCCGAAGTTGAGTCGTGGTCTTCCGGTCACAATGTCGAGGCCGACCGAAGCCAGGAGGAAGCCGACGCACGCCGAGGCGATGGTTTTGGCAGGAGAGCCGCCGCCGAGCCCTGTGAAGGTGCTGAAGGCTAACGTGAGGACGGCGAAGTTCTCGGCCGGACCGAACCTCAGGGCGAGCTTGGCCAGGGGAGGTGCGAAGAAGGTGAAGAGGATGACCGAGAGGAGGGCGGAAAAAAAGCCTGGAACGAAGGCGCAGGCGAGTGCCTGTCCTGCCTTTCCCTGTTTCGCCATGGGGTAGCCGTCGAACATGGTCGCGACCGACCAGGGTTCGCCCGGGATGTTGAACAGGATGGAGGTGATGGCCCCGCCGAAGAGGGCCCCCCAGTAGATGCAGGAGAGGAAGACGATGGCTGAGGTGGTGGGCATCGTGAAGGTGAGGGGCAGGAGGATCGCCACGCCGCTGGTTCCGCCGAGACCGGGGATGACGCCGATAATCACGCCGAGGAAGATCCCGAAGGCGGCGATCATCAGGTTGAACGGAGAGATGGCGATGTTGAAGCCGTGAATGAGATTCGCCAGGGCTTCCATCGTTGGATTCCCTCCCTAAAAGGGGAGGTACTCGCCAAACATCCCCTTGGGCATAGGGATAAGAAACCACCGCTCAAGAATCAGAAAAGTGGCTACGGGAAAGAGGAGACTGATCGCGAAGACCGCTGGCCAGGAGTGCCGGCCCATCCATCGCATGAAGAAGGCGAGGTAGAGGGCCGACATCAGGTAAAAGCCGATCACCTCGATAAGGGGGACGGCGGCCGCCATGGGAAGGAAGACGGCCAGGACCGGTTTCAACTGCGTCTTCGTGACGAAGGGCTTCTTGTCCCCCTTGAGGCCCGGGTCCATCCGGATCGCCTTGACCAGGATCATCACGCTACAAAGGCCGAGGATGACCGACAGCCAGAAGGGAAAGAAGCCCGCCTGCGGACCTGAGGGACCCCAGCCAGATCCCAGGCGAATCGCCTCCACGAAACCGACCCCGGCAACGGCCAGCAGGGCTACAGCACAGATGATCTCCGCCTTTTTCAAGGTCCGCACTCCGATGGTGAGTGCACGAGAAGACCGGGCTGCCCCACGGCAGGAACAGCCCGGTCCGCTATGGGTGGGGAGGTTTACTTGAGCCAGCCCGCCTCGGTCATGACCTCCTTGTGCAGATCGTTATACCCATCGAGCCACTTGGCGAACTCGGGGCCAGCCAAGAAGGTCGGGGCGAGGACGTTCTTATCCAGAAACTCCTGGAACTCCTTCAGCTCGAAGACCTTCTTCATCAGGCCTACGTAGTACTCCTGGGCCTCCTTGGGCATCTTGGGCGGACCGAAGATCCCCCGGATCATCTGGTAGGTGATGGGGTAACCCAGCTCCTTCATCGTGGGAAGGTCCTTGTACGGCGTTCCCTGGTGGCGTTTCTCGGCGAAAGTGGCGAGGGGTATGACCTTATCCGGATAGTGGGGGAGGGCTTCGCTGGGGTTATTCACCGTGGCCTCGACATGTTTTCCGACCAGACTGGCTGCGACGGTTCCACCCCCCTTGAAGGGGACGTAGGCGATCGGCTTACACCCCGCCCGCTGTTCGAAGAAGGCGAAGATCAGCTCATCCTCCTGCTTGGTCCCCGTTCCTGCCACCTTGAGTCCCCGCTTCTTGCACTCAGCCACGACGTCGGCCACGCTCTTCCATGGGCTTTCCGTGTTCACCCAAAGCCAGAAATTGTCCAGAGCCAGGAGGGCAATCGGGGTGTAGTTCTTGTAGCTAAACGGGAGCTTCTGAATAAGGGGGGTCATAATGAAGCTGGACAGGGTGATCATGATGGTGTGGGGATCCCCCTCTTTACCCTTCGTGTACTCCATCGCCACGGCACCGGCCCCGCCGTCCCGGTTGACCGGCACGAAGGGGACCGGGGCGAGCTTATTCTTCTCGATGAGCCCCGCGATGAAACGGGCGTAGATGTCTGCCCCTCCTCCAGGACCTGCCATGATGACAAATTCGACCGGTTTCGTGGGCTGCCACGCCGCTCCCGCGTCCCTGGGCGTGAACAAGACACTCCCTGCTCCCCACGCGATCAGAATCGATCCAAGGAGAACCGACCATACCCATCCACTCTGCCTACCCATGCTCCCCCCTTTTGCGAAGCCGAAAGACGGTGCTCGCGGCGCAGTGGTCCCGCTGGGATTCCCCTTGCCCGTGCTCCGCCTGTTCCAACGGTCGAAGCGGGCGAACTATTCTACTGTAAGCCTAAATAGCCGTTTGCGTCAAATGTTTCGGGGGGATAGCGAGCTCCGGAGATAAGAAGGCAGGTACGGAAAGCATAAAGACACGGGGCCACTCGTGGGTGGCCCCGTGGCGGAAGGGGTGGTCAATTGCTTGAGGCGAGTTCGGCCTCAGACTTGGCCAGGGCCTTCTTGATGTCGTCGCTCATCTGGATGCAGATAGCCCCCGGGATGAGCCATCGCTCCCACATCTGGTCGATCTTCTTCTGGAAATACTCGATGTCTTCCTCGGTGAAGTGGGCAAAGCGGCCCTGCCTGAGCAGATACTCCCGAACCGGCTTCCGCTTGCGGCCCTGGGCGATGCCTTTGGACTTGCCATAGAACTTCAGGACCCCATCCTCGACCTCGAAGAGGGGCCAGACTCCGGTCTCCACGGCCAGTTCCCCGAGGTCATGGGACTGGATCGGGTCGTAGTCCCAACCCTTCGGACACGGATCCAGCGAGTGGATAAAGGTCGGCCCGCCGATGGTGAGCGCCTTGCGGACCCGGTTCATCATCTCCAGGGCGTACGAGGCGTCCACGGTGGCCACGTATCGGCACTCCGGGTGCCCGGCCGCCAACATGCCGGCCACGTTCTTCTTCCACCGCTTGTGCAGGATCCGCCGCGCCTTGCCCGGAGGGGAGAAGGTGGTGTTGGCGCCGTACGGGGTCATGCTGGAGAGCTGGATGTCGGTGTTGGCGTACGACTCGTTGTCGTACATCAGGATCAGAAAGTTATACTCGGGATAGGTGAGCGCTGCCGAGATCGAGGAGAGCCCCATGTCGGCCCCGCCCCCGTCGCCGCAGAAGGCGATGACGTTGATCGGTTCCTGCTTGATCCGGTTCTTGCGCATGAGCGCCTTGAGCCCGGCCGCCGTCCCCACCGCGGCCGAACCGGCCGCCCCGAGCTGGGTGTGCATCCAGGGAACGACCCAGGAGGTGGAGTAGTAGGTGGTGTTGGCCACGTACATGCAGCCGGTGGCGCCAAGGATGACGGTCCGGGGGCCGGCGGCCTTGGCCATAAGCTTCATCACCAGGGCCGACTCGCATCCCTGGCATGTCCGGTGTCCCGAGGTAAAGTACTCCTCGAGGGCGATCTTCTTGACCCCCTTGAATGGTTCTAGGGTCTGGGTCGGCAAAACGGTCAACGCCTTTGTCATGGTTCTTACCCCCTTACCCCAATCCAATAGTTGGGTTGCTCGACTTTGCCGGTCTTGGCGACCTTGAGCAGGATTTCGCTCATTTCGACAACGCTATCCAAAGTCACCTCGCGGCCGCCCAGTCCACAGATGAAGCTGACGACGTGGGGCCGCTTCGGCAGATCGTACAGGGCGGACCGCACCTCATTGTACAGGACCGCGCCGTAGTTGGGCGACCCAAAGGAGTAGTCCCGATCGACGACCCCGACGGCTTTGGCCCGCCCGAGCGCCTCCTGGACTTCCGGCGTCGGGAAGGGGCGCAGCCAGCGCAGGCGCACGAAGCCGACCTTATGTCCTTGCTCCCGGAGCTTCCGGACGCCGACTTTCACCGGCATAGAGAGAGTGCCCTGGCCGAAGAGGATCACCTCGGCGTCCTCGGCCATGTACGATTCCACAAAGGGGTTCCCCCCCTGCCGGCCGAAGACCTTGTGGAAGTCCCGGTACGCCTCCTGGATCACGCCGCGGGCACGACGCATCGCCTCATCGTTCTGCTTGCGGATCTCCATCACCCAGTCTTCGTTGACTTGCGGGGCGATGGTGATCGGATTATCCGGGTGCAGGAGCTTATCCCCTCGATCATACTTGGGCAGGAACTGGTCCACCTTCTCTTTGCTGGGGACCTTGACGATCGTCTCGGAGTGGGTCAGAAACGCCCCGTCGGCCCCGATGGCGCACGGGAGGAACACGCGAGGATCCTCCGCGACTCGATACGCGATCAACGCGGTGTCTAACGCCTCCTGGGCGGTATCCACCCATGTGAGCATCCAGCCCAGGTCTCGGACGCAGAGGGCATCGTTGTGCTCACACCCGAAGGCCCCGGGGTCGTCGAGCGCCCGGTTGCCGACGAGCGCTACCATCGGCAGCCTGAGCGCCGGCGTCACCGCGATAGCCTCCATGGCGTACATCCAGCCCACCCCGCTCGACCCGCAGAAGACCCGGGCGCCCACCGCCGAGGCGTGCTTGACGATCTCGAACTGGTCATGCTCGCTGGAGGCTACGATGTATTCCGCGTCCAATTCGCCGTTGGCGATCAGCTTGGCGACCGCCTGCATCACGGTGTCGTAGGGCCGGATCGGATAGGCGGTGACGACGTCGATATCTGCGAGGCGCAGGGCCTGCGCGATGGCCGCGCATCCGCTGATGAGCATCTCCTTGTCGGCCGCGGCCGCGGGTTTGGTTGCTACCGTCATTGCCTTCCCTCCATTATCTCCACGGTGTGTCCCTCTCCGCACACGTCTTTCAACTCGCGACAGTGGAGCATTAGAGCATTAGACCGCAATGGAGCAGCGTGTTCCCCAATCCATTGCTCAATTGTTCTATTACTCCATTACTCTAAAGTGGACGCCCGTCGTGCGTCCACTTTACCCTGGCCCCGCTCCCGGCTCCTCATTGATCGATTGCACGCCGCTATGTAGCTGACCGCCGGCCGCCATTTGAGCCAGCTCCTCCTCGTACTGCCCGCGGTAGCGGAACCCGTGGGACCGGTACGTCACAACCTTGTCCTCGATCTTGCCCTTGAGCCAGGTCTTGTAGCTGTCCTTCTCCTTCTCATACATCTCGAACTGGCTGGCGTTGTCAGCGAAGGCCGCCTCGTTCACCATGGTGATGCAGTTCTCCACCGGGCAGACCGCCTCACAAACGCCACAGCCGCAGCAGGCTTCCATGTTGGCATCGTAGTGGCCGGTCGGGGTGACGTCGAAGCAGGAATCGGGGCACTGCAGCCAGCAGAGGGTGCACTTGGTGCAGATCTCGAAGTCCACGACGGGGCGCATTGTCCGGGTCGAGAACTTCTTGAAGGTGGGGTTGCGGCCCGGTCGGTATCCGCCGTCCCAGCCTTCGACTTCCTGCTGCACCGGGATCCCGGGAATCACCAGCCCTTCCTTCATCTCCCACCACTTGGGGAGCTGGAATTCGTAGGGCTTCTCCGGATTCCCCTCGTCGGGTTGGGCCTTTCGGACCTCGACCCGCTCGTAGGCCTTGCGGGCGGAGGTGACCTTCAGCTCGTCCCCCCACTCCTCCCGAATGGCCGCCTCGACCGATTCGAGCTTGACCATGTGGGGAGCCAATCGGGCGATGGCCCCCAGGACCCGGACATCGGTGTGATCATCCTTGTACACCCAGAGGCCGGAGAAGCTGGGAATCGCCTTGATCACGGCCAGGTTCCAGCCGGCATCCCTGCGGTGGCAGTCTTTCAGCAGCTCCTCAGGAGACTGCATCGAGGTGGCCAGGACCGTGCCGCCCGGCCGGGTAAGTTTGTTGATCGGTTGGAGCCCGTACCAGGCCCAGGATTCCACCCCCTTGCAGAGGGTATCATCGACCGCCACGGTCACATCATTGTTGCTCGGTTCGTAGCGGGAGAGGTAGGCTTGCAATTCCTCCTCGTTGTCCGCCACCACGGCAAAGCTCTTGGCCGGGATCCCATTCCGCTCCGGCGAATCTCCGTATCGCCCGAAGGAGATCCCGACCTTGCCCTCCTTCACCGCGGCGAGGACGATCCCGCGGGTGATTCGCTGTCCCAAGTGCTTTTGGAAGATCCCGCGGTAGACGACTTCAACCGAACCTGTCATGCGCCTTCCTCCTGTCTCGAACGAGGGTTATACCTCGTTGGTGCTCAGATCGTCGCCCGCGCCGACACTCACGGCTGCCGGAGTGTCGCTTTCTCTCTCTTTCTGTTCCTCGGCTTGCAACTTCAAAACGTTGTGCTCGATGGCCTCGAGATGGTCGAGCATCGCCTCTCGGGCCCGGGCCGGATTTCTGGTCTGAATGGCCTGCAGGATCTCCCGGTGCCCCGCCAGGGATCGCGCGGGCCGGCCCCGGGTCTGCAGGGACCGCTCGCGGGTCTCCCGCAGACTGTCAACGATCGCCTCATTGAGCTTGAGGAGTACCCCGTTCTTGGCGGCTTCAGCCAGTGCGGAGTGAAAGCGCGTATCGGCCTCCACCCCGGTCTCTCCCTCGGTGATCTGTCGGGCCTGTTCCTTCAAGATCGTCTCGAGCTGAGCGACCTCCTCGAGGGCGGCCCGCTCGGCGGCGAGAGCAGCAATGGCAGGCTCTAGGATCTTTCGCGCTTCGAAGACCTGGAGGAGGAAATCCCTTCGCTGGAATAGAGTGGAGGGAAGAGAGGCGAGTAGGGTTTCGACGCTCGAGGCGATGTAGGTCCCCTCACCCTGTTTCGTATCCAGGAAGCCCATAGATTCTAGTGCGCGGATCGCCTCCCGGACCGAGGCGCGGCTTACCTGGAAGATCTCGGAAAGTTCCCGTTCGGGGGGTAGTTGATCGCCAGGACGGAGCTTACCGTCGGCAATGAGATCTTTGACTTGAGCGACAATATCCTCGTAAACCCTTGTTTTCTTTATTACCTTAAGGTCCATCCTGCCTTCTAGCTCCGGCAAGGG
>Ga0209885_1000009_pt1 | contig 28462 bp, 21 predicted proteins | sample GWRWS3_40_50_FD_187223 | JGI IMG/M metagenome (GOLD analysis project Ga0209885, IMG submission 187223) | Riverbed sediment microbial communities from areas with vegetation nearby in Columbia River, Washington, USA - GW-RW S3_40_50 (SPAdes)... | ecosystem: Environmental > Aquatic > Freshwater >... | reverse complement strand
TCTAAAGCAAACGCACAAAGTGCGTTTGCTTTGGAGCAATGGAGCAGTGGAACAATAGAGTGATTTTGGAGGCGCAATGCCCCATTGCGGTCTAATGTTCTATTGCTCGATTGTCACAAGATGAAATGCGTTTGTATTAATATCTTCTCGACTCAAAGACGTTGACGGGCGCTAGATACTGGGGTAAATTTAGAGGCACGACACGAAATCGTGGGGACGGGAGAGGAGAGGACCAATGCTACACGGGCCGCTCGAAGAGGCGCTGACCTTTGACGACGTCCTGCTCGTTCCGGCCAGATCGGATGTCCACCCCCGCGAAGTAGATATCTCCACCATGCTCACGACGCGGATCCGGATCAATGTCCCCCTCGTCTCCGCAGCCATGGACACGGTGACCGAGGCGCGATTGGCCATTGCCCTGGCTCGCGAGGGGGGGATCGGGATCATCCACCGGGCCTTCTCGGCGGAAAGACAGGCGTCAGAGGTGGATAAGGTGAAGAAGTCTGAGAGCGGGATGATCGTCGATCCCATCACCGTCCGTCCGACCCAGAAGATCCACGAGGCGCTCGCGATCATGGAGCGCTACCACATCTCAGGCGTGCCGGTGACTGATGAGGATGGCAGGCTGGTCGGAATCCTGACCAACCGGGACCTCAGGTTTGAAACGAAGCTCGACCTTCCCATCTTGGGGGTGATGACGAAGGATCACCTCGTCACCGCTTCTGTCGGGACCTCTCTGGAGGAGGCGAAGGAGATCCTCCACCGGCATCGGATTGAGAAGCTCCCGGTCGTGGACGAGCAGTTCAAGCTGAAGGGGCTCATCACGATCAAGGATATCGAAAAGCGCCGGAAGTACCCGAACGCCTGCAAAGACGACCTGGGACGACTCCGGGTTGGGGCAGCGGTGGGCGTCGAGGAGGATGCCGAGGCTCGGGTCCCCCTCCTACTGAAGGCGGGGGTGGACATCGTCGTGGTGGACACCGCCCATGGCCACTCTCAGCCGGTCATCGAGACCGTCCGCTGGATCAAAAGGTCCTCTCCGCAAGCGGAGGTCATCGCGGGCAACGTGGCCACCGCCGAGGGCGCGGAGGATCTGATCGAGGCGGGGGTCGACGGGATCAAGGTCGGAATCGGGCCCGGGTCGATCTGTACGACGCGGGTCGTGGCGGGCGCAGGGGTCCCTCAGATTACCGCCATTGCCAACTGCGCGACAGTCAGCGATCGGCGCGGGGTTCCCATCGTCGCTGATGGCGGGGTGAAGTACTCGGGAGACATCACGAAGGCCATCGCCGCGGGGGCCCACGCAGTGATGATCGGGGGGTTGTTCGCCGGGACGGAAGAGAGCCCCGGGGAGACCGTGATCTATCAGGGCCGAAGCTACAAGGTGTACCGTGGGATGGGATCGCTTGGGGCGATGCAACGCGGGGGACGGGATCGCTACTTTCAGGAACAGGAGGCCGAGGACGGGAAGCTGGTCCCCGAGGGGATCGAGGGCCGGGTTCCGTTCCACGGAACGCTGGCCGCGAACGTCTACCAATTGGTGGGGGGCCTGAAGTCCGGCATGGGGTACTGCGGTTGCCGCAGCGTGGAGGAGCTCAGGCGGAATGGCCGCTTTGCCAGAATCACGAATGCTGGCCTCCGGGAGTCGCACGTCCATGACGTGATCATCACCAAGGAAGCGCCGAACTACCGCATGGAGAGCTAGACGACCAGGACCTCAGGACTGAGGACTGAGGTCTGAGGACTCGCCAGCCGCCATGGTATGACTGACACAATCCTGATCCTTGACTTTGGCTCGCAGACCACCCAGCTCATCGCTCGGCGGGTCCGGGAGTGCCGAGTCTACTGCGAGATCCTCCCCTGCACCGCTCCGATCCAGCTCATCCGACAGTGTAGTCCAAAGGGGATCATCCTGTCCGGGAGTCCGGCCAGTGTCTACGATCGGGATGCCCCGCTCCTGGATCGAGAGGTGCTGGCGCTGGAGCGGCCTGTCCTGGGGATCTGCTACGGGATGCAGGTCCTGGCCCACCTGCTGGGTGGGAAGGTCGATGCGGCACAGGCCAGGGAGTACGGCAGGGCCGAACTCCGTATTGACGACGCCTCGGACCTTCTGGCGGGACTGGGACCCGAGACCATCGCCTGGATGAGCCACGGAGACAGGATCCTGGCCCTCCCCCCCGAGTGGGCTGCCATTGCCCATACGGAGAACGCCCCCTCCGCCGCCATGCGGCACAGGAGCCGCCCGTGGTACGCCGTCCAGTTTCATCCGGAGGTGATTCATACGCCGAAGGGACGGCAGATCCTCGAGAACTTCGTCCTCAGGATCTGCGGGTGTTCGCCGACATGGACCATGCGATCCTTTATTGAGAAGGCGGTCGAGGGGATCCGCGAGAAAGTCGGAGGGGAGCGGGTGCTGTGCGCGTTGAGTGGGGGAGTGGACTCCTCCGTCGCGGCCCTGTTGGTTCACAGGGCCATCGGCGATCGTCTGGTCTCTGTCTTTGTCGATAACGGCCTCCTCCGCCGAGGGGAGGCGGCGTCGGTGCTGCGGACGTTTCGGGAACACCTGAAACTCCAGGTCGTCGCCGTCGATGCCTCGGATCAGTTTCTCCGCGCGCTCAAGGGGGTGACGGATCCTGAGGAGAAGCGGAAGATCATCGGGGCCGAGTTTATCCAGGTCTTTGAGGAGGAGGCGCGGCGGCTGGGCCGCTTCGAGTTTCTCGCGCAGGGAACCCTCTATCCGGATGTGATCGAGAGCCAACAGGTCCGCGGCCCTTCCGCCACCATCAAGACCCACCATAACGTGGGCGGGCTCCCCGGCACTATGACGTTTCGGCTGATCGAGCCGCTGCGCGATCTCTTCAAGGATGAGGTGCGGGAGGTCGGGAAGGACCTTGGCCTTCCAGAGACGATCCTCTGGCGCCATCCATTTCCCGGTCCGGGCCTTGCCGTCCGCGTCCTCGGCGAGGTGACAGAAGAGTGCCTGGATATCCTCCGGGCGGCGGACGCCATTGTCGACGAGGAGCTCAGACGTGCGGGGCTCTATCGGGGCCTCTGGCAGGGCTTCGCCGTCCTCCTGCCGGTGAAAAGTGTGGGGGTCATGGGCGATGCGCGGACCTACGAGAATGTGGTGGGCCTCCGGGCGGTCACGTCCGAGGATGGGATGACCGCGGATTGGGCCAGGATTCCGTTCGAGGTCCTCGGGCTGATCTCTAATCGGATCATCAACGAAGTCAGGGGAGTGAACCGGGTCGTCTACGACATCTCCAGTAAGCCCCCCAGCACGATTGAATGGGAGTAGCCGGGCCTCGTCCGAGCGGGGGCGAGGGCGGTGCTCAGGGAGGAGTTGAGTATGCCGCGCGCGGACTTCGTGCATCTGCATGTCCACAGCCAGTATAGCCTGCTGGATGGGGCGTGCCATCTTGAGAAGCTGGTGCGGAAGGCGCAGGAATTCAAGATGCCCGCGCTGGCCGTCACGGACCATGGCAACCTCTTCGGCGCCATCGACTTTTACCGGCTCGCCCAGAAGGAGGGGATCAAGCCGATCATCGGGTGTGAGGTCTATGTCGCTCCCGGATCGCGCCTCGAGCGTTATCCCCAGGATGGGCAGTATGAGGGGGCGAACCACCTGACCCTCTTGGTGAGGGACCGGACCGGATACAAGAATCTGATCAAGCTGGTGACCGCGGGATATCTCGAAGGCTTCTACTACAAGCCGCGGATCGATAAGGAGCTTTTGGCCCAATACCACGAGGGACTCCTGGCGCTCAGCGGCTGTCTCAATAGTGAGGTCTGCCAACTGCTGGCGCACGGAGAGGAGGAGAAGGCGTGTGAGGTTGCCGCCTGGCACCGGGATCTGTTTGGCCGGGAGAACTACTTCCTGGAGCTCCAGTTCCACGGAATCGAGCCCCAGCGAGCGGTCAATCAGGGCCTCCTCCGGATGGCCAAGAGACTGGAGGTGCCTGTCGTCGCCACCAACGATGTCCATTACCTGAACGCCGGAGATCACAAGGCCCATGACGCGCTCGTCTGCATCCAGACTGGCAAGACGGTGGCCGACCGGGATCGCCTGCGCTTTGCCTCGGATCAGTTCTACTTCAAGAGTCCGCGAGAGATGGCGGACCTCTTTCCGGAGTTGTCTGAGGCACTCCTCAACACGGTGGCGATCGCCGAGCGGTGCAACCTCCAGCTGGATTTCGACAGGATCCACCTGCCGCGCTATCAGGCGCCCCCGGGGCACACCCTGGACAGCTATCTGGCCGAGTGCAGTTGGCGCGGCCTGAATCAGCGGTACGGTCAGATCTCGGAGGAGGCGAAGGGCCGTCTCGCCCGGGAGCTCGAGGTGGTCGAAAAGATCGGCTTCGCCGGATACTTCTTGATCGTCTGGGACTTCATCCGCTTCGCGAAAGAGCGCGGGATCTCGGTCGGGCCGGGCCGAGGGTCCGCTGCCGGAAGCCTGGTGGCCTACGCGCTGGGCATCACCAATATCGATCCGTTGCGCTACGGCCTCCTCTTCGAGCGGTTCCTCAATCCTGAGCGCATCTCACCTCCCGACATGGATATCGACTTCGCCGACGATCGCCGGGAGGAGGTCATCGGGTACGTCGCCCAGAAATATGGCAAGGAGAACGTCGCCCAGATCATCACCTTTGGGACCTTGGGGGCGAAGGCGGTGATCCGGGACGTGGGGCGCGCCCTGGGGATGCCCTACGGCGAGGTGGACCAGATTGCCAAGATGGTCCCCAATGTCCTCAACATCAGCCTGGATGAGGCAATCGCGCAGAGCCCGCCGCTTCGCGAGGCTGTCCGTTCCCGGCCGGAGGTGAACGGTCTGTGGGAGATTGCCAGATCGCTCGAGGGGCTGACCCGCCATGCGTCCACCCACGCGGCCGGCGTGGTGATCTCGGGAGAACCCCTCATCGAGCATGTCCCGCTCTACCGGGGGGCCAAAGGGGAGATCACGACCCAGTATGCCATGGGGGCCATCGAAAGGATCGGTCTCCTCAAGATGGACTTTCTGGGTCTGCGGACGCTCACGGTGATCGCCAACACGCTCAAGCTCCTCAACGAGACTCGGGGAGTTGAGCTGCAGGCAGATCAGATCCCCTTCGATGACGCGAAGACCTTCCAGCTCCTGTCAGAGGCGAGAACTTCAGGCGTCTTCCAGTTGGAGTCGGCGGGGATGCGGGATCTGTTGCGGCGCCTGAGGCCAGAACGCCTCGAGGACGTCATCGCCCTCGTGGCGCTGTATCGGCCGGGTCCTATGGAGATGATCCCGGACTTCATCAACCGGCGTCACGGACGCGTGAAGATCAACTACGACCATCCGCTCATGGAGAAATACCTGAAGGAGACGTACGGGGTGATGGTCTACCAGGAACAGGTGATGCAGATTGGCAGCGAGATGGCCGGGTTCACCATGGGCGAGGCGGACATCCTGCGCCGGGCCATGGGCAAGAAGAACCCCGAGCTGATGGACCGGCAGCGAGAGAAGTTCGTCGAGGGGGCGGTGGCCCGGCATGTCCCCAGGGCCAAGGCCGAGAGGATCTTTGATCTCATGGCCCAGTTTGCCGGGTACGGCTTCAACAAATCTCATGCCGCTGCCTACGCGGTGGTGGCCTACCAGACCGGCTATCTCAAGGCCAACTATCCGATGGAGTTCATGGCGGCCCTCTGCACCTCGGAAATGGGGGACACGGACAAGACGGTGAAGTACATCGAGGAGTGCCAGCAGATGGGGATCGAGATTCTTCCGCCGGACGTCAACGAATCGGGGAGCACCTTCCGGGTGGTGGGGGACAAGATTCGCTTCGGACTCGTGGCGGTCAAGAATCTGGGAGAGACGGCCATCCAATCGATCCTGAATGCCCGGCTCACGGGGGGGAAGTTCAGCAGCCTACATGAGTTCTGCGAGCGGGTGGATCACCGGTTGGTCAACAAGCGGGTGATCGAGAGCCTGATCAAGTGTGGGGCCTTTGACTCGTTGGGCTATCGCCGATCTCAGCTGATGGCGGCCGTCGATCAGGCCATGGAGGCCGCCTCGGTTCTCCTTCGGGATCGGGCGAAGGGGCAGGTCTCTCTCCTGGAGATGTTGGAGGGAGGGGCGGGGCGGGCAAAGACGCCTCAGTTGCACGACATGCCGGAATGGTCTCACGCCCAGCGCCTCACCGCCGAGCGGGAGATCCTCGGTTTCTACATCACCGGCCATCCCCTGAGCGAATACGAGGCCGTCCGCAAACGTCATGCCACAGCCACTACCGAAGAGCTCGGGAGCCTCCGGGACAAGGAGATGGTCACCCTCTGTGCCATCATCACGGCCGTGAAGGAGATCGCCACCAAGAGCGGTGATCGCATGGCCTTTGTCACCCTCGAGGATCTGCAGGGGTCCGTGGAATCCATCGCCTTCCCCGATCTGTACCGGGGTAGGATGCTCTATTTCGTCAAGGATAATCCGGTCCTGGTGAAAGGGCAGGTCGATATTGGCGAAGAGGCGGTGAAGCTCCTCCTTACAGATGTCCAGCCCCTGAGCGATCTCCAGGGAGAGCCGGAGGGCGAGATGGAGATCGCCCTGCGGGCAGAGGCCCTCTCAGGGGAGATCTTGCGACAGATCCGCGCGACCGTCGAGGACTTCAGGGGACCGGTCCACCTTCGACTCCGTCTCCACCTTGATCGAGCGACGGCCGTCGTGGTCGAGGCCGGCGAGGGGCTCTCGGTGCGGCCGGTGCCAGAGCTCGTTTCCGCGGTGGAGAAGATCGTGGGCCCCGGGTCGGTAGCCATCAAGGTCGGATCGGCCTGAGGATATCCCCAGCCTACCGCTTTCCCGCCTTGAACCGATCCTTGAGCCGGCCCATCACCTGGGGGAGGGTGGTGTACTCCATTTCTTCCAGGGGCAGGCGGTGGGGCTGGAACGGTCCGTGCCGCCGCATGTACTCCGCCACCTCACTGGCCTTTCGGCGGGTCTCGTCAAAGGAGGGATCATCGAAGAGGTCTACGGGCCCGACGAACTGTCCGTCGGCCAGCTGGAAGCCGGCCGCCACCACCCGGGGTGGCCCATCGAAGCGGGTCGGGTTTGCCTCATCGAACGCACAGGGCATGAGAGGCCCACAGTGGGACCCTCGCATCCAGCCGTCGACGAGATGCGGGAAGGTGAAGGCCTCGACCACCTCGCCCACGGCGGGAAATCCCGCCTGGCACCGGACCGCCATCACCGGGTCATCCTTCCCGACGTATTTGCCGGCGATCAGGCTGAGCTTCTGAGTGGAGGCGGCCGCGGCGATCTCCCCATCGGCGCGCCTGCGCACGTCGGTGATCATGAACTGGTTGGAGGCCCCCAGAAAGATGAGAAGATCATACAGTTCCTCGGGGCAGGCCAGGACGATGATGGCATCCTTCTTGGCGTCCAGGACGCTGAACTGGAATCCCTCGTGCATCTTGGGATCGATCACGAGACCGGCAGACGTGAAGGGATCGGCGAACATCCGGTAGAGGGGAAAGTTCCAGGCGCCGGGCGAGCACTTATCCGCCATGAAGACCACAATCGGCTCGCTGGGCCGTTCGACAAACTCCATCTCTGCCACGCCCGGACCCATCCCCTTGACATTGCCGGCAAAGGCGTCGGAGAGGAGATCCTGGCCAGCGCCGTACAGGTGGAGCCGCTTGGCCACGGACGTGCAGGCCATAAAGGTATCCCATGCCAGGCGATGGATCGCCTCGGAATCGACCCCGTGGCGGTGGGTAATGATGAGGTCGATATCGTCCCCGCAGCGCCCCACATAATAATCGACGATACTCTTCTTGGTCTTGGCAGCCTCGAGCGACTCGCCGGCCTTCTCGAGGAGCGCAGGGTGGACCCGGTTGTGGCCGGTGTAGCTCCCCACGTCGGCCTTGATCACGCTTAGGGTGATCTTCTGGCTGGGCATCGTCACAACCCTCCTTTCGAGACCCGCTTTTCAACGAACCGCATCGTTCAGAGCAGTGATGAAAACCTCCGAGGTGGGGCCTTGCCTTGCGCCGGAAGGCCTTAATTATAGAGCGAGACGATTCTCAGGTAAAGGAAAAAAGATGGGGGAAGGGCTACGGGGAAGCGGCCTTGACCGCTGCCGCGCTGAGGCGATCAACGAGGGCGCCGATCTCGGCCGCTGCTTTTGGGTCGAGGTCGAGAAGCTGTACTCCCATTCCGGTGATAACAGCCGGGTCGTTTTCATCGCCGGATACCCACGCGACGCGCCCGCGGACCGAGAGGGGCTTGGATGCATCGGGCAGGGTGAAGCGGAGGGAGACCACCGACTCTGGCGCAAGGGGGCGCCTGGTCGCAATGAAGAACCCCCGCTCGCACAGGTTGAGACACATCCCGAAATCCGTCGTCCCCTCATGGGTGTAGTCGACACCAAACCGGACCTCGGCCCGTGGGTGGGTCCGCCTTTGGGGGTGAGAGACCCATTGACGAACGAGGGATGGCTCGACCGGCTTTTCGAAGGCCACTCCGTGCGGGAATCTTGGCCCTAGCACGGTGGGCAGGGCCTTGCCGACCGAGACGATGTGGCCGCGGAGGGGATCGCCTCCAGAGACCTGGACCGACACAGCCGCCTTGACCGGCAGGGACTCGGAGAGCAGGATTTCGAGTCCCCCGGAATTCACGCATCGGGTGATCCCGGCAATGGTCTGCGGCTGGGCCTGGTCTTCAAGAACCGTGCAGCGGACAGACAGATAGCGGGGGAAACGGAGGTAGCGGCGGTAGTAGCGGACGACGATTGTCGCTGGCTCGGACGGCATATCTTGCCTCCGTGAGAACCTTGCAATAGGCGAAGTTAGCAAGATCCATGCCAGCCCCACCCCCTACCGAGAAGCACCCGCGAAGTGTCCCCGCCGGTTCCATTTCCAGTCGGATTCGTCATGGCCGAGGGCAAAGGGCCGCTCCTCGCCGTAGCTGATGGTCGCGATTCGCTTGGCATCAATGCCCCCCGCCACCAGGTAATCCCGGATCGCCTTGGCCCGGTGTTCGCCGAGCCCCAGGTTGTACTCGTTGGTCCCCCGCTCATCGCAGTGGCCCTCGACTGTGATCCGAGCGGCCGGATTGGCCTGGAGCCACTTGATGTTGTCGCCCAGGGTCTTCTTCGCCTCATCGGTCAGGATGGCCTTGTCGAAATCGAAGAAGACGTCCTTCAGTGGACCCTCCTTGGTCGCCGTCCCCAGGCCGCCCTCTGCCCGCACTCCGGGTCCAGGCGTCACAGGGGCCTCCTGGATCGGGGCCCGCTTGGCGATCGTCTCCTCCCCCATTTTGCCTTCCGGAGCCGTCGCCCCCAGCTCTCCCGTCTGAACCCCCGGCTTCTTGGCGCAGCCGACCAACAGGAGCGCTGCCCCTATGATAGCTGCAGCCCCCAGATGAAGACACCATCGCTTCATGAGACTCCTCCCTTCTGTCCATGTGGCCGTGACCCACATCCTTCGCCGCGAGCCCTCTCGACTTGGATCTAGAGTTCGTTTGAGGAAGTCTAAACCGGTTGGCTCGTCAATTGCAATTGCAATTCGAAAGGGCGAAGAAGGACGGTATTGCTTCGGCAAAGGGAGGGCACAATGAATACAGTGCGAATCACGGTCATAGCGGTCCTGGCATTCCTCACCCTGGGGATGGGAAGCGCTCCGGCCGGGCCTCCGGAGGGATTTCAGTTCATCCCGGAGTGGGGCGTTTATGCCCGAGGCGACGATCTCTTCTGGCATGCAGGGGTCCAGTGGAAGCTCAAGGATGGGACCTGGGTCAAGCTCGAGGCCGGCAACTGGATTCTCGATCCGCATCCTCCCGCGGTGATCGTGGCCATCCCCAAAGATAAGGCTCACTGCCCGCCGGGGCTCGCCAAGAAGGGCTGCATCCCCCCGGGCCAACAGAAGAAGGGCACTCCCCCCGGCCACCAGAAAAAGGGCTACTAGCCTCCAGTGGTAGCGGCTTAGGCCGCTTGACGTCCTTCCAGGCCTCTTCGGGCCAAGGGGTCGCCTCTTCTCCCTCCCCATTCCCCGCACGTTTTCGCAATTGCGAAAATATGAGGGGGTGGACGGGATCGGGTCTCGACCTTTCGCGATCAACACTATGAACCATCGCTTTCTCACATCACTCAGCATTGGTCGCCTTCCGATCCTCGTCTTTTCCGTGGTGGCCCTGCTGACGAGCAGCCGCTTCGGGCACGCGCAAACAGAACCTTCGCCCGGCACCGACCCAAACCTCTCGCATCCAACCCACGTCGTGAGCGTCAAGCGCAATGGCTACACGGTCTCCGGACTCGTGACGCACCTTCAAGACGTGAAGACGTTCAAGTACGCGATTGCCCTGTTTCCCGGCCATCCCGGCATCATGCGCCTAAGGGAGGAAAACGGCCAGCCGAAGTTTGAGCTTGGGGGCAATTTTCTCGTGCGCTCGCGCAGGCACTGGCTGGACGAGGAGACGCTAGTAGTCGTCGTGGATGCACCTTCCGACCAGTGGACCACGTTCTCTCAGCAGTTTCGAGAGACTCCTCGATACGGCGCTGATGTGGAGGTACTGCTCAAGGAGATAGGTCGCCGATACAGCGTGGAGGATTGGACGTTCGTCGGGACAAGTGAAGGTTCGGTCAGCGCGTTTCATGCGGCGCGCATGAATTCACAACTGGTACGACGGACGATTCTGACGGCATCGTTGTTCCGGCCCACGCGCAATGGGCCTGGCCTTTCTGCAGTGAAGTTGGACGAGCTGTCGGCCCAGTTGCTCTGGGTACATCACGAAGACGATCCGTGCCCCTACACGTCGTACCGGGACGCACAGGAGTTCTCCCGAAGAAGCCGCAAGCCCCTCCTCACAGTCCGTGGTGGCGGACCGGGACGTGGAGAGGCCTGTCAAGCGTTCACGGCCCATGGATTCGTCGCAGTAGAGCGCGAAACGGTGGTGGCAATGCGGTCCTGGGTGAAGACCGGAGCGGTCCCCGCTGACCTGGGACGGTAACTGATTGCGCGCTGCATCGCCGGTGAGCGTCATGCGGTCCAACCCGGCGCTGCAGGAGACTGCGCCGTAAGCGGCGCGCCCCTGAGCTTGAACGTTGGGCACGAAGGGAGATGACGTGGTGGGCGCAGAGGCTTTCTGGCGGCAGTCCCTGCTTGACTTCCTTCTAGGCCTCTTCTATACTTTCGTTCCGTTGTAAGTAGCGAACATATCGCGGTTTCGCGTCGCGCGGGGGATGATGGATGGAACGGAATCTGGCGCTTGACGTGGTGCGGGTGACGGAGGCCGCCGCGCTCTCGTCGGCGCGATGGATGGGCCGGGGGAACAAGCAGCTCGCGGAGCAGACCGCACTGGATGCCATGCGACGCGCCTTTGATGTGGTGGAGTTCGCCGGGACCGTGGTGATTGGGCGGGGCGAAAAAGGAGAGACGCCCACGCTGTATGTCGGCGAGCAGGTCGGGTCTGGCAAGGACCCTCGGCTGGATGTGGCGGCGGAGCCGCTCGAAGGGGCCTCCATTGTCGCCGAGGGGCGCGCGAACGCCCTGGCGGCGGTCGCCCTCGCCGAAAAGGGGTGCCTCTTTCCCGCCCCGGATGTCTACATGGAGAAGATCGCGGTCGGGCCCAAGGCGCTGGGCGCCATCGATATTACCGCAGGGCCAGAGGCGAATCTCAGATCCATCGCCGAGACGATGAAGTGCTATGTCGAGGATCTCACCGTTGTCGTCCTCGACCGCCCTCGCCACGCCGACCTCATCCGGACGGTTCGGGAGGCGGGCGCTCGGATCAACCTGATTCAGGATGGCGACCTTTCCGCGGCGATCGCCACCGCCCTCGAGGATTCGGGGGTGGATATCCTCATGGGGATTGGCAGGGCCCCGGAAGGGGTGCTGGCGGCGGCGGCGCTGAGATGTCTGGGCGGCGACATGCAGGCGCAGTTCAAGCCGGCGAGCGAGAGGGACGTCGAGCGGGTCCGCCGGACCGGCCTGAGGGATGTGGATCGAGTCCTCACCATCACTGATCTCGCCCGGGGGGGAGAGGTCACGTTCACCGCGACCGGGGTCACTGACGGCGATCTCCTGAAGGGGGTCCGGTTCTTCGGTGGGGGGGCAAAAACCCACTCGCTGGTGATGCGCTCCAAGTCGGGAACGGTCCGGTTCATTGAGGCCATCCACCGCTTTGACCGAAATCCCATCTACTGAATCCTCTCCCCGTGCTTCAACTCAGGAGTGTGTTCATTCCCTCCGGTTCCACCGCTGTGGAGCGCGGGGGGCGTGCGGACGGTCCGAGGAGATTCGATGCGTGAGGTCCAGCCCGTGATCAAGGGGGTCCGGGGCGCGCCGGACATTCTCCCCGCCGAGGTCGGTCGGTGGCGGCAGATAGAGGTCGGGGCCCGTCGCGTCCTGGAGAACTACGGCTACCAAGAGATCCGGACGCCCATGTTCGAGCGGACCGAGCTTTTTGTCCGGGGGATCGGAGAGGGGACCGACATCGTCGACAAGCAGATGTACACCTTCGAGGACCGGGGACACGAGAGTCTCACCCTGCGCCCGGAGGGCACGGCTCCCGTGGTCCGGGCCTACCTCGAGCACGGGCTCTTCACCAAGGGGAGCCTCTGTAAGGTCTATTACATCGGGCCGATGTTCCGCCACGAGCGCCCCCAGGCGGGCCGGTTTCGGCAATTCCATCAGATCGGGGCTGAGGCCCTGGGGGTGGAGGACGCCGCCCTCGACGCCGAGGTCCTCGACCTCCTCTCGCACCTGTTCGACACCTTGGAGGTTGCCGGGTGGCAGCTCCACCTCAACAGCATTGGCTGTGAGACCTGTCGCCCCGTGTTCCGCGAACGGTTCGCCCTCTATATGCGGGGCAAGAAGGCGGGGTTATGTCCGGATTGCCTCGTGCGGCTCGAGCGGAACCCCCTTCGGATCCTGGACTGCAAGGTGGAGGGCTGTCGCGCCCTCGCCGCTCAAGCCCCTACCCCCCTCGAATCACTGTGTGGGGAGTGCGAGTCCCATTTCCGGAAGCTGCAGGGGCTGTTGCAGCTCCTCAAGATCGACTACAGCATTAACCAACACCTGGTGCGAGGCCTCGACTATTACACCCGGACCACCTTTGAGTTCGTGAACCCGGCCCTGGGGGCGCAGAATGCCTTCGCCGGCGGCGGGAGGTACGACCTGTTGGTGGCAGAGATGGGGGGTCCGCCGACCCCCGGAATCGGATTTGCCATCGGCATGGAGCGTCTGTTGCTCTCGCTGCCGCCGGAGCGTCCCGGGGAGGCGTGGTTGGGCGTCTTCGCCGTGACCATGGGAGAGGAGGCCTTTCAGCTTGGCCTTCGACTCGTCCAAGAGCTGCGCCGGCAGGGGCTGCGGGCCGCCCTGGATATGGAGAGGCGCTCGGTCAAGAGCCAGATGCGTCTCGCCCACAAGGAGCGGTACCGCCACGCCCTCATCTTGGGTGACGAAGAGCTCGGGGCCGGGATGGCCACGGTCAAGGACATGACCCAGGGGGGACAAGAGCAGGTGCCTCTACCAGAGGTGGTGGAGCGGTTGACACGCGGGGAAGATCGGGCAAAGTAGAAGGAAGCATGAGGCGAAGCTATTATTGCGGAGAGGTGACGGCGGAAAAGATCGGCGAGACCGTCACGCTGATGGGCTGGGTCCACCGGAGGAGGGATCACGGGGGCCTCATCTTCGTGGATCTCCGGGACCGGGAGGGGATTGTTCAGATCATCTTTGGGCCGGAGCACGGCTCTGACGCCTACGAGACCGCCAGGCGGATGCGGTCGGAGTATGTGATCGCCGTGACGGGCCAGGTCCGCCGCCGCCCTCCCGGGACCGAGAATGTGCACCTCAAGACCGGCGAGGTGGAGGTGCCGGCCGCCGAAGCGCTCATCCTGAGTGAGGCCAGGACCCCGGTCTTTCCCCTGGATGAGGAGCGGCCCGTGGGCGAAGAGCTCCGCCTCACCTATCGGTATCTCGACCTCCGCCGCCCGTCGCTGCAAAGAAATTTCCGCATCCGCCATCACACCTCCCAGGTGGTCCGAGCCTTCTTCGACCGGCATGGCTTCATCGAGGTAGAGACCCCGGCGCTGACCCGGAGCACCCCGGAAGGGGCCCGGGACTATCTGGTGCCGGCCAGGCTCTACCCCGGCCAGTTCTTCGCGCTGCCGCAGTCGCCCCAGCTCTTCAAGCAGCTCTTGATGGTGGCCGGCTTTGACCGCTACTTCCAGATCGTGAGGTGCTTCCGCGATGAGGACCTGCGGGCCGACCGGCAGCCCGAGTTTACCCAGATAGACGTCGAGATGTCTTTCGTGGATCGGGAGGACGTGTTGGTCCTCATGGAGGAGCTCGTCGCCACCATCTTCCGTGAGGTCAAGGGGGTGGAGCTGGACCGGCCCTTCCCGCGCCTGAGGTATGAGGAGGCGATGGCGAGATACGGCCTCGACAAGCCGGATACCCGATTCGAGATGTTCCTCGGCGACCTCAGCGACCTCTGTGCCCGCACCGCCTTCCGCCCCTTCGCGGACGCCCTCGCCAGCGGGGGCCAGGTCAAGGGGATCAAAGTGCAGGGGAAGGCCGAGGCGTTCTCCCGCAAAATAATCGACGACCTCACCGAGTTCGTGAAGGGTTTCGGGGCGAAGGGCCTTACCCCCTTTCGGATGACCGCAGGGGGGCTGCAGTCTCCTGTGGCCAAGTTCCTTGGCCCTGAGGTTCTCGAAGGGCTCGTCCGGCGTTTCGAGCTGGGTGCGGGCGACCTTCTCCTCACGATCGGCGACAGCCCGAGGGTGGTGGCGGAGTCTCTCGGCCGCCTTCGGGTGAAGTTGGGGTTTGAGCTGGGCCTGATAGACGAAGCGATCATGCGACCGGTCTGGGTCACTGATTTTCCCCTCCTGGAGTACAGCGAGGAGGAGAAGCGGCACGTGGCGGTCCACCACCCCTTCACCGCCCCCATGGACGAGCATCTGGAGCTGTTCGAGAGCGCCCCCGAGAAGATGCGGGCCAAGGCATACGACCTCGTCATCAACGGCCACGAGGTGGGTGGCGGCAGCATCCGCAACCACGACCGGGAGGTTCAGCAGAGGGTGTTCGATGTCCTCGGGTTCAGCCCGGAGCAGGCGCGGGAGCGGTTCGGGTTCCTCCTGGAGGCCCTCGAATTTGGCACCCCACCCCATGGGGGAATCGCCTTCGGGTTCGACCGCCTCATCATGCTGCTGACGGGGGCCGACTCGATCCGTGAGGTGATCGCCTTCCCGAAGACGCAGCGGGCCCAGTGCCTCATGACGGGTGCCCCTGCGGCGGTGGACCCCGTGCAGCTTCAGGAGCTCGGCCTCAGACTCCATGTGATCTAACCCCTTGAAATTACGGGAAAAACAAGGAGTTTTTTCAGTTGACAGTGCCGAGCGGCGGGAGTAGCATTTGAGAGAGCGGGGACGGCCAAGAGCCGTCCCCTCATTGCTCTCAGGAGGCGATGTGGTCCGGGGCGAGATGAAAGGCGAGCGCGCGACGGTTCGAAGGCAGGTGCCTCTTCCTTCCGGGGGGGACATCCAGGCCCTTTTCGGCCGGAATGATGAACATATCCGAATGGTCGAGGAGCATCTCCACGTGCGGTTGGTGGCCCGCGACGGGCTGCTGACTATCAGCGGGACCGAGGAGGAGGTCGGGATCGCCGAGAAGGTGATCGCCGAACTCACCACGCTCCTGGAAGGGGGGCGGACCATCGGAAACCACGATGTCAAGCTGGCCCTCCGGCACATTGGCCAGGAAGAGCAGCAGACCTTCCGAAAGATCCAGGATGACTTCATCGAGGTCTCTGCGAAGAAGCGGGCGGTCCGACCCAAGAGCCTCGGGCAGCAGCGGTATATCGATGCCATCCGCACCCACGACATCGTCCTTGGGATTGGCCCCGCCGGGACGGGCAAGACGTACCTGGCGATGGCGATGGCCGTCTCGGCCCATCTCAAGCGCGAGGTGAGTCGGATCATCCTGACCCGGCCCGCGGTGGAGGCGGGGGAACGGCTCGGTTTTCTCCCCGGGACCCTCTACGAGAAGATCCACCCGTATCTCCGCCCCCTCTACGATGCGCTCTACGACATGCTGGAGACGGAGCGCGCGAACCGGCTGATCGAGATGGGCGTCATCGAGATTGCCCCCCTCGCCTTCATGAGGGGGCGCACCCTGAATGACGCCTTCATCATCCTCGATGAGGCGCAGAACACCACCTCCGAGCAGATGAAGATGTTCCTCACCCGCCTCGGGTTCAACTCGAAGGCAGTGATCACCGGCGACATCACTCAGGTGGACCTTCCCCCCGGAAAGATCTCGGGACTCATCGAGGTTCGTTCGATCCTGAGCGATGTCAAGGGGATTGCCTTCGTGTACCTTGGCCAGGAGGACGTCGTTCGCCACGAGCTGGTCCAGCAGATCATTCGCGCCTACGAGCAGCGCCAGACCTCACCCCTCGCCTCCGGAGACCCGAGCCGGCGCGAGGAGGCTCCAGGGACGGGCGAGGGACGTTGAGGCGGTGGCCGGGAGTCCGTACCGATGAAGATCCCCCAGTGGGTGGTGTCGGGAACGAAGAGGGGGAACGACACCAAGGCGAGTAAGCCGACCAGCTTGCCGACCTACCGCTACCGCCTTTCCCCGGTGGATCGACTCTTCCGGGCCTCGGAGCAGTGGCCACTGATCCCTCTGCTCTTTGGGTTCCTCCTGGCGTTGACCGTCGGGGCAGTTGTTGCCTCCTATCGTCCCCTTCCCTTCGGTCCCGTTTCGGCCGCTGCGGTCGTGCTCCTTGCCCTGTGCGTGGTCGGGACCCTCCTCTTTTATGCGCGATTCCTCGAGGCCCGACCAGTCACCTCCCCACAGATGCTGTACCTCTTGGGGGCGGTGATCCTCTTGGCGATTCTGATCAATCGCTTTCTCCTCATTATCCTCGTCTCCTTGAGCCAGAGTTTTCCTTTCATTCCGCTCCATTCCTTCTACTATGCGATCCCCGTCGCCCTCGGGAGCGTGCTCCTGAGCGTACTTTTCAATGCCCGGGTGGCCTTCGGGGGGGCGATGGCGTTAGCCATTCTGTCGGCGCTCTTGGTGACGGATGAGGTGGCCTTCTTCCTCTACGGATTGATCGGGGCCGTCGTCGGCGCCTTCAGCATCCGGAGGACTCAAGACCGCACCACCTTCTTCAAGGCGGGATTCTGGGTCGCCGTCGCCAACGTCGGCACCGTTTTGACCTTTATCTCGATCTACGGCCGGTCAGGCGTGGCGCTGCCGTATGACCTGGCGGCCTGCCTCGCGAACGGCGCGTTGGTTGCCCTGTTTGCCTCCACCCTCCTTCCAGTCCTGGAGTATCTCTTTGGGACCGCGACGGATCTGAAGCTTCTCGAGCTGTCCAATCTGAATCAGCCCCTGTTGAAGCAGCTGATGAAGACCGCCCCCGGGACGTATCACCATAGCCTAATGCTGGCGGAGCTGGCGGAAGCGGCAGCCGAGGCCATCGGTGCCAATCCGCTCGTGTGTCGGGTGGGCGCGTACTATCATGACATCGGCAAGGTGAAGAAACCGGCCTACTTCATCGAGAACCAGATGGACGCCATGAACAGGCACGATAAGCTCTCTCCAAGCCTGAGCAGCCTCATCGTCATCTCTCATGTGAAGGACGGGATCGAGATGGCCCTGGAGCATCGGCTTCCGGCCGCCATCGTGGATCTCATCCCCCAGCACCATGGCACCCGCCTGGTCACCTACTTCTATGAAAGGGCGAAGGAGTCGCAGGACCCGGACCTGGGTGAGGTGAAGGAGGAGGATTATCGGTATCCGGGCCCCAAGCCCCAGACCCGGGAGGCAGCGATACTCATGGTGGCTGACGCGGTCGAGGCGGCAGATAGGACGCTCACCGACCCCACCCCGGCCCGGGTCCTGGGGTTGGTCCAGCGGATCGTCAATAACATCTTCATCGAGGGGCAACTGTCGGAATGTGACCTGACCCTCAAGGACCTCCACCAGATCGCCAGGGCCATGGTCCGCATCCTCACCGCCGTCCACCACCACCGGGTGGATTATCCAGGATACAAGTTTGAAGAGGTCAAGAAGAAGGAGGGCGAGAAGCGGGGGGATGGGGATACAGATTCGAAACGGGCAAAGGAAGAGGCGGGTCGGTCTGTCCCGTCTAAGACGGGTGGGGGAGAGGACCTTATCCGTCTTGGGCAGACCGAGTGATGAGGTCTCGGTGCTCCTCGTCGGTGATCGGGCCATCCGGCGGCTCAATCGGGCGTACCTGAACCACGATCATCCCACCGATGTCCTGGCGTTTCCGCAACCGCAGGGTTTCGCATCGCCAGGGCCGCATCTCCTCGGCGATGTGGTCATCTCGGTCGACACCGCTGCCCGCCAGGCCAAAGCGCATGGCCATTCCCTCAACCAGGAGCTGGCCCTCCTGCTGATTCATGGCCTCCTCCACCTCCTGGGCTACGACGATTCGACGCCAGCGGCGCGTCGCCGCATGTGGAGCACACAGGCCTGCCTTCTCGCCATCTCCGCCAGGCGCCCGTCCTGACACCAGCTTCTCAAGATCATCGGGTCCCGATTCGCCCCGAGCACACGGGTGTTCTCCTGCCAGTTGAGAGGCCCCCCTGATCACAGGAGCCCAAGCAGGAACCAGTACACGACCGTCCACCCCCATCACCGCCCCGAATGCCTTCTCGGGTGAGGAGATGACCAAGGGGAGAGGCCTACCCAATGTCTTCCCTTGCGCGCGCCTGAAGCCTTGCGACGGTCTTACGCAGCGCGGATACCTCCGAAAGAAGGTCGGGCAGGCGGGCGAGGGCGGCGAGCTGCCGCTTCGCCTTTTCGATCGGACGGGCCGGACTACCAAGGACGACCTCCCCCGACCTGATGACCTTGCGGGAAGGGATGCCGGCCTGGGGCCCCACCATCACCCGGTCCTGCAGGGTCGCGTGATCCCCCACTCCCACCTGCCCTCCGAGGACGCATCCCCGTCCTACCGTGGAGCTGCCGGAGATGCCCGTCTGGGCGACGATCAGCGAATCCTCGCCGACAACTACGTTGTGGGCGATCTGGACGAGATTGTCGATCTTCACGCCGCGTCTGATGATGGTCGATGCCAAGGTTGCCCGGTCGACGCAGACGTTCGCGCCGACCTCCACATCGTCTTCGATGATGACGTTCCCGACCTGGGGAATCTTGACGGCCCGCCCCTCGTGGGGCGTGTAGCCGAACCCATCGGAGCCGACGACCGCCCCGGCGTGGATCACCACCCGACAGCCGATCACGACGCGATCGTAGAGGGTCACGTGGGCCCGGAGGGTCGAGTCGGCCCCGATCGCGCACTCGTCTCCAATGACGCACAACGGCCCGATCACCGCGCGGTCCCCGATATGGACCCGATCCCCGATGACGACGAGGGGGCCGATGGACACCTCGGCCCCGAGGCGGACATTTTCGCCCAGGGCGCTTGAGGGGTGCACCCCGGGCCTCGGCGCCCTTGCCGGATGAAAGAGGCCGATGGCCCTGGCGAAGGCCAGCCGGGGGTGATCGACCAGGATCAGCGTCTTGCGCGAGGCGTGCTGGCGTCGCGGGGCAATGATGCAGGAGGCCTGTGAGACCTCGGCCTTCTGCAAGTAGGCGGCGTCTTCGGCAAAGACTACCGACCCTGCCCGGGCCTGATCGATGCTAGTGACCTCGTGGATCTCGAGCGATTCGTCCCCCAGCACCTCCCCTTGGACATGGCGAGCAATTTCACCAACGGTGTAGCTCATCTCGTTCCCTCCTGAGGCAAAGGGGTCGCTATGCTGACCCGCTGTGGTCATGGTGGGCCCTCGTGGCGAGAGAGTACGCAGAGAGATTCCTCGTTGTCAAAAGGGATTTTCGCTGGCACCTTCTCCGCCGCAGGCTGGAGCCGGCCACAGAGTTCCTCTGCAAGGAAACTCATTGAACTTTCCGCAACATCTCCCCTATAATCAGCCCTGAATATCTTGGGATCGCAGGAGCATGCGGGATGAGGACCCCGTTGCGCCAAGATCACTCCCCACCGCTCCGCGGCTTGAAGGCGCTCATGGCCGCCTTCCAGTTCATGAGCGATCCTATCCCCGCCATGCGCTCGATGTACCAAGGGCGGGGGCTGATCACTGCGTTCGGTAAGATCAATCCGCTGTCCAGGCACGAGCGGCTGGTGGTCATGGCCATCGGCCCGGAGTACAACCGGCAGATCCTGAGCGACCCGGATATCTTTCGCGCGCGAGGGATCGTGCTGCAAGGACCGCGAGGCTCGGCCCACCAGCGGATCCGATTCGGCCTCGTCAGCATGAATGCCGAGCAGCACCGCGAGCAGCACAAGCTGGTGATGCCGCTGTTCCATAAAAAGCGCGTGGAGGGATATGGCGATGCCGTTGTCAAGCTGACCGTCCAGATGCTCGACTCGTGGCGCGAGGGCGAGCAGCGCGACATCTGGCGCGACATGCAGGCCCTGACCCTGCGTGTCGCCAGCATGGTCCTCTTCGGCGGCAGCGACGCCGAAGAAGCGTATCAGATCGGGCAGATGATGAAGGAGTGGCTGTCCATGTGCTTCTCCCGGCGTGTGCGGTTCTTTCAGGTCAACGCGCCCGGATCGCCGTACCGTCGGCTGCTCGACCATGCGGAGCAACTCGAGGCGCGCATTCGAGCGATGATCGAACGAAGACGGCGCGACGGAACCGATGGCAGGGACATGCTATCTATCTTGGTGCACGCGCGGGACCAAGAGGGCACCGCGATGACTGAGGACGAGTTGATCGGTCAGGTGAACGTCCTCTTCGGCGCGGCGCACGAAACGAACGCAAGCGCCCTCACGTGGACCTTGTTTCTGCTGTCGCAGCACCCGCGTGTCATGGCTGAGCTGTTGGATGAGCTCGAGAGGTGGCTCCACGGTGATGCACCGAGGATCGACCAACTCCATCACCTGGCGCTCTTGGAACGGGTGATCAAGGAGAGCCTGCGCCTCCTACCGCCGGTGGTTGTGAGCACCCGGATCGTCGATCAGCCGGTCAAGCTTGGACCCTATTATCTGCCGAGGGGTTCCCGTGTGTTATACAGCCAGTACATGACGCACCATCTTCCGGAGTTGTACCCGAATCCGGAGCGGTTTGATCCGGACCGGTGGCTGTCCACCGAACCGTCGCCGTACGCCTATCTCCCATTCGGGGGCGGCACACGGATGTGCATCGGTTACGCCTTCTCCATGATGGTGCTGCGGATCATCCTGGCGATGATCCTTCAGCGGTATCGCCTGTCGCTGGCCCCCGGCGCGAGGATCGACCGCAAGTACGCAGTCACGCTGTCGCCCAAGTATGGCATGCCCATGATGGTCCACAAACAGGATGGGCAGTTCACCAAGGAGATCCCTCGGGGCAATATCCACGAAATGGTCGATCTACGCACGCATTGATCGCTGGACACCCGGCGCCCGCTCGACACCCTGACAGGACATCAAGGACCGGAGAAGGAAACGGTAACCTCCCAGAGGCGGCGGAGCAGTGGCGTCCACCACGCTATTGACAGGGATTGCCGCTTGGGGGATACTCCAGCCCTACACAGGCGATCATGATTGAACCACGGCCCCCTACCCAAAGGTGAGGAGAGGAAGGATGGGGCAGCGGATCCTGGTTGCGGACGATGAAGGGGCATCCCGAAAGGGGTTGAAGGCGCTCCTTGCCAACTGGGGCTACGAGGTCGAGGAAGCTTCCAACGGGGAGGAAGCCCTCCAGAAGGCCGTTGCTTTCCTTCCCGCGGTCATCGTCGCCGATCTCGTCATGCCCGGACTCGATGGGCTGGGGCTCTTGAAGGGCCTCCAAGAGGAGTTACCCTTCGCCGCGGTCATCATCCTGACTGGCCACGGGACCATCGAGACGGCGGTGGCCGCCATGAAGCAAGGGGCCTACGACTATCTGACAAAGCCGGTGGATGTCCCGCGGCTGAGGGTGCTCATTCAGCGGGCCCTCGAGAAGGGAGAAGCGCTCCGCGAGGTCACGCTCCTGCGGCGGCGGCTGAAAGAGGTCTGGGGGTACGGGAAGCTGGTGGGCAAGGGCAGGGCGATGCAGGAGGTGTACCGGCTCATTGACCTCGCGGCCCCGACCTCGGCTCCGGTGCTGGTCTCGGGAGAGAGCGGGACGGGCAAGGAGCTGGTGGCGCACATCCTCCACGAACTTTCCCCCCGGAGCCAACGGGCCTTCGTCGCCGTGAACTGCTCGGCCATCCCAGAGACGCTCTTAGAGAGCGAGATCTTTGGTCATGAACGGGGGTCGTTTACCGGCGCGATGGAGCGGAGAATCGGCTGTTTTGAGTTGGCCCATGAGGGCACCATTTTCCTTGATGAGATCGCCGAGATGAGTCCGTCGACCCAGGCAAAGTTCCTTCGGATCCTTGAGGACGGCACGGTGAGGCGCCTCGGGGGCAAGGCAGAGATCAAGGTCGATGTCCGGGTCCTGGCTGCCACCAACAAGGATCCCCTGAAGGCGATTGCCGATGGGAACCTGAGGGAAGACCTCTACTACCGCCTGAACGTCTTTTCCCTCGCCCTTCCCCCTCTCCGCGAGCGGCGCGAGGACATCCCCCTGCTCCTCCAGGCGTTCATCGAGGAGTTGAACACCAAGTACGAGAAGCGGATCAAGGCGGTCGATGAAGCGGCGCTGCGGATCCTGATGCGGTATCCCTGGCCGGGGAACGTCCGGGAGCTACGGAACACGGTCGAACGGGCGGTCATCGCCTGCAAGGCCGATCTCATTACCTCGAAACACCTCCCCCCTGGCCTCGCAAGCAAGACGAGGGAGGAGAGCTCCGATTCCATCTCCATCTCTCTCGGCATCACTCTCGAGGAGGCGGAGAAGAACCTCATCCGCAGGACCCTCGCCTCGGTGAACAATAACAAGACGAGGGCCGCCGAGATCCTCGGGATCAGCCTGAAGACCCTCCACAACAAGCTGCATCGATACGGGGTGTAGGATGGGGTTCGGCATCAAAGGAAAAGAGGTTCTGGCGATTACTCTTTTGACGGTTCTGGTGGTGGCTATCACCACCTTCATCCACCTGTCCCGCTTGACGACCGTCCTGGTCCAGGAGGCGTTACGGCAGGGACAGCTCATCGCCCAGCAGCTCTACGCGCAAAGTAGCCTCGCCCTCTCCCAAGCTCGCCGGGGCAATCCCTCGGAGATCTTGAGGAGCGATCGGGAGCTGAGAAATCTGCTGGACGCCAGTGTCGGATACTCGCCCCATCTCCTGTATGCGCTCATCGCCGACAGAGAGGGCAAGATGATCTTCCACAGCGAGCGGGAGAAGGAAGGCTCGCCCGCCCCCGAGCGACCGCGCCTGGAGCAACTCCTTTTGCTTGATCCCGTCCGCCGCTTCCACGCCCTGTACGAGGAGGGAAAAATCTACGAGTCCACACTCCCCCTGAGCCTGGACGATAGGCCCTTCGGCAGCATTCGGCTCGGGATCGCCACCAGCCTCTTGAGGAGGGAGCTGAACCCCTCGGTGCAACAGAGTCTGGCCTTCGCAGGCCTTGCTCTGCCCGTTGTCTGGCTCGTCGCCATGGGGGCAGGCACCCTGCTCCTCAAGCCCATGCGCCGGCTCACGCGCCAGATGGACGGGCGTCGACGGGGGGATGCCGGCAATGGCGGCGGCCTTGACCAGGCAGACGACATTGGCGAACTGAGCTCCCAGCTCCAGCTCCTCGGCCAGCAGCTCCCGGCGGACCGCCTGAAGATGCTGAGCGAGAAGGCTCAACTTCAACAGGTCGTTGATCACCTGGAGGATGGGATCATTCTCTTCACCCAAGACCGCCGGATCCTCTTCTTCAACAGAGCCGCCGAGGTGGTCGTGGGCAGGTCCCTTGAAGAGGTCGTCGGATGGCAGTGGGATGAGATGCTGAGGCCGTTCCATCCCATCCGCCCGCTGCTCCAACACGCCTTTGCGCAGAAAGCCGGCTTTCGCAATGCCGCCGTCACCCTCCCCCGGGACGAGGGCTACAAGGAATCTCTGGTCTCGCTCTTCTTCGTGACGGATGCCCACCGGGCGATGGGGGCCATGGTTGTTGTCAAGGACCTCGAGTCGATCAAGACGCTCCAGTCTTTGATTACCTACTCCGCCAAGCTGACTGCGCTGGGCAGGCTCACCTCAGGGATGGCCCACGAAGTCAAAAACCCTCTCAACGCAATGATGATCCACGTCGAACTCTTGAAAGAGAAGCTCGACGTTCCTGCGGAGGAGGTTCATCAAAGCCTGGAGGTCATCGGCAACGAGATCCGCCGGTTGGATCGGGTGGTCCAAGGCTTCTTGAGGTTTATCCGCCCTGAGGAGCTCAGCCTGAGGCTGCTGGATCTGCATGCGCTCCTCAAGGATGTGGCGGCCCTCCTAGAGACCGAATGGCAGAAGGAAGGCATCCGGTTCGCCTTCCAGTTCGACCCCACCCTTCCCCTCATTGCTGCCGACGAGGAGTTGCTTCGACAGGCCTTCCTCAACATCATGCTGAACGCCTGTCAGGCCATGCCGAAGGGCGGGGTCGTGAACATTTCGACGGAGATGGAGGAGTGGGAGTTTGTGAAGGTGAACATCGCCGACCCGGGGATCGGGATCCCGCCTGAAGACATGGGCAAGATCTATCAGCTCTATTATACGACCAAACCCTACGGAACCGGCATCGGTCTCTCCTTGGTGTACCGCGTCGTGCAGATGCATAACGGCTCCCTTGAGACCTCGTCCGAGGTGGGGCGGGGGACCACCATGATCGTCCGACTTCCGGTCAGCCAGTCGCATTTCTGATCTGTCGAGAGAAAGAAGTGGCTTGCGGCTCCGCGAAAGAATCGAGCTACGTGGTCGCGATGAGAGGCCTGTGTTCCCTATTCCTCGTGGCAATGATCGCCGCAGGCTGTGCCAGTCCGGCACCCAAGGCCGTGCCGGAGCCGACAGTCGTCCTGCCGCCGCCCTCGCCGAGACCCCCTCCCAAGATCGCCCCGTCCCCTCGACTCTCGCCTAAGCCGCCGCCTGTGAAAGAGGAACCGCCTGCCCCACCGCCCCTGCTCTCGTCGCAGGTGGGGGGCGAGGAAGAGGCGAAACTGAGGCAGCAGGCCGAGGTGAGGATTCAAGGCGCAGAATCCACGGCTGGACGAATCGATGAGAGAAGGCTGGCCACGGACCAGCAGGAGATCTTCCTCACCATTCGGAGCTTCCTGTCCAAGGCGAGAGAGGCCCTGGCGATCAAGGATTTCTCGAGGGCCTTTACGCTCGCGGACAAGGCCAGAATCCTGGCGGAGGAGCTGCTGACCACCCTGCGATGAGGAGACAGTCTCCTCGACCTGTTCGTCCCCCGCGTTCCTCCCTCGTGTCCCAGACGACATGGGCAATGTCTGACCCCCCTCTGCCTAGTAATCCTTACACGACCGCCGTGTAAATCTTACATATGTCGCTGTTCGCCTAAGACCGCGGAAGAGGCGGAGGAAAGACAACCGATGGCTCTTGATGGCGTGCCTCAGATGTGGTACCGTCCCGTCGCTCCTAATCCGGACAGTGGGCTGCTCCGGCCGAGGTGTCAGGATGATCGATTCTCCCTGGGGGCATAAGGCAGGATTCATTGCCGTCATTGGGCGTCCGAACGTCGGCAAGTCCACGCTGGTCAACTGCGTGGTGGGTCAGAAGGTGGCTGCGGTCTCTCCGAAGCCCCAAACCACCCGCAACCGGGTTGCAGGGGTCAAGACGACCGGGTCGTACCAGATGATCTTCTTGGATACCCCGGGCATTCATCACGCCGAGACCCTCTTCAACCGCGAGATGGTCAAGCTCGCCCTCAAGACCCTGACAGAGGTGGATCTCATCCTCTGGGTCATCGATGCCTCCGATCCCCTCTCCGATGAAGACCAGCTGGTTCGCGGGTATCTCCAAGACATCAAGGTCCCGGTCGTTGTGGCCCTCAACAAAGTCGACCTGGTCAAGCCCAAGCAGCACCTTCTCCCTGTCATCGACGCGTGTCACAGGCTGATCCCGGCAGCCGAGGTGGTTCCCATCTCGGCCACCGAGGGCGTCAACCTCAACCTGCTGGAGGAGATCCTGCTGAGGTATCTCCCGGAGGGCCCGGCTTTCTTTCCTCCTGGACAGGCGACGGATCAACCGCCACATCTTGTCGTGGCTGAGATTATCCGGGAAAAGGTCTTCGAGTTGGTGCATCAAGAGGTCCCCTACGCCGTGGCGGTCCGGATAGACGAAATGGAAGAACGGCCGGGGACGGGCCTGGTGGACATTCAGGCCACCATCTATGTGGAGAAGGACTCCCAGAAGGGGATCATCATCGGGGAAGGGGGCAGGATGCTGAAGAGGATCGGACAACAGGCCCGCCAGGAGATCGAGGGGGTCCTCGGCACGCGCGTCTATCTTGGCCTGTGGGTCAAAGTCCACAGGGCGTGGCGGAAGAACGAGGAGGCCCTGCGCCGCTTCGGATATCTACTGAAGTCCGGGTGACGCGGCCTCCAAAGCCTGAGCTTTTCCTTTCCCGCTCTCACGCGCTGTGGTAGGATATGGATCGCTCATTGCACGCGGTGAGAGTACACCTGGTCACGATGATCTATTTCCCACTGAGCCGGAGATGCACGACGTCTGTGCCGTCATTCTAGCCGCTGGCGAGGGGACCCGGATGCGGTCCCAGCTCCCGAAGGTCCTCCACCCCCTGTTGGGCCGGCCCCTGATCTCCTATCCGGTGGACCTCTGCCTCGGCCTGGGGGTGAATCGCGTGCTGCTGGTGGTGGGCCCCCGGGCTGAGGGGCTCAGGCAGGCTCTCGCGGGACGGCCGGTCGAGTTTGTGCAGCAGGCGGAACCCCGCGGCACGGCCGACGCGGCCCTCCAGACCGAGATGGTCCTGGCGGGCTTTCGCGGGACCGTCCTGATCCTGGGGGGGGACACCCCCCTCCTCACCGAATCGACCGTGGCGGGGCTCCTCGACGCGCACCGCGCGGCGCGCGCCGTGGCGACGGTCCTCACCGCTCGTGTGGAGGATCCCACCGGGTACGGCCGCATCCTCCGCGACCGACGGAGCGCCCTCAGGCGGATCGTCGAAGAGATCGAGGCGACGACGAAGGAGAAGGGGGTGCGGGAGATCAATGCCGGCTGTTACGGCTTCGCTGGCGCGGCCCTCTTTCCTGCCCTGAAGCGAGTGCCGGTCTCGCCGGTCAAGGGGGAGTCCTTCCTGCCCGGGCTGGTGGAGGTCTTCCTCCGACAGCGGCGCCGGATCCATACCTTTGAGGCGAGCGATCCCACCGAGGTGTTGGGGGTGAACACACGGACGGAGCTGGCCCAGGCTGCGGTCATCCTGCGGCAGCGAGTGCATCGGCGCCTGATGGAGGAAGGGGTCACCCTTCTGGACCCGGCCACCACTTACATTGACGCTGCCGTGACGATTGGCCCCGACACGGTGATCTACCCGGGCGTCATCCTCCAGGGGGCCACGACGATCGGCGCAGGGTGCGTCATCTATGGCCACTGCCGGATTCAGAATTCCCACCTGGCCGATGCCGTCACGATCCTGGACGGCTCGGTGATCTCCGAGAGCGAGATAGCGGAGGGGTGCGTGGTAGGGCCCTATGCCCATCTCCGCCCGCACAGTCGCCTCCGGTCGAAAGCCAAGGTGGGAAATTTCTGCGAGGTGAAGAAGGCGGTCATCGGCGCGGGTTCCAAGGTGCCGCATCTGGCGTATGTCGGTGACGCGACGATCGGGGAGAATGTGAACGTGGGGGCCGGCACGATCACCTGTAATTACGACGGCTTCGCCAAGCATCAGACGGTCATCGAAGACGAGGTCTTCGTCGGGAGCAACGCCAACCTGGTGGCGCCCATCACGATCGGCCGGGGGGCCATCATCGCGGCCGGCTCTACCATCACCGAAGCGGTCCCCCCCGATGCCGTGGCCTTTGGGCGAGCCCCCCAGGTCACCAAGGAGGGGCGGGCCAAGGCGACCCGGCAGAAGCGGCAGGCGATGGCGCCTCCGAAGAGTGATGAGGACTGAGGGCCAAGTAGCATGTGCGGGATCATCGGATACGTCGGTCCCAAGAAGGTGGTGCCGGTCCTCCTCGACGGCTTGAAACGGCTCGAGTACCGGGGCTACGATTCGGCCGGTGTCGCCTTCCTCCAGCAGGGGGCGCTCCAGATCTACCGGAGCGTCGGGAAGATCAAGGATCTGGAAAACACCCTGTGGGGGAAAGATCTCGCTGGCGACATCGGCGTTGGCCATACCCGCTGGGCGACCCACGGCCGCCCCTCCGAGGCGAACGCGCATCCCCACGTGGATTGCACCGGTGAGCTCGTAGTGGTGCACAACGGCATCATTGAGAACTACGTGCCCCTGAAGGAAAAACTGATCGCCGAGGGGCATCGGTTCACGTCAGAGACCGACACGGAGGTGATCGCGCACCTCATCGAGCAATACCTCGAGGGCGACCTGGAAGCGGCGGTGCGGCGCGCCCTCCGCGAGGTGGCGGGTGCG
>Ga0209885_1000006_pt1 | contig 30693 bp, 31 predicted proteins | sample GWRWS3_40_50_FD_187223 | JGI IMG/M metagenome (GOLD analysis project Ga0209885, IMG submission 187223) | Riverbed sediment microbial communities from areas with vegetation nearby in Columbia River, Washington, USA - GW-RW S3_40_50 (SPAdes)... | ecosystem: Environmental > Aquatic > Freshwater >... | reverse complement strand
CGCTCTGTGATCGCTCGAAATAGACCAGGCAGCCATGCGTAAAAAGCTCAAGGCTTCCACCGAACCGACTCCGAATTCGTCTCGCGCCGGCGGCTACCGCCCTGACCTTGCCGTAGCTTCGGGTGTAAAAGACGACGATCCGGTCGGCCTCCCCGAGATTGTGTCCCCCGATAACGACCGCCTCGCTCGATTTCAGCCCCATCTCAAAACCCTACGGTACCCCCTGCACCCTCTGTACTCTCTGTACCTTCTGCACCTTCTGCACTCTCTGTACTTTCTGTACTCTCCGTACTGTTTTTTGAGGTTACGCCCGTTCAAGCCGGTCTCGGGCGATGCCGAAGGCGGCTAAGGTGCTTGGAAGCCCGATGAGACCCGTGGCCACCAGGATCGCCTGATAAATCTCTTCGGGACTGGCCCCGACATCCCTTGCCCGATCAATGTGGGCGATGAGTCCTCCTTCCCGTCTCAAGGCGGCCGAGATCCCCACCTTGATCAGCTCCCGCTCCCGAGCCGTCAAGGGTCCCTGATCGTCGCAGGCGTCACGGAGCTTCACGTACGCCTTCCACACCTGCGGAAATCGCTGCTGAAAATCCCGAAGGACCTGCGGCTGCTGCCCCTGTCCTTTTCCCATCGCCCCATCCCCCCTTTCACCCTTTCCGGTCTCCGTTTCACGATTCCGCGAGGATACTGAGGGAAAAAGGCACGGAAGTCAATGCGCCACCGCGATGAGATTGGGCGCCGTGTCTCTCTTGGAGCGATAGCGTTCGGCGATGACTCGCCGGCTTACGCCGAACACCGTGGGAAGGTTATGTCTCAGGTGGGCCTTTCACCTTCCTCTGGGAAGGCCTGGGGGGGTTCTCTTTTGCTTCGGGTGTAGCCGGCCGTTGTCGGAAAACCGACTTGGAGATGTCCGACACGGCTTTCCCCAGCTCTTCGAGGGACCGGTGACTGACTTGCCCGAGGGCGACAGCTTCTGTCAGGCCCTCGGCCCAGCGCTTTGTCCCCTCCTCCCAAAAGCGCTGGAGGTCCGTGAGGCGATCCTCCACCGCCTTTGTCCATGCCTGAAAACTCTTCTGCCCTTCCTCCTGCCTGGCGAGGAGCCGTTGGATCGTCTCGTCCACGCTCCTCCGCCACTTTTCCTGAAGCGTGACGACCCTCTCCACCCCCTCCAGGTAGCCCCTCATGGCTTCTATCTGGACCCGCATCGTGGAAATCCCTTCGGCGATCCGGTGGAGATCCTCGGCGGTAGGCAGGTTCATCGCCTTCACGCTGGCTTGCATGTTTTTCTGGAGCTGCTCATGGAAGGCCGGCAAGTTCTCAAAGGCCTTCCCGAGACCGGCGGCAAAGGCGGGCCCCTTAAGCATCATCTCAAAGCCTTCCCACATCATCTTTTGCCAGAGAGCGATCATCTCGCCGAACGGCACCTGCGCCTTTTCCTCAGCCATCGTGCCCCCCCTTTTCCGCTAATCTCGCCACGATCAGTCCTGAACTCGCTAACCTCGGCTGCGTCATTGCCCCGAGCCATCAGGCGATAGAGCACCCCGCGAGCAAAGATGCCGGGATGACGAGGAATGGCCGCAGGATAGCGTACATATTCAATTTGGGCAAGCCTGACACTACCGGTTCCTTGGTCACGGCTCTTCCGAGAAAGCAAAACGCCCGCTCGAGTCCCGAGGGAGTCCCGAGTGTCAGACTTGCTTAACTTCTCTAACTTGGCTCACCCTTTCCGCAGGGCCCGACTAACATTCGAGGCCTCACACCCTAAGAAGGCTGCAACTGCAGCAGCCCGGTGGCCCTCTTCGAGAACCGCCCGCCGAATGAACTCGTCCCGCGCTTCCGCTATCGGTGCACTCCGCCCTCGCTGAAGCAAGGTGTCCCGGCTCAATCCGGCATGGCCTACAACCTCTTTGAGAAGGACTTCCAGTGGCCGAACTCGACGCGAGGGCGAAGGCTCCCTGGGTTTAGCCACCCTTCTCACGAAAGCCTCATCACCCAGGAAAGGGGAAGCATCCCCCGGGTGCCATTCCACCCGATAGCCACTCTTCGCCCCCTCCCGCAGAAAGCTTTCGTATTTGCGCTGGCTCTTGAACTCCCCGAGCACGGGGCCCGGATCGATTATCCCCCGCCTCGCCGTGCCCAAGTACTCATTGTGACCGCTCCACTTCCACGCGCCCGGGCTCTTGACGAGACCCGCCCGGACTGGGTTCAGGTGGATATAGCGAACTAGCTCCAACAAATAGCTGTCCCGGTCGCACACCACCGCCTTGTACCGTCCCTGGAAGACGTGTCCCCGGCGCCCGTGAGCCCGGTTAAACCACCGGGCGTAACTCGTAAGTAGCGCCTGCATCAGCCGACTCGTCGGAACCTCCCCCACCTCCACGAGCAGGTGGAAGTGGTTCGGCATAAGGACATAGGCATAAAGAAAAAAGGGATGCCGTTCGCGGGTTGTCTGGACCGCCTTCAGGAATGCCTCGTAATCCCCCCGGCCCAGAAAGACCCTTTGGCCATTGTTACCCCGAGCCATCAGGTGGTAGAGCAGCCCGGGAGCGTGGATGCGGGGATGGCGCGGCATGGAAAGAAGGTAGCAAAGTTAATGAAATTAAGCAAGTCTGACACCGACCCCACCCCGACCCCACCTATGTCCTCGAGGGGTCGCGAAGCATCCATTTCTGCAGGACCAACCCAGTCCTTGAGCGGTCGGCTCATTGCTTTGCCTCTTCCGGCGGGGTGGCAGGAAGAGGTTTTCCCGCTTTCACTATCTGTACCGCTTGAGCGAAGCGCCTGTGAAAAGTCGTCTCCGTCAACGTCGTCGCAATGTTGGTGGTGATGCGTCGCTTTGTGACAATGGTGACTTTTGTGTTGTTCTTGTCCACGGGGTCCACCCATGCGCCCATCACGGTCCCTTCCGAGATCAGGTTCCTCCCACTGCTGGTGAGCATATAGTTTTCATCTCGATGCTCCTCGATGGCGTCGGCCCCCTCCCAGCGGAAGACAGTCCTGGCAATCTTCCAGGCCTGGTCGGCATTCACCGGGTAGACCTGACTGGTTCCCTCACTCTTGGCCTTGAGCACATCACTCGTCGTCGAGCAGCCCACCACCCATACCAGTAACGCCACCAAAGTTAGGATTGTCGCCCTTTGCCTACTCACACGGATTCCCCTTCCTCTATCCGCCAAGCCACTCTCTCCACCGCTAATCCCCTCGCGAGAACCACGCAGTCGCCAGGAGCGCCTCATTTATTAGGGCCACAAGCAGAGTGCTTGTCAACACCAAATTGTCAAGCCGTCAGGACACCCGGAGCATGGAGCCCTATCTTTCAGGGAAGTCGAGAATCCGTCCCCGTAAGGCCTTGACAATAAAGCCCTTCCCCACGATGATTGGCGGGCTGCTATTGTCCAGGGGCTTCGCCCTTTTCGATTCATGAGGAAGGGTCCATGAGGCGGGTCGTTCACACCTTTACATTGGGTCGGCACGGTCTGAACCTTTTCCGGTTGTTGTGGCTTGGAGCCACTGTCCTATTCCTGGGGCTTGGCGCAGCGACTGTCGATGCCAGCCCGCTCGACACCGAGGACACCAAGACTTTGGAGCCCGGACAGGTCGAGTTAGAGCTGCGGGGCGACTACGAGAAGAGCCCAGACGAGAAAGAATGGTCTCTCACCACCACGCTGAACATTGGCGTCTTTCCGGGGCTCGAGGTGGACGTGGATGCGCCGTTCGTCCTGCTCGATCCGGAGGACGATAGCACACGCGGGGGGGTGGGCGATGTGGAGCTCACGACCAAGTACCGGCTCCTGGATGAGACTGAACGCCGGCCAGCCTTCATGGGCGCTGTTGTCTTGAGACTGCCCACAGGCGACGAAGATCGCGGCCTTGGAGAGGAAGGCGTTGACGTACAGCCCCTCGCCGTCGTCAGCAAGACCTTTGGTTCCCTCACCCTGACGCTGAATGGCGGGTATACATTCGTGACGCGCGATAGGGACCTCGATTTCTGGGTGGTTAATGGCTCCTTCGAATATGAGATCACAGACGCATGGTCGCTCGTGGGAGAGGTCGTGAGCGAGCTGAGCGCGCAACAGGGGGGTGACGTCCTCGTGCTCCGGGCCGGCACGGTGCTTGTGATTACCGAGGGAATCGAGGTGTACACAGCCGTGGGGTTCGGACTGACCGGGGACAGCCCGGATGTCACTGTGAGGTTGGGCGTGACGATCGCCCTGTTTTGAGCGACCGCGGCCGTTCCGGCATTGACTGCTCGTGCCGCCTCTGGTACAAAGGAAGTTCATGAAAGCAATCCTGGCGCTCTATCGCCCCCACCGCACACTCCTCCTGCTGGGCCTCGTCGCCAGCCTCTGCTCAAGCGGCTTTGCCCTGACCATTCCCTGGATCCTCAAAGAAGCCATCGATCGGTTACAGGAGCGGCCGGCGGGCGCGACCCTGCTCCTCTTCGCCGGTGCCCTCCTGCTCTTCACGCTGCTTCAGGGCGCCTTCCGCTTCCTCGCCCGGAGAACGATCGTGGGGATCTCCCGCCAGATTGAGTACGACCTGCGCAACCGGCTCTACCGCCAGTGGCTCGACCTGGACGGCGGCTTCTACGATCGGGTCCCCTCCGGAGACCTCATGGCCCGGGCCACCCAGGATATGAGCGCCCTCCGGACGCTGTTGGGCGCGGGGCCGCTCCACCTCTCTTCCACCGTCATCGTGGGAATTTCTGCCATGGCCCTCATGGCGCGCCTCGACCCGTGGCTTAGCCTGTACGCCCTGGCTCCCTTCCCCATGCTCCTCTGGGCCCTCAGTACGCTCCGTCACCGGATGGAGACGGGACTCCACCGGGCGCAGGCCCGCTATCAGGAGCTCTGTGGCCAGGTGCAAGAGGCAGTCGCCGGCATGCGCGTCATCAAGACCTACACGCTAGGGAGGGCCATGGTGGCCGCCTTCCGGGACAAGGGCGAACAGTACCTGGCCGAGGAGATGCGCGTGGCGCGGCTCGAAGGCATCTACTACCCGCTGACCGGCCTCGCCGGTGGCATCGGCGTGGTGCTCGTGCTCGCCATCGGTGGCCAGCAGGTCGCGTCTGGGCAGATGACACTCGGCGAGCTGGTGGCCTTCAACGGCTACCTTGCCATGCTGATGTGGCCCACGATCGCGGCCGCCTGGGTCCTAAGCTTGTGGCAGCGGGGAAAGGTGGCCTACGACCGGATCGCCCAGACGCTCGCGGAAGAGCCGGCGGTCCGGGATCACACCCAGCCGATCCATCCCATCACCATCCGGGGAAGCATCGAGGCGAGGGGCCTTACCTTTCGCTACGGAAACGGGAGCGGCCTCCCGGCCCTCTCTCACCTCTCGGTGTCGATCCCTAGCGGGGCCTTCGTGGGATTCGTCGGCCCGAGCGGCGGCGGCAAGAGCACCTTCCTCAGCCTTCTCCCCCACCTCAGGGAGATCCCCGAGGGGCAGCTCTTGCTGGACGGGATCGACCTCACCCGGCTCCCCATATCCGTCCTCAGGCAGAGCATCGGCTATGTTCCTCAAGAGGCCTTTCTCCTCTCGGACACCCTGTGGAACAACGTCGCCTTCGGCCTCGAAGACCCCGACGAAACCTCGATTCACCACGCCCTGTTTCTTGCCTGCCTCGAAGACGAGGTGAAGGCTCTCCCCAATGGCCTCGAGACCGTGGTGGGAGAGCGTGGGATCACGCTGTCAGGGGGACAGCGGCAGAGGGTGACCATCGCGCGGGCCGTCGCTCGGGACCCCCGGATCCTGATCCTCGACGACGCGCTATCCAGTGTGGACGCCGAGACCGAGAGGCTGATCCTGGACCGGCTCTGCGCCCATTTCCTTGGCCGGACGATCCTCGTGAGCACCCATCGGCTCACGAGCCTGGAGCGAGCCGACCTCATTTTCGTCCTGGACCGTGGGCGTCTCGTCGAGCACGGCAGACACGGCGAACTGCTGAATCGGAGAGGGCTCTACACCCATTTGTGGGATCGGTATCATCGTCGAGAGGAACTCCGATCAGTTCATAGTTCATAGTTCACGGTTCATGGTGGGAAGAAATGGAACAGAAAGGGGAACAGCGAGAGGTCCCATGGTAGGCACGGCGCACCAGGAAGAGGAGACGATCGTCGGGCGGGCCTATGACGCCCGACTGGTGAAGCGTCTCCTCACGTATCTCATCCCTTATCGCGCGGCTCTCGCCGGCTCGGGCACCCTGCTCATCCTCACCTCAGGGCTCGAAGTCATCCGCCCTTACCTCCTGAAGGTCGCCATCGACAGCTACATCGTCCCGGGTGCGCTGCAAGGACTGTGGGGCCTCGCCCTCCTGTACCTGGTCATTGTAGCCCTCGAGGGCGCGGTGCGGTACGGGCTGCTCTTCCTCACCCAATGGACCGGGCAGCGGATCATGGTCGATCTCAGGCTCGAGATCTTTCGCCACCTGAACCGCCTCTCTCTCCGCTACTTCGATAGAAACCCGGCGGGCCGGATCTTCACCCGGGTGACCTCGGACGTGGAAAGCGTGAAGGAGCTGTTCACCAGCGGTCTCGTCAGCGCGGGTGGCGACCTCCTCACCGCGGGGGCGATCGTGGCGGCGATGCTCTACCTCGACCTGAAACTCTCCCTCATCACCTTTGCCATCCTCCCCCTCCTGATCGCCGTCGTCGTCCTCTTCCAGGAAAAGGCGCGGGGGACCTACCGCCTCATCCGGCAGAAGCTCAGCCGGTTGAACGCCTTCCTCCAGGAGAGCCTGAACGGGATGGGGGTGATCCAGGCCTTCGGTAGAGAAGCGGTCATGGCCACCCGCTTTGCCCGATTGAACGCCGAGCATCGCGAGGCCACGCTCCGATCCCTCCTCTACTACGCCCTCTTCTATCCGGCGGTCGAGGTGACCGCCGCGGTCGGGTTGGGACTCATCGTCTGGTACGGCGGGGGACAGGTGGTGCGCGAGGCCATCACCCTGGGTGTCCTCGTCGCCTTCCTCGAGTATCTCCAGCGCTTCTTCACCCCCATCAAGGACCTCAGTGAAAAGTATTACATCATGCAGTCAGCGATGGCCTCGTCCGAGCGGATCTTCGAGCTGTTGGACGAGACGCCCGAGCCGGACGGCAACGGGCATCGGGTGAGTGCGCTCCGGGGGGCGATCGAGTTCAAGGACGTCTGGTTTGCCTATCGGCCCGGTGAGCACGTCCTCAAGGGGCTCTCCTTCGCGATTCAGCCGGGCGAGCGGGTGGCTCTCGTCGGGGCCACCGGCGCGGGGAAGAGCACCGTGGTACACCTGCTCACCCGCCTCTACGAGATCGAACGCGGCGCCATCCTGGCCGACGGACAGGATATCCGGGAGCTCGACCTGACCGCGCTCCGGCGACGGATCGGCCTCATCCCCCAGGACCCCTTCCTCTTCTCGGAGAGCCTTGGGGTGAACCTTCGGGTGGGTGACGCGGTAGACCACGAAACGGTCACCCGATCTCTCGAGCTGGCGGGCGCCTCGCCGGTGGTCGAGCGGCTCCCGGCCGGGCTCGAGACCCGTCTCACCGAGCGCGGCGCTTCCCTGTCGATGGGAGAGCGTCAGATCATCGGGCTCGCCCGCGCCCTCGCGTACGCGCCCGACATCCTGATCCTCGACGAAGCCACGTCAAGTGTGGACCCGGCCACCGAGGCGGCGTTCGCGCGCCGGCTCCGGGATCTGGTCGCAGGCAAAACGGTCCTCGTCATTGCCCATCGACTGCAGGGCGCGGCAGAGGCGGACCGGATCCTGGTCCTCCATCATGGAGCGTTGGCGGAAGAGGGGACTCACCAGGAGCTCTTGCGCCGGGGGGGCCTCTACGCCCGGCTCTGGCATCTGCAGCACGACGGCCAGCCTTTGTAGACGTCGGCACCACACCCCGGGCGGGGCCACAGTTCATCCCAGGACAGCGCTCATTCATCCTCAGTGATCACGGCGCGCATGCCCATCTGCCACCCATTCAAGAAATCGGACGACTTCCCTTACACGTCGGACATAGTATTTTGCTTCGGATCTCTGATGCTCACCCACTCGAATGGTGATGCCGCTCTTCAACACGCTAAACGCATCCTCATCTGTCTGGTCATCTCCAATGTAGATGGGCAGACACGATGGGCTGGCGAGCTTTTTCATGAACCAGAGGGCAGCGTGACCTTTGGTCCACGGTACATTGGGGCGAACCTCAAATACCCTTTTCCCTTTCACCACACGAATTGTGCCGGAACGGACAAAAGGCATGACATGATTCCAGAATTCTTTTTTCAGGTGGGTAAGCCCGTTTGCCTTTACCAAGCGGTAATGGAGACTCAACGAGAGGCCTTTGTTTTCCATAATCACCCCGTCGAACTCACGACCGACTTTGCTGAGAATCCGTGTGACTTCGGAGAGGGCCTTTTTCAAGGTCCTTGGAATCTTCACTGTCCGTCGTCTATTGTGCCACCACAACTCCAAACCGTGATTCCCGGCATAGGCGACATGTCTCAATCCAACCATCCTCTTCAGATCAACCAGCGCTCGACCGCTGATGACAGCGAGAGTAACGTTGGATTTCCGTGAAAGCCTTCGAAGCACCAGCTTCGTCTGAGGGCTGAGGCTGGCTTGTCGGGGTGTTGGGGCAATGAGGGTAAGCGTACCGTCGTAGTCAAGGAGGAAAAGCAGGTTTTTCCGTGAGCGAATTTGCTTCTGTATCTGAGGCCATCGGCTCCACAGATAGTGCATACACCCTTGTCATGCCTACGACTTGGCGATAGAGCCTTTTTCGATACGTATTTGGGCAAGTTCTGTAATCAAGTTCGCAGCCCAGCGATAGACGTTTTGCTCTTTGAGGACATGCCGCATCTTGCGCATCCGAGCCTGCTGCTCTTCGGCATCCATTTCCACGGCCGAGCGAATCGCCTCTGCCATCTGCTCAATGTTGTACGGATTGACAATCAGGGCGTCTCGCAACTCTCGTGAAGCTCCCGTAAATCTACTGAGGATCAGCACCCCCTGCTCATCCTCCCGTGCGGCAACGTATTCTTTCGCCACGAGGTTCATCCCGTCGTGTAAAGATGTCACGAGGCAGACATCGGCGGCTTCGTAGAAAGGTGCGATTTCTTCATGGCTATGATGTTTTTTCAAGAGAATGATTGGCTTCCACTCCTCGGTTTGAAAGCGCCAGTTGATTCTGTCACACTCAGCCTCCACCTCGGCGATCAAGTCGTGGTAGTGTTTGATGGATGTCCGACTTGGTGCGCCGAGCTCGACAAAGGTGAATTCATTTAGGTAGGTGGGGTATTTTTCCAAGAAGCGCTCAACGGCCCTCAAACGTTCCAAGATCCCTTTGGTGTAGTCGAGACGGTCCACACCGACCCCCAGAAATCTGGCTTTAACGCCGAGGCCTCCGAGGAGACTTCCCTTGCTGATCGTTGCCGGTGGCTTCATCAACTGTGCCTCACCATGGTCAGGGAATGCGATGCTGATCGGAAATGGTTTCACATACGTGGTCTGCCGTCCTCGCCTGACCGCGAAGTGTTCCCAGACGATGCGGGATTCCAGTGTCCGATCGACGGTATCCAGGAAGTTGTTGCAATGGAACTGGATGTGAAAACCGATGAGGTCTGCCCCCAGCATTCCATGAACAAGCTCTCGTTGCCACGGGCAGATGCTAAAGGACTCGGGATTGGGCCACGGGATGTGCCAGAAGAGGCCGACCCTGGCATCCGGACGTCTTTCTTTGATCAATCTGGGAAGGAGCGCAAAGTGATAATCCTGGACCAGGACGACGGGTTCATCGATGCCCTCGAGCTCTGCTAGAGTAGCTTCTGCGAATTTCGTGTTCACAATTTGATAATACTCCCAATCATCGATACGGAAGATCGGTCGGGTATGGGCGATATGACAGAGGGGCCAGAGACCTTCATTCGAAAATCCGTAGTAGTATCCCTTCTCTTCTCCCTTGGTGAGCCAGACCCTTTTCAGGACATATTGAGGATCCTCGGTGGGCACCCGAAGCTTGTCCTGCTGATCCGCGACCTCGCGGTCTGCATCGCCGCTGCCGTGGGCAATCCACACGCCCCCGCACACCTTCAGAATTGGCTCTAAAGCCGTCACCAAACCGCTTGGAGGAACCACACACTCGATCTGCGTGCCTTTCCTGACATGAATGTATGGCTCGCGGTTCGAGATAACAAAGAGAGATTTCTCGGACAGGAGGGTCCGCACATGCTCTTTGAGCCGTGCTGGAGTCCAGAGAGACTCTGCAGCCTGTCTCAGCCTTGCTTCCTCCTCGGCGGAAGCCCGCGCCGCCAGGACGCTTCTTGCCATCTGGGCGACCTCTTTTGTCAACGGCTCAAACATATCCCCATCGGGGAAGTGAAGTGGTTCGGCGGTCTTATCGGTGCGGAGCCTCTTCATCCACTCCGCCATCTTGGCGATTGACCCGACAATGCTCCAACGGACAACAAAAAGCGTGGTCAGGGAGATCAAGAGCGCCTGGACCAGAAACCCGACGAAGTTGTTTTTCCAGATGCGGGAAAGTTGATCCTGGAGGTACGTCGCATCGTAGAAGACGACCAGGGCGCCAGTGACGACAGCTTCGCGGTGGAGGGGAAGGGCATAGAGATACATCCTCGTGTTCCCAATTTCGACAAAACCTCCCGTGCCGCGATCTGCATTCATGGCATTACCGATCACGGAGGGTATCGTTGAGAGCTCAGGAGCCAGCGCCGGTGTGATGGCGATGAGATGGTCCTTGGCATCGTACACAGCCACCCCAGCCAGTCTCTCCCGGTTGCCGAAATGCTCCACAATTTGCTGAAGGCGTGCGGCTTGAGGCTGCTTCACCAAAGGCTCAATCGTCTCCCGGAGGCTCTCGGCGAGGAGTGAGGTGCGACGATCGAGATCTCGCCTTAAACCTTCCTTCTCCTGCTGTACCTGCCAAAGAGTGAGCAGGAAGGCAATGGCGCTGACGACGACAATGATCGAGAGGACAATCCGAAACGTGATTCGCACAGGCCTTCCCCACGAACGATAGGTGACAAATGAGTGACTCGTCTCTCGGGAAGTTGTAGTGTACCCTTGTGTCCCTATGGGGTGTCAACTATTTTGCGATGAGGCGCAACGGACGAGGCGGAGGATAGAGAGTCTTGGAAGGGGTTCCGTCCTTTGAAAGAAAGGACCGAAGGAGAACTGGATGGAAACATCGGAGATTCTTCGCTTGACGGCGGCGGAGGTGAAGGCGCGGCTCGATCGAGGGGATGCGCTGATCCTCGTGGATGTCCGGAAGGAATCGGTCTATGCCCGGGCCCACATCCGCGGGGCGATCTGCGTTCCCGTCACTGACTTTGAGACGCGTCTCGCTCTACTTCCGGCCGAGAAGTCACTCATCTTTTACTGAACCTGACCCGAGGAGAAATCAGCCGCCCGGGTGGCGGCCGCGGCCAAGGCGAGCGGCTTTCACGAGGTGGCAGCGCTGCGCGGGGGGCTTGAGGCCTGGCGACAGGCGGGCTATCCGATAGAGCCGCGGTAATTTCTCAGGCCGAGGTGATTCTGTTCCACTGCAGACACGGGCCGCAGACGATATGCTGGAGACGAGGATTGTGGCGGGCCTGGACGAGGGCAAATTCGCCTTCCCCCTGGCGATGCGAGGATCCCAGCTCCTGCCCCTCCGCTCGGCCGCAGAAATGGCACTGAAGGCCAGGATCGCTGGGAAGATGGGCCATCAACACCCAGGGGCTTCGGCGGGGGGGTGACGCCTCAGCCTTGACGGCCCGTCTGAAACCGCCGAAGAGACGATCAAGGAGTCTTCCCATCGTGTCGAGGACCCCCGTCGATCTAACCGATCGCCTGGATCTCCAGGTCAGTCCACCGCAAGAGATCCCGGAACAGGGACCGTCCCTCTTGGTGCCAGGTGAGCGGAGGAGCCTGCATCCTGCCAATGGGACATATCCGGTTCACCCCGGCATGGCCTAACGCACCCGCGAGCATCCCGATCCGCTCCGGGATCACTGCCACACCTGCAGCCTGAAGATAGGGCCGCCACGATCGCAGCAGGCCCCCCACCTCCAAGAGGTCCGCCACCGGTTTGATCAAAACGGTTCGGTGGAGACAAGAAGGGATGAACATCGGATCGGCGTCGTAGATAAGGGTCCAGTCGAGCCCTCGCGGACTCGTGAAGAGGGCGACCTCTTTTCCGGCCAGCTCTTGGGCCTCATAGCCGGCCCGAAATCTCCGAACCGTGGCCGCCTCCTCTGGGGTGAGCAGCCCCGGCGGAAGTTGCTCTGCCCACCTCGCCATGGCCGCCCCCATCAGCTCGGCAAACTCCCTCGGGCTCATCCTTCCCCCTTCCTCCACGTAAAAGAGATGCGGTGAGAGGCATCCCTGCTGGTCGAAGAGGGAGGCATCGTAGGCGGCCCGATCCGCCACCCCCTCTGCCCTCGCCAGAGCCTCCCGGCCAATCAGACCGAAACTCACGCGGTGCCCGTGGTCCAGGAATCGACATCGGATGCGCCCCTGAAGTTCGTGGATCGTCTGCTCGCTGCCATAGGCGATGACCACCTCGGCGCGATCAAAAGCCACGGCTTCCAGATCTGTCCGGCCGCCGCTCCACCACAGGACGGCCAGGCACTCGCCGACCTCCGGATCCTCCCGAGCGACCGAAGCCGCCCACAGTGCGGGAAAGAGCGGCTCCGCCGAGGCGGTCTTGACCAGGTTGGCCGATCCGAGGAGGGTGGCGGCGATGAGACCCGGAAGCCCTATCCCGGGGATGTTCCCCGCCAGCACATGGGTGATCAGGGCGGGGCCGTACGCACGGCTCAGCTGGGATCCGAGATGGACAAACCCCTCCAAGGCCTCTTCGTCCCCGATCCCCTGGAGGAGCTCGTCAAAGGCATCCGCCGTGTATCCCTCGCACAAGAGATCCAGGCCGTGGGCCACCATGCCGGGCGAAAATCGGGTGGTCGCAGGCAGCGCAGCCTCGGCGTCCTGACGAAAGGGGTCGGTGCGATCTTGCCACCGGCGAAAAACCTCCGCGAGGATCTCGGCGATCTCTTGCCCCTTTCGCTTCCGGAGGCGCTCCCGGGCCCTCTGCAGATGTCCGATCACTTCGGTGAGGAGCGTCGGCGTGATCCGCGGGACTTCTAGCGTCACCGTACCAAGCGCGCGGGTCTCGACTTCACATCCCGAGACCTGTGACGGAAGATGATAGGCAGCGACCTTCATCGCCTTCTTTCAAGCTCCTCGACGGTCAAAGAGCAGCCCCGCGCCTCGGCCCCGGGCGCTCGGCCCACCACCTCAAACCCCTCTGCGACCCTGTATCCCAGATCTTCGGTTTCGATGGCCAGCACCGATCCGCAGTTGGCCAGATCGTAGTGGGTGAGGAGCCCCACCTCGCCCTCCGGGACCACCTCAAGCGTCGTGGGATCGAGGATACGCGTCCGCACCCAGGGAGGGACCTCTTTGAACCGAACGCGCGAACGCCCCAGCCACCGATCCCTCAGCGGATTGTCGTAAAATTGGGAACCCATCTCGGTCATGCCGTACTCGTTGATGCACAGCGCCTCGGGAATCCCAAGAATCTTTCCATAGAGGCGCAACAGCTCGTCCCGCGAGAGTTCGCGGGATCGCCCCTTGAAGCCTCCGGTATCCATCAGACGACTCCCTTCAGGGAGCTGAAATGTCCATCCCTCCTGAAGACACACATCGAGGAAATGGACGAAGGCGAACGAGGTACCGAGAAGGCAGATTGGATCTCGCTGCGACTCGATCTCGCGCACGCTGTCCAGCAGCCCGGCGAGATCCATCCCCGTCTCGCCGACACAATAAGCGCTCCCTTCGCCTCCGTAGGCTTTCCGCACTCCCTCGAGCATATGGGACAGGGAGGAGGCGGGGTGAAGGTCTGGAGGCGGCGCGAGGATGAGCATCCGAGGTCGCAGCCCATCGGGAAGGAGATGGGCGGCGAAGTTCTTCAGGAGGGAGGTATCGTAAAGCTCGAGCCAGGGAAATCCGTGCTGCCCTCGCCGCTCTCCACCCTGGCTCGTCCCGCTGGTCAGGAAGACGTGTTCGGGCGGGGCGCAGGTCAGGTCCAGAAACTTGAAGGCTGCCGTGGGGACTGGAGGAATGTCGTCCCAACGGACTATCGTATCCGGCGTGACTCCTCGCTGATCGCAGAAGCGTCGATAGGCCGGATTCCTCTGGTACTGAAAAGCGAAGACCTCCAGGGCCAGCCCCTCAAAGGTCTCGTCGGTCGTCCCTCGAATGAACTTCAGCACGCGCTCGATGAGAGGCTCTCGCACCGGCATCTGTTTCTCCACAGCAGCTGTCAGCAATCAGCTATCAGCGGTCAGCAAGGAGAGACATGAGACCGGAGACAGGAGACCCGAGACTCTAGTCTCAAGACTCCAGTCTCCAGTCCCTGACAGCTGACAGCCGACAGCTGACTGCTATCGTTTCGCTCGCGCGATGCGGAGGCTCTCCCCCAAGACCTCGACCGCCCGATTGCAGAGTTCCCGCGACACCACCAGGGGCGGTGCGATCCGGATGACCCCGTCGGCGTAGAGAAAGTCCCCCACCAGCAAGCCACGCTCTAACGCCAGGCGAAGGACAGCCCGCGTCAGCAATGGCTCCTCGAGGACGAGGCCCAGGAGGAGGCCGATCCCTCGAACCTCTTTCACCCCGTGAAGGCGGGACATGGCGCTTCTGAGGTGACTGCCCATGGTCTCGGCATTTTTGAGAAGTGCCTGCTGATCGATGGTGTGGAGGGCGGCAAGCCCCGCGGCACACGAGACGGGGTGGCCGCCAAAGGTCGTCACATGGGCAAAAGGCGGATCAGCCGAGAGGGTGCGCATCAGCGCTGGACGCGCGATGAAAGCACCCAAGGGCATCCCACCCCCCACCGCCTTGGCGAGCACCAGGCAGTCCGGAACCACTTCCCAGTGCTCGCACGCAAACCACCGTCCGGTGCGGCCAATTCCGGTCTGAACCTCATCCAGGATCAACAATGCCCCAACGTCTCGGCAGCGGGCCCTCAGCGTGGGCAGAAAGTCGGGGCCCGGGACGCGCACCCCGGCCTCCCCCTGGATCGGCTCCACCACGACCCCTGCCACCCGCTCGTCGATGCCATCCAAGGCGGCGCAGGCGTCGAAGGGGAGCAAATGCACCTCGGGCAGGAGCGGCTCGAACGGTTTCTGGTAGCGGGCCTCGCCCGAGATCGACAGGGCCCCAAGGGTATCCCCGTGGTATCCCCCGGCGAAGGCGATCACTCGCGTCCGGCCTGTCGCCTTACGGCAGAGCTTGATTGCCCCCTCGATGGCCTCCGCCCCGCTGTTACAGAAAAAAGTCATCGAGAGATCGCCCGGAGCGATCTCGGCAAGGCGCTTGGCCAAGGCAACCTGCGCCTCCTGGACCATCTCGCCGTAGACCATCACGTGGAGATGCCGATCGACCTGGGTCTTGATCGCCCGCAACACCTCTGGACAGCCGTGGCCCACACTGCTCACCCCAATGCCCGAGACGAAGTCGAGGATGCGTTTCCCGTCGCGAGTCCGCAGGAAGCACGCCTCCGCCCCCTCGATGATGAGCCCAAGCGGTTCAGCCGATGTGGGACACAGGTATCGCCGAAAGTCGTTGTAGAGGTCGCTCATGGCTGGGTGTTCGGTGTTAGGTGTCGGGTTCATTGGGTTTCTTGCGTTTCTTGGGTTTCTTGGGTTAAGGGAATTGCCCAGTTGAAGCCCCCAAGCATTCTAGCGTTCCAGCTTTCCGGCACGCAGCGGACTGCTGACCGCTGATTGCTGACTGCTGATTTCGTGCAGGGCGAGGCCGATCTCCTCCCGAACCTCGGGGTCGGTCTCCTGGGCGGACGCCCGTTCGAGTCCCTCGAGAGCCTCACCCCCCCCGATCCGCCCCAACGCCCACGCGGCATGACCTCGGACCAGCGGCTCCGGGTCCTCCAGGAGGGCCTGCGTCAGGGCCGGGACTGCTTCGGCCCGCCGCAGGTTGCCCAACGCTACCGCGACATTGCGCAACAATCCCCGCCGCTTGGCCCGGCGAATGGCGCTCCCCTTGAACCGGCGCCGAAACTCCTCCTCGGTCAAAGCCAGCAGCGGGATGAGATCGGGAGCGTACTGCCCTTCGCGCGGCCAGAAACGCTCTTCGGAGCTGGGCCTGGCCTTTGCGTTGTACGGGCAGACGTCCTGACAGATATCACAGCCGAAGATATGATCCCCGACTAACGGGCGCATCTCGCGAGGGATGCTCCCCTTCAGCTCAATGGTGAGATACGAAATGCAGCGCCGGGAGTCCAGCAGATAGGGTCCAACCAATGCGCCCGTAGGGCACGCCCGGATGCACAGGTCACACCCTCCGCAACGATCGCGGATCGGCCGGTCGCTCTCGAGATCGAGGCTGAGGAACAGCTCCCCGAGAAAGAACCAGGAGCCTCGGCGGGGATGGATGATGGTGGTGTTCTTCCCGATCCAACCGACCCCGGCCAGTGAGCTAAACTCCCGTTCGAGAACCGGGCCGGTATCTACGTACGCCCGTCCTTCGACGGACGCTCCGACCTCGGCTCGTATCCCCACCAGGAGCTTGCCAAAATAATCCTCCATGATCTCGTGGTAGTCATCTCCCCAGGCATAGCGCGAGATCCAACCGCGGAGCCCATCCTGGGGCGCATCCTCTCGGTGCAAGGGAACGTGGTAGTTGAGCGCCACCGACACGATCGACTTCGCCCACGGGAGAAAACCCCCTGGGTGCAGGCGTGCCGTTGCGCCCCGGTCGAGATAGGCCATCTCGCCCCCAAAGCCCCGCCTCAGCCACTCGGCGAACGACTCGCCGTGAGGGGGCGGGATGACCGGCGAGATGCCGACCAGATCAAAACCGACCTCGCGCGCCAGCTCCTTCACGCGCCGGGAAAGACGCTCTCGTTCTGGTGGCGTTCCCACGGAGCCCTCCAGAGATCAGATGCCCCAGTATGCCACAAGACGTCCCCCCGGCAAAGAAACTCGCACCCCTCTTTGCCTCACGTCGTGCTGGCTAAACCCTCATTGGGTATGTTACCCTTCTGGCAAATTCCAAGGGACACGGTTATGGATGGGACAAAGGTGAGGACAGTCCTGGAGGCGGTCCGAGAGGGGAAGCTCTCCACGGAGGAGGCCCTCGAACGGTTGAAGGTCTTGCCATTCGAGGAGTTGGGCTTCGCGACCCTGGACAGCCACCGGAGCCTGCGCCAGGGCTTTCCTGAAGTCCTCTTCTGTCCCGGCAAGACGATCGAACAGATCACGGCGATCGCCGAACGGTTGCTCCACCAGCACGGCAGCCTGCTGGCCACGCGGGCCAGCGAAGAGGTGCATGGCGCCATTGCGAAGGTCGATCGGTCCGCCGAGTACAACGTGCTGGCCCGCACCGTTGTGGTCCGCCGAGGGCAGACGCCATCGACCACAGGGACCATCCTGGTGATGAGCGCCGGGACCGCCGACATCCCGGTCGCCGAGGAAGCGAAGGTGACCGCCGAGTTCTTAGGAAGCCGGGTCGAAAAGCAGTACGATGTCGGGGTTGCCGGACTGCACCGGATTCTCAACAAATGGGCCGAGCTCCACGCGGCCCGGGTCCTCGTTGTGGTGGCGGGAATGGATGGCGTCCTTCCCAGCGTGGTGGGGGGGCTCACGGCCAAACCGCTGATCGCCGTTCCCACGAGCATCGGCTACGGGGCGAGCTTCGGGGGCATGTCGGCGCTTCTCACCATGCTCAATTCCTGCGCCGCCGGCACGGCGGTGGTGGGCATCGACAATGGCTTTGGGGCCGGCGTGCTCGCCCACCGGATCAACCTCCTCGGCGAACAGCGATGACCGATCACCGATAACCGATGACCGCTTTTCGATGACCGATGACCGTTCCCCGATGACCGTGGGGCCGAAGAACCTTTTTCAGTAGCCGGTCGTCGGTCGTCGGTCAACGGTCGTCGAATGACTGCTGACGATGCGGATCGCCTACTTCGACTGCTTCAGCGGCTGCAGCGGCGACATGATCCTGGGGGCGCTGGTAGATGCCGGGCTTTCCCTGGATGTGCTCCGGTCTGAGATTGCACGGCTCAAGCTTCCGGGTGTGGATCTCAAGGCCGAGAAGGTCAGGCGCGGCGCCCTGATCGGGACCCGGGTCCAGGTCATCACGCCTCCAGACCCGCGCCCCCACCACCATCTCTCCGATATTCTCACCCTCCTCGAAAGGAGCGACCTCCCTGAGACGGCTCTGGCACCGGTCCGCCGGATTTTCGAGCGCCTGGGAGAAGCCGAGGCGGCTGTCCACGGCGTTCCGGTGGAGCGGATTCACTTCCATGAAATCGGGGCGGTGGACACGATTGTTGATGTGACAGGGGCCATTGTTGGGCTCAACGCGCTCGAAATTCGGGAGATCCATGCCTCGGCGCTGAACCTGGGCGGAGGGAGGATCCAGACGGCCCACGGCGACCTCCCGGTACCGGCGCCGGGGACCGCCCATCTTCTTCGAGGCGTTCCGGTCTATGGGAGCCCGGTCGAGGCCGAGCTGACCACACCAACGGGGGCGGCCATCGTCTCGACCCTGGCGAAAGGGTTCGGGCCCCTCCCTCCGCTGCAGATCAGTCAAGTCGGCTACGGGGCGGGCAGCCTGGATCTCGCTCGCCGGCCGAACCTGCTCCGGCTGATCGTCGGCGAAAGGATCGACGACCTCGACAGGGATGACGTGACGGTCGTCGAGGCGAACATTGATGATATGAACCCCCAGCTCTTCGAACCACTCATGGAGGCGCTCTTTACCGCGGGAGCCCTCGATGTGTTCCTGACCCCGATCATCATGAAGAAGTCCCGACCTGCCACGGTCATCTCGGCGATCGTTCCAGCCGGCCTTGAGGAGGGCATCGCGCCGATCCTCTTGAGCTACAGCAGCACCTTCGGCGTCCGATTCCGCAGAATGCAGCGGCAGACGCTTCCGAGGGAGGTGCTGACGGTGGAGACCCCCTTCGGCCAGGTGCGCGTCAAGGTGGGCCGACTTCAAGGCCGTCCGACCCACCTGGCCCCCGAATACGAGGATTGCCGACGGCTAGCCGAGATGGGCAGGCTTCCACCGGCTGAGGTCATGACGGCAGCCGTCGAGGCAGCCCGCGCCATACTGGGATCATCCACGACTTTTCCTCTTGACAGAGGGACCGAGGGAAGATAAGTTCTCCCCGCATTTGGCGGGGCAAGGGGCAATAACTTCTCATCGAAAGGATGCGGGCCATGAGAATCCGGACGATGATTGCAGGTATGGTTTTAATGATATTTTCTGTGATGACTTCGGCCTGCGGCACGGTCACCGGCGCGGCGGTGGGCGCGGGGGCAGGAGCCGCCGTTGGCGCAGGCACAGGCTACGGAGCCGGCAAGGGCGCCCTCATCGGCACGGGCGTCGGCGCGGCGGCAGGCGCCATTTACGACATCACGAAGGACTAACGGAGGCTCCGATGAAGACATGGATGCGCCCGCTTGTAGGATTCGCCGCTGGCATCATCCTGTTGGGCGGAACCGCCCTTGGCCAGGAGAAGCCGGCCGGCTGCGCGGAGACGGCCACGCCGCAAAAGGTGGAAGGCCAGGTCGTCAAGATTGACCTGGACAAGGGCAAAATGACCGTGCGCGCGACCGATGGAACGACGCACGAGTTTGAGGCGTCGAAGGAGACGCTTCAGGAATACAAGGTCGGGGATTCAATCAAGGCAACGCTGAGATCGGCACCCAAGTGCCCTTAACTGCCTCCGGGGCATCCTGAGTATTGATCCGAGGCCAACAACACACTTGACCTCATCCTTGCGCAAGGACCTGCTTACCGAGAAGCGTCCGCGCCTTCGCATTTGTGGGACTGTGGAGGGGATCCCAACCCTCCAGCTGGCCGACGTGCTGGATTTGACTCAGTGGGGAGCGCTCGTAGAGCAGCAGGACGCGTTCCCGCCGCAGAGCCTCTGCCTTCTTCAGCTGGGGACGAACGGGGACCTGTCAACCATCCGTTGTCGCGTGGTGCACAGTCGGGCGAGCTCCGTCCGATCAGATGGGGGCCCGTATTATGAAACGATGGTGGAGTTCCTCGACGTCAGCCCAGCGGCTGAGCGAGCCCTCAGGAATATCGTCCAATCCTTCGGGACCAACGGGGGGTTCGAGACCGGAGGACCGTGAGCCCTAAACCCGGATGTCTTGGCTCGTGATGGGAAACAGGGAAGGCCACCTCCAAAGAGGTGGCCTTCTGCTTGGTGTAGGCGAGTGTCAATAGCACTGGCGCTGCCAGTACCCTGGCACCAAGACCTGATAGTACGTGGTAAAGCCGTTCTGCTGCTGGGGTCGGAGCTCCCAGCGCTCCTGGACCCACACGTCCTGGCAGACCGGGGCCCGATAGACCGGCTGATAGACGACCGGTGGAGCATAGACCACTGGTGCAGCATACACGACCCTGGGCGTGCGAAGGGCATCCAGAACCAGGACCGTGGCCGCACCAGTCAAGAAGCCCCCGGCGAAGTAACCGCCGCCATACCCGTGGTGGTAATACCCGTGGTGGCCGCGATGCCGGTGTCCTGCCTCGGCCGGCAGGGCCATCCCGCCCAGCACGAGGCTCCCAATGACGAGGCCGACTGCGAGGCGTCTCATGTTTGTTCCCCTCCTTTGCCCATCCAAGGCCCGAGCGGCCGCCCGCCCCAGGGCCGGTCTGTTGCCAATGTCACCCCATTAGACGGCCCCTCCCCCAATTTTATTTCACGTCTACCGCGTCTTGTTCTCGCCAAGGAATTGGTTTGCCTTCAGCAGATTCTGTACTACCTCTTGATAATACGGTTTCTCCTTGAGGCTCGCATAGGATCCCGGGAAATAGATGGCCGTGATGTCCGCGCTGGATTCGCCAAAGGCCGTCAGTACGACGGCGCAGCGCTGATCGCTGGAGAGGCGCGTGTTGTCAATAATCGGAAAGTCAAAGAATCCCACCCAGAATTCGGCGACATTGGTCTCGACTTCTGCCGGAGGCTCCTTGGGCGTCCTGATCTCTAACCTGACCTTGACTTCCTTGGTCTTCGAATGAGCCTCGATCACAAAAATCCTGAAATCCCTCTTGATGTTTTCTAGCGTCAGCGTCGCCTCTTCGAGCGGGATGCCTCCTGGGGTCTTCCACAGGGTCTCTAGATCGATCGTGCGATCAAATTTCTTTCCAGCCCCCTCCAACACCAGCATCTGCTTTCGAACGACCTCTCTCGCCGCCTTATCCAGACGCTCCAGGTATTCCTGTTTCGCACCGTCCTTGGAACCGGCGACTTGCTTTTTCAGATGCGTGAAAAGTGGCCTGAGATTCAGCGATTCGTGAAAATTATAGACGAGCAGCTCGAGATTCAGCACCTTGGTGTCGAGCGACGCCGATGCGGGCTGGAGGAAGGATTGGATGATGGAGACAAACATGTCTTTCCGCAGGGCGCTTTCCGCCTCCTCTCTCTTGCTCATGAGCTCGGAGTAGAGCCGGACATTCGTGTCGAGCGCCTGCCGGCGCTCGAGAAAGTTGGAGGCGAAGAATCCCAGGCCGACTACGGCCAGGGCGGCCAACAGGCCCCCCACCGGCTGCAGGATGATCGCCGCCTTATCCCATCCGTCCCTTTTTGTATCACCCATCCCTACTTCCTCCGCAGCATGTACTGGCCATCCTTTTTTTCTAAGACCAGATCATAGCGCACGGACTTTTCATACGAGGAGATTTCAGTCGATGGAGATTGTTCCTTGTAATGCACCTTGAGGGTGCATTTCCCCGTCTCCTGGACGTACAGACGATAGGAACCATACTGGTCCGTGGTGTTGCGCGGATAGGTTTTCCCGGCACATGTGACCTCGACCTGGGCTCCTCCCCCAACAGACCTGTCCCCCTCTGTCAGGGTCCCGTACACCTCCCCGCCGAAAGCGAAAGAGGGAACACATACAAGGAGCACAATCAATATTGGGATCGTTTTCATGGTGCCTCCCTTTCACCTCAGTTCTCCTCCCCCCCCTGCCCCGTGGGGTGAGCTTAGGCAATAACGGGGCCCCAGTCAATGACCATGTGGGGTTATCGACTGAACCGAGCTCGGTTTGTGCGGAGGGGGGTAGACTTCCTGAGAGAGCTGCGTTCATGGCACTAAAGTTGCTAGCTCTCCCGTCCAGGGCACAGTGGAAATTCCCCACTGCCGAGGAAGGCTCGATGACGTGGATGAAAATCCGGAGAATCGTGTGGTTCGGCACCCCAGCGACGCTGGTCCTCTTCCTGGCTGCGTGTGCTTCGCCGCGGCCTGCACCTCCGACCGCGGCTCCAGCACCTCATCCTGTATTCGTCGGCCACGAGGAGACGGGCGAGGCCTCGTGGTATGGCCATCCGTACCACGGCCGACGCACCGCCAGCGGGGAGATCTTTGACATGTATCAGATGACCGCCGCCCACCGAACTCTACCCTTCGGCACGTGGGTCGTCGTAGAGAACTCGGCCAACGGGCGAAGCGTGAAGGTGCGGATCAATGACCGCGGCCCCCACAAAAGCCGCCGCATTCTGGATCTTTCCTATGCCGCCGCCCGCGTCCTCGGGGCTATAGGTCCCGGCGTGATTCCAGTCCGCCTGCGTGTCATCGCCTCACCCGAAGCCACCCGAGGCCTCTTGGGGCCGCTGAGCCATTCCACCCGGCGAGGGGAGGAGCCCTTGAGATTATGAAGCGAGCACTGGGCAAACGCTATACGCGTCCCGCCCGGCAGAGACAGAACCCTCGACGCCTTCGCATTGCCGGCATGACGGAGGGCATCATGACCCTCCAGATGGCAGAGGCGCTGGATGTAACCCTGAGGGGAGCGCTCGTAGCACACCAGGGTATGCTTGAGGCGCAGAGTTCGTGCTTCCTCCAGCTGGAGACGAAGGGGGAGCTGTTAACCATTCGGTGTCGAGTGGTGAACAGTCGGGTAATCAGCAGCGGACGAGATGACGACCCACGCTTCGAGAGTATGATGGAATTCCTCGCCGTCAATCCACCCGCTGAGCAAGCCCTCAAGATCCTCATCCAAGCTCTCGGGGCACGCGGGAGCCGCGAGGCCGGAGGACCCTGATGGCAAAACCCAGGTGGTTGTGGAGCTTGGCGACGCCAGGGCCACGATCTCATCCGGCCGTTCAGCCCCAGACCACTCGCCCCGAAAGGCCACCCTGGGATCCGCGCAGGTCAGCTCCACCCACATCCGTGATGTGTTCTTCGCCTTCATCAGTGCGCTGTCCGGGAGAGCGGAAGTAAGAGGGCGCCGCCTCGTGGAAGAGCCTATGAGGACTCGTTCGGGCGGGACAGGGGAACGTTGAGGCTGCCGGTGCGATACCCTTCGAGATCGACCGTGATATAGGTGTAGCCGGTTGCCTTCAATGCTTCCACGACCTGACGAGCCACCTCAGGGTCGAGCAGGCGGGGGATCTCCTCCGCTCCCACTTCGATCCGGGCGATCTCGTTGTGATGTCGGACCCGGACCTGCCGAAAGCCAAGCTCGTGGAGCGCCTTCTCGGCTCCCCCCACCTGTCTCAGGCCTTCACCCGTGATGGGAGTCCCGTACGGGAAACGGGATGAGAGGCAGGCCATGGCCGGCTTGTCCCACGTGGGAAGGGCGAGCGTGCGAGAGAGCTCACGGATCTCGGCCTTGCTCAGCCTCGCCTCGATCAGGGGAGAACGGACCTGAAACTCCTTCGCCGCCTGTCGGCCGGGCCGGTGATCGTTGAGATCGTCTAGCGTCGAACCGTCGAGAACATAGGGGATCCCCTCGGCCCTGGCCAGGGCGGTGAGCCTGCTATAGAGCTCTTCCTTACAGTAGTAGCAGCGGTTCCGAGGATTCACTTGGAAGGCGGGGTTTGCCATCTCCTCTGATCGGATGATCCGATGGCGGGCGCCGATCGAGGCCGCGAGGGTCATAGCCTCTTCGAGCTCCCCGGGCGGCAGCGTTTCGGACACGGCGGTAACCGCCAGGACGTTCTCTCCCAAGACCTGGTGCGCCACCTTGAGGAGCAGAGTGCTATCCACGCCCCCAGAGAAGGCCACCAGGACATGACCCATTTCCCCGAGGAAGGATCGCAGGGTCTCATGCTTGAGCGCAATCCCGTCCGGGTCCACCGCCGTGCCTCCTTAGGGCAAGAGCGTCTCGAGATCTAAGATCGGGACCACGACGCCATCCCCGAGGATGGTCATCCCGCCCAGTCCCTTCAGGCCCCTCAGCGGAGATCGGAACGATTTTACCACCACCTCGCGATACTCCAGAATCTTGTCCACCATCAGCCCGACATCCTTCCCTTTGGAATCAACCAGGACGACGAAGGGGCTCATGGCGGATTCGGGAAGGGCCAGGAGACGGCGCAGACGGAACACGGGGATCTCGTCCTCCCCGCGGAACAAGATTTCTCGCCCGTCCGTCGGCCTGATCCTTCCGGGAGGGCAGTCCAGGGTCGCCCGCACCTGGGTGACGGGAATGGCGTACGTCTCATCACCCACCTGGACCAAGAGGACCGGGAGGCGGAGCAGCGTCAAGGGAAGCTTCAGGGTGACGGTGGTCCCCTGCCCAGGCACGGACTCTATCAACACGCTTCCCTGGAGCGACTGGACCATGGATTGGACCACATCCAACCCGACGCCTCGCCCGGAGATCTCTGAGACCTCCGCTCTCGTGGTGAAGCCCGGCAAGGTGAGCAGCCGGAGGAGGTCGGGCTCCGACAGCGTCTGCGCCTTGTCCTCCGAAAGGAGTCCCCGAGTCACAGCGGCCTGGCGGATCGTGTTCGGGTCGATCCCCCGGCCATCATCAACCACCTGGATAATGACCCCATCCTTTCGCCTCGAGGCCTCGAGATGCACCTTCCCCTCGGCCGACTTTCCGGCGCGGACGCGCTCCTCCGGCCGTTCGATCCCGTGATCCACCGCGTTTCGGAGCAGGTGCATCAGCGGATCGGCCAGGCTTTCTAACAGCGCCCGATCCATCTCCACATCCCTGCCTTGGATCTCAAAGAGCACCTCCTTGCCCCCCTGCCTGGCCATATCGCGGGTCATCCGAGGGAACCGATCAGCGACCGTCTGCAGCGGAACCATCCTGAGCTGCATGGCCTGATGGCCCACGGCCTGAATGAGCGCCTGGAATTTGAAGACCCGTTCTTCGTTCCCCAGATCTTCCTGGGCAATGAGGAGCTCGCTGGTGAGGTCAATCAGATCATCCAAGAGTTCTGGAGCCACCCGCAACATCCCCTCGCGCCGGCTCACCCCCCCCTGCACGGGAGGCGGAGGGGACGGCGCTGACGACCCGCCCCCCTCTCCGCTCTTTCCCGCCGATTCCCCGGGGCCCTTCCCACCGGCCACCTGCTCGATCGATTTGCGGAGGAGGTCCACCCCTTGGAGCACGAGGTCGATGGCCTGGCGGTCGAGCCGCTGAACGCCCCTGCGATAGGGATCGAGGAAGCTTTCAAGGGAATGGGCGATCTTGGACAGTTCCTCAAAGCCCATCGTACTCGCCATCCCTTTGACGGAATGCGCAGACCGAAAGAGAGCGTCGATCGCCTGCGCGTCTTCGGGATGCCGCTCCAACCGGAGCAAAAATTCATCCATCCGCTGCAAATGCTCTCGGGAGTCGTTCAGGAAGATTGGCAGGTACTTGCTGAGATCCACCGGCGAGACCCCGTTATCGAGGGGACGAGGCGGACAGGACTGCCATCGCCAGACGATCGAGGAGGGTCTTCGGATCGAGGACCATCACGGGGAGGCCTTCCAGGTCGATGACCCCGTGGCAGAGGCCCCTGGTTGAGGAGAGAGCCTCAAGGGCTTCGTCGGGGATCGCGCGAACCTCCCGGACCTGTTCAGCCATAACCCCCACGTCGACATCCTCCTTGTCCGGGGCGAGCACCACGGTATAGGAGGCGAGACCAGGCTTTCCCTCCAGCCCCAGGGCTTCTCCCAGATCGTAGAGGGTCAGGACCTTTCCCCGCCAGTTCGTCACACCCCGGACCTCCCGGGGGGCATGGGGGATTCGCGTGATCCGGCCCACCGGGCTGACGGCCCGCACCTGCTCTGACGGAAGGGCAAACGGTTCCCCCCGCACCTGGAGGAGAACGAAGAGGCGACCCTCTGAAGCGGCGAGGCTCTCTACCCGCTCATGCATTGACCTTGAACCGAGAGATTCTTTCGCGCAGCTTGTCCGCGATGTTGCTGAGTTCCTGAGCGCCCAAGGCCATCTGCTCTACCGACGAGATCTGCAGCTGGGTCGCCGCCGAGGCCTCTTGCGTGGAGAGGGCATGCTCTCGAGCGACCTCGGCAATCTCATCGATCGTCTTCACCAACGCCCTGGCCCCCAGGGTCTGTTGTTCGGCGAGAGGAGAGATCTCCTGCACGCGCTTGACCTGTTGGACTACCGTGCGCACGATCTCGTGCAAGGCCTTCTCGGTGAACTGGAGGACCTGCCGCCCCGACTCGATCCCCTTCCCCGCCATCTCCATCGAGGTCAGGACCTGGCCACTCTCCTCGCGAATCTCCTGGGCCAGCTTGGCGATCTGCTCTGCCGAGGACCCCGCATCGCCAGCCAACTTCCGGACCTCATCCGCGACCACCGCAAAGCCCCGTCCGTGCTCGCCGGCCCGCGCTGCCTCGATGGTAGCATTGAGGGCCAGGAGATGAGTCTGGTGGGCGATCCGGGTGATGAGATCGACGATGCTCCCAATCTGCTGCGTTTTCGCCCCGAAGCCTTTGACCCCCCCGGCCAGGCGCTCCAAGAGGCTGAAGACCTCTCCCATCTTCCTCACAGCCTCCTGAGCGGATTTCCCCCCCGACTCGGCCGTGTCCCCGGCCTCGGCCACCGCCTGGGCCGCAGAGCGCGACCGGGCGGCAATCTCGTTGGCGGAGTGGGCCAGTTCATGCACCACCCGGGATCCATCGCCGACCAGCACCACCTGCCTCTCCGCCCCCCTCGCAATCTGTTGCACCTGCGTGACGATCTCCTCGGCGACCTGGTTCGTGGCCGCGGCTGTGTCACTCAAGGCCATCGTCGATTGGCTGACCTTGTCCGTCATCCCTTTCGTCTCGCGGACCACCTCCCGGAGGCTGACGACCATGCGATTAAAGGCGTCGGCCAGCTGGCCCAGCTCGTCCCGGGAGTCCACGGCGACCGTCTTGGTCAGGTCCCCCTGGCTGATGACCCGCGTGGCCCCCACCAGCTCCTCCATTCTGTGCGCGATCATCCGGCTGAGAATCCTGGAGGCCACCCCGCCCACTAACAGGCTGGTGAAGATGGTCAGGTAATCCTGGGTGGCCATGAGCGTGATGGCCAAGATCACGGCCAGAAAGCCCAGGAGAATTTTGTTCCCGATGCGCATAGCTTTTGCCTCCGCCGGCCTGGTCTTTACAACGCTTTTGTGAACTGATATCATACGTGACGCTGGATTACAACCCCAATGGATCCATCGGTTTTTACGTGCAAATTATGTACCAGCACCCTGGCCCCATGCTGACCAAGGGCTCAGGCGGTCATCGGGTTGTGAGCAGATCGGATCTTTGGACAAAACAACGCTCTCCTATCTGATCGGGTTATTCCTCCTCCTCTCCCTGTCTGCCTTTTTCTCGGCTGCGGAGACCGCTCTCTTCTCGCTCAGCCGTTTGCGGCTGCAGCGCCTGGCCCAAACCGAACCTCAGCGGGGAGGCCGGGTCCTCAAGCTCCTCGAACGTCCGACCCGGACCATCGTCACGATCCTCATCGGCAACGACCTGGTCAACATCACCGCCTCGGTCACGATGACCGCCTTCGTCCTTCACGTCTGGGGCGCGCAAAAGGCCTGGCTTGCGGTTCTGCTCATGCTCCCCCTGATCCTGATCTTCGGGGAACTCACCCCGAAGATGCTGGCGGTCGCTCATGCGGAACGGGTCTCGTATCTCGTCTCGCGGCCCCTTGAACTCTTTTCGCTCCTCATCACCCCACTCCAGGCCGTCCTCAAGAGGATGGTCGACCTCTGCCTGAGGGTCCTCGGGGTCCCGGCCGCCCTGAGTCCGTCAGGAGTCTCGGAAGAAGACTTCAAGGTGATCCTGGATGTCGGACGCCAGGAAGGGGTCGTGGAGCCCGCCGAGCACAAGATGATCGAGCGCGTGCTGGCATTCGCCGAGGTACCGGTCCGCCAGGTGATGACCCCCCGCGGCGACATGTTCTGCCTCGATGTACACCTCTCCTTTGATGAGGCGGTCGCCGCCATCACGAAGGCCGCCTTCTCCCGGATCCCGGTCTACCAAGAGACCATCGACCGGATCGTGGGCATCCTGAGTGCCAAGGACCTTCTCCGGGTCAAGGCGGAGGGATCACCCCCGCCCACCTTGAGTTCCCTGCTCCGCCCCCCCTTCTTCATCCCGGAGACTACCCGCATCGACACGCTCCTCAAAGAGTTCCAGCGGCGCGGCCGGCATCTGGCGATTGTGGTCAACGAATACGGCGCCACCGCCGGGCTCGTGACCCTCGAGGATCTCCTGGAAGAGCTCGTCGGGGAGATCGCCGACGAGTTCGACCAGCCCCCGCAACAGGAGTACACGGCATGATCCCTCTCCTTGTCATCCTCATCGGGTGCCTTCTCCTCCTGGAGGCCTTCTTCTCCGGCTCGGAGATGGCCCTGATCTCGTGCGATCGGATCAAGATTCGCCACCTGGCGGGAGAGGGCGTGACGGGGGCCCAGGTGGCAGAGCGGCTGCTCCAGCGACCGGACCGACTCCTGGCAACGACCTTGGTCGGGACCAACCTGTGTGTCGTGACCAGTTCGACGGCCGCCACCGTCCTCTGTCTCTTCCTCCTCGGAGAAGGCCGCGAGTACTACGCGACGGTACTCCTCGCCCCCTTGGTCCTCCTCTTCGGCGAGATGGTCCCCAAGGCCTACTTCCGGCAGCATGCTGATCGCCTGACGCCCCTCTTGGCGCCGCCGCTTCACCTCTGCCTGCGCCTCTTCGCCCCACTCACCACCATTGTCCACCGCGCCTCGACGTTGCTCCTTACCCCCCTCAGGATTGCCCCGTCCGAGCGCGACCCCTACATCACCCGTGAGGAGCTGAAATTCCTAGTCCAGGAAGGCAGACATCAGGCCGACCTCGACACGGGCGAGCGGCGGATGATCCACAAGATCATTGACTTTGGCGAGACCACTGTTCGGGAGGCCATGATCCCTCTCATCGAGACGGTGGCAGTCCCCGCTTCCGTGACGGTGGCCGAGGCCGTGGCGGTGGTGAGTGAGCACCAGTTCTCTCGCATCCCTGTGTTTGAGGAGCGCATCGACCAGATCGTCGGCATCGTCCACGCCTTCGACCTCCTCTCGGCCGACCCCGAGACGCCCCTCGCACCGCTCATCCGCCCGGCGCACTATGTTCCAGAGACAAAACTCGTCGCCGACCTGTTCCAGGAGATGCGGCGGGGGCGGTTCCACATGGCGGTCGTGGTGGACGAGTACGGCGGGGTGGTGGGGATCGTGACGATCGAGGATCTCCTGGAGGAGATCGTCGGCGAGATCGAGGATGAATACGACGAGGAGCCGCCTCCCCTGAAACGCCTCCCCGACGGCTCCTACCTTGTCGATGCGCGGCTCGAAGTGGAGCGGCTCCGCGAAGAGCTCGGGATCCAGCTCCCCGAAGGGGAATACGAAACCCTGGGCGGGTTCCTCCTCCACCTGTTTCAGAAGATCCCCGACACCGGGGAGGAGGTTCAGTATCTGGGCATGCGCTTCGTCGTCGCCGCGTCGGATAGGCGGAGCATTGTCAAGGTGAGGATCCGACTGATGGATCGCCAGGGGGAGGATGGAAGACAGACCTAACGGAAATGTTCAAATCCCCTTCCGAGCGGTTCCCGCCTTCCCCGAAGGGCGACGAGGGTGAGCCCCTCGTCGGCGGGACGGATCTCGCCGACGGCATGGGGCCGGGTGAAGCCCTTGCGGACAAGGGCCCCCTCGATCGTTACCGAAGCGGCTCCGCTTGTGAAGAGGAGTTCAAAGTCCTCACCCCCGCCCAGCGCCAGCCTCAAGGGATCCAGCCCGACAAGCTCGGCCACCTGCCGCGTGGACGGATCCACGGGAATCCGGTCAGCGAAGATCCGAGCCCCCACCCCACTCTCCTCCGCTAGCCGCGTGAGATCCGAGGCGAGCCCATCGCTGAGATCGATCATGGCCGTGGCGATCCCGGTCTCGGCCAGGACCCTCCCCTCTCGATAACGTGCCATGGGATAGAGCTGGGCCTGCAGCGTCCCCCGGAGAGCCTTCCGGGCCTTTGGCGGGATGCGCGTCCCCCGCCTGCCCTTCATCGCTGAACGCTCAACCCGGTACCCTGCCTTCAAGGCGCATAGTCCCGCTGCGGCCCTCCCGAGATGACCGGTGACCCAGATGGTCTCTCCAGCCTTTGCCCCGGAGCGGCGAACGAGGCGATGTGCTTCCCCCTCTCCTATGACGGTCACGCCGAGGATGAGACGAGAAGCTTCCGAGAGATCCCCCCCTACGACTGCTACCCCTGCTGCCTCTGCTGCCCCCCAGATCCCCCGGTAGATACCATCCACGCGCTTTACGGGTGTCCTCGCGGGAAGGCCCAAGGCGACGAGAGCGTACTTCGGAATCGCCCCCATGGCCCCGACATCGCTCAAGCTGACGGTGAGCCCCTTGTGTCCCACGGCCTCCGCAGGGCACCATTCCCAGCGGAAGTCCTTTCCCTCCACCAGGACATCTACCGTGGCCAC
>Ga0209885_1000004_pt1 | contig 39817 bp, 34 predicted proteins | sample GWRWS3_40_50_FD_187223 | JGI IMG/M metagenome (GOLD analysis project Ga0209885, IMG submission 187223) | Riverbed sediment microbial communities from areas with vegetation nearby in Columbia River, Washington, USA - GW-RW S3_40_50 (SPAdes)... | ecosystem: Environmental > Aquatic > Freshwater >... | reverse complement strand
CTCACGGGGCACGCGCAAGCAACTCCTCGACAGTCGCCGTCAACTCGGCCGGATCGAAAGGCTTGGCAATGAAGCGATCCGCGCCCGCGTGAAACGCTTGGCCCAAGAGCTTGGCATGACCCCGAAATTTCTCATGGCCAAGCCCGGCCTCGATGGCCATGACCGGGGCGCCAAGGTGATTGCCCGGGCATTCCGGGACGCGGGGTTCGAAGTGATCTATACCGGCCTTCGGCAGACGCCGGAGATGATCGTCAGCGCCGCGATCCAGGAGGACGTGGATGCCATCGGCCTCTCCTGCCTCTCGGGAGCCCATATGTATCTCTTCCCCCGGATCGTAGAGCTGCTCCGTGAGCGTGGCGCGGACGATGTCGTCGTCTTCGGAGGCGGGACGATTCCCGACGAGGACATTGCCACCCTCAAGGAGGCAGGGATCGCCGAGATCTTTACTCCGGGAACCTCGACGTCGGTGGCAATCGATTACGTTCGGACGCACGTCCGCCAGCGGGCGTGACGTTGCGGCGTGAGAGACGGGGAAGTGGGATGAGGCCCGTCTATGCGGTCTCGGGTGGTGTGTGCAAGTTCGCCAGAGCCCGCCCCGACCTCGACTTCCGGGGGATGGTCAAGGAAGCCTACGATTACGCCCTCACGGATCTCCACCTGACCCCCCAACACGCGCGGGAGATCGTCGACGGGACGATCTGCTCGTACTTCTCCGACCACTTCACCCGACAACTCAAGGCCGGCAGCATGGTGCAGGATTATCTCGGCCTCTGCCCCAAGCCTGGCAAGCGCATCGAAGGGGGGGGCGCGACGGGAGGCCTGGCCGTCCAGTCGGGCTGGGAGGCGGTGGCGTCGGGCCGGTTCGATATCTGCGTGGTGTACGGCTTCGAGACCATGTCGCGCGTCAATACCTGGAAGGGGAACGAATTCATCGCCCTGGCCTCCGACACGAATTTCGATTACCCCGTCGGCGGCTTTTACTCCGGATACTACGCCATGATGGTGGTCCGCCACATGAAACAGTTCGGGACCACCGTGGAGCAGATGGCGCTGGTGTCGGTCAAGAACCACCGGAATGCCCTCCATAACCCGTATGCCCAGAAACGGAGGCAGATCACGATCGAGGACGTGCGCCGGGCCGAGATGGTGGCCTGGCCGCTGACGATGCTTGACATTTGCGTCATGTCGGACGGGGCGGCGGTCCTCATCCTCTGCAGCGAAGACGGGCTCAATACCTTACACAGGGCCACGGGACGCACCCCGCTCCCTGCCAAGATTACCGGGGTGGGCGGCGGCCTCGACGCCATGCGGATGGCGGACCGGCCCCACGGGGAGGTGATTCTCCTGCCTCATGAGAGGCCGGAAGACTATCGGGGGCTGAAGTATCCCGGGGTTCACTCCTTCCGGGCCGGGCGCATGGCCGCCAAGACCGCCTATCAGATGGCCGGAATCACGAACCCCCTTGAAGAGCTGGACTTCATCGAGCTGCACGATGCGTACACCTCCTCAGAGGTTCAGACGTACGAGGATATGGGGCTCTGCAGGTACGGTGAGGGCGGAAAGTTCGTCGAGAGCGGTACGCCCTTCATGCCGGCGGTCGATTACGGGTACCATTTCCCGGAACAGGGCCGGATCCCGATCAATCCCTCGGGTGGACTCATCGCCTGTGGCCACCCGGTGGGGGCGACCGGAATCATGCAGGGGGTGTTTGCCCTGTGGCAGCTTCAGGGGAGCATCCGCACACACTTCGGGAGTGATGTCCTCCAGGTGAGGAATGCGAGGCGTGGAGCGATTCACAGCCACGCGGGCACCGGGACCTACGTGGTGATCTCGATCCTGGAAAGGGGCGACTGATGCTTTACTGTGTGAGGGGCGAGGACTCAAGGCCGTGAGCGAGAGCCGTGTGCCAGAGGACGACGAGGGGACGGTCCTCTTCAGGGTGCCGCTTCCGAAGGACCCGGGGGCGCTCAAGGATCTGACGCCCCTGATCATCAAGCACCACTATGAGATCGATTACATTCACAGCTACGCGCAGGACAGCCCCTTCTTTGCCGGGCTGGCCAACCAGCGACTTCTGGGGACCCGGTGCGGCAGCTGCAACTACACCTACGCGACACCGCGAGCGCATTGTATGGAATGCGGGCGACAGTGCGACTGGGTGGACCTTCCCCAGGAGGGGCAGATCCATACCTTTACCGTGTGTCACTACGGCAGTGAAGAGTTCCTGAAAGAGACCCCCTTCATTCTCGCCCTCATTGAGTTTCCTGGCGTGGATACCCTCTTCTTGACTCGGGTGGTCGGGCTCGACCCGCAGGCCTCTTCGCTCGACTGGATCGGCATGCGAGTCAAGGCACGGTTCCGCCGCCTCTCCACGTTCCGTCCCACCGACGTCTATTTCGTCCCCATCGGAACCTGAGTCCCCGTTCGAGCCAAGGGGGGGGAGGGGCAGTGGGGCGGACCGAAAGGCGCCCTAAGGGCAGGCAAAAATACTTAATATTAAACATTAATTAATAATATATAAGTCTTTGTATTTATAGATAATACTACTAGTCAATGAAGATCTCCGCACGCCGCGGAGCTTGAGACATGGATTTCACGCTGAACGACACGCAACGGGCAATCCAAGGGGTGGTCAGAGACTTTGCACGCCGGGAGATCATTCCGAAGGCGGCGGGGTACGATCAGCGGGAGGAGTTTCCTTGGGAGATTATCCAAGGTGCGGCGAGCCTCGGCCTTCTCGGGATCCTGGTGCCGGATGGGTATGGTGGGGCCGGGATGGACTACGTGAGCTACGTGGCTATCCTCGAAGAGCTCGGTCGGGCCGATGCCTCTGTTGCCCTCACCGTCGAGGCGCATAATTCTCTGGCCGTCAACCACATCCTCCTCTTCGGAACCGAGGAGCAGAGGCGGCGGTATCTCCCCGCATTGGCGAGGGGAGAGATGCTTTCGGCCTGGGCCCTCACAGAGCCGGGTTCGGGAAGCGACGCGGCCGCGATGCGCACCACGGCCGTCCGTCAGGACGACGCCTATGTGCTCAGCGGGACCAAAAACTTTATCACCTCCGGAAGCATCGCCGGGGTGTATGTGGTTCTGGCCCTGAGCGACCCGACCCGCGGTTCCCATGGCATCTCTGCCTTTATCTTGGAAAAGGGGGCGCCCGGATTCTCTGTGGGTCGGCGAGAGAAGAAACTGGGAGTTCGCGCCAGCGACACCGCCCAGCTCATCCTGGACCATGTGCGCCTTCCGGCGGAGAACCTCCTGGGAGAGATGCACCATGGGTTCCTCGACGCCCTCCAGGTCCTCGACGGCGGGCGGATCGGCATCGCCGCCCTGGCCGTCGGGTTAGCCAGGGCGGCCTTGGAGGAGAGCATCGCATACAGCAAGCAACGGGTGCAGTTCGGCCAGCCGATCAGCGCGTTTCAAGCCATCCAATTTAAGCTCGCAGACATGGCGACCGCCATCGACGCCGCGCGTCTCTTGACCTACCGAGCTGCCCTGCTGGCGGATCAGGGAAAGCCCTTCACCAAAGAGGCGTCGATGGCTAAGGTCTATAGTGCCGAAGCGGCCGTGGCGGCGGCGATCCAGGCGATCCAGATCCACGGGGGGTACGGGTACACGGTCGAGTATCCGGTCGAGCGCTATCTCCGGGATGCCAAGCTCTGCGAAATCGGCGAGGGCACCTCGGAGATCCAGCGCCTCATCATCGCGCGAGAGATCGTCGGCCGGGAGTATGTGTAAGGGGAATTTCTCCTCGACAGGGTTTGGGATCCTGTGCTACATGTCAGGCATCATGTCCGCAAGCCGTGGAAGCGCGACGGGGATGATCCGTGGAGATCATTGAAAGGATCCGACGGCAGGATGTCCGGGCGATCGCCCGCCTGATGTCCCTCGTCGAGAATAATGCCCCCGAGGCCACCGCCGCCCTGAAGGAACTTTACCCGATCACCGGACAGGCGTTCATCGTGGGGATCACCGGTCCACCGGGCTCCGGGAAGAGCACCCTGACCGATCAGCTCACGAAGGAGTTTCGCCGGGACGGAAAGACCGTCGGGATCATCGCCGTGGATCCCACCAGCCCCTTTACGGGGGGGGCGATTCTGGCCGACCGCATCCGGATGCAGCAGCACAGTCTCGATGCAGGGGTCTTCATCAGGAGCATGGCCACGCGAGGGCACCTCGGGGGGTTAGCCAAGGCCACGGGCGACGTGGTGAACGTGCTGGATGCGGCGGGGAAAGAGCTGATCCTCGTGGAGACCGTCGGGGTGGGCCAGGATGAGGTCGAAGTGGTCAAGACGGCCGATACGTGCGTCGTTGTCAGCGTCCCCGGTCTCGGGGACGATGTTCAGGCGATCAAGGCCGGGATCCTGGAGATCGCCGACATCTTCGTGGTCAACAAGGCGGACCGCGAGGGCGCGGACAAGACGGTGACAGAGCTCCAGGCCATGATGGGACTTGGCCCGGGGCGTTCGGACTGGAGCCCGCCCATCCTGAAAACGGTCGCCACCCAGGGGCAGGGCATCGCCGAGTTGGCGCAGGGCATTCTCGCCCATCGGGCCCATCTGGACCGACGGGGCCTGCGGCAGATGCGCCAGCGCGAGCGGAGTCGTGCCCTCTTCCTCGAGCTGCTCCAGGAGCAGGGGACCCGGCGCCTGCTGGAGCGGGCGAGCGCCAACGGAACCCTTGAGCAGACGATCGAGCGCATCGCCAAGCGAGAGATGGACCCGTATTCCGCGGTCGAAGAGCTGCTCGCCAAGGCGGGCCTTTGACTCATGCCGATCGCACGCACCCGTCCCCGGTGCCCCCCCGTCATTTCTCGTGCCTGCACCACACGGATGTCCCGATGAAGATCCTCGCCTCGGGGGAAAGCGTCTACCACTGGGTCCACCCCGACGACTTTCGGGAGTGGGTCCGCCTGCACAAGAGTCGGGAGGCGACCGACAAGCTCATGACGGAACACGAGGCCGTCTCCCGCTTTGTGGCGGACGGGGACTACATCGCCTACGATTTTTCTTCCCTCACCCGTGGTCCCCAAGCCCTGGTCCGAGAAATCATCCGACAGCGCAGGCGGCACCTCTGGATCTGCGCCGAGTTTACCCTCCACGAGTCCGCATTACTGGTCGGCGCCGGGTGTGCCGATCGGATCGACGTGGGATTTTTGGGATACGGGGAGTACATCGGGCGGGCGGTCGTGGAAGGGAAGGTGCGGGTCTTTGAATGGACCAACGGGGCCTTGGCCGCGCGGATGCTCGCCGGGGCGAGAGGACTTCCCTTCATGCCGATGCGAAACCTTGTGGGAACGGATACCTTCGTCCGATCCGGAGCCAGGGTGGTGGCAGACCCCTTTGGCGCCGATCCCGTCTGCCTGGTCCCGGCGCTGCATCCGGATGTCTTCATCGTGCATGTCCACCAGGCGGACATCTCCGGGAATGCCCGCATCTTCGGGACCAACCTCTTTGCCCTGGAGGCGGCCATGGCCTCGAAGAAGGTGATCGTCTCTGCCGAGGAGATCGTCGATCCGCTCGAGTTTCGGAAGGAGCCGGCAAAGACGACGATCCCCCACTTCCTGGTCAGCGCCGTCGTGCACCTGCCGTTCGGGGCATATCCAGGTGGGGTGCCGGGGAGGTACGAGCTGGACCTCGAGCAGATCCAGCAATTGAACGCGATCGAGACTGAGGAACAGGTGCAGGCGTATCTCGAGGCCTTCGTGTACAGCGTGCGGTCCCACGTCGAACTGCTGGAGCAGAAGGTGGGGTGGGGACGGCTGGCGGACATGATCCGACGGGGGTCCATCAAAGAGGGATACGCGTAGCGAGCCGACAGGGTCGCCCGTGACCGACACCATGGCCCGATTCACCGAGACCGAGTGCATGATCTGCCTCGCCGCCCGCCTGCTCGAAGACCGGAAGACGGTCTTCGTCGGCTGGGGCATTCCGCAGGTCGTGGCCATGCTGGCCGAGAGGCTGTACACCCCGAACCTCACCCAGGTCTTCGAGTTTGGCGCGATCGGTCCGCGGTCCCTGACCCCCTTTGTCCGCGGGACCATGGGGGGGCCTTCCAACGTCTACCGATCGCTGCAGTGGACCACCATGAACTGGGCCTTTGCCTATGCCGCCACCGGATATCTGGACTACGGAATGATCGGGGCGCTGCAGGTGGACCCGTACGGTAACGTGAATTCGACGCTGCTGGGGGGGAGTTACGATCGACCGAAACGGCGGTTCCCGGGCAGCGGGGGAGGAAACGAAGTCGCCTCGCTCTGCTGGAAGACGATCGTCGTGTTGAAGCACGAGCCGCGTCGCTTCGTCGAGCAACTCGACTTCATGACCTCGCCGGGCTACCTGACCGGGCCTGGGGCGCGGGAAGCCGCCGGTCTCCCCCGGGGGACCGGCCCCTACCGCGTCGTCACGTCGCAAGCCCTCTTTGGGTTTGACGACGAGACAAGGCACATGCGGCTCCTCGGCGTGCTGCGGGGACTGTCGGCGGATCAGGTGATTCGCGGGATGGGCTTTGCGCCCGTGGTGGCGGAAAAGGTCGAAGTGCTCGAGCCGCCGACGCGGGAGGAGTTGGCCGTCCTGCGCGAGGCAATCGATCCGTCGCGCATGATCATCGGGCGAGATGCCGGATGACTCGTAGGGCGCCTTCACACGCAGGTGGGATAACCATAGGGCGGCCTGCGGGTGCTCGTGACACGCCTGGAAGAAGGGGAGGGTTCGCCGAGCGCCTCGCCCGTCGGCTGCTCTACGCCGACGGAGCCGTCGGGACGATGCTGGTCGACAAAGGGCTCGGGCCAGACGAGCCCCCCGAGCTCTGGAATCTCACCCGGCCACGGGTGATCCAGGGGATCCACAGGGCCTATCTGGCCATCGGCTGCGATCTGGTGACCACGAACACCTTTGGGGCGAACCGTCTCCGGCTCAAGGAGCGCCGACTCCATGCCGAGGTCGCGACCGTCAACAGGACGGCGGTCCATCTCGCGCGCAGGGCCTGCAGCCCCCGACACTTTGTCGCTGGCGCGGTGGGTCCGACGGGGCGCTTTGACCGGGGGAGGCATAGCGGATCACCGGCCGAGATCAGATCGGCGTTCCAGGAGCAGATTGCACACTTGAGCGAAGCCGGTATCGACCTGATCCTTGTCGAAACCATGACCCACCTCGCCGAGGCGCGGATAGCCCTTGAGGCCGCCCAGGCGTGTCCGCCCGTTCCGGCCGCAGTCAGTCTGGTCTTTTTCGCGCAGCGGGGCGACTTCCGCACGCTGGACGGCGCGTCACCGGCGGAGGCGGTCCGGGAGCTTTCCACCGCTCAGGTGGTGGGATGCAATTGCGTGGATGTCGAGGTCGCGGTTGAGGTCCTGCGGCAGATGCGGGAGGCGACACGGCTGCCCCTGATCGCCCAGCCGAATGCAGGGCTCCCAGAGAGGCGGGGAAAGAGATGGGTCTATCCGTTCGGCCCCGAAGCTCTGGCTCGCTATATGCCGTCCATGCTTGCGTCACGACCAGCGATCCTCGGAGGCTGCTGTGGAACCACCCCGGCTCACCTCCAGGCCTGCATGCAGGCTGCCCGCACCCGGTGACCGTAACCCCTGACTTGGAACAAAAATTGCTTGACATTCTCCTGGCCCGTCTCTATTTTGACGCGGTTGCTTTGAGAGACGGGAAGGAGGTGAAAACGGTTCATGGCCAAGGTAGAGGGAAAGAAGGCAGAGGGAAAGGTGGCGAAGTTGGCCTCGCGCGAGGTCAACGGTCAGGCTGTCCGCGTGTATCCCTGTCCCGCCGACGGAACCAAGATGACCTGGGTCCGCTACTATGGGGGGAACGGGCGGGGAAGGACTGTCCTGCGATGTGACAAGTGCGGGGCCATCAAGGGACGATCCGAACTGTAACCCGGGGGTCGAAAAGACACAGGGGGGGCATAGCCCCCCCTTCTTTTTTTCCTTACATCCTGGCGATCGCCGCAGGTATTTTCAGGCGGCCGCTGAAAATCTCGTATCGTTTTGATGTGAATTCTGAACGGTTGGCGCGAGAAAGGGCGCTTCGTTTCGAGCCGGTGTGGCCAAGCAATTCTGTCGGTCCCGGTCCCACCCGCCTCTGAAACCACAAACGGTTGGATCTAGGCAGGCTGGATGGGATATAATACTTGAATGTGGACAGCGAAGTGCAAGGCTAACTTTTGAAGCTACCGCACTATGTTGGAGGCGAGGATCCGGTGAGAATTGCGCAAATTGCCCCGCTGTATGAGAGTGTACCCCCCAAATATTACGGGGGGACAGAACGGGTGGTTTCGTATCTCACGGAGGAGCTGGTTCGGCAAGGGCACGACGTCACGTTGTTTGCGAGCGGGGATTCCGTGACCAGGGCTCGCCTGATCGCACCCTGTCGTCGCTCTCTCCGTTTGGACAAGTCCTGTATCGATCAGCTAGCCCATCACGTGCTTCAACTGGAGAAAGCGTTTCGGGATGCGTCCCAGTTTGATATCATCCATTCCCACCTCGACTATCTACCCTTCCCGCTGGCGAGGCGTCAGAGGATACCGGTGGTGACCACCCTGCACGGACGCCTCGACATCCCAGACCTCGTCCCCCTGTACCGAGAGTTTTCAGAGATGCCCGTCGTCTCCATTTCCGACGCCCAGCGCCAGCCTTTGCCGTGGCTCAATTGGCAGGGCACCATGTACCACGGGCTGCCGGAGAACCTGTATACCTACCGGGAGAAGCCAGGGACGTATCTGGCCTTTCTTGGCCGCATCAGTCCTGAAAAGCGGGTGGATGCGGCCATCGAGATTGCCAAGCACACAGGGATGGAACTCAAGATCGCAGCCAAGGTTGATAAGGTGGATCGAGAGTACTTCACCGAAGTCATCCGCCCGCTGCTCGATCACCCGCTGGTCGAGTACGTGGGGGAGATCGGGGAGGGAGAGAAAGATGAGTTTTTGGGAAATGCCTATGCGCTCCTCTTTCCCATTGACTGGCCGGAACCCTTCGGGTTGGTGATGATTGAAGCCATGGCCTGTGGGACGCCCATCATTGCGTGCCGTCAGGGGTCTGTCTCCGAAGTGATACAGGAGGGCGTCACGGGCTTTATCTGCGATAGCGTCGAGGAGGCCGTCCGGGCCGTGGAGCGAATCCCAAGCCTGAGCCGGAAGGAGTGTCGCCAGATTTTTGAGAAACGGTTCACGGTAAGGCAAATGGCGCAAGGGTACCTGGCCATTTACCACCGGCTACTCAGGCGGACGGTACGGTTTGCCGCCTGAGATGGATTCGAGGAACCATGGAAGACATCATTCGCATCAGAAATCAGTTCTATATTCTGGCGACCTCTTCCCTCGCGGACGATCGGACACGTGTTCTGAAAGACGGGGAGACCTTCGCTGTTCTCGACCGCTACGGGGACATCGAGCCGACAGGCCTGGGGGAACAAGGACTGTATCATGAGGGGACCCGATTCCTGAGCCGCCTGGAGGTGCGGCTTGATGGGCAGCGTCCACTGCTGTTGAGCTCAACGGTCAAAGACGACAATTCCTTCCTCGCGGTGGATCTGACTAACCCGGATATTTCCCTCGATGGTCAGGTGGTGCTGCCTCGGAACAGTGTGCACGTCTTCCGGTCGAAGCTGGTGTGGCAGGGTTGTTGCTACGAGCGCTTCCGGTTTCATAACTTTGCCCCCTGTCCTATAGAGATCTCTTTCGCCTTGCGATTAGCAGCCGATTTTGCCGACATATTCGAGGTGCGAGGGGTCAAGCGAGCCCGGCGAGGCACTCTCCTTCCCCCCGAGGTGGAAGATGGGGGCTTAATCCTTGCTTATCGGGGGCTGGATGGCGTCCTCCGTCGGACCTGCCTGCGATTCTTCCCCGACCCGGAAACCCTCACCAACTCCGAGGTTACCTGGACAATCCGAATAGCTCCGCGGGGTGAGGCCATGGTTTTCCTCACGGTGTCCTGCGAGAACGCACCCCCTGGTCCCGCCATCTGGACCTACGATCAAGCGGCCATGATGGCGACCGAGGCCTTGCGTCAGGCCAGCTCCAAGATCTGTGGTATCTATACCCCCAACGAGCAGCTTAACGACCTGGTGAATCGTTCGCTCGCGGATCTCCACATGATGGTCACGAACACCCCTGACGGCCCCTTCCCCTATGCCGGGGTCCCCTGGTTCTCGACGCCCTTCGGGCGGGATGGACTCATCACTGCCCTGCAATGTCTGTGGGTGAATCCAGTGATTGCCCGCGGGGTCTTGGCCTTCCTGGCCTCTACCCAAGCCAAGGAGGCCATTCCTGAGCGCGATGCCGAACCCGGCAAGATCGTCCACGAGATCCGTGGAGGGGAGATGGCCGCGCTTGGCGAGATTCCCTTCGGGCGCTACTACGGCAGTGTCGACGCCACCCCCCTCTTTGTCGTCCTGGCCGGAGCGTACCACGACCTCACCGGAGAGCTGGCCTTTATTCAAGCTCTCTGGCCTGCTATCGAGAAGGCCCTCGACTGGATTGATCGCTGGGGCGACATTGACGGAGACGGTTTCGTGGAATACTCGCGGCGGTCTCCTCATGGCCTGACCCACCAGGGTTGGAAGGACTCTGAAGACGCCGTATTCCACGCCGATGGCACAGTGGCGAAAGGTCCCATCGCCCTCTGCGAGGTGCAGGCATACGTCTATGCCGCTAAGACGGCGGCGGCCGCACTGGCCCATCGTCTCGGCAACACCGCATTGGCCGAGAGGCTCCAGGGCGAAGCCAGGACCCTCCGAGGACGATTCGAGGAGGCCTTCTGGTGTGAGGACCTTGGGACGTATGCCCTGGCGCTCGACGGCGACAAACGCCCCTGTCGGGTCAAATCCTCGAACGCGGGGCAGTGTCTGTTCTCCGGCATCGTCGCCCCAGAGCGAGCCCGTCGAGTGGCCGAGACATTGCTCCAGAACGACTCCTTTAGCGGCTGGGGGGTGAGGACTCTGGCTGCCTCCGAAGTCCGCTACAATCCCATGTCCTATCACAACGGCTCCGTCTGGCCCCACGACAACAGCCTGATTGCCCTTGGGCTTGCGCGTTACGGGTTGACTGAGCCGCTCCTCCGCATTTTTACGGGGCTCCTCGATGTCAGCCTGTTCACGGAGCTTCATCGACTGCCGGAGCTTTTCTGCGGCTTTCACCGCCGCCCCGGAGAAGGTCCCACCCTGTATCCGGTAGCCTGTGCGCCCCAGTCCTGGGCCTCCGGATCGGTGTTCCTCCTCCTCCAAGCCTGTCTCGGGCTCTGTTTCAACGCCGCAGAGCAGGAAATCCGCTTCTCCCGTCCTGTGCTCCCCGCATTCCTCGAGACGGTTGAGCTGAAGGGGCTCCGAATAAATGGAGGCTCGCTCGACTTGCTGCTGCGCCGCCATGCGCAGGACGTCGGGATCGAGATCGTTCGGAAAGAGGGAGAGGTCCGGGTGACGATGGTGAAGTAATCACGCTGACCTTACATTGGGCCGGCGGGGGCACGCTGCTCTTAACGCAAAGCGCCATTTCTCTTTGACAGCCCCGAACGTGTTTGTTATCCTAAACCACCTTGTGAGGAGCGAGGAGGTCGTGCAGCGGTCCGCGGCGACTGCGCAGCCTCCAGGGAGAAGTCGAGACACTCCCGAAGACGCCGGGGGGGCCCGGACGGATCGGAGATCTTGGAAGCATCGAGCAGCCAGGCGGAGGAGCGGTGACAGAGGAGCAAGTCCTCATCAAGAAGTACAGCAACCGCAAGCTCTACGATCTCAACCGGAGTCGGTATGTCACCCTGGAGGAGATCGCGGAAATGATCCGCCAGGGGCGCCAGGTCAAGATCGTGGATGCGGACAGCCAGGAAGACCTGACCAACGTCACGTTGGTCCAGATCCTCCTGGAAGAAGAGAAGCGGCGGAACCTGTTGCCGGTTGCGTTCCTCCACCGCTTGATCAAATACGGCGAGATGTACCAGGATGTCTTCCGGCAGTACCTCTCCTCGAGTCTGGACGCGATGCTCTCCATGCAGCGGGAAGCCAAAAAGGGGATGGAGCAGTGGACAAAGTTGGGAGGCCTGGATGAGATGGCGCCCAGCGGCGAGCCCGCCATCCGCGAAAACCCGGCGAACGTGAAAGCGGAACTCGACTCCCTGAAAGAGAAGCTCACGGAGTTGGAGAAGAAGCTGGGATTGTAGTCGTCGCCTTCCCATTCTTCTGACATTCCCGGCGTTTTTCCATTGGCACGGGTGCCTTGGTGTTGGCCACCTCCACCCCGTCTCGGCGCCGCAGGCGAGAAGTGGCGCTGTGAACACGGGGGTGAATATCGCGTAGTGTCCAGCCACGAGGGTGCGAATGACGATGTGATGCCTTGAGGGGGAGGGAGCAGATGGACGAGAAGCGGGAACGAGAACGGGCACGGGATCTGGCTATCACACAGATCGAGAAGCTCTACGGCAAAGGGTCGATCATGCGTCTGGGGGGAACCGGCGTCCTGGAGCCGATCTCTGCGATTCCCACAGGCGCGCTGGAACTGGATCACGCCCTCGGGATCGGCGGGGTGCCTCGCGGACGGGTGATCGAGATCTTCGGCCCGGAGTCCTCAGGGAAGACCACCCTGGCCCTCCACATCATTGCCGAGGCACAGCGGCTTGGCGGGGCAGCCGCCTTCGTCGACGCGGAACACGCCCTGGACCCCCGATACGCAGAGGCGCTGGGGGTCAGCATCGACGATCTGCTCATCTCGCAACCGGACACGGGCGAGCAGGCCCTGGACATCACCGAGATCCTGGTGCGTAGTGGGGCGGTGGACGTCGTGGTCATCGATTCGGTGGCCGCCCTGGTGCCGCGCGCCGAGATCGAGGGGGAGATGGGCGAACCGACCATGGGACTCCAGGCCCGTCTCATGTCTCAGGCCCTCCGCAAGTTGACGGCGGCGATCTCGAAATCCAAAACCTGCGTGGTCTTCATCAATCAGTTGCGAGAAAAGATCGGCGTCATGTTCGGCAATCCGGAGACGACCACAGGCGGTCGGGCGCTCAAATTCTACGCCTCCGTCCGACTCGATATCCGCAAGATCGCGACTATCAAAGAGGGAGAGACGGTGATCGGGTCCCGGGTGCGCGTGAAGGTGGTGAAAAACAAGATCGCTCCCCCCTTCCGCGAATCCGAATTCGACATCATCTTCGGCGAGGGCATCTCCCGCACCTCGAGCCTCCTCGATCTGGGGGTGACCCACAAGGTGATCGAAAAGAGCGGCGCCTGGTACTCCTATGGGGGAGACCGGATCGGTCAAGGGCGCGAAAATGCAAAGCGATTCTTGCACGAAAACCCGGCGATTCTCAACGAAATCGAGAAAAAACTCCGGGCCCTCCTGGGGATAGACGGCACCCAGAAGACCGCAGATTGAGGTGATCTCACTTGCATCCACCGCCCCGCCCTCCCGGGTTGGAAGGGGTTCTTCCGCAGCGCCTCTCCGGCACAGAAAATGCGGCACAGAAAATGCATGAAGGAGCCTCGAAAACATTAACGCCGGAGGCGCCATGGATCTCGCAGAACTCCTGAAAATCGCTGTTGAGCGGAAGGCCTCGGACCTCCACATCAAGGTGGGAGGCCCGCCAGTCATCCGGATCGACAACCGCTTGGTCCCGCTGAGCGAGAAACCCCGGATCAGCCAGGAGGACGCGGTCCGGATGATCTTCTCCGTGATGAACGAGAGCCAGCGGGAGCACTTCAAGCAGAAGCGCGAGATGGACATGGCGCACAGTATCCCCGGCCTGGGCCGCTTCCGGGTCAACATCTTCCAGCAGCGCTCCACCATCGGGATGGTCATGCGCGTCATCCCGATAAAGATCCAGACCATCGAGGAGCTGAATCTCCCCCCCGTCGTGGAGAAGCTCGCCATGGAGTCGCGGGGATTGATCCTAGTCACCGGGGCGACCGGGACCGGGAAGACGACCACCCTGGCAAGTATGGTCGAGCATATGAACACGCACCGGAGCTCGCATATCATCACCATCGAGGACCCCATCGAATACCTGATCCGGGACAAGAAATCGCTGGTCAACCAACGGGAGGTGGGGACCGACACCGACTCCTTTGCCGAAGCGCTCCGGAGCGCCATGCGGCAGGATCCCGATATCATCCTGGTGGGGGAGATGCGGGACTACGAAACGATCTCCACCGCCATCCTGGCGGCCGAGACGGGGCATCTGGTCCTGAGCACCCTCCATACGGTCGACGCCACGGAAACGATCAACCGGATCATCTCGGTCTACCCGCCGTATCAGCAGCGACAGGTCCGCCTCCAGCTTGCGTCACTGCTCAGAGGCATCATCTCCATGCGACTGGTCCCGCGGGCCGATGGGCGAGGACGGGTCCCGGCTGCCGAAATCATGGTGGTGACGCAGACCATCCGGGAATGCGTCGTCGATCCGGACAAGACCCGAAAGATCCCCGACTTCATCGCCGCCGGCCAGAGCCAGTACGGTATGCAGACCTTTGACCAATCCCTCATGGTTCTCTACAAGCGCAGCCTCATCACGTACGAGGAGGCCCTGCTTTGGGCCTCCAACCCCGACGACTTTGCCCTCAAGGTTCGGGGGATCGAAGCGAGTTCGGAGCGAGCCACGCGCCCCTCAGACGAGGAGGGCGCCAAGGTCGCCGGATTGGAGCGCCTGGCCGGCTAACCCTCACCCCTTCCCTCTCCCCTCCTTCGCGGTCCCCGTTCCTTGACAACACCGTCTCCATGCCCTAACATTAAATACTTTAGACCCTTGGAACTACCGGGAGCGTATGATGCCGAGACTGAGCGGAGCGGAGGTCCGGGAGGCCTTCCTCACCTATTTTGCCTCACGAGGACACACCGTCGTTCCGAGTTCCTCCCTGGTTCCCAGGGCGGACCCCACCCTCCTCTTTACCAACGCCGGAATGGTCCAGTTCAAGGAGTGCTTCCTTGGACGGGAGCGGCGCGGCTACAGCAGGGCAACCTCGTGTCAAAAGTGCGTCCGGGCCGGTGGAAAGCACAACGATCTGGAAAACGTCGGGAAGACGGCCAGGCACCACACCTTCTTCGAGATGCTCGGCAACTTCTCCTTTGGCGACTACTTCAAAGAGGGGGCCATCGCCTACGCCTGGGAGTGGTTCACGGTGGACCTCGGTCTGCCGCCCGAGCGGCTGTGGGCGACCATCTATACCGATGACGACGAGGCATTCCAATTGTGGCAGAAAATCGCCGGCCTTCCACCCGAGCGCATCGTCCGGTTGGGGGAGAAGGACAACTTCTGGGCGATGGGCGATACCGGCCCCTGCGGGCCGTGCTCCGAGATCGTGATCGATCAGGGGTCCGCAGTCGGGTGCGGCCGCCCCAACTGCAGCGTCGAGTGCGACTGCGACCGATACCTGGAGCTGTGGAACCTGGTCTTCATGCAGTTCAACCGGGACGCCAGCGGAACGCTCACCCCGCTGCCGAAGCCGAGTATCGACACCGGGGCAGGCCTCGAGCGGATCACCGCCGTGGTCCAGGGGGTATCCAGCAACTTCGACACGGATCTCCTGCGCCCCCTCATCAGCGGTGTGGAGGAGCTCACCGCACGCGCCTACGGCGCGAAGGAAAGAGATGATATCTCCATGCGGGTCATCGCCGATCATGCTCGGGCGGTCACCTTCTTGCAAGGCGACGGCGTCTACCCGAGCAATGAAGGGCGAGGATACGTGCTCCGGCGCATCGTCCGGCGGGCCCTGCGCCACGGGAAACTCCTGGGCCTCGAGGGACCGTTCCTGGCGCGGATGACGGAACGTGTGGTCGATCTCATGAAGGAACAGTACCCGGAGCTTCAGCAGAGCCGCGACCGGGTGGCGCGCGAGACCCTTGCCGAGGAAGAGCGCTTCGGCCACACCCTGCGAATGGCCATCCCGCGCCTCGAGGAGGCCATCGCGGAGGCGAAGGCGGTTCGCGGCGAACACCGTCTGGGCGGCGAGATCCTCTTCAAGCTCTACGATACCTACGGTCTGCCCCGCGACATCGTCGATGAGATTGCCAGCGAACACGGGATCCGGTGCGCCTGGGAGGACTTCGAAAAGGAGCTTGAGCAGCAGCGGGACCGGGCGCGCCTCCACGCGGCCGCCTGGTTCAAGGGGGCCGAGATTTCCCCCACCGTGCAGGATCTGGCCCTGTCCACCCCGACTTCCTTCGTGGGGTATGGCCAGTCGAGGGTCGAGGCCGAGGTGATCGCCATCGTGAAGGCGGGACAGCCGGGCGAGGCCATCACCCAAGGCGAGGAGGCGGAGATCATCCTGGACCGGACCCCCTTCTATGCCGAGGCGGGAGGACAGGTGGCCGATCTCGGCATCGTGGAGGGAACACAGGGCGTGGCGGAGATTGTGGACGTCCAACGGCCCCTGCCGACCGTCACGGTCCACCGGGTCAGGGTTGTCCGGGGGGTGATCCGCAAAGGAGAGCGCGTGCTGGCCGCTATCGATGAGGGGCGCCGGGAGTTGATCGTCAAGAACCACACGGCCACGCACCTGATCCATGAGGCCCTGCACCGGGTCCTCGGCGATCACGTCCGACAGGAAGGTTCCCTCGTCGCCCCCGACCGCCTCCGCTTCGACTTTCGCCACTTCGGGCCGCTCACCGCCCCCGAGATCGCCCGCCTCGAACGGATGGTCAACGAAGAGCTCTGGCGGAACCTCCCGGTGGTGATCGAGGACGGGGTTCTCTACGAGGAGGCCCTCGCCCGGGGTGCCAAGGCGTTCTTCGCCGACAAGTATGCGGATCGGGTCCGGGTCGTTGCGGTGCCCGGCTTCGGGCTCGAACTGTGTGGAGGCACCCATGTCCGGGCCATCGGCGAGATCGGGGTGCTCAAGATCGGCAGTGAGGGCAGCGTGGCGGCCGGCACGCGCCGCATCGAGGCGTACACCGGCCCCGGGGCCTACGACTACCTCCTGAAGGAGGAGGCCGCTCTTCAGGAATCGGCTGAGGCGCTCAAGACCCGACCGCTCGACCTGCCGGAGAAGGTGGACAGGCTGAACCGGCGTGGGGAAGAGCTGGAGCAGGAGATCCAGCGACTGCGGAGCCGTCTTGCGGCGACGGCAGTCGAAGAGCTGCTGAAGCGGGTCGAGACGGTTGAGGGACTTCGCGTCATCTCCGGACGGGTCGAGCACTACGACCAGAAGGGCCTTCGTGACCTGGTAGACCGGCTCCGCGCCAAGCTTGGCACGGGCGTGGTGGTTCTGGGCACCCTCATCGATAATCGGGTTGGATGGGTGGCCGGGGTCACGGGTGACATCGTGCCGCGGGTCCATGCCGGCCAGCTTGTTCGAGAATTGGCGCGGATGACCGGAGGGGAGGGGGGCGGCCGGGCCGACCTGGCCGAGGCGGGAGGGAAGGACCCCTCCAGACTCGACCACGCCCTCGCTCAAGTTCCGAGTCTCATCCGGCGGCTGCTCAGCCATTAGGGGACCTTGAAATACGGGCGACAGCGTGGTATACAGGGCGTCTCGGAGGTTGCAATCGCTTGGGTGTTGGGGGACAGGGAAGGACGTTCGCCATAGCCTCCGAGGGGTGGCCCTTCATCCTTCCCCTGCTGGGAGGGGCGTTGGTCCTCTGGATGTTTGGCCTTCAGGGGGCCGGCCTCTTCCTGGTGCTGCTTGCCGGAGGGGTTGGCTTCTTCTTTCGGGACCCAGAGCGGCGCCCCCCCGGCGAGACCGGGGCGATTCTGGCCCCGGCTGATGGACGGGTCGTTCGGATCGGACCACCCGTGGACGGACGACGGGGGACCGAGATCAGCATTTTTCTCTCCCTCTTGGATGTCCACATCAACCGCGCTCCGTGCGCCGGCCGGATTGCGGAGGTGGTTGCCAGCCGGGGGACGTTCAGGGTCGCGTGGAAGGCTGAGGCCTCGCAGGTGAACGCCCGGACCCTGATTCACATTCAAGGAGATATCGGGGACATCTTCGTGCGACAGGTAGCTGGCATCTTGGCTCGACAGATCGTCACGTGGGTTCGACCCGGGCAAGAAGTGCGGGCGGGAGAACGGATCGGCATGATCCGTTTCGGCTCCCGGGTGGATCTGCTTCTTCCCGAGGGGGTGCGTCCGCACGTGCGGATCGGGGAGCACGTGCGAGGCGGTGAAAGCATCATTGGGGTGGTCGCATGAAGCGGGAAGGGCGGCGCCGCGGGGTCTACATCCTGCCGAGCATCCTGACCATCGGGAATCTCTTCTGCGGATTCTACGCCATTATCGCGGTCTCTAAGCACGACTACTCCAAGGCGGCGTTAGCCATCATGATCGCCCTCGTGGTCGATTTCCTGGATGGGGCGGTCGCACGGATCGCAAAGGCCACCAGCGATTTCGGGGTGGAGCTGGACTCGTTGGCCGACCTGGTCTCGTTTGGGGTCGCCCCCGGGATGCTGGCCTACGTGTTCGCCATGCGGCCCTTCGGGCGCATCGGATGGCTGGCGGCCTTCCTCTTTGCGGCGTGCGGGGCGCTCCGCCTGGCCCGGTTTAACGTGCAGACCAGGAAGCTCGACAAACGGCACTTCGTGGGGCTCCCCATCCCCGCAGCGGCAGGCATCATCGCCTCGACCGTCCTCTTTCTCGGCGATGAGCCCTCGCTCAAGATTCTCGAGGTGCAGGTCCTTTCGGCGGAGGTCACCTCGGCCCTCATCGTGGTTGTGGTCGCGGCCACTGCCTTTCTCATGGTGAGCAAGGTCCGGTACCGCTCCCTGAAAGAGATTGACATTGCCCGCCGGCGTCCCTTCACGATTCTCGTTAGCCTGCTCCTGGCCATGCTGATCATCGCCTCGGAGCCGAGCCTCCTCCTCTTCGGCCTTTTCTTCATCTATGCCCTCTCCGGTTTCCTCCGCTACCTCCCCTTCGGGCGCAGGCGCGTCCTCCTCGGTGAAGAGCTCGAGCTTACGCCGGGGGAGCCTCGCTCCCCGTGAGGGAGGGTTCCCCCGGCGTGCACAGCACTCATTCTCATTCGTCGATGAATCGGACAGACCCCCAGGGTCATCGTGTCCGCCCGGTGATGTCGTAGAGGCATGACGAGAGGAGAAAGCGATGGCGACGCGGATTTTGATCTTTGACACCACGTTACGCGACGGAGAGCAGTCTCCTGGGTACAGCATGAATACGCGGGAGAAGCTGGAGCTGGCCCGCCAGCTGGCCCGACTGCGCGTCGATGTCATCGAGGCAGGGTTCCCTATCGCCTCACCGGATGACTTCGAAGCCGTCAAGGTCGTCTCCCAGAATATTCGGGAGGGGATCACGGTTGCCGGCCTGTGCCGCACCCGGGACCAGGACATCGACCGGGCCTGGGAGGCCCTGCAGCACGCGGAGCGGCCCCGGATCCATACCTTCATCGCCACCTCGGACATCCACATGCAGTACAAGCTGAAGATGAGCCGGGAGGAGGTGATGGAGGCAGCGGTCCGGGCCGTGCGGCGGGCCCGTGGTTACACGGACGATGTGGAGTTCTCGTGTGAAGATGCCTGCCGGACGGATCCGGACTTTCTCTGTCAGATGGTCGATGCGGCCATCAAGGCCGGGGCGACGACCATCAACATTCCGGATACGGTGGGATACGCCATGCCGTGGGAGTATGGGGAGCGGATTCGCACCCTCATGAAACGCGTCCCCAACATCGACACAGTGATCGTGAGTGCCCACTGCCATAATGACCTGGGCCTGGCCGTTTCAAATTCCCTGGAGGGGATTCGGCAAGGGGTGCGACAGGTGGAGTGCACCATCAACGGCATCGGGGAGCGAGCGGGAAACGCCTCGCTCGAAGAGATCGTGATGACCATCCGGACCCGGCGCGACCTCTTGAATGTGGAGACGGGGGTGAACACCGAGGAGATCTACAAGACCTCGAAGCTGCTCACCACCATCACGGGCGTTCCGGTCCAGCCGAATAAGGCCATTGTCGGGGCCAACGCCTTTGCCCATGAGGCCGGCATCCACCAGCACGGAATGCTCTCGCACGCGCTGACGTACGAGATCATGACGCCGCAATCGGTGGGGGTGCCGCAGAGTCGCCTGGTGCTGGGCAAGCATTCGGGCCGCCACGCGCTCAAGAAGCGACTGCAGGACCTGGGGGTCGATCTCAACGAAGAGGATCTCAACCGGGCCTTCGTCCGCTTCAAGGAGCTCTGCGATAAGAAGAAGGAGGTCTTCGACGATGACCTGCTCGCCATCGTGGAAGAGCAGGTGCTGGCCACTCCCGAAACCTACGTCCTGGAGCACCTCCAGTTCGCCAGTGGGACGAATATGATTCCCACGGCGACAATCCGCCTGAAGAAGCACGATGAGATCTTTCAGGAATCGGGATGGGGAGACGGACCGGTCGATGCGACCTTCAAGGCCATCGATCAGATTACCGGAATCCACCCGAGGCTGAAGGACTATAGCATCCGGGCGGTCACCTCGGGCAAGGACGCCCTGGGAGAGGTGATGGTCTCCGTCGAGGTCGACGGCCAGACGGTCATCGGCCGCGGGACCTCGACGGACGTGATCGAGGCCAGCGCCAAGGCGTATCTGAACGCGATCAACCGGGTCATCGGCCGCAAGGCGCCCCCCGCCAAGGAGGTGCGTCAGGGTGTCTGATTCGGGCGCCACTCACGCGTGGCCCACACCTTGTCCATGGCGGTGAAATCTGCGAGAATACCATCATATGGGTGAGACCCTGCTCGACAAAGTCTGGCGTGCCCACACCGTGCAAATGCTCCCCTCGGGGCAGACGCAGCTCTTCATCGGCCTGCACCTGATCCACGAGGTGACGAGCCCCCAGGCCTTCCAGATGCTCAGGGAGGCGGGGCTCAAGGTCCGCTTGCCGGAGCGCACATTCGCCACCATTGATCACATTGTTCCGACCGCCTCGCAGATGCGCCCCTTCGGCGACCTGTTGGCCGAGGAGATGACCGTTCACCTGGTGAGGAACTGCCAGGAGTTCGACATCCGGCTCTTCGATCTGAACAGCGGGCGCCAAGGCATCGTCCATGTCATCGGGCCGGAGCTGGGTCTCACCCAGCCGGGAATGACCATCGCGTGCGGCGACAGCCATACCTCGACCCACGGGGCGCTCGGGGCACTGGCCTTCGGGATCGGGACAAGTCAGGTGCGGGACGTGCTGGCGACGCAGTGCCTGGCGATGGCCAAACCGAAGCTGCGCCAGATTCGGGTCGAGGGACGCCTCGCGCGCGGCGTCTACGCCAAGGACGTGATCCTCTCCATCATCCAGCGGCTCGGTGTGAAGGGCGGCGTGGGCTACGCCTACGAGTACGCCGGGTCGGCCGTTGAGGCCATGTCCATGGAGGAGCGCCTCACCATCTGCAACATGAGCATTGAGGGGGGTGCCCGGGCGGGCTACGTCAATCCCGACGCGACGACGTTCGGTTATCTCAAGGGACGTCCCTTTGCGCCGCAGGGAGGAGCCTTCGATCGGGCGGTGGCCTGGTGGAGGAGCATGGCGACAGAACCGGGGGCCACTTTCGACGACGTCGTCACGCTGGACGGAGGGTCGATCCAGCCTGTGGTGACGTGGGGAATCAATCCCGGGCAGTCGGTGGGGGTCGGGGACCGGATCCCGAATCCGGCTGAGGCGCCGGAGACGGACCGCGCCGCCTGGACAGAGGCACTGGCCTTTATGGATTTCAAGCCGGGTCAGTCGATCGCCGGGACCCGCATCGACGTGGCCTTCATCGGCTCCTGCACGAATGCGCGCCTCTCCGACCTGCGGGCTGCCGCCCAGGTCGCCCGGGGGCGGACGGTGGCGAAGGGAGTGCGCGCACTGGTGGTCCCAGGTTCGCAGGCCGTCGCGGCGGCGGCCGAGGCCGAGGGGCTTCATGTGATCTTTCAGGAGGCCGGATTCGAGTGGCGCAAGGCGGGCTGCTCGCTCTGTCTCGGCATGAACGAAGACAAGCTGAAAGGCCGCGAGATCTGTGCCTCCTCCAGCAACCGGAACTTTAAAGGACGGCAGGGTTCTCCCACGGGGCGGACACTCCTCATGAGCCCGGCCATGGTGGCGGCGGCATCTATCGCAGGGGAGGTCGTTGACGTGCGCGAGTTGCTCCGGTGAGTCGCGACAGCGTTCGGCGGCAGATCGTCGGCCGCGGGATTCCCCTGCCCGGCAACGACATCGACACCGACCGAATCATCCCCGCCCGGTTCCTCAAGAGCGTCACCTTCGAGGGGCTTGAACAGCACGTCTTTGTGGACGATCGCTTGCAGGCGCCTGACCATCCCTTCAACGAGGACCGGTACCAGGGGGCATCGATCCTCGTGGTTGGGCTTAACTTCGGGTGCGGCTCCTCGCGGGAGCACGCTCCAGAGGCGCTGAAGCGCTGGGGCATCCGGGGGATCGTGGGGGGATCGTTTGCGGAGATCTTTTTTGGGAACTCGACGGCCCTCGGCATCCCGTGTCTGACGGTAGCCCCACAGGATGTCGAGTGGTTGATGGGGGCCGTCGCGCACCACCCCGAGCGCGAGATGGTGCTCGACGTGGAGGCCCAACGGGTGCGCTTGGGTGACCGGACCATCCCCGCCAGGCTTCCCGACGCGGCCCGGAAGCAGCTCCTGACAGGCACGTGGAACGCCACCGCCGTCCTGCTGGAGGCGGGTGAGGAGATCGAGCGGGTAGCGAAGGGCCTCCCGTACATGCGCGGCTATTGAGCCGCGCGGTTCAGGGTTCAGAGTTCGGGGTTGAGGGTTGAGCGTTCACTGTTGGAGAGAATTCCAGTTCTGAGAACTCCTTCTTTTTTACCCTGAACCATGAACCCTGAACTGTGAACGGCGCACGAGAACGAGCGAAGCGATGAGCAGAAGCGGGTATCGGGTGGCGATTGTGGGGGCAACGGGGGCGGTGGGGCAGACCATGCTCTCGATCCTCGCCGAGCGGAACTTCCCGGTGCGCGGCCTCCGACTGCTGGCCTCGGAACGGTCGGAAGGGAAGGTTCTCCACTTCAAGGGAGAAGAGGTCAAGGTCGAGCAACTGACGGAGCGCTCCTTCGAGGGGATCGAGCTGGCGCTGTTCTCTGCCGGCGCCAGCCGCAGTAAGGAGTTTGCTCCGGAGGCGGTCAGGGCGGGCGCGCTGGTGGTGGACAACAGCTCCGCCTTTCGGATGGACCCCACCGTCCCCCTCGTGGTCCCTGAGATCAACCCCGAGGCGGCCCGGCGTCACGGCGGGCTGATCGCCAATCCCAATTGCACCACCGTCGTGACGGTCATGGCTTTGAAGCCGCTCCACAAGGCGGCCAAGGTCAGGCGCGTCATCGTGTCGAGCTATCAAGCGGTCTCGGGGGCGGGAGCCCAGGCGCTCGAAGAGCTCAAGCAACAGGTCCTCGCATGGGTGAAGGGGGAGCCGGCGGAAGCCAAAGTGTTTCCGCATCCGATCGCCTTTAACCTCATTCCCCAGGTGGATGTATTCGAAGCCAGCGGCTACACTCGGGAAGAGATGAAGCTCGTCCATGAGACCCGCAAGATCCTGGAAGATGAGACGATGCGCATCGCCGCGACCACGGTCCGGGTCCCCGTCTGGGTCGCCCACTCGGTCTCTGTGACCGCGGAGACAGAGCGGAAGGTGACGGTGGAGGAGGCTCGAAGGCTCTTTGCCAGCTTTCCCGGCCTCAAGCTGTGGGACGATCCGGCCAACCGCCAGTACCCCATGCCCATCGTTGCCACGGGGAAAGATGAGTGCTACGTCGGCCGAATCCGGGAGGATCTCTCAAGTGACAAGGGACTCACCTTCTGGGTCGTGGGGGATCAGCTGCGGAAGGGGGCGGCGCTCAACGCCATCCAGATCGCCGAGTTGGTCTTGGGGGTGAAGAGGTAGGTCCTCGGCTCGTGCAGAACCTTATGTTGACCCTGGAATATGACGGAACCGCGTATCACGGCTGGCAGGTCCAGCCGGGGCTGCCAACCATTCAGGGGGCCCTCGAGGAGACCGTGAAGCGCATTTCAGGCGAGGAGGTCCGGGTCATCGGCGCCGGGCGGACCGACGCAGGGGTCCACGCCCTGGGCCAGGTGGCCAACTTCCGGACGAGCAAGGGTCTCGCCCTCGACACATGGCGGCGGGCCCTCAATGGCCTGCTCCCGCCCGACATCGTGGTGCACCGCGTCGAACATGCGCCTGACGAGTTTGACGCCCGCCGATTCGCCACGCACAAAACCTACCGGTACTCCATCTGGAACGCCCCGTTCCCGTCTGCCCTCGAGCGACACTGTGTTCTCCACATCCCCGATCCTTTGGACGTTGCCTCCATGGCCGAGGGGGCGACGTCCCTGATCGGCGACCACGATTTTTCCGCTTTTCGGGCGGCCGACGACAGCCCGCCCCACCCCGTGCGCCGCGTGGTCGAGGCGCGCTTCGCACAGGAGGCGAGTCGTCTCCACTTTATCATCACGGGAAACGGCTTCCTGAAGCACATGATCCGGATCATCGTGGGGACGCTGCTCGACGTTGGCAGAGGTAAGCTCAGCCCTGAAGACTTGGAGCGAATCTTGCACTCCAAGGACCGCCAGAGGGCCGGGCGGACGGCGCCCCCTCACGGCTTATGCCTCATAGAGGTGATGTATTAGATGGCTATCACTGGAAATCCTCTCGCCATAGCACGGGAAATTGGAGACGGGTTTCACTCGCTGACCACGACATCCCTGAAGAGATACACGCCCGCCGACCTGAAGACCATCAACATCAGCCTCCAACAGGTCCTCCGAGACGCCCGGGGAGAGACGCCTCCGCCAGGCGACGCCGAGGCGATCCGAAAGAAAAACCTCCGCCTCCAGCGCCTGAATACCGCCGTTCTGACGCTCGCCAACTACTGCCGCCAACAGCGCATTCCCATCTGAGGGCTCGCGCCCCCCGTGCCGCCTCAGCGAGGCGGGGTGCCGATCCGCGCTCTCCAAGCGGCTCAGGGGAGCAGGCAAGGTCGAGGGCCGGGAGTTGCGCCGACCCAATGCCTGTGCTATCTATAGGCGGAACCACCACGGGAGAAAGAATCGGCATGGCCAGATCCTATGATTTCAAGGGCGTCGAGGCCGGGTGGCAGCAGGTCTGGGAAGAGCGGAAGGCCTTCCGGGTGACGGAGGACGCCTCACAGCCGAAATACTACTGCCTGGTGATGTACCCCTATCCCTCCGGGAGGATCCACATGGGGCACGTCCGCAACTACGCGATCGGAGATGTCGTGGCGCGGTACTTCCGGATGCGCGGCCACAACGTGCTCCACCCGATGGGATGGGATTCCTTCGGCCTGCCGGCAGAGAATGCGGCCATCGAACACGGGGTGCATCCGGCGACCTGGACGGTCGACAACATTACGTACATGCGGACGCAACTCAAGCGGATGGGCCTCTCCTACGACTGGGATCGCGAGATCACGTGTAGCGATCCCGAGTACTATCGGTGGAATCAATGGCTCTTCCTCAAGATGTATGAGAAGGGGCTCGCATACAAGAGGCCGGCCTTCGTCAACTGGTGTGACGTCTGCCAGACGGTCCTCGCCAACGAACAGGTGGAAGGGGGGCGGTGCTGGCGCGACGACTCGGTGGTCATCCAGAAGGAGCTGGATCAGTGGTTCTTGAAGATCACCGCCTACGCCGAGGAGCTCCTCACGGGGCTGGATCGATTGCCAGGCTGGCCCGAGCGGGTCAAGACGATGCAGCGGAACTGGATCGGGAAGAGCGTCGGCGCCGAAGTGGACTTTCCGATGGTGAGCGGCGACCCCCCCATCGCGATCTTCACGACCCGGCAGGATACCCTCTACGGGGCCACCTTCATGGTGCTGGCGCCGGAGCATCCACTGGCCCGGGAGCTGGCCCGCGGAAGGCCGGAGGTCGAAGGCTTCATCGAGCGGATGCGGACGGAAGACCGCCTGATCCGGACCGCGGCCGAGACCGAAAAGGAGGGGGTCTTTACCGGCGCCTTCGCCATCAATCCGTTGACCCAAGAGAAGATCCCCATCTGGCTCGCCAATTTCGTCCTGCTGGAATACGGGACCGGCGCCATCATGTCGGTGCCCGCGCACGACCAGCGGGATTTCGAATTCGCCAAGAAATACCACCTCCCGATCCGGGTGGTCATTCATCCGGAGGAGGGCAGCCTCGTCGCCGCGGACCTGGAAAAGGCCTATGAAGGCGAAGGGGTCATGGTGAATTCGGGCTCCTTCAGCGGGTTGCCGAGTCCTGAGGGGCGGGAGGCGGTCGCTCGATATCTGGAAGAGCAGAGAATCGGCAAGGGGGCGGTGAACTATCGGTTGAGGGACTGGGGGATCTCCCGACAGCGGTACTGGGGGACCCCCATCCCCATCATCTACTGTGACCGGTGCGGCACGGTCCCGGTTCCCGAGCGCGACCTGCCGGTCCTGCTCCCCCGGGACGTCGAGATCACCATGAAGGGGGGGTCCCCGCTGGCCCGGGTCGAACGCTTTGTCAACGTGAGCTGTCCGACGTGTCAAGGGCCGGCCCGCCGAGAGACCGATACGATGGATACCTTTGTCGACTCCTCCTGGTACTTCCTCCGCTTCTGCAGCCCCAAGGAGGAGAACCGCGCCCTCGATCCCGCGAAGGTGGCGCACTGGATGGCAGTGGATCAGTATATCGGGGGGATCGAGCACGCGGTCCTCCACCTGCTCTACGCACGATTCTTTACGCGGGTGATGCGGGACCTGGGGCTGGTTGCGATTGACGAGCCGTTCGTGAATCTCCTCACGCAAGGCATGGTCTGCAAGGAGACCTACCGGTGCCCCACCCATGGCTACCGACTCCCCGAAGAGGTGGATGCCAAGGGGCGGTGCACCGCGTGTGGCGAGCGGGTAGAGATCGGCCGGACCGAGAAGATGTCCAAGTCGAAGAAGAACGTCGTGGACCCGGACGACCTGATGAATCGCTATGGGGCGGATACCGCCCGCGTCTTCTCCCTCTTCGCCGCGCCGCCGGAGAAGGACCTGGAATGGTCCGACAAAGGGGTCGAGGGGGCCTTCCGGTTCCTCAACCGCGTGTACCGGCTGGTGGACGGATGGGCGGAGGAGCTCTGCCGTCCGGTCAAACCTGTCTCCTTCGCCGCCCTGACGGTGGGCCGGGCGCTCTACCAGAAGGCCCACCTCACCATCAAGAAGGTGACCGAAGATCTCGACCGGGATTTCCACTTCAACACGGCCATCGCCGCCCTCATGGAGCTCGTAAACAGCCTGGGGCAATTTGATCTCGGCGGCGCGCCAGAGGAACGGGAAGAAAAAAGGGCGGTGGCGCGCTTTGCGGTCGAGACCCTGCTCGTCCTCCTCGCTCCCTTTGCCCCCCACCTGGCGGAAGAGCTGTGGCAGCGCCTCGGCCATTCCCGAAGCATCTCCGAAGTGTCGTGGCCTGCGTATAGCACCGAGGTGATTCAGCGAGAGGAAATCCTGGTGGTCGTCCAGGTCAATGGGAAGCTCAGAAGCCGGCTCCTGCTACCCACCGATGCCGAAGAGGAAGCGCTCCGGGCGGCGGCGCTGCAGGACAGCCGGGTCCAGGCGTGGCTCGAGGGAAGACAGGTGATCCGGGTCGTGGTGGTTCCCAAGAAGCTGGTCAACATCGTGACCGACGAACGCTAGCATGCTAGCATGCTAGAAGGCTAAAATGCCAGAAAGCCAGAAAGCTCGCAGAGGACGAAGTCAGAGCCTTCTAACGTCCAAGCGTGCCAACTTGCCAGCATTCTGGCGTCCCGGCTTAATAGCATCCCAGCGTTCCAGCTTCCTGGCGTTCAGGCGTCCTAGCGTCCCAGCATCCTAGCATTCCAGCGGGCGATGCGCAGATCGAAGGAGTGCGCGTGAGGACGATTCAGACAACGGTGGCCGTTATCGTCATCGCCCTGCTCGGGGGGGCGTGCGGCTATCGCGGGCAGGTGAACCTTCCGAACGACCTGCAACGGATCCATGTGGCGGTCAGCAACAAAGGGACCTTTCGACCTGGACTCGAGACCGCCGTCACCCAAGCCCTGACCCAGCGCATCCTCAGCGCCGGGGGTCGAGTCGTGGCGGATGAGACACAGGCGGACGCGACGATGAAGGCCGCGATTGTCGCCCTTGAGAACAATCCGGTGGCTTTCGATGCGCAGGATATTGCCCAACGGTTCCGGTTGGCGGTCGTCGTCAACCTGCAGGTGATCCAGCGGAAGGACAAGGTTGAGCTGGCGAATGAGCAGGTCCGGGGAGAGGCATACTACTCTACCCCCCCCGGGATTACGGGGACCGAGGTGGCACAGAATGATGCGATCCATCGGGCCCTTCGTGATCTTGCCGATAAGGTCGTCACCAGGGTGGTGGACCCCTTCTGAGGGACGACGCTGTTTGAGCCGGTTCTCCAAGCTGTGATCCGGGGGCAAGTGGCTCCGGCGTATCTTCTGCTGGGTGAGGAGGTCCTCCTCCGCGAAGAGTTCCTCTCCCGCCTGTTGAGCACCCTCTTGCCTCCCGGGATGGAGACCCTCAATCTGGAAATCCTTTCAGGGGGCGAGACCGCTTCCGCCGATCTCGCCACCCGCTGTCGGACGGTTCCCGCCTTTGCACCGCGGCGGGTCGTGGTGCTGAAAGAGGCAGACCGGCTCCGCAGTGAGGTCTGGGACGCGATGCTGGCCTACCTGGACGCCCCATCCCCGACCACGTGTCTCGTCTGTGTGGCCGATAAGCTGGAGCACGGGCACCGCGGACTCAAGCGCATCGAGGAGGTGGGGAAGGTCCTCCGGTTCGCCTTGCCTAGGGACGCGGAAGGACGTGAGCAGCAGTGTCAGCAGTGGATGCGGCAGCGGGCACGACAACAGGGGAAATCGCTGACCCCCGAGGCGGAACGACTGCTCTTGACGCTCCAGGGTCCGGATCTCTTGCGTTTGAGCCAGGAGGTGGACAAGCTCTGCCTCTTCGTCGGGGAGCGACAGCAGATCGACCCTGAGGCGGTAGAGGCGCTGGTCGGCCGGGGGAGGGTGCGGGGGATTTTCGAGCTCACGGCCGCGGTGAGCCGCCGGGACCTCAATGAAGCCTTGTCCTGTCTGCGGCATCTCTTGGAAAGGGGAGAGGAGCCCCTGGGGATGCTGGGGATGCTGGCACGTCAACTGCGGCTCCTCGTGCGGGCCAAGGAACTCCTCGCGCAGTCTTCGCCTCCCGCCGAGATCAGCCGGCTGCTCGGAGTCCCACGTCCTTTTGTTTCAGAGATTCTGGAGGCGGCAAACATCTCGTCCCTGCCCCGGCTGGAGCAAGGGCTCGCCTGCCTGCTCGACCTGGACCGAAGGTTGAAATCGTCGGGAGGGGGCCAACGCCTTTTTCTGGAGCTGGCCGTGATCGATCTCTGCTCATGAAGGGCGGACTACTGGGCGCTCCCGCGGCCCTGCACCTGATGGGCGAGCCGGGACTTGTAGCGGGCCGCCGTTCGGGAATGGATGATCCCCTTGGAGGCAGTCTTGTCGATAATCGCCACCGCCGCCTGAAAGGCAGCCACGGCCGCCTCCCGGTTTCCCGTCTCTACCGCGTGACGGACCCTCTTTATGGTCGTTCGGAGTCGGGTTTTGGCCCTGCGGTTGCGCAGGGCTCGCACCTGGGCTTGGCGCAACTGCTTCGCTGCCGATCTGGTGTTGGGCATCGATCCATCCTCCACGAGAACGCGGCAACGGATTGTATAGAGGAATTCCATCTCGATGTCAAGCCCTTTTGACCCCAAGGTACCGACGCAGCACCTGGCAGCCGCCGCCTCTGTGGTGAGCGGCGGAACCTTCGTCAGCCGGGTCCTGGGATATGTCCGCGATATGCTCATCGCCCATCGATTCGGGGGGGGACTGCATGCGGACGCCTTCTTTGTGGCCTTTCGCATCCCGAATATGGCCCGAGAACTCCTCGGGGAGGGGGCACTCTCCGCCGGCTTCATCCCGGTCTTCACCGAGACCCTCACCAAAGAGGGGCGGCCGTCGGCCTTTCGGATGGCAGGCCGCGCCTTTTGGGTGATGGCCCTGATTCTGTTGGTGGTGTGCGCCATCGGCGCCTGGAGCGCGCCGGGCTTGGTCCGCCTGATCGCTCCCGGGTTCGGGGCAGAGCCGGAGAAGCTCGACCTCACCGTCGCGCTGACCCGCGTGATGTTTCCTTACCTGTTCTTCATCGGCCTGACTGCGCTCATGATGGGGGTTTTGAACTCCCTCGGCCACTTTGCCGCTCCAGCCCTCTCTCCCGCCCTCCTCAACATCGCCATGATCCTGTGTCTCATCTTTCTGGCCCCGCGCCTTGAAGAGCCCGTCTATGCCTTGGCGTATGGGGTCCTGGGGGGAGGGGTGTTGCAGCTCCTCTCCCAGTTTCCTCCCGCCGGGCGCCGCGGAGTGACCCTGACCCCAACGGGACCGTGGCGGGATCCCGCCCTGGCGCGGATCGGACGGTTGATGGCCCCTGGCATCGCCGGGCTCGCCGTCACCCAGCTCAACGTGTTTATCACCACCCTCCTGGCCTCCTTCTTGGTCGAGGGGTCGATTTCGTATCTCTACTACGCGTTCCGGCTCGTGCATCTCCCCATTGGTCTCATCGGGGTGGCGGGTGCGACGGCCGTCTTTCCGGCGATGGCCGCCGCCGCCCAACGCTCCTCCGAAGATCTCAAGAAGACGTTGGTCTTTGCCCTCCGCCTCACCCTCTTCCTGACTATCCCTGCCCTGCTGGGCCTGGCGATCTTTCGGCAACCCATCATCCATCTCCTCTTTGAGCGGGGCGCGTTTACCCGCGGCATGACGGCAGCCACCGCTCAGGTCGTGCTGGGATACAGCCTCGGACTGTGCTTTTTCGTCGCCAATCGGGTGCTGGTTCCCGCCTTTTACGCCTTCCAGGACACGACGACCCCTGTCAAGGCGGGCGCCGTCGCCGTCGCGAGCAACATCCTCTTCAGCCTCGTGCTGATGGGCCCCCTGGAGGCGGCGGGGCTTGCCGTCGCGACTTCTCTCGCCTCTGTGGTGAACTTCACCCTCTTGATCGTGCTGCTCAGAAGGCATGTGGGACCGCTCCCAGGGAAAGATCTGGCCAGATCCCTCACAAAGACCGGACTTGCCGGCCTGGGGATGGCCGCGACGTGCCTGATCCTCCAAGTTCTCTGGCCATGGGGTGGGCATGGGCTCCTCCCGCAGCTTGGCCATCTGGTCGGGGGGCTCGGCCTTGGAACAGCAGTCTTTTTGGGCGTGGCTGCCTTCCTCGGCTGTGAGGAGGTGCAGGTCCTTCGGAAGCTCTTTCAAAGGCGATCAACCTAAAACTAAAACAGATTTTTATTTTTTTATTGACAGGCAAGCAGGGGAAAAGTATTTTATTCTTTACGTTTCGGGGCATTCTTTCACCTTGAGCCTCAGCATTGTGTGACGGCGAGGAGGGTACCGAAACCTTCGAGAAATTGTCACAGAGGGGAGAGCGATGAGCGTCGAAGCAGGGAGTCGGGGTCTCGAGAAAAATGTGGGGAACTTCGCTTTGATCGACACCTTGCGCCAGTGGGGTATCCGCCACTACAGTGGGGTCAATGGCGGGGGTGTCATTCACGTGACGAAATACTTGGAGCCCCTCACCCGTCCGTCCCAAATTACGGATGGCGTCCCCCGCTTTTTGACGATGGGGGAGTATGCATCGGGCTTTATGCCGCTCGGCTATCACCTGGCCTCTGGCCGCATCGCGTGCTCGATCACCACGACGGGGGCAGCGACCAAACTCGGGTCCAGCGGGATCACCGACGCCAAGTTGCACAACATTCCGGCGGTCTACATCATCGCCCTGAATTCCACGGGTTCGATCGGCAAGGCTCCTCTCCAGGACGTCTCGCATTACGGCATGAATGTCGTCCCCCAACTCCAAGCCGAACTGGGGGAGGGGTGCATCGTTCTCGACAACGTCAATCGGCTCGAACGAGACCTCGCGAAGGCACAGCGCATTCTTCACGATTCGCAACCCGTCGCCTTTGCCTTCTACCCGGATATTCTTTCACGAGAGGTTGAGGTAAGCGTTCCCTGGACGGAAAAGGCACGCACCCTCAACCAGAAGGATGTCGCGGCCTTCCTCGAACAGTTCCCGGCCATGGCCAAGGGGCGCCGGGTGATCATCTACGTCGGTGAGGAGGCGGCCTTCTACCCCAACATCGAACAGCTCACCACGGAACTATCGGAGCTGCTCCAGGCCCCTACGATCTGGTCCATCAATGGGGCCAATGCGGTCTCCCCCAAGAATCCGTACAGCTACGGTTACGTCCTCTTCGGGGGTAACGACAAGGCGATGCAGCTGTGGCGGAGCATGACTCCTGAGGATATTGTCATTACGCTCGGCTTCTGTCCCGGTGAGTATTCGATCAACCTGGAAAGCTTCCCCGCCAAGTGCACCTGGCACTTCGGCGCGTACATGTACGGCTACGGCCAGGTGAACGGCGATTTTCGCCACCGGTGCAAAGGGGACTACAGGCAAGTCCGCGGCGATATCGCCCTCGCCCTCGAAGCGATCATCCCTCGGCTGAAGGCGATGGGCGTTGGGAAAGATAGGCCGAAGGTCGAGCAGCCGGATAATCTGAACTTCCGAGAAGTCTGGCGGGACATCCGGAAGGACTGCGTCGACTTTGTCTCCTTCTACGAGGAACTGCCCACGTACTGGCAACCACACAGCATTGGGTTCGACGACGTCTGTATCTCCTATAAGGATCGGCAGTACGTGACGCAGCGGCCCCACCCGAATATCAAGTTCTGGACCGCGCACCACGGCTCCGCCATGGGCGGTGCCTTCGGCCTCGGGGTTGGCGCCAAGCTGGCCGATCCGAGCCTTCACACCTTTATGTTCTGCGGGGATGGATGCTGGCGCCTCTTTGGCGGGTGCCTGGCCGACGCGGCAAACCTCGACCTGCGCCTGTTCATCATCAACAACGGGACCTACGGGATTGTCGATAAGGGGCTGGAGGTCATCATCCCGACCGTCGAGAAACCGCGCTACCACTCGAAGCTGCCGAGGATCGATTTTGTGGCGGCCGCCAAGGCCCACGGCTGGGATGGCTTCTACCTCAAGCCCGACCTCAGCAATCTGAAAGAAATCATGGATGCCTGCCACACGCCGGCGGGTAGGTCGATCCTGGTGGATGTCCCTGTGGACAACGAGCAGGTCGTCGGCTTGAACGCCCGGCTGCTGAACCTCACGACACAGGCGTATCTGTAGCCTCCGGGGGCGGGCGGCACATGACGCGGACAGGCGAGGAGCCTCCTGGGTCTCGGAGGCGTGCTCTGCCCAGAGGGGTCCGGGACGGGGCACGCCCTTCACGTATCACCTGAAGACGGACTGGCGCGGGAGCAGGAGCCTTGAAGATCACCGGAGCTGAGATCCTGCTGAAATCTCTCGTCGAGGAGGGGGTCACAACGATCTTTGGGCATCCGGGGGGGGTCATTCTCCACGGGACTGATCCCGCCAGCGACCACCCGATCAAGTACATTCTCTGCCGCCACGAGCAGGTGGCTACCCATGCCGCCGAGGGGTATTACAAGGCCACGGGGAGGACGGGGACGGTCATGGTCAGCTCGGGTTCCGGGGTCACGAATTGTGTGACCGCGCTCACCGATGCCCTTGTGGACTCCATGGCCATTGTGGTCCTGACGGGGCAGCTTCCCGCCGTCATGGGATGGGATGTCGCGCAAGAGGCGGATACGGTGGGAACCGCCCGGGGCTGCACCAAGCATTGCTTCATGGCCTTCACGACCGAGGAGATCCCGCGGATCATCAAGGAGGCGTATTTCATTGCACGCTCTGGGCGGCCGGGCCCGGTCCTCGTCGATCTGCCCCAGGCCGTCATGACAGGCTGTGTCGCGTACACAGGGCACCCGAAATCGGTTGCTATCCGAGGGTACAATCCCCAGATGGCTGGCCACCCCGGGCAGATCAAGAGGGCGGCCGAGCTCATCGCCCAAGCCAGGCGTCCGGTCATTTACGGAGGCGGAGGCATCATCCATGCGGACGCATCCGAGGAGCTGCGCGAACTCGTCGAGATCACCCAGATCCCCACCACCCTGACTCTCATGGGACTGGGGGCCCTCCCCACCAGCCACCCGCTCTGGCTCGGTATGCTCGGGATGCACGGACTCTACTGGGCGAACCGGTGCGTGATTGACGCCGACCTGATCGTTGCCATCGGATCCCGCTTCGATGACCGGGTCACGGGTAAGGCGTGCGATTTTGGTAGGCAGTGCAAGATCATCCATGTGGACATCGACCCGACGTCGATTCAGAAGCACGTCAAGGTTGACGTCCCTATCGTCGGTGATGTGCGGTGTGTCCTCCGCGAGCTCAACAAAGAGCTCCGCAAGGTGAAGCGGAACTGGGCGAGGGATTTCGACGAATGGTACGGACAGATCGAGGTGTGGAAGAAACAACACCCCCTCCGGTACGAGCAACAGCAGGGGGTAATCAAACCCCAGTACGCCATCGATATGATCCTTCGCCTGACCGAGGAGTACGATCCGATCATTGCCACCGGCGTTGGCCAGCACCAGGTATGGGCGGCCCAGTTTTACCGGGGTCGCAAGCCGCGCCGCTGGCTCACCTCGGGAGGCCTGGGGACGATGGGATACGGCTTCCCAGCCGCCTTGGGGGCCCAAGCGGCCTTCCCGAACGGTCTGGTCCTGAATATCGATGGAGACGGGGGCATCCAGGTCAGCCTGTCGGAGCTGTCGACGCTCGTTGACTACACACTCCCGGTCAAGACCTTTGTCATCAACAACAAATGTCTGGGGATGGTGCGGCAGTGGCATCAGCGCGTCTCCGCACACCACCCCCTGCCCACAGGCCCGGTGCACCAGCCCGACTTTGTGAAACTCGCGGAGGCTTACGGCGCCGTGGGGATCCGGATTGAGCGGCCGGAGGAGGTGAAGGCGGGGATCGAGAAGGCCATCAATACCCCGGGACCTGTCGTGGTCGATGTGGTGGTGGAACGGGAGGAAAACTGCCTCCCGACGATCCCGGCCGGGGCTGCCATCACCGACATCGTCAGGGCTCCAGCTCCGACCCATGACAAGTCGTCTCAGGCATGGCACTGAGGAGAGCATGAAAGGGCAGATCCCCCCGCGGCGGCACATCCTGACCCTCCTGGTGGAGAACCAGGTGGGCGTCTTGGCGAGGATCGCCGGCTTGATCGCCGCCAAGGGGTATAACATCGATAGTGTCTCCGTCGGGGAGACGATGGATGCCTCGGTGTCCCGGATCACCCTTGTGGTCCACGGGGATGACTGGGTGATGGAGCAGGTGGTCAAGCAGCTCAATCGGTTGATCGAAGTCATCAAGGTCGTCGATCTGACGGAGGAGGAGTTTATCGAGCGGGAAATGATCCTCGTCCGGGTGAACGCCGATCCGCCCAACCGGGCCGAGATCCTTCGGATTGCCGACATCTTCAGGGCCAAGGTCGTCGACCTCACCCACCGAACCTACACCCTGGAGGCGACGGGAGACGAGGACAAGATCCACGCCTTGCTCGAGCTCCTGCGCCCCTTCGGGATCAAGGAGCTGGTCCGGACCGGCCTGATCGCCATCGGCAGGGCGAGTAAGACTCCGTCCACCAAGCTGGAGCGGGTCGCGGGCGGGGACGGCGAGGAGGGTGCAAAGAAGTCCCCAGCGGTTGCCACGTAGCGAAATGCGAGGAGACACAGATGGGCAAGCTCTATTACGATAAGGATGCGGACCTCTCCCTTTTGAAGGGGAAGACCATTGCCATCATTGGTTATGGGAGCCAGGGGCACGCCCATGCCCTGAATTTGAAAGATGCCGGCTTCGATGTGGTGGTGGGGCTCTACCGGGGCTCGAAATCGTGGGAGAAGGCGAAGGCGGATGGGCTCAAGGTCATGCCGGTGGACGAGGCGGCCTCGGCTGGCCACATGGTGATGATCCTCATCCCCGACCAGCACCAGCGGCAGGTCTATGCGGAGTCGATCCAGCAGGGACTCACCCCCGGAAAGACGTTGATGTTTGCCCACGGCTTCAACATCCATTTCCACCAGGTCCTGCCCCCCAAGGACGTGGATGTCTCCATGGTGGCTCCAAAGGCCCCGGGTCACGTCATGCGCCAGATCTATACGGAGGGGTCGGGGGTCCCGGCCCTTGTGGCCATCCATCAGGACCGATCGGGGAAGGCGAAGGAGACGGCCCTGGCCTATGCAAAGGGTATCGGATGCACCCGGGCCGGGGTACTCGAGACCACTTTTCGGGAAGAGACCGAGACCGACCTGTTCGGGGAACAGACGGTACTGTGCGGCGGTCTGTCGGCTCTGATCAAAGCCGGGTATGAGACGCTGATCGAGGCAGGGTACCAACCGGAGGTTGCCTACTTTGAGTGTCTCCATGAGGTGAAGCTCATTGTGGATCTCATTTACCAGGGCGGCCTGGCCTATATGCGGTACTCGATCAGTGACACGGCCGAGTATGGGGATTACACCCGAGGCCCCCGCATCATCAGCGACGCGGTGCGGGCCGAGATGAAGAAGATCTTGAAGGAGGTCCAAGATGGGACCTTCGCCCGGGAATGGATGCTGGAGAATCAAGCGGGCCGGCCCAGTTTTCTGGCGCTCCGGAAGAGGGATGCCGAGCATCCCATCGAGGTCGTAGGGAAAGAGCTACGCGCCATGATGAGCTGGATCAAAGGAGGGCCACGGTAATCCGTCGCGCCTGGCGTGTCCTCTTGGCCCCCCATGCCTCCGGACATCCGGAGGCATTTTCGTTTGTCGTGTCTTTGACCAATCTCGCAAGAGGCTGGCTTGACATCCATTTTTTCGCCATGGTAGAAGTCATGCGGCTCCTCAGGACCGACGGGAAAGAACCGGGCCGGCCCCCGGCTGACTTCACGCATCCTTCCAGTCATCCGATGAAAGGGAGAGTCAGGATCGGTGGCCTACTCCTCCTGCTCCTCCTGGCTCTCGCGGCCACCCTAGGCATCCAGGCGCTCTCCGCGTATGCAGATTATCTGGCGCTTGCCGACACGGTCCGCCTGGTGGTCCAAGACGTCAGCCTCGGCCCCCAGCGCGTGGAGGAAGGAGAACAACGGATCCTGGCAAAGGCCCGGGAGTTGCAACTGCCACTCTCCGAGCGCGAGGTCGTCGTGCAGGCGGGGCCCGGTAGGGTTTCAGCTAGAGTCAGGTGGCAACAGTCGATCGGCCTCTGGGGGTACACGATCCCCCTGACATTCGAGATCAACGAGTCAAGATCGCTGTAGCGGGTGACCGGATGATGCTTCCCAGAGATGATAACCCGGCTCCCCAGGTGGCCACGTCTGAAACGGCCTCCCCGGAGCCGTCTCCTCCCTTTATTGCCCTGGTCGGTCCAACGGCCGTCGGGAAGACGGCTATCGCTGTGGAACTGGCGAAAGCGATGGGAGGAGAGATTGTGGCCCTCGATTCCATGCAGGTCTACCGCTATCTGGACATCGGGACCGCCAAGCCGACGCCGGAAGCCCAGAAAGAAATTCCTCATCACCTCATCGATGTGGCGGATCCTTGGGACCCCTTTACGGCCATCGACTATGCTCTCTTGGCCCGTCAGGTGCTGAAAGAGATTCATGCCCGGGGCCGAATGCCTCTTGTGGTGGGCGGCTCGGGGCTCTATCTCCGGGCGCTGTGCGGAGAGATCTTCAATGGCCCGGGGGAGGTCACAGGCATCCGAACGCGTCTCGCGCAGGAGATGAAGAGGGGCGGGCCGGCCCTGTTGCACGCCCGCCTCACGCATCTCGATCCTGCCACCGCGGCGAAAATCCATCCGAAGGACGCCTTCCGCCTCATTCGAGCCCTGGAGATCATCGAGATCACCGGCAGGCGCGTATCGGAACTCTGGAAGGCCCACCGCCAGGGGCTGATGCGACCTTCCACCCTCCTCGTCGGGCTCCGACGGGAGCGAACGGCGCTGTACCGTCGGATCAACGATCGTGTGGATCGGATGGGTGCCTCGGGCCTGGTAGAGGAGGTCGATCGGCTCTTGAAGGCGGGCTATCCTCCACACCTCAAGCCGCTTCGCAGTCACAACTACCGCCACATTGTTGCCTATCTTCTCAGTCAACAGGGCTGGGAGGAGGCAGTGAGGCGGACAAAACAGGAGACGCGTCATTACGCCAAGCGTCAGATGACGTGGTTCCGGAGCGAAAACGAGATCACATGGTTCGACCTGACGGACAGCGACTCGGACAGGACCACAGAACTCTTGATCGAGCACATCCAACGGCGGCGAGAGCGGTATGGAACAGATTCGAATTAGGGGAGGGGCCCGCGGACCTCACGGGCCGATGACGGTCCCGGGTGATAAGTCGATCTCCCACCGTGCCATCATCCTGGGTGCCTTGGCAGAAGGGGTCACCGAGGTCTCGGGGTGTCTCAGGTCGGAGGACTGCCAGCGCACCCTGGGCGCGTTCCGGGCCCTGGGAGTGGAAACTGAGGGATGGGAGGGAGATACTCTCCGGATCTATGGAAAGGGACTCCATGGACTCCGAGAGGCGGCGGACACCCTGGACTGTGGCAATTCCGGCACCACGATCCGCCTCCTGGCAGGCGTGCTGGCGGGGCAGCCCTTTCTCTCCGTCCTGACTGGGGACGCATCGCTGAGGCGCCGGCCCATGGATCGGATCATCCGTCCCCTCACACAAATGGGTGCGGAGATCTGGGGTCGGGCTCACGATACGCTCCCCCCCCTGGCGGTCCGGGGGGGGAGCCTTCGCGGGGTGACGTACCGCTCCCCGGTCCCGTCGGCCCAGGTGAAATCCGCAATCCTCCTGGCCGGCCTCTTTGCCGAGGGACCGACGACCGTCATCGAGCCGGCAGCCTCGCGGGATCATACCGAGCGCATGCTCACGGCCTACGGGCAGCGGGTGGAGCCGAGAGAGCGGGAGGTGACGCTCATCCCCGCAGGGACCCTTCACGCCACCCGTATTTCGGTTCCGGGAGATTTCTCGTCGGCCGCCTTCTTCCTCGTGGCCGGCCTGATCCTTCCCGACTCCGACCTCACCATCGAAGGGGTTGGAGTAAATCCTACCCGCACAGGTCTCTTGGACGTTCTCCAGGCGATGGGGGGGGAGGTGCAGGTCTTTCCGGTGGACGAAAAGACCGGAGAGCCGCGCGCCCATCTCAGGGTCCGCGCGAGCCGCCTGAAGGGGATCAGCATCGGGGGAGACCTGATTCCCCGCCTGATTGATGAGATCCCGGTCCTGGCGGTGGCCGCCGCCTGCGCCGAGGGAAAGACGGTCATCCGGGACGCCGCCGAGCTCAGGGTCAAGGAGTCCGATCGCATCCGGACTATTGCCGGCGAGCTGAGTCGCATGGGGGTTCGTACGGAAGAGCTCCCGGATGGGCTCATCATCCATGGGGGGCGCGGCCTTCGGGGGGCTCGGTGCGAAGGCCACGGGGATCACCGGGTGGCCATGGCACTGATCGTGGCGGGGCTTCAGGCTGATGGGGAGACGACAGTGCTGGACACCGCATGTATCCGCACTTCCTTTCCTGGTTTTGTGGAGACGTTGGAGCGTCTATTTCCCAACGCCCTGGAGCGGCGGGGATGAGCCGGCTCCCGCCCGACCTCATCATCGCCGTCGACGGACCGGTGGCCGCCGGGAAGACTACGGCGGCGCGGCTTCTGGCTCGGCGACTCGGCTATTGCCACATCGAGAGCGGGGCGATGTACCGGGCGCTGGCCTGGAAGGCGCTCAAGCAGGGAATCGATCTATCGGACCCGGTGGCCCTCGTGAATCTCCTGTCCCAGACCAGGCTGGAACTTCGATCGAGCGCTGAGGGGTTTGTGGTTGTGGTCGATGGGAAGGACATGACCGATGCGCTCCGCTCACCCAAGATGCAGGCTGCTGCCTCTGTCCTGTCCGTCCATGCCAGTGTTCGAGGGAGGCTAGTGGAGAAGCAGC
>Ga0209885_1000003_pt1 | contig 45207 bp, 44 predicted proteins | sample GWRWS3_40_50_FD_187223 | JGI IMG/M metagenome (GOLD analysis project Ga0209885, IMG submission 187223) | Riverbed sediment microbial communities from areas with vegetation nearby in Columbia River, Washington, USA - GW-RW S3_40_50 (SPAdes)... | ecosystem: Environmental > Aquatic > Freshwater >... | reverse complement strand
TGGGGGAACTGAGGCGATCCGGGTGGACGTGCGAGTCATCGCGGCCTCCAACAAGGATCTGGAAGAGGAGACCCACGGCGGCCGGTTCCGGGAGGATCTCTACTACCGGCTCAACGTGATTCCCATCGAGGTCCCGCCGCTCAGGGAGCGCCGGGAGGACATTCCGCTCCTGGCCAGGCACTTCCTGAAGGGGTTCTGCGCGGAGTACGGGAAGCGGGAAAGGAGCCTGGCGGCGGACACGATGGAACTATTCTTGCAACACCCCTGGCCTGGGAACGTTCGGGAGTTGAAAAACGTCGTAGAGCGGTTGGTGATCATGGTGCCTGAAGAGGTCATTTGTCGGTCGGATGCGGAGCCGGCCTTGCAGGCCCGCCCGGGCCGGGAAGAGGAGATCCCCCTTGTCCCGGCGGGCTGGCGGAGCGCCTCGCTCCGCGAGGCACGAAACCGGTTCGAGCGGGACTATATCCTGATGCACCTTCAGGAAAATCAGTGGAACGTCACACGGACGGCGGAGCGGCTGAAGATCGAGCGGTCGAACCTCCATCGGAAGCTGAAGGCCCATGGCATCAGGACCCTTCCCGAAGGGGAGGAGCATTCATGAGGAGGTGGAAGGCCCGTGCGGTTTCTAGACCGAGGTGACGCCGGTCAGCAGCTGGCAGAGACGGTAGCCCAGGAGGGGCTTCCGCACCCGGTCGTCTTGGCCATCCCGCGGGGCGGGGTTCCCATTGGGGCCTGCATCGCGGGGGAGCTCTGTTGCCCGTGGGATGTGGTCGTCGTGCGAAAACTGGCCTTTCCATGGAATCCGGAGTTGGGCTTTGGCGCGGTAGCGCTGGACGGGACCACGGTCCACGATCGAAAACTCCTTGGTCGGGCTCGACTGGCTCTGGAGGAGGTCGACCAGATCAAGCGGGAGGCGCTTTGGGAAGTAGAACGCCGGGACCGGACCTATCGGGGAGGACGGCCGTTTCCCCCCACGGGTGGCTGTTCGGTCATCCTGACCGACGACGGGCTGGCCTCGGGCTATACCATGTTGGCGGCTGTAGAGTTTGTCAGGAAGTCGCGGCCCGGGTGCGTGGTCGTCGCCACACCCGTCGCCTCCGGTTCCGCTGTAGGGCTGTTACGGCCGGCGGTGGACCGGTTGGTGACGCTTCACGTGAGCGACGCCTGGAGGTTCGCGGTCGCGGGGTTTTATCACACGTTTCCCCAGCTGACGGATGAGGAGGTCTTGACGTCCCTCGAGGCCGGTCAGGCCCCTGCCTCCGAGGCGGGCGCGCGGGCCGTGGAGGGGGTGGCGGTTGGGGGAGATTGCTCACAGGAGAAGTGATATGGATCGTCCAGCGTTGCGACGGCGCCGTTTTTTTGTCCACGGGATCCAGCGGAAGTACATCTTCCTCTCTCTGGTTCCCTTGATCATCTCCTCCTTCCTGATCATCGTTTTCCTCTTCGTCCCTCTCGATGTCCTCCTCTACTCCTCGGCCTCGCCTGCCGCCAGGGAGGTCATCGTCCAGGACCTCCGGGCCCTGGGGTTTCGGATCTGGCCGGCCATCTTTCTCGCCATGCTCGTTTCAACTTTCCTGAGCGTCTTTGTCACCCACCGCTTTGCTGGTCCTCTCTACCGGTTCCACCAGGTGGTGGACCGGATCGCAGCAGGCGACCTCTCGACCGGGTTCAAGCTGCGGAAGGGAGATGATCTCGTGGAGCTGGAGACGGCGCTGAACCGGGCCATCGAAAGCCTGGCCGTGACCATCCAGGAGGCCCACCGCCCCCTAAACGACCTGACCGTCCGGCTCGAGACCCTCGCCAAACAGGGGCGGGGAGGCCCTCTCGAGCAGGACCTCACCGCTCTCCTGGAGCGAGCACAAGAGGTGCACAAGGCCCTGGGGCGTCTGAAGATCGCCCAGGAATAGGGGCAAGTGCCCTCCCGCCCTTGATCGGGATCCCATAATCTTGTATAATTTCAGCGTATGCCTGCCGGAAGAGCAGGAAGACCCTCTTTCCATTGCCAGTCATCGGGAGGGGCATGGAAGTGACACCCTGTCTTTGTGGTGGTGGGTTGAGCCGCCGGGGCTTCCTGCGAGGGATCCTCCTGCTGGGCGGTACGATTGCCGGCAAGCTCCTGGGCGGCCCAGGACCGGCCTGGGCCTTCTCGGTGATCTCCGAGGCCCAAGAGGAGGCCATCGGGAGGCGAGCCCATCCGCAGATCCTAGAGAAGTTCGGCTATTACAAGGATGCGAGCCTTCAGGCCTACGTGAGCCAGGTGGGTCAGCGGGTCTTGCGGCAGGCGGAATCGAGCCCCTTCACGTTTCAGTTCACCATCGTTGACCATCCGATGATCAACGCCTTTGCGGTCCCGGGGGGGTACGTCTATATCACCCGCGGGATGATGGCCGAGCTCAATAACGAGGCAGAGCTGGCGTCGATCCTCGGACACGAGATCGGCCACGTCACCTCCCATCATTCAGCCCAGCAGATGACCCGTGCCATCGGAGCCCAGCTCTTGACGTTGGGCCTGGCCGTCGCGAGTCCGGGCGGCCGGGAGAACGCCGCCGGTTGGCTGGCGCTCTCCAATGAGCTTTTTACCCAGATCCTGCTCGGGTACGGGCGAGAGGCAGAGCTAGAGTCGGACGAGAAGGGTCTCCGGTGGGCCGTCAAGGCGGGCTACGATCCCGAGGGGATGGTGAGCTTCATGCGGACCCTTGAGGTCCGGTATCGCCTGAGCGGCATCGGATACCACGCCCTCCGGGCAACCCATCCGCACACGTTAGAGCGGGTCGACCGGGCTCGGGTCATGATCGGGATCCTGATCCCCGAACCGGGCAAATCCCTCGAGGTGAACGCCGATGACTACAAGGCTCGCCTGGAGGGAATGGCCTACGGTGAGCCCCGCGAGGGGAAACGCATCCGGATCCTTGCCGCCCAGGAAGGGGAAAACGTGAGGGGGGTGGCCCGGAAACTCTGGGGAACAGAGAACCGGGCCTGGGATCTGGCACTCCTGAACGGGATCCGTGATGAGGACCGCCCCCTGCGCTCCGGTGAAAAGCTCAAGGTAATCTACGATCCCTTCGACGAATCCCCACTACGACCAGACCTGGATATCCTTCTTCGTGTCCCGAAAGATCGCTCCCGGACGACCCCGTAGATACGGCCCGGAGATCAGGCGGCACATTCCCCGCAGTCACTCGAGGCCTTTGAGCGTTTCCTGATATTCCTCCGCCATACTCGGATGGCCGAATCTTCGCGCGGCCCGAATGCCCGCCTCGTAGGCCTGGCGTGCTTCGGCCATCCTGCCGAGCGTCGTCAGGGCCTGGGCTAACGTCCGATAGGCTGCCCCCTCGTCTTCCGCCAAGCTCAGATACCTCTCCATGGCCTGGACACATTCCGGATGCTGTCCGGTGTTGAAATACTCAATCGCGAGCATGTAATAGAGCAAGGCATCTCCGGGATCCTCTTGGAGCATCGCTTGCAAGGCCTTCAGGCGACTCATAGACGCTCCCCTTTCCGCGAACCTTCTCCCCGCGACCGCCGCCTGCTCCACCCCGGGTCGGACCGTCCTGGGCTATGGTAGCCCGGATCGCCCCCAGAAGGAAGAGGTGGCTCCTCCTGCATGGGCACGGTCACCAGAGAGCCCTCGCCGCTGTATGGCTCGACAATTGCAAAGTGGAAGGACCGAAGGCGGGTGAGGCGATGACGACGAAGGATATCCGGTTCTGTCCGTTCTGTTCCGTGATGCAGTTCGACATGGCAGAGGTGGAGGCCAGCGTCCACTGCGAGGTGTGTGGTATCGACGTGGCAGCGGAGGAGCTGATCGAGACCGTCTAAAGCAAACGCACAAAGTGCGTTTCCTTTGGAGCAATGGAGCACTGGAACAATAGAGTGATGTTGGAGGCGCAATGCCCCATTGCGGTCTAATGGTCTATTGCGCGATTGTCACAAGATGAAATGCGTTTGTATTAGTTGGAACGGGGGATCGGGTGTCCTCCGCGGTGCGTTTGCAAAAAAAGGAATGGCCCCGCCGGAGCAGGGCCATTCCAAGGAAAACGAGGCGACTACACCTTGGTTACATTGGCGGCCTGCTTGCCCTTGGGGCCGTCGACGATGTCGAATTCCACGGTCTGGCCTTCTGTAAGTGATCGGAACCCGGTCCCGGCAATGGCAGTGTAGTGGACGAAGACGTCATCGCCGTCGGAACGCTCAATGAAGCCGTACCCCTTGGCGTCATTGAACCACTTCACCTTGCCCGTTACGCGCACCTCCATCCCTCCTTCCCTCCGAGATTCCAGGCGTGGCAGCCCTGCATCGCGCAAGGGCGCCAGGGCAGAAAAAAACCGCGAGGGTCCTGGATCTTCCCCCGCGGTCAGGCGAATCGAGGTGACAAGCCAGGCCGAGACGAATGGTGCCGCACTCAATAGACCACCGATGTCGAGCGATGTCGAGCAACGTTCCAAGTCCCTGTCCTGCGAAAAACAGGCGGAGATCTACGGAATTTCCCGCATGTTGTCAAGTCTTTTTTCATGCGACTCGTATTGACTTTCGCAGACCGGTCCGATAGTCTTTGATTTCGTATCGGTGAGGAAGGCACGATCGTCGAGAAGAAAGGGGAAGTCATGAAGGTCCGCAAGGCGGTGTTTCCGGTCGCGGGCCTCGGGACCCGATTCCTGCCGGCCACGAAGGCGCAGCCCAAAGAGATGCTCCCTATCGTCGACAAGCCGGCGATCCAGTACGCGGTCGAGGAGGCGCTGGCCGCCGGCATCGAGACCATCATCATGGTCACCGGTCGGGGGAAGGATGCCATTGAGAATCACTTTGACCGCTCGGTGGAGCTTGAGCAGGTCCTGGGGGCCCAGGGAAAGGCAGACCTCCTCCGCGAGGTGCAAATGATCCCGGAGCTCGCCGCCTTCTGTTACATCCGCCAGAAGGCACCGCTCGGTCTTGGCCACGCCGTGCTGGTGACGAGGGACCTGGTCGGCGAGGAGCCCTTTGCCGTCCTGCTCGCGGATGACCTGATCGATGCTCGGGTCCCGGGTATTCAGCAGATCCTCGAGGTCTTCGACCGGTATCGCGCCTCCGTGCTGGCCGTGTCTCCCGTCTCTCGCGAGGAGCTCAACAGCTACGGGATCATTGCCGGGCGGGAGGTCGCAGCCGGGGTCTACCAGGTGACGGATCTCGTGGAGAAGCCCGCTCCCCAAGACGCCCCCTCCAACTTGGGCATTGTGGGGCGCTACGTGCTGACCCCGCAGATCTTTGAAGCGCTCGAGCAGACGCCGTCCGATGCGCGGGGAGAAGTCCAACTGACCCACGCCCTCAAGGGGCTCTTGCGTCGCCAGAAGGTGTATGCGGTCGAGCTCAAGGGTCGGCGGTACGATACGGGGAGCAAGCTGGGGTTTCTGCAGGCCACGGTGGAGTTGGCACTCAAGCGGTCGGACATCGGAGAGGTCTTTCGGGCGTATCTCAGAGGGTTGAAGTTGGACCCAGGGGCTCGGAGACCGGTGGTCGACACGGCGAGGCGAACCGCACAGAAAAAGCGGTAGACGCCGAAGCGGGAGGTCGCGTTGGTAAAGCGCATCAAAGAGAGCAAGGGCGTGGCGGACATGGCAACCGAGGGGCAGGGGCTGGTGGGGTCGGAGCGGAAGATGCCCGAGACGGTTCCCGTGCTTCCGGTGCGGGACATGGTGGTGTATCCATTTATGATCCTCCCCCTCTACGTGGGGCGGGAGAAGTCCATTCGGGCGGTCGAGGAGGCCCTGAGTCGGGATCGTCTCATCCTCCTGGTGGCCCAGAAGGATGCCGAGGTTGAGGATCCCAATTCCCAGGAGATCTATCCGATCGGCACGGTCACCATGATCATGCGGGTCCTCAAGATGCCCGATGGTCGGGTGAAGATCCTGGTCCAGGGGCTTGCCCGGACCAGGATCCTGGAGTTCCTTCGGAAGGAGCCGTACTTTGAGGCCCGGATTGCGGAGATCCTCGATGATGAGGTGCCGACGATGGGGGTGGAACTAGAGGCGCTGATCCGCACCGTCAAGGAGCAGGTCTCGCGGAGCGCCTCTGTGGGCAAGCAGATCTCCCCCGACATCCTGGTGATTATCAATAACCTGGACCACCCCGGACGGCTCGCCGACCTGGTCGCCTCGCATCTGGACCTCAAGGTGGAACAGGCGGTGGAGATTCTCGAGATCACCAGTCCGGAGGAGCGCCTGCGGCGGATCAGCGACTTCCTCCGGAACGAGATCGAACTCCTGGAGGTGCAACAGCGCATCCAGAGCCAGGCCAAGGAGGAGATAGATAAGACGCAGCGGGAGTACTACCTCCGGGAGCAGCTCCGGGCCATTCAGAAGGAGTTGGGGGAAACCGACGAGCGGCAGCAAGAGATCGACGAGTTCTCGGCGAAGATCGAGAAGGCCAAGATGCCCTCCCAGGTCGCCGCAGAGGCCAAGACGCAACTGAATCGCCTCGCGCGCATGCATCCGGATGCCGCGGAGGCGTCGGTGGTTCGGACGTACCTCGAGTGGCTCATCGAGCTGCCCTGGAGCAAGCAGACGCGGGACAAGATCGATATCGAGCGGGCGCGGAAGATCCTGGACGAGGACCACTACAACCTGGAGAAGGTCAAGGAACGGATCCTGGAGTACCTGGCGGTCCGCAAACTCAAGAAAAACAAGATGAAGGGTCCCATCCTCTGCTTCGTGGGACCGCCGGGGGTCGGCAAGACCTCTCTGGGGCGCTCCATCGCCCGAGCGCTCGGCCGGAAGTTCGTCCGGATCTCGCTCGGCGGGGTTCGGGATGAGGCGGAGATCCGGGGCCACCGCCGGACATACATTGGGGCCCTCCCCGGCAAGATCATTCAGGGGATCAAGACCGCCGGGACCAACAACCCCGTCTTCATGATGGATGAGGTCGATAAGGTCGGGGCGGACTTCCGGGGCGATCCTTCGGCGGCCCTCCTCGAGGTGCTGGATCCGGAACAGAATGTGGCCTTCACCGACCATTACCTGGGGGTGGCCTTCGACCTCTCGAAGGTCATGTTCATCACGACGGCCAACATGGCTGATACGATCCTTCCCGCCCTGAAGGATCGCATGGAGACCATCGAGATCTCGGGGTACACGGAGGAGGAGAAGCTCCACATCGCCCGACGCTATCTGATTCCGCGGCAGCTCAAGGAGCACGGGATCACCGAGGGACACCTGCAGCTCACGGACGAAGGCGTGCTCAAGATCATCCGGGGCTACACGCGGGAGGCGGGACTCAGGAATCTGGAGCGGGAGATCGCCACCGTCTGTCGGAAGGTGGCCAAAGAGGTGGCTGCGGGGAGGACGGAACCCTTCCGGGTGACCGCCCAGAATCTCCATCGATTCCTGAAGGCCCCCCGGTATCTCCCCGAGCCCGAGCAGGAACAGGATGAGGTGGGTGTCGGGACGGGCCTCGCCTGGACCCAGGCCGGCGGGGACATCATGTACGTCGAGGCGACGGTGATGAAGGGAAAGGGCCAGCTCTTGCTGACAGGGCATCTGGGTGAGGTGATGAAGGAGTCGGCCCAGGCGGCCTTGAGCTACGCCAGGGCTCGCGCCCCGGAGCTCAGGGTCAAGGAGGACCTGTTCTCCAAGGTGGATATCCATATCCATGTGCCTGCGGGGGCCATCCCGAAGGACGGACCCTCGGCCGGGATCACCATGGCGACCGCACTGGTCTCTGCCCTGACCCGGGTTCCAGTCAAGAGGAGCGTGGCCATGACGGGCGAGGTGACATTGCGGGGGAAGGTCTTGCCGGTCGGCGGGGTCAAGGAGAAGGTTCTGGCCGCCCGCCGGGGCGGTATCACCACCGTGCTCCTCCCGCAGAAGAACGACAAAGATGTTAAGGAGCTGTCCAAGACGATCCGCCGCGGGATGCACTTTGTCTTTGTGGAGCACATGGATCAGGTCCTCGCGGCGGCCCTGGTCAGGCCGGTCAAGGAGGAAGGCCAGGTCGGGATCGCCGCGGCGAAACGGCCGACCCCGGCCATGACGGTCCACTAAAGTAAACGCACGATGTGCGTTTACTTTAGAGCAATGGAGCACTGGAACAATAGAGTGATGTTGGAGGCGCAATGCCCCATTGCGGTCTAATAGTCTAATGCTCCATTGTCACAAGATGAAATGCGTTTGTAATAGCGCCGTTGCAGACTCACAGATAGAATAGATTGGAGGGTGTCCGGTTTGCCGGAAAACGAATGGGTGCGGATCATCCCCCTCGGTGGCCTCGGGGAGATCGGGATGAACATGTTTGTGGTCGAGACGACGGACGATATGGTCGTCATCGACGCCGGGCTGATGTTCCCCGAGGAGGAGATGCTGGGGATTGATCTGGTGATCCCGGACTTCAGCTACCTGCTGGAGCACCGCGAGAAGGTTCGCGGACTTATCCTCACCCACGGCCACGAGGACCACACCGGATCGCTCCCCTTCCTACTCAAGGAGCTCCCCATCCCCGTCTACGGGACCCGCCTTTCCCTCGCCCTGGCGGCCGAGAAGATCCGAGAGCAGAGTCTCGACGCCGACCTGCGGGAGGTCGCGCCCCGGGAGCCCTTCCGCTTGGGAGACCTGCAGGCGGAGTGCATGCGGGTCTGCCACAGCATCCCCGACGGGGTGGGGGTGGCGCTGGAGACGCCAGCAGGCCTCATCATCCACGCCGGGGATTTCAAGTTTGATCCCACCCCGGTGGACGGGAAGCTCACCGACTATCACAAATTCGCCGAACTGGGAGACCGTGGGGTGTTGGTTCTCCTCTCCGATTCGACGAATGCCCTTCGGCCTGGCTTCACGGCCTCGGAGCGGACGGTGGGGCAGGCCCTAGAGGAGATCTTTCGAGCGGCGAGGCGGCGGATCGTCGTCGCGTGCTTTGCCAGCCACATCCATCGCATCCAGCAGGTCCTGGACGTTGCCGCCGGGATGGGGAGAAAGGTGGCCGTCCACGGCAAGAGCATGATCGCCAACACCCGGATTGCGGCCGATATGGGGTACCTAAAGATCCCGCCTGGCGTCCTGGTGCGGCTCGACGAGCTGAGACACCTGTCCCCGGCCGAGACGGTGATCATCGCGACCGGGTCCCAGGGCGAGCCCCTCTCCGCCATTGCACGGATCGCGGCGGGGGAGCACAAACAGATTGAAATCACCCCCGGAGACACGGTGATCTTCTCCGCCAGGGTGATCCCGGGAAACGAGCGATCGATTGCGCGGACCATCAACCAGCTCCTCAGGCGGGGGGCAGAGGTGGTCACGGAGGAGCTCGCCCCCGTTCACGTGTCGGGTCACCCGTGTCAGGAGGAACTCAAGTTGATGCTGAACCTCACCCGCCCAAAGTTCTTCGTCCCGATCCACGGCGAGTACCGGCATCGCCATCACCATGCGCGCCTCGCCGCGGCAGTAGGAATTGATCCGGAGCGCATTTATCTGGCCGAGAACGGGGATATCCTCGAGTTTACTCCCGACAAGGGGGGGATCGTTGGCAAGGTTGCCGGGGGTCGAGTCTTTGTGGATGGGAAGGGCGTCGGGGATGTGGGAGATGCCGTTCTCCGGGAGCGACAGCATCTGGCGAGGGATGGGATGGTGGTGGTGGTGGTGGGGCTGCATCGGGAGACGAGGGCCGTGGTGGCCGGTCCGGAGATCATTGCTCGAGGGTTCGTACATCTCCAGGATCAGGACGCCCTCTTTGATGCGGCCAGACGGGTGGTGACCGAGGTGCTGACAGGGGCTTCGGAGGAGGAACGGGGGGATGTGGCCCTGCTGAAGGAGAATGTAAAGGTGGCCCTGCGAAGGTTCATTCAGAAGACCTTTGATCGCCGACCCATGATCCTGCCGGTCATCGTCGAGATGGAGGGGAATCCCGGTGCCTAATGGGCCGTTCTTGGAGGGGCCCGCGCAGTTGTGCTAGGCTTATAGCCATGACTGTGTGGGGAGACGGTCACGGGTGAACCGTCCACGAGGGATTATGAGGCTCGCCGCGGTCTTGTCCACGATCTTTCGCCATCCGAAGGCGAGAGAGGTCACAGGCCTTCTCGTGACGGCCTCTGCCCTCCTGTTGCTGGTCAGCCTGGTCTCCTTCAGCCCGCACGATCCCTCCTTTTTCCACTATGTCTCCCGCGAGGAGGCCCCGCGCAACTTCGGGGGTTTGGTGGGGGCCCACGTGGCCGGAGATCTCCTGGGGATCGTGGGGGTTGCCGCGTTCCTGTTCCCGCCGGCCCTCTTCTGGCTTGGCTTTGCCCTCATCGTTGGGGGGAGCCGGGAGCCACGGGCCGTCGAGGTCGTCGGCTTCTTCTGTCTCCTCATCTCCACCTGCCTCCTGTTCAGCCTGCTCCAGCACCAGGGAATCGTCACCTCGTTTCAGGGGGGGCAGCCCGGGGGATTCCTGGGCGCGCTCCTCTTCCACGTGCTCCGTCCCGCCCTGGGTCCCTTCGGTCTGTACCTGGCGACCCTGACCGGGATGCTCCTTTGTGTGATCCTGATCTCGCAGGGCTCCTTTGTCGGGCTCATCCGCTCTCTCCGGGAGATCGTGGCGTGGCTGGGTTCGGGCCTCGCCGGGCTTTTCCAGTCTGCCCGGAGAGCGATCCCGGCAGCACCCTTGCCGGAGGGCCAGGTCGGCCGGCGTGAAAGACCACGCCGCGAGCGCCCGCCCCGGATTGCCCCGCCGGAGACCCCCCAAGACGGTGCCGGCGAGGCACTGGGGACGACGCGGCGGGTCGCTCGGGAGCCGGGGGAACACGAGCTGCCCCCCCTCTCCCTGCTCGACGCCTCAGGCCCGCCCTCTTCCCGACCCTTGGATCACGAGCGGGAGGAGAACAAGAAAATCCTCGAGAAGACCCTGCGCGATTTTGGGGTTGAAGGGCGGGTGAGCGAGACCCAATCGGGACCGGTGATCACCCGCTACGAGATTGAACCCGCGCCCGGGATCAAGGTCAACCGGATCGTGGGTTTGGCGGATGACCTGGCCCTCAGCCTGAAGGCCTTGAGCGTTCGCATCGTCGCTCCGATTCCCGGAAAGGCTGCGGTCGGGGTGGAGATTCCCAACAAGAATCGCGCGGTCGTCCCCCTCAGGGATGTCCTTGCCTCTGAGGCGTTTGAAAAATGTCGGTCCCCGCTGCCAATCGCGCTGGGCAAAGACACCGCTGGCGATCCCTATGTGGCGGATCTCCAGCAGATGCCGCACCTGCTGATTGCGGGAGCCACCGGCAGCGGCAAGAGTGTCTGTATCCACAGCATCATTCTCGGTTTCCTCTACCGTTCCGCGCCGGAGGCGTTGCGGCTGCTCTTGATCGATCCCAAACGGGTCGAACTCTCCGTCTACAACAATATTCCCCATCTGGTCGACGATCCGTTGGTGGCCGGGACGAACGGAGGGGACAAGGCGTGGCAGGTCATCACGGACGCCCGGCAGGCCGCCAAGTGTCTGCAGATGGTCGTGAAGCATATGGAGGGGCGGTACAAGCTTTTCGCGGAGGTCGGCGCGCGCTCGCTCGAGGCCTACAACATGGCGCGGTCTGTGGAGAGGCCCCGCCTCGCGCATCTGGTGGTGGTCATCGATGAGCTCGCGGATCTGATCTTCTCGGAATCGTCGTTGGTGGAAAATAGTATCGCCCGGTTGGCCCAGATGGCGCGGGCGGTGGGGATCCATCTCGTGGTGGCGACCCAGCGGCCGTCCGTGGACGTGATCACGGGCGTCATCAAGGCCAATTTCCCCGCCAGAATTTCCTTTCAGGTCTCCTCGAAGGTCGATTCGCGCACGATCCTGGACACGAATGGCGCGGAGCAGTTGCTGGGCGGCGGTGACATGCTCTTCCTGCCTCCGGTGAGCTCGAAGCCGACCCGGATTCACGGGTGCTACGTGTCGGATCAGGAGATCGCCCGCGTGGTCGAATCGTTGAAGGCGAAGAATGCCTTCGAGCCCTTTCCGTGGGCGCTTCAGGTCGCTGAGGACACGCAGAGCGACGGCGGAGAGATCGCCGATGAAGACGACACCCTCTATCGCGAGGCCGAACGGATTGTGCGCCAGACAGGACAGCCGTCGATCTCGCTGCTTCAGAGGCGACTCCGAATTGGTTTTAACAGGGCGGGCCGTATGATTGACCGCATGGAACGCGAAGGGATCGTCAGTCATCCTGATGCGAGAGGACACCGGGTGGTCCTCAGGCCTTGGGCGTCCGGGGTGTGAAGACGGTGATCCCCGTCGGTGGCGAGCGTCGTGAAGCGTGGTCGATGGTTTCTGGCCTTGGGTCTCCTGGCCGTTGGATTGACCCCGCAGGGGCAGGGGGTGGTCGAGCGGATTCAGGGTTTTTATGAGGGGACCAGGGCGCTAAAGGGCCAGTTTTCGCAACGGGTCGAGTTGGCGATGGGACAGGTGGAGGAGGCCCGGGGGGCCTTCTACCTCCAACGTCCCGGGATGATGCGTTGGGAATATGAACGGCCCGAGCGGCGCGTGCTGGTGACCAACGGGAGCACCCTGTGGGCCTACACCCCCACGGATCGGCAGGTCATTGTTCAGGATCTGAAAACAGCGGTGAGCTCCATCCCGTTTGACTTCCTGGTGGGGGCAGGGCGATTGACCGACCAGTTCGTGCTGCGCCAGGTCAGTCTTCATGGGGATGCCTACCGCTTGGTTCTGATCCCGCGCCGCCCCGATCCGCACCTCAGCCAGATGGAGATGGAGGTCGATGAAGCCACCCTGTACATCCGGTCCCTGACCATCCAGGATCCCTATAATAATCGGACGGTCATGCGCTTCTCTCATCTCGAGGTGAAGAGCGACCTCCCGGCTGATCTCTTCTCTTTTGTCCCGCCACCCGGGGTCAAGGTTCTCCGGGCAGAGGAGCTTTTTCCCCGCTAAGACTTTGCCAGAGGGGCGATACGCAGAACGAGGGAAACAACTGTCCGTTGGTATCTGGGCATGGTCTTTGCAAATCGCCAAACGAGGCCTGCCTTGCTTTCCCCATAGGGCTCGATGACGTGGGGATGAGGGATGTGCCGAGGGAGTCCGATCGACAGATGCGGCCGGTCATCGACGAGGCGGATCAGAAACACCAATTGATCTATTCAGTGAGTCCCTGAAGGGTATGGAGCAGCACGGGAAATCCAGAAGACCCATGGACGTCTCGCAAGAGAAGGGGAAACGTGCGGACACTCTCGGTATCCGGGAGCTGAGCCTCTTGAACGCCGTTGCCGAGGCCGTCGGGCGGTCGTTGAACCAGGAGGAGGTGCTCCGGGCGGCCCTGGAGAAGATCGCAGAGTTGGAGGAAGTGCGCTCCGCCTATGTCCTCCTGAAAGATCTAGAGGAAGGGGGGATGAAAATCGTCGGAGATGAGGCTGCCGCCGGCCGGGGTGCGACGCCGACCGCTGTCGAGGCGGAGGTCCTCCAGGAGGGTGTCCCCCGCTGCTACCCCGATGTCTCGCACGCCCCCGAGCTCACCCCGATACCCATCCCTGCGGGGGCCGGCTCCTTTCTGATCATTCCTCTCCCGGGCACCGTGCGGATCGCGGGGGTCTTAGGGGTCTTCAGTCGCCTTCCCACCCGGTTCGACGAGGCCGCGGTACGCCTCTTCACCGCCGTGGGCCACCATCTCACCAGGGCATTGACCAACGCCGCGCTCTATACCAGCCTGAGGCGGCAGCTGAGCCAGACCCAAACCCAAACCCTTTCCCCGATGAGGACCCCGGCGGTCACTACCCCGGTGAGAGATCAGGGCATGTGGGGCATCATCAAGCGGTTCCTTGAGACGATGCAGGTGGACCGGTGCGCCATCACCCTCGCGGCACCGGGAGAGATGACAGCCGATCTGATCGCCGGGTATGACCAGTCGAAAGAGAATCCCTGGGTTCAAGGGATCCACTTGTCCTTGGACCGGTATCCGGAGATCCGTCGGGTCCTCGAGACGCGGCAGCCTCTCGTCGTCCCCGATGTGGCCGCGGAACCTGTGCTTTCCGATATCCGTGATCTCCTCCTCTCTGTCCCGATCCGCTCGATGTTGGTGGTCCCACTCCTCAGGCAGAATCAGAGCATCGGGGTGGTAAGCTTGACTAGTCGGGGGCCGGCGCGGTCCTTCACGCGCGACGAGATCGAGTTCTGCCAAACCTTGGCGAACCAGGCGGCCCTCACCATTGAGAAGAGCACCCTCTTTCAGGAGATCCAGGAGCGGGCCAATAAACTGCAAGCCCTCATCCATCTGACGAAGCTGATGACCGCCTCTCTGGACCTCCGAGAGGTCTATGACTTCGCGGTGAAGGCGGCGGCGGAGTTTCTCGAGGTTTCCGGTGTCTGGCTGTTGGTGGCAGACGAGGAGGCACGCGAGTTCAAGGTGGAGGCCAGTCACGGCCTGCAGGAGTTTGCCGAATTGATGGGGGACCGGATCCCGTACACCAGTGGAGTCGTTGGTAGGGTCATCGAGCGGGGAGAGCCCCAGTACATCGCCGATGTGAGGCAGGAATCGCGTTGGCCGAGCAGGCGCTTCTTGGACCAGGCGGGCATCATCTCCTTCGCCGGCATTCCCCTGTTGAGCGAGGGTCGTGTCCTGGGGGTCCTCACCATCTTCACGCGCCAGCGGCGCCTCTTCAGCCCGGATGAGCGGGCGTTGATGAGTGCCCTGGCCAGCCAGGCGGCCATCGCCGTTGCCAACGCCCGGGCCTACCAGCAGATCCAGCGGTACGCGTCGACGGTGGCGGAGCTGTACGAGGCCGCCACGCAGGTCAGCGGGTCCCTGGACCTGGACGAGACGCTGCAGAAGATCGCTCGGGGCGCGGCGGCTTCGACCGATGCTGCCTCCAGTACGATCATCCTGTTCGACGAGTGGGGCGAAGTGACTCACGCGGTCGACTGGGAGGTGGGGGAGATCGAGGTGCGGAAGTCGGGCGTCTCGCGCCAAGTCTGGGAGACCGGTCGGCCCGTCGTCCTTCCCGATTTCGGGGCGGTCCCGGCTGGCACGGTGAATCCCCGACTGCTGGCGTTGGGGCGGCAGGCGGCGGTCTGTCTCCCCCTGCAGGTGCGGGAGCGGGTGCGCGGGGTCATGTGGGTGCACTACAATGAACCCCGCCGGGTCGCCGAAGAGGATCTCCACCTCCTCGCCTCTTTCGCCAACCAGGCGGCCATTGCCATCGAGAACGCTCGCCTGTTTGCGGAGACGCGGCGGCTTGCCAACACGGATGCCTTGACGGGACTCTACAATCACCGCTACTTCTATCACCTCCTCGATGCAGAGATGAAGCGGGCTCGTCGTTACGGCCGCACCCTTTCCCTGATCATGATCGATATCGATCACTTCAAGCAGTACAATGACCGCTACGGGCATCTGGCGGGCGATGAGGCCTTGCGCTGCTTGGCCCAGATCCTCCGCAAGAATTCCCGCCGGGTGGATTCGGCTGCGCGCTACGGCGGAGAGGAGTTTGCCATCATCCTGCCGGAGACCGACCTCAGCCAGGCCGCGGTGCAAGCCGAGCGCATACGCACGGCGGCCGTGGAACAGCCGTGGCCTGAAGGTCATCTCACGATCAGTGCCGGGGCGGCTGGCCTCACGCCGACTATGTCCAAGGTAGAAGACCTGGTCCGGGAGGCGGATCGAGCCCTCTATCAAGCCAAGGCGGCCGGGCGGAACCAGGTGTGCCTCGGCCCGCCCCATTCCCCGTGACACCGTTGACAGGCTAGGCCCCTGGGTCTACTCTCACACCGTGAGCACCCATCCCTTTTCCCACACGCTCGTGGTGGCGATCGCGACCGGGGGCTACGTGGGCACCCTGTCTCGGGCCCCGGGAACGCTCGGGAGCCTCCTCGGGCTGGTGCTTCTCTGGCCCTTAGGCGCCGGGGCAGCCCAGGCCCTGGCGACCGTTTTCCTCATCGGGGCCGGGATCGTAATTGCCGGTCGGGCGGCGCGGATCATGGGAGCGCAGGATCCCCCGACCATCATTATTGACGAGGTGGTTGGCATCGCCGTGGCGACAATGTTGCTCCCATCCCGGCTGCTGGAACGCATCGTGGCCTTCGTCCTCTTTCGCCTCTTCGATATTACCAAGCCCTTCCCCGCTCGGCAGGCGGAGCGTCTTTCGGGAGGACTGGGGATCGTCGGCGATGATCTGGTGGCCGGCATCTATGCCAACCTCGTTGTCCAGGTGTGGCTGCTCCTCTCATGAAGGCTAGGAATGCAGAGATCGTCGGCATCGGGACCGAGCTGCTCCAGGGGGCGCTTGAGGACACCAATGGTCGCTTTCTCGCGGAGGCGCTCCACGGGATCGGCATCGAGGTCGTATACCGGACGACGGTTGGGGACGACCGGCAGCGGATCCGTGAGGTGCTGCGACAGGCCCTCGATCGCGCTGCCGTCGTCGTGGCCACTGGTGGGCTGGGCCCGACCGAGGATGATCGCACCCTGGATGCGCTGGCGGATGTCACCGGCCGGCCCCTGATCCTCCACGGGGAGACCCTGAAACAGATTGAGGAGCGATTCGCCCGCCGGCGGGTCGCGATGCCGGAATCCGCCAGGCGTCAGGCCATGGTCCCGGAGGGCGCCCTCGTCTTGCCGAACCGGCATGGGACGGCCCCAGGTCTCGTGTGGCAAAAGGACAGGCGCCTCCTCGTCGTCCTGCCCGGCCCGCCGCGCGAGGTGCGGCCACTCTTCACCGAGGAGGTCTTGCCGATCATTCTGAAGGGGACCGGGCGCGGCCGCCGGATCCGCACGCGGACCATCAAGGTGTGTGGGCTCCTTGAATCGCAAGTGGAAGAGCGGATCATTGATCTGCTCCGCGCCGACCCTGGGACCGTCGGCCTTCTCGCGCGTCCGGGGGAAATCCATGTGCGGGTCACGATATCCGGAACGGCCAGGCGGGTCGTGTCCCAGCTCGACGCATGGGAGCACAAACTTCGGGACCGGTTGGGCGATGCGGTGTTTGGGGTCGATGACGAGCGTCTGGAGGAGGTGGTGGGGCATCTTCTCCGCCTCCAGGGGAAAACCGTGGCGGTGGCCGAGTCCTGCACCGGCGGTCTCATCGTCCATCGGATCACCAACGTCCCCGGCAGCTCCGAGTATTTCGATCGGGGGATCGTCGCATATAGCAACCGCGCCAAGGAGGAGCTGCTCCAGGTGCCCTCCTCTCTCATCGAGCGCCACGGGGCGGTGAGTCCAGAGGTGGCGTGTGCGATGGCGGCCGGGGTTCGGCGCCTCGCCGGGACCGATCTGGGCGTGGGGGTGACCGGAATTGCGGGTCCTGGGGGCGGCACCGAAGCCAAGCCGGTGGGGCTTACCTACATTGCCCTCGCCGACCTGCAGGGGGAGGAGTGGTGTGAGCACCGGTTCCGGTTCGCCCGGGAGGAGAACAAGCTTTGGGGCTCGCAGATGGCCCTGGAGGCGCTGCGCCGCTCCCTGCTCAAGGCGAGCGTAAAGGGGTAAGGCGGTCGCCGCTTCGCATGCACCCGCCATGAGACTGTTTATCGCCATCAACGTGGATCCCGCCCTGCGGGCTCCTCTGGCAGCGGTCCAGGCAAACCTCAAGACGACGGCGGCGCCCGTGAGCTGGGTCAAGCCAGAGAACCTCCATTTCACCCTCAAGTTCCTGGGAGAAGTCCCTGAGGTCCGCCTGCCCGCCCTCCAGGAGACCTTTCGGTCGTCCGTGGCGGGGATAGGCCGCTTCACCCTGTCGCTCGCCGGTCTCGGGACCTTTCCGCCGAGGGGAAGGCCCCGGGTGGTCTGGGTCGGGGTGGAACAGGGGGTTGAGGAGATGAAGACGCTCCAGGGGCGCATCGACGAGATCCTCCATCCCCTCGGCTTCGCTCGGGAGGCGCGGCCCTGGCAGCCCCATCTCACCCTGGGTCGCGTGAGGGATGTCGGGCGGCTCGATGCGCTGCTCACATATATCCGAGGTGCGGAGATCGGACAGGTGGGACGGATGCACGTCCGGTGTGTGGACCTCATGCGGAGTGAGCTGCACCCGGCTGGGGCCGTCTACACGCGGGTCGAGTCGGTTCCATTGTTGGAGGAGAACTGATGTCCGGCCCGAGGGGGACGGGAAAGCTCAGGAAGGCGGCCGGGGAGATCTTCCAGGCAGCGCTTGATGCGGCCAACCCCCGGATTGCGATTCATCGCCATGTCCGTCGGGAAGGGGAGAATCTGCTGGTGGATAGAGCAGTGTACGATCTTGGCCCGGGAAGGGTGGTCGTCGTCGGTGCGGGGAAGGCCTGTGCCGCGATGGCGGCCGCCGTGGAGGAGGTCCTCGGGGATCGGATCCGCGACGGGGTGGTGGTGGTGAAGGATGGGTACGCCCTTCCCCTGCGGCGCATCCGGGTCGCCCAGGCGGGCCATCCCGTCCCCGATGCGCGCGGGGTGGAGGGGACCTCGGCGATCCTCGGGCTGCTCACCGAGACCCGCCCGGAGGACCTGGTGATCGTCCTCATCTCGGGCGGCGGCTCGGCCCTGCTTCCTGCCCCCGTCGCGGGGATCGACCTCATCGAGAAGCAGGCGATGACCCGCGCGCTGCTCGCCTGCGGTGCGACCATTGAAGAGATCAACGCCGTCAGGAAACATTGCTCGCGGATCAAGGGTGGGCAGCTGGCGAGGGCGCTCTTCCCGGCCCGCTCCCTCACCCTGATCCTCTCCGACGTCATCGGCGATCCGCTCGATGCGATCGCCTCCGGCCCGACCGTCCCGGACACGACGACCTATGGGGAGGCGCTGGAGGTCCTTCGCCGGTACCGCGTCGAGGACCGGATCCCGGTGAGCATTCTCCGACATCTCGAGCGGGGCGCGCGAGGCGAGATTCCGGAGACGCCCAAGGCCGGCGACCCATGCTTCGCGACCGCCCATCATTGCATCGTCGGGAACAACTTCCAGTCGCTCCTCGCCGCCCGCGATCGGGCGGCACGACTGGGATTTCAGGCCCTCCTTCTGACGACGGCGCTCAAAGGGGAGAGTCGGGAGGTGGCCAAGGTGCTGGCCGCCCTGCTGCTGGAGATGCGCCGGTCCGGTCACCCCCTGTCGCCGCCCGCTTGTCTCCTCCTCGGCGGAGAGACGACGGTGACGGTGCGCGGGAAAGGAAAGGGGGGCCGCAGTCAAGAGCTCGTGCTGGCGGGTGCCATCGCCATCGCCGGCGGACGGGACTTGGTCATCTGGAGCGCCGGGACCGATGGGACCGACGGGCCGACCGACGCGGCGGGGGCAGTCGCGGATGGTGACACCTGGGCTCGGGCGAAAGAGGTCGGGCTCGATCCCCTGCGCGCCCTCGAGGAGAACGATGCCTATCACTTCTTCGAAGGACTCGGCGATCTGATCAAGACCGGCCCAACCCTGACCAACGTCATGGACGTCATCCTCCTCCTGGCCGGCTAAGCGAGACTCTCGAGGAAATTGCTTGTTGACGCAGGAAATACCATCATATATTTTAGAGCTTTATGTTGAGCTTCTCCCATAGGGCGCACCAATGTTTCAGCGCTTGACCGATCGGCTTCAGGCAATATTCAAGAGGCTTCGCGGCCACGGGAAGCTCACCGAAGATGAGATTAACACTGCGCTGCGGGAGATCCGTCTCGCCCTGCTCGAGGCGGATGTCCACTACGGCGTGGCGAAGGACTTTCTGAATCGGGTCCGGGAGCGGGCCATTGGCCGCGAGGTCCTTCAGTCGCTCACCCCGGGGCAGCAGGTCGTCAAGATCGTCTTTGAGGAGCTGACCCTGCTCTTGGGCGGGAAGGGGACCGGCCTGGCCTCGGCGCCCCACCCTCCATCGGTGGTACTGCTGGTCGGGCTTCAGGGGTCCGGGAAGACCACCACGGCGGGGAAGCTGGCCACGCTCCTCACGGGACAGGGGCGAACGCCTCTCCTTGTCGCGGCGGATACGCGTCGGCCCGCAGCGGCATCGCAACTTCAAGTGGTCGGGGGGGGGATCGGGGTCGAGGTCTTCGCCGATCCTCGCGCCTCATCCCCGGACATCTGTCAGGAAGCGGTCCGATACGCCCGAGGGAGGGGCCTCGACCCGGTTCTCGTGGACACCCAGGGGAGGCTGCACATCGATGATGACCTGATGGCAGAACTCCGGGCCGTCACGGAGGTGGTCCGTCCGGGTGAGACCCTCTTGGTGTTGGATGCCATGACCGGCCAGGACGCCCTGGGCGTTGCCACCGCCTTTCATCGCGCGGTGGGCCTCAGCGGTGTGATCCTCACCAAGCTGGATGGGGATGCCCGGGGAGGAGCGGCTCTCTCTGTTCGGGCCGTGACCGGATGTCCCATCAAGTTCATCGGCATCGGAGAGAAGCTGGACGCGCTCGAGCCGTTTCATCCAGAACGGATGGCCTCGCGGATCCTCGGGATGGGTGATGTCTTGTCCCTGGTGGAGCGGGCAGAGGCCGCGGTGGATCGGGTGCGGGCTGAGGAGCTGGCGCGAAAGATCCAGCGGGATGCGTACACGCTCGAGGACTTTCGCGAACAGCTCGTCCAAATGCGAGGGATGGGGTCGATCGAGGAGATCCTGGGGATGCTCCCGGGCTTCCCTGCGGGGATGGGCGGCCTGCAGGTCGACGGCGGGGCGTTCACCCGGATGGAAGCCATTCTGAATTCCATGACCCGGGAGGAACAGCGCAACCCGGCGATCCTGAATGGGAGCCGGCGTCAGCGCATTGCCAAGGGGTCCGGGACATCGGTGGCGGAGGTGAACCAGCTTTTGCGGCAGTTTCAACAGACCCAGCGACTGATGCGACAGGTGCTCCAGGCGGGGAAAAAGAGGAAAGGACCGGGCATATTCCCCCTGGGGTAGGGTCGGATCCATAGGCTGGGAAGGGAGGTGGTCTGATGGCCGTACGGCTCAGGTTGAAGCGGATCGGAACCAACAAGCGGCCCATCTTTCGGATTGTGGTGGCGGATGCCCGCACCCCCCGGGATGGCCGCGTCATCGAGAGCATCGGGGTCTACAATCCTCTCCAGAAGTCCGCAGCACTGACCCTTGATGAGGAGAAGGCCCTCTCCTGGCTTCAGAGGGGTGCGCGGCCGACGGCGACGGTGCGTCAGCTCCTTTCGACCGCCGGGGTTTTGGAGCGGTTTGCCGGCCTCAGGAGGGCTCGGAAAAGCGCTTGACGTCGAGCGGCTCATTGATCGGAGCCTGGGGGGCGAGGGCCACCTCCCTTAGGGTTTCCCGGGACGGGCCGCGACGGCGCTGAGGAGACGGACGTGTTGAAGGAACTGGTGGAGTATGTCGCGAAGGCCTTGGTGGACAACCCCGATGCGGTGGTCGTGGAGGCGGTCGAGGACGAGAAGACGACGATGCTTAGGCTCAAGGTGGCCCAATCGGATTTGGGGCGGGTGATCGGGAAGCAGGGACGGACCGCGAGGGCGATGCGGACGCTGCTTCACGCGACAGCGGCCAAGTCTCGGCGACGGGCGGTGCTTGAGATCGTCGAGTAGGCCGTGACGTCTCAAGAGTTATTGGTCCTGGGCCGGGTGCTCGGGCCCTGGGGGCTCCGTGGGGCGGTGAAGGTCCAGTGCCACGCCGAGTCCCGCTCGGTCGTATCTCCGGGGAATGTGGTCATCCTCCGGGGGCCGCGGGGCAGTTCGGAGGCGCTCCTCACAGCGATCCGGCCTCTCAGGCATCTGCTGGTGGCCACCTTCCAGGGTATCGACAGCCGGAAGGCGGCGGAAGCGGTGCGGGGCTTCGAGATCTGCATTTTGCGGACGGCAGCCCCGGCGCTGCCGGAGGCGACATATTATCATCACGACATCCTCGGCCTGACGGTCCAGACGGAGGCGGGGGAGGGGCTCGGCGAGATCGTGGACATCTGGCCATCGGCTGCTCACGACCTGTATGTGGTTCGGCGGGATGCCGGGGAGTGGCTCCTGCCCGCCGTCCGGGCTTTCATCCTGCGGGTGGATTTGGCGAGGCGCGTGATGGTCGTTCGGCCGATAGAAGGGTTGGTGGACGCTGAGACGGTATGATATCGTAACGATCTTCCCGGGGATGTTCGCTGGGCCCCTCAACCAGAGCATCCTGAGGCGGGCCCAGGAAAAGAATCTGGTAGAGATTCGGGTTCATGACCTGAGAGATTGGACCCATGACCGGCATCGGGTGGTGGATGACGTCCCGTACGGGGGCGGGGCGGGGATGGTGCTCAAGCCGGAACCTTTCTTTGAAGCCGTGGATGCCCTGCGGCAGGATGAGAGCCAGGTGCTCCTCCTGACCCCTCAAGGGGAGCGATTCAATCACGCCACAGCCTGCCGGCTGGCGGAGGCGAGGCATCTCATCTTCCTCTGCGGGCGATACGAGGGCTTCGATGAACGGGTTCGGACCTTGGCAGACCGTGAGATCTCCATCGGCGACTACGTGGTGAGCGGCGGCGAGCTGCCGGCCCTGGTGCTGATCGATGCAACCGTCCGACTGATCCCCGGGGTGCTCGGGGATCAGGACTCGGCGGGGCAAGATTCCTTTGCCGGTGCCGGGGGCCTGCTCGACTATCCCCAATATACCCGGCCTCCCCTGTATCGGGGGCTCCGGGTTCCCGAGGTGCTGCTCTCGGGGGATCACGAACAGATTCGGCGTTGGCGGCGGAAGGAGGCGTTACACCGGACACTGCGGCGTCGACCGGATCTCTTGGACCGGGCGGCCCTTTCCGTCGAGGATCAAGGACTCCTGTCTGAGATCCGGGCCAAGGAGGATGGCGAGATGTCCAACACACGGAGAGGCCATGAACATCGATAAACACGTGAAGTCGGTTGAGGCCCCGTTCTTGCGGGTCGATCTCCCCCCGTTCAGGCCCGGCGATACTGTTCGGGTCCATGTCAAGGTGAGGGAGGCAGAGAAGGAGCGGCTTCAGGTGTTCGAGGGGATCGTGCTCCGGCGGCGGGCGGCGGGCCTCGGGTCTACCTTTACGGTCCGGAAGGTGAGCTACGGCGTCGGGGTGGAACGCACCTTTCCCCTCCACTCCCCCGTGATCGAGCGGATCGAGCGCGTGCGGACTGGCCGTGTGCGCCGGGCGAAGCTTTACTATTTGCGGGGGCGGCGAGGGAAGGCGGCGCGCATTCGCGAGACGAGGACAGGCGCCGACACCAAGGCGTGAGGTGCCTCCGCTGATCGTAAGGGGTGGCTGCGCGGAGGCTGCGCGGCTCGACTGAGCTCGCCGAAGTCCTGTGGAAGGGCGGGGAGGGATGAGGGGAGTCGAGGGGGCGATCCGCCGGAGAGGATTTTGCCGGCTCGCAGGGGTAGATGAGGCGGGGCGAGGGGCGCTGGCCGGGCCGGTGGTGGCGGCGGCGGTGATTCTCCGGGATGGCCGACCGATTCCCGGTGTGACCGATTCCAAGCGGCTGAGTGAAGAGCGGCGCGAATGGCTCTACCAGCGGATCGTGGACGAGGCCCTGGCGGTGGCGGTGGGGGTCGTGGAGGTCCCCATCATTGAGCTACGGAATATTCTCCAGGCGACGCTCCTGGCCATGGAGCGGGCGGTGGCGGAACTCAGGGTAGCCCCCGACGGGATCGTCGTCGACGGGCTGGCCGTTCCCCAGGTTGAACCGACCGTCTTTCCCGTTCCCCGAGGCGATCTTCAGTGTCCGTCTGTCAGTGCCGCCTCGATCGTGGCCAAGGTGACCCGAGACCGGATGATGCGGGACTATCACCAGACGTATCCAGTCTATGGCTTCGCTCGGCACAAGGGATACGGCACGGAAGCGCATCTTCGCGCCATCGCAGAGCACGGGCTGAGCCCCATTCATCGGCGGACCTTCGCGCCGGTCCGGCAGATCCCGCTTCCCCTGGTGGCGGCGGGGAGGCAGCGGTGCTAGATCGGCGGGCGGTCGGGATCGAGGGGGAGGCGGTGGCCCGCCGGTTCCTGGAGGACCTCGGGTTCCGCATCGTGGAGGAAAACTTCAGCTGTCCGCTAGGGGAGATTGATCTCATCGCCGAGGAGGGGGACGTCCTCGTCTTCGTGGAGGTGAAGACAAGACGCTCCGCCCGTTTTGGGACGCCGGCGGAGGCCGTGCATGCGAGGAAGCAGCGGCAGATCCTGCGGGTCGCCGAGGCGTATATGAGAGAGCGCCGCCTCCGGGGTCCCTGTCGCGTGGATGTGGTGGGCGTCGAGTTTCCGGGGCAGGGGACCGAGGCGCGGGTCGAGCTGATCCGGAATGCGGTCCAGGGGACCGGGCGGCAGTGGGGGGGAGCATGAAACCGACGGGTGCCGGAGAGGCTGCGGAGGAGAAAGACCGGATCATTGCGTACACGTGTCACGCCTGTAGGAGCCGAGGGGTGGACCCCCCGAAGAGCAAAAAAGGGAACTACACCTGCCCCGAATGCGGCGACCAGGTCGAGATCAGTGAGAAGCGGGTGGTGAAAAAGAAGGGGCGGTAGGGCGGGTTGATGGCCGCCTGCGCCTGTGGTATCCTCAACAGACCCTTGATGGCGAGGGTTTCTTTTTGGGGCCGAAGCTTACCGAACGGTAGGTAAATGACGACCAAAGCCCGGATCGCGCAGGTGGCCAGGCGGGAGTTCGCCCGGCGGGGGTTCGACGCGACGTCGATCCGCCAGATCGTGGCCGAGGCCCGCGTCACCAAGCCGGTCCTCTACTACTACTTCAAGAACAAGAGGGATCTCTTCCTGAGTCTTCTCGAGGAGGCCGTCGCCCCCCTGTGCGATGAGGTGGAACGGATCGCCAGCGGTGACGGCACGCCGCGCGATCGGATGGTTGAGATCATCGCGGCCGTCCTCCGGTTTGTGGAGAAGAGGCCTGACGAGTTCAGGCTCCTGCATCGCGCGGTGGAGCGCCGTGAGCGGGAAGTGCAGGTCCTCGCCCAAAAGTACTTCCGTCGAAACTTCCAGGCAATTTCGGGCGTCCTCCAGGAGGGCGTGGATCGGGGAGACTTCCGCTCCCTCAACGTCCCCCAGGCCACCTTCAGCATCATTGCCATCCTGATCTACTTCCTGACCCGTGAGCATGTCATCGATGAGGTTCTGGGGGAGCGGGGGGCGTGGAAGGCCCTGATGGAGACCCTGCATGGCCACATTCTCGCCCTCGTGGCGGTCTGAGGTGCGGACGTGACCGGCTGGCGCGGGGTGGCAGGAGCGGTGCTGGGGCTGATGGTGGTGGGGAGCCGGGCGCCGGTCCATGCCCAGGGGCCGCCGGCCGTGGCCGTCGAGGTGGCACCGGTCGTCGAACGGGCGGTAGAGCGCGAGATCCAGGCGGTGGGGACCGTGGAGGCAAACCTCACTACGACGGTCAGCGCCGAGGTGGCCGGTGCCGTCGCCCGGTTCGATCTCCGGGAAGGGGAGCATCTGGCAAAGGGTCAGGTTCTCGCCCGCCTGCGCCGCAGTGACCTTGAGATCGGGCTCAAGGAGGCGGAGGCGAACCTGGACGAGAAGCGAGCGCTCTTCGTACGGGCGGAGCAGGACCATCAACGCTTCCAGGCCCTCTTTACCGAGGGCGCCATCAGCGCGGCCGAACTCGATCGCGTCGGTGCGGGCGCGCGGGCGGCCAAGGCGCAGAAGGAATCGGCGGAGGAGGCCTTGCGCAGGGTCGCGGACCAGCTCCGCCGGACGACCGTGGTAGCCCCCTTCAGCGGCTACCTGGTGAAGAAGCATGCCGAGGTCGGTCAGTGGATCGAGGAAGGGGGGAAGGTTGCAGACCTGGTGGACATCGACATCGTCTACGTCATGATCCCCGTCAACGAGCGGGACATCGGCAGGGTCCGACAGGGAAATGAGGCGACCCTCACGGTAGATACGTATCCCGGTCGGGTCTTCCGGGGTCGGGTCACCCACATCGTCCCCCAGGCCGACGTGGCGAGCCGGAACTTCCCCGTCCGGATCAAGGTCGATAACCTCCCCGATCGCCTCTTGAAGGCGGGGATGTTCGCGCGCGTCGCGGTCCGACACGGGGAGCCGCGGCAGGGTCTCTTTATCCCGAAAGACGCCGTGGTCGTCCGGGGGCGGGACCAGGTGGTCTTTGTGGTCCAGGATGGGAAGGTCCGCATGCTCCCCGTCAAGGTGGGGCGGCCGCACGAAGGGTTCAGCGAGGTGGTTGAAGGCAGCCTGAAGTCGGGCGACACCGTCGTCGTCACCGGCAATGAGTCGCTGGTGGATCAGGCGGCCGTCGTGGTGAAGGAGCGTCTGCGAAAATGAGGATCCCGCCGTGAAGCTGATCGATTTCTGCATCCGATATCCCGTCACGGTCATCGTCGGCGTGTTGCTCGCCCTTCTCTTCGGCGTGATCTCGCTCTTCCGCCTTCCCCTGCAGATGACCCCGACGGTGGAGCGTCCCGAGATCTCGGTGGAGACGGTCTACCGGGGCGCCGCGCCGCAAGAGGTTGAGCACGAGGTCGTGGACCGGCAGGAGGAGAAGCTCACCTCCGTGCAAAACCTCCGGGAGATGGTCTCGACCTCGTCCGAAGGCCGCGGCGTGATCACCCTCCGCTTCGACTGGGGCGTGAACAAGGACGTGGCGCGTCTCGACGTGGCGGAGAAGCTGGACCTGGTGCAGGAGGTCCCCCTGGACGCGGAGCGGCCCGTCATCCGGGCGGTCAGCTCGGACGAGGAGACTCCGATCGCGTGGATCATCGTGCAGACCACGCGGGATATCAATGAGGTGCGGCTCGAGGCCGAGGACGTCATCAAGCCGCGCCTGGAACGGATCGAAGGGGTGGGATCGGTCTTGATGTTCGGCGGGGAAGAGCGCGAGGTGCACGTCGTCCTGGATTATCAGGCGATGGCCGCTCGGGGGATCACCATCGCCCAGGTCCGCGAGGCCTTGCTGCGGGAAAACCGGAATACCAAAGGGGGGAATATCGACGAGGGAAAGAAACGCTACCTCGTGCGCACGGTCGGCCAGTTCACGGACCTCCGACAGATCGAGGAGGTGGTCGTCGCCACCCGGAACGGGAGGCCGGTGTATGTCCGCGACATCGCCGCCGCGCGGTTCGGCCTGAAGGAGCGAGACCGGGACATCCGCGCCTCGGGCGTCCCGACCCTGGGCTTCGGCGTGCTTCGGCGGACCGGGGCCAACACCGTCGAGGTGATGAAGGGGATCAAGCAGGAAGTGGTCCACCTGAACAGCATCTATGCCGACAAGGGGATTCAGTTCCGGCAGGTCTATGATGAGACCGACTACATCTACGATGCGCTCAGCCTCGTGACCGATAACGTCTATGAGGCCTCGCTCATCACGGTGGGGGTGTTGCTCTTCTTCCTGCGCAGCGTGAGCAGCATCCTCGTCATCGCCCTCTCGATCCCGGTCTCGGTCATCGCGACCTTCGTCGTCCTGGATGCCCTGGGCCGGTCCCTGAACATCGTGATGCTCGCCGGGTTAGCCTTCGCCGTCGGCAATGTGGTGGACAATTCGATCGTGGTGTTAGAGAACATCTTCCGGCATCGGGAGATGGGGAAGTCGCGCGCCCAGGCGGCCCTGGACGGGGCGACCGAGGTCTGGGGGGCCATCCTGGCCTCCACGCTGACCAACCTGGCGGTCTTTCTCCCCATCATCTTCGTGAAAGAGGAGGCGGGGCAGCTCTTCCGCGACATCGCCATCGCCACATCGATTTCGACCGCCCTCTCTCTGGTCGTGGCCCTCACCATCGTCCCGATGATGGCCTCCCGGGTCCTGAAGGTGGGCACCGAGGTCTCGCGGTATCCTCGCCTCAATCGGATCCTGGACGTCTTGCAGTTGAGCTGGCTGGGGGAGGCGTTCAGCGCTGGCCTCGTTCGCTGCCTCTTCTGGCTGCGCCAGGGGGTGAGGCGCCGCCTTCTCGTCGCCGCCGGGATGACGCTCGGTTCCCTCGGCCTCAGCATCCTCTTGATGCCCCCCATCGACTACCTGCCGAAGGGGAACCGGAACCTGATCCTCTCCATCGTGAAGGTCCCGCCGGGGTTCAACATGGACCAGATCGATCGCATCCTCGCCGAGCTCGAGCAGCGGTACATGCGGAGGCCGGAGATCGAGCGCCTTTTCGCGGTGGTCCGCACCGAAAGCCCTCTGCTCGGGGTTATTGTAAAGCGGGAGTACGCAGATATCCAAGGGATGCAGCGCATGGTCCGCGAATTATGGCAACTGTCCGGCGGGATCCCCGGAGTGCGCGCCGTTTTCGTGACCCAATCGCCGCTGTTCCGGCGGTTCCGGCAACTGGTGGGCGGGACCAATATCGAGATCGATGTGAAGGGGCGCGGCCTCGACGAAGTGCGGGAGATCGCGGCCGCCATCGAACAGCAGGTCCGCCCCCTGCCGGGGGTGAATTTTGTGGACACGAGCTTCGAGTGGGGCAGCCCGGAATTGCAGGTCACCGTGGATCGGAAGAAGGCCGCGGATCTGGGCCTCGCGGCAGCTGAGGTGGGCTATGCGGTGGAAACGCTCATCGCGGGGACCTTGGCAGGGAGATTCCGCGAGCAGGGGCGGGAGCGGGACCTGACCCTTATCGGGACGGCCCGCGGGGACATGCGGACCCAGGGGCTGGACAATGTTATTTTCTACCCACCGAAGGGGGGGCCGCTTCGCCTGACGGACATCGCTGCCGTCCAGGAGGCGGAGGGGCCGACCAGGATCGAACATATCGACCGCGATCGCGCCATCAAGCTGACGGTGAACATCAAGGATGAGGTGCCCCTGCAAACCGCCATCGAGACCATCAACAGCCAGGTGCTGTCCCAGGTCCGCCGGCAGCTCCCTCCGGGCTACAGCATCAACGTCACCGGCCAGGCCCGGGATTTGGATCAGACCTGGGACTCGCTCAAATGGTCCTTCCTGCTGGCGCTGGTCATCACCTACCTGGTCATGAGCTCCCTGTACGAGTCCTTCACCTATCCCTTCATTATCGTCTTCAGCATCCCGCCGGCGATGATCGGCGGGGTGTTGGGTCTGCGGATCATGCACACCATCGAACCGACGGTAAAGATGGACATCCTCGCCATGCTGGGGTTCATCATCATGGCCGGCGTCGTGGTGAACGCCGCGATCCTGCTGGTCGAGCAGGCCCTGAACCACATGCGGGAGGGGATGGCGCCCCAGGACGCCATTATCGAGAGCGCCCGGAATCGGCTGCGCCCCATCTTCATGACCGCGAGCAGCATCTTCGGCTTCCTCCCGCTGATCATATCGAGCGGCCCGGGCTCAGAGCTGTACCGGGGGATGGGCGCCGTTCAGCTCGGGGGCATGACGCTCTCAACCCTGTTCACCCTTGTCCTGGTCCCCACGGTCTTCTCCCTCTGGATCGACGCCGAGTCAGCCCTCCTCGCCCTCCGCGGGCGAAAGCGCAAGCGGGAGGAAGCACCGGGCGGGCTGGCCGCCGGCGTGCGCACGACCGGGGAGCCAGCGGAAGGGCATCAGCCTCCGGAGGCCGTCGAGGCCGCCGTGAGCGATGGCCCGGTGCACCGGGATCGGGACTAAGTTTTGCTTGATCGAAAGCCATTGCATCCACTAAGATGAGCCGCACTTCGCCACCGCCGGGGCCTCGATAACGGGAGTGCGTATCACTCTCTATGAAAAGGATCAGAGATCTATTTCACCATCAAGAAAAGACGTATTCGTTTGAACTCTTTCCGCCGAAAACCGACAAAGGGTTTGAAAATCTGCTGAAGACGATCGCACAGCTCTGTGAGCTGAAACCCGATTACATCTCGTGTACGTATGGTGCCGGTGGAGGGAATCGGGAGAAAACCTTTGATGTCGTCCAGCACATCGAAGCACGACATCACGTCATTGGCATGGCGCATCTCACCTGTGTTCTCAATACGAAAGATGACATCAGGGCAATCGTAGAAGACATCAAGGCCCGGGGCATCAGAAATATCTTGGCCCTGCGCGGTGATCCACCCAAGGATCAGCCGGACTGGCAGCCCACTGATGACAATTTCAGGTACAGCAGTGAGCTCGCTGCGTTTATCCGTGCAAAGCACGGGGACTATTTCGGGATTGCGGTGGCTGGATTCCCCGAAGGACATCTCCTGTGTCCGGACAGAGACAAAGATGCAGAATTTCTCAAATTGAAGATTGACGCCGGAGCTGATTTTGTCATTACGCAGTTATTCTTTGATAACAAGGATTATTTCGAGTACGTCGAGAGGCTACGCAAGGTTGGCGTTGAAGTGCGGGTGATCCCCGGCATTCTGCCTATTACGGACTATAAGGCTTTGCAACGATTCTGTGCGGTATGCGGCGCAACGGTCACCGACGAAGTGGAAAAAATCTTTGCACCGTTACAAGATGACCAGGATGCTACGGTAAGGGCTGGTACTGAGTTTGCCATCCGCCAATGCCAGGAACTCTTGGGTGGCGGTGCTCCTGGGATTCATTTTTATTGCCTCAACAAAGTGCATCCAACTGCCGAGATCTTGGAAGCGGTGAGATAACCCGAAAAGGAGGTGCGCGTGGCAGAGAGACTCGAGAAGCTGATCAAGAGCGTCAAGGTCATTCTTGGCGAGCGAAAGCGACTGGCGCGGGTCGAGAGGAAGGTCATGGCAGCCCTGAACAGCGCCCTCGGCAAGATCGGCTACATCGTGGTTCCGGCGAAGAGGGCCGCCCCTGGGAGGCGTCGCCGCGGAGGACGCAAAGCCGGCAGAGCTCGCCCCCGCCGTCAGATGCGCGGGCGTCGCCTCCGCGCCCGGGCCAAACGGGCCTAAGGTCGGCTCAGGCTCATTTCGGTCCCACGAAACGGGTCACCAGCCAGGTGACCGTTTCTTTTTTGGAGGCCGGTTGCAGCGGGAGATAGCGCCGCCGTCTGTTATCTTGTATCTTGGGCATTTCCCTGCCATTGTGGCCGAAAGGTGGCGGGGGCCATTGAAAACATAGAAATTGTGACCATTTCCTCGATTTGGTCTGAAGATTGCATGACAAGTTGTCATGACCCCTGGGAAGGGTTGATTTCGGGGGCAGTCGAAAAGGGCAATGATGGACGACCGTGACGAAGTGACGCAACTGGAAACACTGGCATCCACCGATGTCGGCGAAGATGCTGGGCTGCTGCACGAAACGAATGGAGGCAAACGGCGTTATCGCCGGTGGATCATCCGAGGCGGCCTGAGCGGGTGCATCGACGCGGCGCATGAGGCCTCGTTCGTCAATATCAGCCTGGGCGGGGCCCTGATCGAGCACTCGAGCATGATCCGGCCAGGGAGCATCGCGTTCCTGACCGTTGCCTTCCAAGGGCAAGAGGCGGGGCTCAAGTGCCGGGTGGTCCGCTCAGAGGTCCATCGCTACGGCGTCAGGCCTACCGAGGAGAGACACCTGGTCTATCGGTCGGGTCTTGAGTTCGTGGACACCTCCGAGGCGTCCCTGCGACTGATCGACAAGACCATCGAGTCCTTGAAAGTCGCGGCCTAGTCTTGGGCCACCGGTTTACATAATCCGATTGTGCGAAGAGAGGGCTCCGCTCTCACCGAGTCGGACCAGCGGGTCCAGCCAAGCCACAGCCCGAGGATCGCCAGGATCAGGAAGCCCTCCCACATGACAGAGTGGGCGAAGTCGAAGGCGGCCGGATTATGCACGCCGAGGTAGAACAGGTGCACGAGACGCGTCAGGTTAAGCGCAATCAAGACGGGCACGCCGACGACCAGTCCGACGAGCTTTCTTCGCCAGTGTCCGGGATAGGCCAGGATGGCCGTCATGAGGAAGGCACCCGGCAAGAATCCGGTGCAGCGATAGTAGATCTCATAGGCAAAGCCGCTCGGGTGGCTGACCACGGTCGCCATCCGCGTCGCCTCCATTCCTAACCAGTGAAGCAATGCGAGCGTCACCCGTGCCGTCCACATCGTCAAGGGGGCAAGGGGCGCCCCGAGGACGTCCTCACGGTACGTGAGGAGGGCGACGCCCGCAAATCCCACCATCACCGCGACAAAGCGGAGATTCAGTTGCCTGGTCAGGCGCATGGGATACTCCCGAGCCTACTTCTCCGCCAGCCGTGACCGCCTGCGAAGTAACCCGAACAGCAGAACAGAGACCACGAGAACAATAACCCCGATCAGCGACAGGTCAGGAACTCGCACGGGTGCGGAGGCGCTGCTCCCGTCGGCACCCGCAGTCACCGTCGTGTTCCCTTGCGATTCGCCCCGCACCGTGACCTGTGCCCTCCCGCTCGAATCGGTCACGGCAGAGGCCGGCGAGACGGAGGCCACGCTGGGGTTTGCGGTGCTGAATGTGACCGTCTTACCCGGCTGCGGCGCCCCGCCCAGCGTGACCGTCGCCCTGGCGGTCGTCGTTTCTCCCTGGTCAAGCTCCTTATCGGGGTCGAGCACCAGGCTCACGGCTAACTGGGGCCCTCCTCGGAGCGCGCTCAACAGACCTGCGCCACAAGGCTGGGGACATTGGCTCGCCGTCCTGGGAAGCGCGTTGTTCTGGAGCTCGGCGGTGAGCTGCGCCGGGGTCAGCGTGGGGTTCTGGGCGAGATAGAGGGCGGCCACGCCCGCCACGTGGGGGGTCGCCATCGACGTGCCGTTATAGCGTGCGTATGTTCCAGCGTTGGGGTGCACCATGCTGAGCACGCCATCGTTGTTGCCGTCCCCATCGTCGTCCCGCTGCACGTCCCCGCCGGGTGCCATAATCTCGACTGTCGCGCCGAAATTCGAGTACCGGGTCACCAGGTGGCCGCGAGCGTCGCTCGCTGCCACGGTGATCACATTGTCGCAGCTCGCCGGGAAGACCTGGGACGCATCCACCGCATCATTCCCGGCGGCCACCACGACTGCGGCGCCCGCCCCCACCGCGTCATTGATCGCCGCCTGGGTGGACGGGGAGGCCGAGCAAGGATTGCCGGGTGGGGTACCGAGGCTCATGTTGATCACCCTGGCCGGCGTCGCATTTGCCGGCACGCCGGGAACGGCGAGGCCTGCGGCCCAGCGGATACCGTCGTTGATGTCTGCGATGGTGCCCCCACACTTGCCCAGCACCCGCACTGCCTGAACCCGCACGGTCCAATTGGCGCCTGCGACCCCGACGCCGTTATCTGTCCTTCCGACGCCAATGGTTCCAGCGACATGGGTCCCATGCCAGCTCGCGGGTTGGGCAGGATCGCCCGGGAAGCACTCGCCCGCGGCGACGGCATCGCCGGGATCCGTGGGATCGTTATCGCGACCGCCTCCGTCGTTGGCGATCGCCGGGTCGCTGATCATGTCAAAGCCGGCGATCAGGTTCGGGGATCCCGCGATGTCGGGATGGTTCGGGAGGATCCCGGTATCGATGACCGCCACAACGATGCTACTGCTTCCGATGCTCGCATCCCACGCTCTGGGCAGATTGATCCCGCCCGGAGACTGGCCGGTGCCGGTGCCGTTGTCGCGGTAGTGCCACTGCTCAGGAAAACGGGGATCGTTCGGGGTTCTCACGATGCGCAAAATGTAATTCGGTTGCGCATACTGGACATTGGGGTCTGCGCGGAGCTGCCGGAGGACCTCCAGTGTTCGATCCCGCGCCTGGGTGGGCGAGAGGGTCTTCAGGGCGGTCGGCGGGATGCGGTAGAGCAGCTCACCCCCGGATGTCACTCGCTTGCCGTCCTCGACGCCCAACCGCTTGAGGTCTGCGGGGCCAAGGGTCCGGGCCGGCTTCATCTTCACGATGACCTCTCCAGGGACGAACTGAGCCTGAGGAGGGATGGTCCTACGCTCAAGAAGCCTGCGGACCTCCTCCGGCGTGCGTTCCTGGGCGGTCGCGGGCAGAGAACCTGCGGCCAAGACAGCCGTGACGACCATGAGGGCGAGTCCAGGCGTCTTCATTGCATCCTCCTTCCTGTCGCTGTAGACTACTAGATGATACCCAACACGCCAGTACAACCCAAAGACGTGAATGTGGGTAACATCATGACCGGGCTCCTCGGCCTTGTGTTGTCGGCCCTTCTCCTCGGGAACGCGCCGCCGCCCCGGTTCGTCCCGGGAGAGGTCCTGGTGAAGTTCGTTCCCGGGACGGAGGGAAGCGCAGCCGTCGCTCGGGCCAGCCGCACGAGCCCTCCCGATTTCGGGGTCCTGGCCCCGGTGATCCAGCGCTTCCAGGCCGCAACCGGCGTTCCGCTCAAGGCCAAACAGGTGACCGGCGGCCAGTGGATCCTGGTCTCGGTCGATGGGGAAAGACTGACCGACGAGCTGGTCACACGGCTCCGGGGGCGAGCCAATGTCGCGGAAGTGCGGCCGACCCCTGATCCTTCGGGCGGAACCCGGGACGCCTCAAGATCGAGAGGGATCGTCGTCAGGTTCTCGGCCGGAAGCGCCGAGGCCGAGGCGATCACCCAGAAGTGGAGCAGGGGGGACGATACTCCGGTCTCCCAGCTCGTCCGCGCCCTGGAGAAAGATGTTGGCCTTTCGCTGAGGGGCGAGGCCACGGCGGACACGACCCTACTGCTCCACGTCGATCTCGGGATGCTCACCCTGAAGCTCTCCGAGCAACTGAAGGCCCTGGCCGACATCGAGTCGGCCCAGCCTAACTATATCCTCCGGATTCAGTAACTCGATCTCGCCGGTCCGATCCCGGGACATCCTGTCAGGCTTCCTTCACGGCGGATATGGTGATGAGATGATACGCTTCCTTGTGGTACTGCGAATGTGGGCGGCCTATTGCCGTGGTCAGGGGGTGGATCGAAGGACCCGCCGAACGGGGACGACGGTACCGGAGGGGCATGCGAAAGTCAAATCCGTCGCCAGCCCACCCGGAACACGCTCGCCAAAAAGCAAGTTCGGTGCCAACAACGAGATATTGACTATTTGGTGCCCGCTGGGCTATAGGCGGACCGATGGGCCAGCCACCCCGACCAGCTGGATCGTGACGCATAGAGAGTAGAGAGGGTCAGAAGAGTCGTTGCTTTCTACTTGCGACAGGCCAGGAAATTGGGTAAGAGTATCGGGGCTGAGCCAGGCCCTTTGCGTGTAACACGCTGGCCCATTGACGAGACGTACCAAAAGGAGAGGCAACGATGCGACACAAGGCCATGAGCATGCTGGTCGGCGTCACCCTTGCTACTTTTGTCCCGCTGGCCCTTCCGGCGGGCACCGTTGCGGCGGAGCCGGTTTTGCAAAGGATCAATCGGACCGGAAAACTTACGGCGGGGACCCGGACCGAATCGATTCCCTTCGCGTATCTGAACGATAAGAAAGAGTGGGTTGGTTTCTCCGTGGATCTGATCAAGGAAATCCAGGGGCGCCTCGAGCACAACCTCGCAAAGAAGATCAAGCTGGAGCTGAAAGCAGTCACGCCCGAGAATCGGTTCGAAATGGTGGCCGACGGCACCGTTGATCTCGAGTGCGGCTCCACCACGTATACGCGGTCCCGGGACGAGACCGTGGACTTTAGCATCAATTTCTTCTACTCCAGCGGCCAACTCCTCATCAAGGCAGATGGGCCCATCAAGGCTCCCAAGGACATCTCGGGCAAGCGGATTGGTGTGGCTCGGGGGACCACCACCGAGAAGATCATCCGGACAAAATTACCCCAAGTGAACGTCGTTTTGGTTCAGGACCACGGCGAGGGGTTTCAGGCCCTTCAGCAGGGCAAGATCGATGCCTATGCCAGTGATGGGATCCTCCTCGCGGGCCTCGCCCTCAATGCCCCCAATGCGAAGGACTTTGGAATCGTGGGGGGCTTCAGCTTCGAGCCCTACTCCTGCATCGTGCCGGAAAACGACTCCAAGTGGCGGGATTTCGTCAACCACACCTTCATGGAGCTCATCGAGAGCGGCACCTACTTTGAGCTGTATGACAAATGGTTCGGCCCAAAGGGGGTAGTCCCCTACAAGGCGCCCGACGAGGCCAAGTTCCTGACGCTGATGCAGGTGATGCCCAGGTAGTCGCCTCCTTTCTTCTCTTCCCCCTTCGTTCGCGCTTGCCGTGCGACCCTAAACCCTTGTCCCTCATCCACGCATAACTATACTCTTTGAGCTTGCGGGGGGCGGGCGAATCGGGTAAGAGTAGGGCCACCATCCCTGCGATTGTGCGGGGTGGACGCCCTCCGGCAGACAGACTCATGTTAGCCAAGGTCCTCAGTAGCGCCGTCCTCGGGGTCGATGCCTACACGGTCGAGGTCGAGGTGGACATCGCCCTGGGCCTCCCCTCCTTCAACACCGTGGGCCTCCCGGACGTGGCTGTCAAGGAGAGCCGCGACCGGGTCAAGGCCGCCATCAAGAACTGCGGCTTTGACTTCCCACCGCGGCGGATCACCGTCAATCTTGCCCCGGCCGACATCAAGAAAGAGGGGGCCGCCTTTGATCTGCCAATGGCCATCGGGGTGTTGGCGGCACAGGGGATGGTGAAGCCCGACCGGCTCTCGGAGGTCCTGGTCCTTGGTGAGCTGGCGCTGGACGGGCTCGTCCGCCCCGTTCGGGGAGCCCTGCCGATGGCCGTGGCCGGAGCCGAGGCGGGTCTCCAGGGGATCGTACTTCCGGTCGACAACGCCCCGGAGGCCGCCGTCGTCAAGGGGATCAAGGTCTATGGGGTGCACAGCCTGTCCGAAACGGTGGGGATACTCAATGGAGAGATCACCATCGAGCCGACCACGATCGATCTCGAGGCGGCGTTTGCTGAGTCCTCCCAGTACGCCGTCGATTTTACCGACGTGAGGGGACAAGAGCATGCCAAGCGGGCCCTCGAGGTGGCCGCGGCGGGAGGCCACAACATCCTGCTCATCGGTCCCCCGGGGTCGGGGAAGACGATGCTGGCCAAGCGCCTGCCGACCATTCTCCCACCCCTCGGCCTGGAGGAGGCGATCCAGACTACCAAAATCCACAGTGTCTCCGGACTCCTCCCACCCCGCGCTCCTCTCATTGCCATCCGACCCTTCCGGGCCCCTCACCACACCATCTCGGATGCCGGACTGATCGGCGGTGGCAACATCCCCCGCCCGGGTGAGGTGAGCCTGGCCCATCACGGGGTCCTCTTTCTGGACGAACTCCCGGAGTTCAAACGGCACGTCCTCGAGGTGCTTCGACAGCCGCTGGAGGACGGCCAGGTCACCATCGCTCGGGCCGCCACGTCCCTCACCTATTCGGCGTCATTCATGCTGGCCGCCGCCATGAACCCATGCCCGTGCGGATACCTGACCGATCCCCAGCGGGAGTGCGGTTGCACCCACGGAGAGATCCAACGCTATCTCAGCCGGATCTCCGGGCCCCTCCTGGACCGCATCGATATCCACATCGAGGTGCCACCGCTCAGGTATCGGGACATGACGGCGGAGACGGCGGGCGAGCCGTCACCCGTGATTCGGGAGCGGGTGCGACGGGCCCGGGCGATCCAGGCCGAGCGCTTCAAGAAGAGCAAGATCTTTTGCAATGCGGCGATGAGCCCAAAACAGATCCGCCGCTATTGTCAGGCAGCCGGGGAGGGGCAGCGCCTCTTGGAGACCGCGATGGAGCGGCTGGGGCTCAGTGCCCGCGCGTACGATCGCATCTTGAAGGTCGCCCGCACGGTCGCCGATCTCACCCACGAGGAGACCATTCGCCCCGAACACATTGCCGAGGCCATTCAGTACCGGAGTCTGGATCGCGGAATTCGGAGGGCTTGAGGTATGAGCGCCGTTCCACCCAAGTGTCTTCAGTGCAAGCGTGATCTCCGCTACGATCTAGCCCACCTGCGATACCGCTGTCCGGCGTGCGACGCGAGCGACGCCGCCGCGGATATCTGGCGGATTGGGGGAAAGGCCTTGGGACGCCAAGTCGCCCGCCTCCTGCACCAGGTCGAGCAGTGGCTTGGGAAATGAGGGCCCGACTCGGCCCATGAGGCGCGGTCTGCTCCCGTTCGGCGTTGCCATCGTCCTCCTCGGCCTCGGGGCCTGTGGGACAGGCGAGGGGCGCTCCGCCGCCGCGGTGGTGGCCGCCATCGAGACCAATCCGGTGACCCTCGATCCCCGCGTCGCCACCGATGCCCTCTCCCTGCATGTCACCGGATTGCTCTTCAATGCCCTGGTCCGCGTGGATGACCATCTCCGCGTCCTCCCGGACCTCGCACGCCGGTGGGAGCAGCCCGACGACCGAACGGTCATCTTCCATCTCCGCCAGGGGGTGCAGTTTCACCACGGGCGGGAGCTCACCGCCGACGATGTCCGGTTTACCTTCGAATCTCTCCAGACTATCGCTCCGGCCCACACGCCCCTCCTCCAGGAGGTCAAAGAGATTCGGGTCCTGGACCGCTATCGAGTGGCCTTTCACCTGAAACGCCCCTTCGCTCCCCTCCTGTACCATCTGACGGTGGGAATCGTCCCGGCGGACCTCGCGAGTCAAGCGGGCTTTGGTCAGGCGCCGGTGGGCACAGGGCCCTTTCGATTCGCACGGTGGGGCCAGAATGAGCAGGTCGAGCTCGAGGCCTTTCCGGGGTATTTCGGCGGGAGTCCCCGGATCACGAGGCTCAGGCTTCGGATCATCCCGGATGCGACGATCCGATTCCTCGAACTGAAGCAGGGGAACATCGATCTCCTCCTCGGGTCGCTCCCCCCCGAGATCGTGTCCCTGGTGGATTCGCTCCCGGGGGTTCAGACGGCCACGGGCCCCTCCAGCAACTATACCTACGTGGGCTTCAACCTCCGGGACCCGATTCTGGCTGACGTCAAGGTTCGCCGGGCCATCGCCCATGCCCTCGACCGAAAGGGACTCATCGCCCATCTCCTCCGGGGGCAGGCGACTGCGGCCACCGGACTCCTCTTTCCTCAGCACTGGGCCTACGAACCGCAGGTGGTGACCTTCCCGTTCGATCCCGAAAGGGCCAGGCGGCTTCTGGATGAGGCCGGTCATCCTGTAAGAAAAGGGGGCGTGCGGTTCGCCCTCACCTTCAAGGCGACGACGGGCGAGCTTAGCCGAGCCATTGCCGAGGCGATACAGTTTCAACTGGCGCAGGTCGGGATTCGGGTCGAGATCCGGAGCTACGAGTGGGGGACGTTTTACGCCGATATCAAGTCGGGCAATTTCCAGCTCTATGTCCTCACCTGGGTCGGCATTGCCGATCCCGACTATTACCAGTATGTCTTCCACTCGGACTCTCTCCCCCCCCTTGGGGCCAATCGGGGTTACTACCGGAACTCCGAGGTGGATCGTCTGCTGCTCCGCGGTCGGCGGACCTCGGACACGGGTGGGCGAAAGGCGACCTACAGCCGCATCCAGCAGATCCTCGCTGAGGAGCTGCCCTATATCAGTCTCTGGCACGAGCTGCGTTGGGTCGCGTACAAGGCGCGGATCCGGGGGTTCTCCCTGATGCCGGGAGGCGATTTTATCCCCTTGAAGGATGTCTGGCTCGACGACCCCTGACCGAATAATTTCGAAATTCGAATTTCGAAATTCGAAATCTTACTTACCATGAACCATGAACTCTAAACTATGAATGCCGCGAGGCGAGAATGATGGGGCGCTATCTCCTGCGAAGGCTGCTCCTCCTGCTCCCGGTGACGTGGGGCGTGTCCACGTTGGTCTTTCTCCTGATCCACCTAACTCCGGGGGATCCGGTGGAGGTGATGTTGGGGGAGACCGCCCTCCCTGCGGCGAGGGAGGCACTCCGCCAGAGTCTCCGGCTGGACCGTCCCCTTCCAGAGCAATATCTCCACTTTCTTCACGGGCTTGTGACCGGGGATCTCGGCACGTCTCTCTTCTCTCGGGAGCCGGTCTTTGCCCGGCTCCTGCAGGCGCTGCCCGCCACCGCCGAGCTGGCGGTGACGGGTCTCGGTGTGGCCCTCATGATCGCCGTCCCCCTGGGGACTGTAGCCGCGGTGAGGCGGGGCTCTGGCCTCGACCACGGGAGTCGGTTCGTAGCCCTCTTGGGCGTTTCGGTCCCCAACTTTGTTCTCGCGCCGCTCTTGATCCTCGCCTTTGCCATTGAACTCAACTGGCTGCCGGTGTCGGGTCGCGGCGGCCTCGGCCATCTCATCCTTCCGGCCCTGACGCTCGGGATGGCTTTCGCCGGGATCCTCTCACGGATGGTGCGGGCGAGCCTGCTAGAGGTCCTGGGTCAGGAGTACATCCGGGCGGCCAGGGCCAAGGGCCTTTCCGAAGGACGGGTGATCCTCCGTCATGGCCTGATGGCTTCCGTGATTCCCGTCATCACCATCGTGGGGCTACAGTTTGGAGCGTTGCTCTCGGGTGCGATCATCACCGAGACCATCTTTGCCTGGCCCGGTCTGGGGCGACTGACGCTGCAGGCGATCCAGGCCCGAGATTATCCGCTGGTGCAGGGCTGTGTCCTGGTCATCAGTTTCGGGTATGTCTTGGTCAACACGGCGACGGATCTCTTGTACGCCTATGCAGACCCCCGGATCAGGTACGAGTAGTTGCTGGGAAGCTGGGAGGCTAGGATGCTGGGACGCTAAAGGAATGAACCGCAGAATGGAACAGGGCTTCTCCCCCTCCGAGCATACCAGCCTTCTAGCCTTCTAGCGTCCAAGCAGTGGTTGCTGACAGCCGACAGCTCATGGGAAGGACGGAGCGAATGCGAAGAGGACGGCGATGGCCCAGCGGGTTTCTGCTGGTGACGGGGGTGATGCTCTGTGCCTTGCTGGCCCCGATCCTGGCCCCTCATTCCCCCACGGATCAGGTGTTGGCCGAGGGGCTCAGCGGACCCAGTCTCACACACCCGTTTGGTCAGGATCGCCTCGGCCGCGATCTCCTCTCGCGAACCCTGTATGGGGGCAGAATCTCATTCTGGGTTGCCACGGTGGCGGTCAGCATCTCCTTAGGGATCGGGCTCGTGGTCGGGGCAGCCGCCGGCCACTTCGGCGGCTGGGTGGACGAGCTCGTGATGCGTTTCGTGGACATCTTGCAGGCCTTTCCCGGAATTCTCCTGGCTATTGCCTTTGCGGCCATCCTGGGCCCGAGCATCACCAACGTGGTCATTGCCCTTTCCTTGATCGGCTGGGTAGGATATGCCCGGCTCACCCGCGGTCAGATCCTCGTGGTCCGGGAGATGGAGTTTGTGGCGGCAGCCAGGGCCTTAGGGGGTCAAGACCTGAGGGTGATCTTCCGGCATCTGCTGCCCAATATCATTGGGCCGGTCCTCGTGGAGGCCAGCTTTGGGTTCGCCGCGGTCATCGTCGCGGAGGCGAGCCTGAGCTTCCTCGGGCTCGGCACCCAGCCCCCCACCCCGAGTTGGGGGGCGATGCTCGATGAAGCCAGGCAGTATCTCTTGGTCGCGCCCCATCTGACCCTCTTCCCCGGGCTCGCGATCGTGGTCACCGTCATGGGCTTGAACTTCCTGGGGGATGGCCTCAGGGACCTGTGGGATCCGCGGGGCGGGTAGGTGCTCGGCCCGGCTGGGGTCTGGTATAGTCGCGTGGTGGCTCTTTGACCTCGGGATGATCTGCCGTTGACCAGGGACAAGAAAGGCGACAAGGGAAAGAAAAGACCGTCGGTCCGACTGCCGGTGGCGCCGCCGTCTCGCCCCCATCGACCGAAGCCCGACTATCGGCGAGAGCACGAGAAAGAGCGCATCCGCCGGGTCCTGCAGGAAGAGCAGAAGCAGCAGGAGACGCAGGACAACCCAGAGCGGGAAGAGCAGGGGGAGGAGGAGGGGTGACGGGGCGATTTCCTCATCCTAGAATGCCGAACGCCCGGCGGATAAGCACCGCCGGGCGTTCACGTTTTCCAGGGGCAATTTCTGCCGTGCACAGACCTGCTTATTCCAGCTCGTCAACGGTGTACCGCACCGGGGTCCCCCACCACCCCTCGGTTTTGGCCGTACTCGCTTCAGCCTTGGTCAACTTCGGCTTCTCCCCCCTGAGGGAATACCCCATATGCGTAAACGACGCGAAGTGGGTGCCGCCCTGTTTAATCCCGTACTCTTCGTACTGTTTCGCACAGGCGCCCAGGCTTGCTATCAAGGCCAGTCCCACCAGAACTAACTTGACCTTCTCGCCCATGATCACCCCTCCTTTGTTGGTCTGCCCATGAACCCGACCAAATCTCCTCTCCCCTTTTGCGGTTGCGAGTACCATCATCCATTCATTCCTAGGGAGATGGCAATCCATCGCTCGGCCGATTTCCTGAGAGCAATGGGCCTAAGCGCGGCAGTGATGCGTCCTCCAAAAGGTGTAGGTCTTTCGACGGGTACCCCGAGAAGCCTGCTGGGGGCAGCGGGTCGGCCGTGCCCCCTTGGAAGCGACTGTGCCGCGGGGTGTCATTTTGGCATACTTCGTGCACCTACAATTCGTAGCGACCCATTCTGAGGCGCTGAGAGATGGGGAGAAAAGACCAGATCCGGCTCGTCATCGCCGACGACCATCGGCTCTTCCGGGAAGGGCTCGTCGAACTCTTGCGGCGGGAAGAGGCGATCGAGGTCGTGGGGGAGGCCGCCAACGGACGGGAGGTCCTCAAGGCCCTGGAGGAATTCCACCCGGACGTCCTGCTCTTAGACCTTTTCATGCCGGAAATGGACGGGCTCGACGTCCTCCCTCAGATTCGCGAGCACAACTCCTCGACCAAGGTCCTCATCCTGACCGGCTATTTCGATCAGGAGCTGGTCTTCCGCAGCCTGTGGGAGGGGGCCAAGGGGTATCTTCAAAAGAGCGTATCGAGCGCCGAGTTGCTGAAGGCGATCCGGGCGGTCCACGCCGGCGAGGCCTGGATCGAGAGGGGCGTCATGGGCCACCTGCTGGAGGAGCTGCCCCGCCAGGAGAACCGCGTCAGCAAGAGGGGCCAGTCGGCCCAGCTCTTGAGCCAACGGGAGGCGGAGATCGCGAGATTCGTGGCTGCCGGGCTCAGCAACAAAGAGGTGGCCGATCGGCTCTTTATCAGCGAAAAAACGGTCAAATCGCATCTGGTCAGCATCTTCAAGAAGCTTCATCTGCGGCATCGCCTCCAACTGGCCCTCTATACTCTCGAACGGGACTCTATCCTGAACCGCCGCCCCAACGACGGCTAGAATCCTGCTTCTGAGCGAACACGCCTCAGGCCCGGCTACCGTCACCTTCAATCTGCTCGACCAATGAGAGTTGGCCTGGCGCTTGCAATTTTGTGCAGACATGACCCATCCCTCCGCCCGTCAGCATCCGAGGTTCCCGGCCCGGTTACCGCTCCTCTTCGACAGCCCGGCGGTCCCCGGCCCCGGGGGGGGTGTCACCCTAAATGTAAGCCAGGGCGGTCTGTTGCTCGGTGTCCGTGAGCCGCTTTCCCCCGGCACCCCGGCGAGCCTCCTCCTGTTTACGGGCGACTGCGTCGCGCGCGCCGAGATCGTAGTGGTCTGGATGGTCGAGGATATCCCGTGCCGTCTCGGCGTGCGGTTCACCGGGTTGACCGGCGACGATCACCTCGCCTGGGACCGGCTACTCGCTTACCAGGCAGGTCCGGGGCCTCGGGCCTGCGTCCGCATCCCGGTGGCCCTCGAGGTCACGTGCCTGCTCTCCCCGGACAGCCGGGTGCCGGGCCAGATCCAGAATCTGAGCGATGACGGTCTCATGCTGAGCCTCGCGCAGGAGCTCGCCCCCCGGACTCACCTGGCCGTCTCGATCCCCCCGTGGCGCAGCCTCCCCCCGGTGGAGGTGCGGGCCGAGGTGGTGTGGACCCGGGCCACCTCTGACAGGCGCGGCGTACTCCACGGGCTTCGGTACCGTTCGGATGACAGGGAAGGGTCGTTCTTCGTCGCCGGTGCCCTCCTGCGGCAGCTCCTCGATCCGCAAGAGGTATCGTCGGACAGGAGTGTCTACCTCCTGGCCCTGTTGGCGAGGACCACCGCTGGCCGGCTGCCGCGCTAGTGCCGTTCCAATATTTCTCCCCCAATACTAATCCTTCAGTCCTCTAGGGTTTGAAGCGCAGCTTGACACCCCCTCTGCCGTCCGATAGCATCACGCTTCGATTGCCGCCCAGGCCCCGCCCGAGAGCAAAGAACGGCTCGCATACGAGCATCCGAAGAGAGTTGATGCCTTGAAAAATCCGGCCATCGGGTCACGCATTGGGTCCATGACGCAATGAATCAGAACGAAAGCCATTTCTATCGCCGGGTATTCGGTCTCGCCGCGGCTGGCCTGCTCGGGTTCGCGCTCTTCAAGATCCTCGAGCCGTTCATGGGATCCATGCTTTGGGCTCTTCTCCTCGCCTTTCTCCTTTTTCCGGCGAACCAGGTACTACGCCGGATGCTCCGGGGGCATCGGGGGGTCGCGGCGATCCTCCTCACGTTTGTTGTCACCCTCCTCCTCGTCATCCCGGCCTCGCTTCTCGCAGCGGTCTTCACGGGGCAGGCCTCGGAGCTGGTCGGCCTTCTGCAGGAAGCCGCCGGCCGCTACCATATCGCTCAGGCAAGCGATCTGCTGCGGGTCCCGATCCTCGAACGCGCCATCAAGGGGATCGTGAGGCTGGTGCCAGTCACGGCGGAGCAGATCCAGGGTTGGATCGTCGAGGCGGGCAAGGGGCTCCTGCAGATCCTCGTTTCGACAAGCGGCTCCTTCTTTGCCGGAGCCCTGCGAGGGTTCGTCGACCTTGTCCTGACCCTCTTCCTTCTCTTCTTCTTCCTGCGCGACGGCGAGGAGATGGCGCAAAAGTGGTTGCTCCTGATCCCGATGGAGGAGGAGCGCAAGGCGGGCCTCGTCGAGCATCTGGCGGCGGTGACGCGGGCGGTGGTGGTCGGTCTGCTCGTGACGTCGATCGTGCAGGGAACCCTTGTCGGCTTCGCCTTCGTCATTGTCGGCCTCCCGTCCCCCGTCGTGTTTGGCGTCCTGGCGGCGGTCACATCACTGCTGCCGCTCGTAGGGACGGCCCTTGTCTGGGCGCCCGCCGCCCTGGTACTCGCGATGCAGGGGCGCTGGGGGGCCGCGACCTTCGTGGCGGTCTGGGGTGTGGCCGTCGTCTCCGCCGCCGACAACTTCATCCGGCCCCTGCTCATCTCGGGCCGCGCCCAGATCTCGACCCTCCCGGTCTTCCTGGGCCTTCTCGGTGGAATCGGCGCGTTTGGCGCCATCGGCATGTTTCTGGGGCCGGTCCTTGTCGCCCTCGTACTGGCCCTGATCCGCTTCGCCGAGGAGGCGCGGGGGAGAACGGAATCACCATAGCGCCCGACCCAGAACGAGACTCCACGCGTGCGCTAGGTTATCGCGGGGCGCGTGTCCGGCCATAAAGAGGAATTGACACCCTAAGGCAAGTTTGATAGTAATTCAGCTTTCCAGGCCTTGGCGTCACCACAATGGTTCAGTGACTCAATTCGGTCCCGCGCGACCGGAGACGCCGATGCGCTCGCGGCCCGAGGGCGGACCGGCTCGCGTCAAAGCGGCCGACAAGAACAGCGATGGTATGCTCAACCCACCGGAGGTCGAGGAGTGGATTGCGCGGCCGCGACCCCGCCTCCGGCGAGACGCCGCGGGACGGAGGCGGGGGATCAGCGCACCACAGCAAAGGGA